>Ga0075420_100006377_pt1 | contig 10390 bp, 10 predicted proteins | sample SoiMetdeltSBSDD4_FD_75296 | JGI IMG/M metagenome (GOLD analysis project Ga0075420, IMG submission 75296) | Bulk soil microbial communities from a Populus tree surrounding site in Tennessee, USA - Soil MetaG P. deltoides SBSDD4 | ecosystem: Environmental > Terrestrial > Soil > Tree plantation...
GTCGCGTTGTCGCGCACCCAGGCCAGGGCAGCGAACGCGTCGTCGTAGGCGTCGACGGCCGCCGCTGCGCAGTCCTCTGCATCCAGCAGCTCTCCCGAGGGTGCGGGGAGGCACGCCGGGCTACGCGTCCGGTACTGGATCGACACGACGACATACCCCCGGCGGGCGAAGGGCTCGGCAACCCGCAGCCCGCCGCCCCAGGCGTCGGTCTTGTCACCGAGCGCGAAGAACCCGCCGTGCGCGACCAGGACGACCGGGCGCCGCTCGACCGTGTCGCCAGCCGGCTCGTAGATGTCCAGCGCCAGGGTGACCAGGTCGCCCGTGGCGCTCACGGTCTCCCGGTACGCCACGTCGGTGGTCACATCGACGGCCGGGAAGACCTCTTCCAGGTACCGACCGCCTACCGGGACATCGGCCGCGACCGCATCCCCCTCCGCCCCCTGGACGCCGATGGTGGCCGCCGCCGGGTCGGGCCCGGACACGGGGACCGCGGGCACCAACCCCAAGAACCCGACCGCGGTCGCTCCCACGGCGACCGCTCGCGCCCCGCTGAAGCCGCCGCGGGGGCGGCCCCGCCTCTGCCTCATACCGTCCACACTGTCCCCATCCGACCCATCGGCTCCGGTCGCCGAACCCAGCTTCGTCCGATCGTGGATCGCCCCACACTACGCACGACGGGCTCACCACACGCCGGCAGGCCCGGTGCGCGCCGCTGCGGTAGCCGTCCCGATGCGCTATCCGAGCGAGGCGTCAACCACCGTGGCGCCCTCGACCTCGAGGTTGATCGGCCCTCGGGTCGAAAGGCGCTGGAAGCGTCGGGGGCAAGCGCGCACTTGAGTGCCTGCGCGCGCCGCCGGTCGGGCGAGCTTCATTACCCACGTCGCGCTCACGGGTTGATCACCGCCACAGGCGTCAATCGGTCCTCGGTGGTGCCATCACCGAGCTGGCCACGGAAATTGCTTCCCCAGCAGCGGACCTGACCGCCGGCCACCACCGCACAGGTGTGAAACGATCCGGCGGAGAGGTCGGTCACGCCCGAGAGCCCCACCACTTCCACCGGCGTCAACCGGTCCTCGGTGGTGCCGTCACCGAGCTCGCCGGACGCGTTGATTCCCCAGCAGCGGACCGCGCCGCCGGCCACCACCGCACACATGTGATTCGAGGCGGAGGCGATGTCGGTCGCGCCCGAGAGCCCCACCACTTCCACCGGCGTCAACCGGCGCTCGGTGGTGCCGTCACCGAGCTGGCCGGACGCGTTGGTTCCCCAGCAGCGGACCTCGCCGCCGGCCACCACCGCACACGAATAAAAGAAGTCGGCGGCGATGTCGGTCACGCCCGAGAGGCCCACCACGTCCACCGGCGTCAACCGGCGCTCGGTGGTGCCATCACCGAGCTGGCCCGAGACGTTCGCTCCCCAGCAGCGGACCTCGCCGCCGGCCACCACCGCACAGGCGTGGCTGAGGCCGGTGGCGATGTCGGTCACGCCCGAGAGCCCCACCACCTCCACCGGCGTCAACCGGCGCTCGGTGGTGCCGTCACCAAGCTCCCCGCTGCCGTTGCCTCCCCAGCAGCGGACCTCACCGCCGGCCACCACCGCACAGGTGGATGCGTTGAAGGCGGCGATGTCGGTCACGCCCGAGAGCCCCGGCACCGCCACCGGCGTCAACCGGTCCTCGGTGGTGCCGTCACCCAGCTGCCCGAAGATGTTGGATCCCCAGCAGCGGACCTCACCGCCGGCCACCACCGCACATGAGTGAAACGCGCCGTTGGCGAGGTCGGTCACGCCCGAGAGGCCCACCACCTCCACCGGCGTCAACCGGCGCTCGGTGGTGCCGTCACCCAGCTGGCCGCTGCCGTTGTCTCCCCAGCAGCGGACCTCGCCGCCGGCCACCACCGCACACGAGTCTTCGTGGCCAAGCGCGACAGCCGTGGCACCACGCAGGGGGGCGGCGCCGGGCACGATGTCGCCCACGTCCAGGGTTGGCCCCGCGATGACGAACTCGGTCGCGGTCTCGGGGTCACTGCCGACCATGCCCACGAAGGTCCCGGTTCCGTCCGGTCGGACCAGGAGCAGGTTGAACGACACCGGGACCGCGTTCGAGTCGAACCCGCCCACCACGAACGTGCCGTCGCCTGCGGTGGTGTCCTCGAGGGCCCGGGGCGGGATTGGCTCGCCGGTGGGGATCGCCGCCACACGGACACCACCGAGCGGGACGCCGCTTCCATCGACAACCCGCCCCTGCACGGACCCCGCGTCGTGCAGAGAGAAATCGGCGATCTGCAACTGGCCCGGAGCGAGCTCGATACCCCACTCGCCATTGGTGAACCCCTGCCACTGGACCGTCGTGAACTCGTCCTGGGTGGCACGGAACGTGTAGCGCCCACCGGCGTGCAGATCGAGCTCGAAGCACGGCTCCCCCACTGGGCTCGACTCACACAGGTTGCTGACGGTCGTGGCCGCCAACTCGCCCGTGTCGGCGTGGAACGCATCGACCCGGACACCGGTCTGGCCACTGTCATGGGAGTAGGTGTGACCCCAGACCGTCGTCATCTCCGGCACCAGCGCAGCATCGAGCCGAGCGGGCGAACCCGCCGACACAGGCACGTCCCTTGCCGTGTCCCACGTGTCGGCGTCCTCCCACCAGTGACCCACCGAGAACTCCACCCGATAGGTGCCCTCCGCCAACGAACCCGACCGGATCCGGTATGTGCCGTCCTCGCCGGTGTGGGCCCGAGCCACCACCGACTCCTCGCTCGACGAGTACACCCGCACCGGAACCCCCACGAGCGGCTCACCGGTATCCGCGTGCGTGAGTGTGCCCTCCAGCACCACCGGGCCTACGTCACATCCAACCAGCACCGCCGCTGCCAACAAGACACCAGCGCACAATCCCGCCATACGAACAGGTCGTCGAAGCACAGCCCCAACTCCCCCATGCCGTCGCGTCGGCCCCACAGCATCGCACGACCCCAGCGCGGAACCCGGACGGTTGACTGCTGGCCTACTCCGCCGCCCGCAGGCCAGGCGCCGGCTCTGCCGGCGCGGTCTTGACCTCCTAGAGCCAGATTCGGCTGGCACGAAGCTGGCACGGTGGGCCGAGCCGGCGCTCAGTCCCCCGCTCGGCCGGACCGCTGGCATGGGCCCTGACCTGGTGTGGAGCGGGTGACGGGAATCGAACCCGCATTGTCAGCTTGGGAACAAAGCGACGTGACCAGGACGTGATCGACGCCCTGGCCTGCGGACTGGCGAGGTCGAGTCGGACCAGGTGAACGTCCGGCGATGCCCCGTGACTGACCGTGGCGCACCGGTCGATGGGGCACGTATGGGGCACGATGATCGACCCAGCCGGCAGCGGCCGGGGAGAACTGGCTCAAAGCTGTCGGCCCGGTTGAGGACGGCGCCGGAGGCGCCGCCCGCAGGCCGGGCCCGTCCGCGCCGGCGCAGCCGGCGCCTTGACGGAGTACGGAAAGTTTTCACCGGCCAAGGCCCCGGTCGCTGTCCGGCTCCGGATGACGGGTGACAGCGTGGCGCTGATGGAGTTGCGCCGGTCTTGTGGACAGCCGGTTGTTAGGCAGCTGGTCGTCAGGCACCGGGTCATCCGGCTGCGTGATTCCTCCAGCCAGGCGCAATGTTGTGGTGGGCCATCGAAGGACGGTCAGCGGCCCGTCGTTCGGGGTCCGCTGGGGGGCGAACATGGTGAGGTGTCCGGCTTCAGTTCGCCCCTCGCTTCACACCGCTCGCGGTGTCAAGATCGAACGGCGACAGCCCGACGTGTTGGGGAGGGGCAATGAGTCGATTCCTTCGCACCGTGATCGTTGCGGTAGCGGTCATGACCGTGATCGTGGCGCCGGCGAGTGCAGCTCCCGACGAGGATTTCGCTACCGGCAGCGGCGTGATAGTGGTCCTCGCTCCGGGATTTCCGCCCATTGTGGTTGATATTTTCGTCGACGCGCACAGTGACGCTTCGGGGGGGAACCCGGGCGGCACTGTCAACCTGAGCGGCAACCTGGGCGGGATGTTCACTGGCCCGGTGACATGTCTGGTCGTCACAGGCAATCGGGCAACCATCGGGTTCGAGGATGCATCGGCTGGCCACATCACGATCGTGGTCGTGGACAAAAGCGCTACCGGTTCTCCGGACACGTTCGTCGGATCCACCGGCACAACCGGCTGCTCTCCAGTAGTGAGCGAGCCATTTTCACTTGTTTCCGGCGACTTCGTCGTGCACGATGCCGTGCCGCTGACCTCGAAGAGCCAGTGCAGGGATGGCGGCTGGCGTGACTTCACCGACGACGAGGGGCATCCGTTCATGAACCAGGGCGAGTGCATCGCTTTCGTGCAGCACGCCGCCTAACTGCGCCACCACCGTGGCCTGGTGGCGGCTGCGATGCGACCGACTGGACGAGAGAACAAGCTGCGCCCGGCCTACGATCACGGCCCTTGACCGATGCGTCGGAACACGAGCAGCGCCGGCACGACTCCGACGCTCAGGACCCGGTGGCGTCGCCCGCGGTGGGTCGACGATGGCGGCACCGGGTCAACTGGCCGGAGTAAGAAGGCGTTGGCCGTCATGTGCCCTGGTTCGAACCGTCCGTGGCTCGGGATCGAGTGCGTCAAGAACTCGCACTGCGTAGGCCTCGGCCATTAGTCGGCGCAGCTCATCAGCGTCGACCCATCTGCAATCCGCAGACTCGGGCGTGGGCTCAGGCGTGCCTTCGGCGAGGCGGCACCTAAAGACCAGAGCAACGATCTGCCGTTCCATGTTCTGGTAGACGCCGGAGAGTCGAATCGGCTCCACCGTTACACCTGTCTCCTCGTAGACCTCTCGGCGGAGGCCGTCCTCGATGGTCTCGCCGTGTTCGAGGATGCCGCCGGGTGGTTCCCAGTGGCCGTTGTCTCGGCGCTGGATGATGAGGGCCCGGCCTTCGTCGTCCACGATGACGCCGGCGACGCTGACGGAGTAGCGATTGTCCTCGGTCACGGCGTTCTCCCTGGGATCGGTACTCTCGACCGTAGTCATGTGTAGACGAGTTGAGGAGTTCTGATGGTCGGGCGCCCTCGGGGCGATCTGTTGACCGAGGTTGTCGACCCGGCGAGTGACCGGCCGGTGTTCCGGCAGATCGCCGACCATCTGCGGGGGCTGATCAGCTCGGGCCAGCTCGCTCCGGGAGAGGCGTTGCCGTCCGAGTCGCAGCTCGTCGGGCATTACGGCGTCACCCGGACGACCGCTCGGGTGGCGGTGGCCGTGCTGAAGGGCGAGGGCCTGGTGGTGTCCGAGCATGGGAAGGGCAGCTATGTCCGGCCCCGGCCGCAGGTGCGCCGGCTCGGGTCTGATCGGTTCGCCCGCCGTCACCGGGAGGCGGGCAAGGCGGCGTTCGTGGCCGAGGTCGAGTCGGCCGGGTCCAAGCCGACGGTCGATCAGATCACCGTGACCGAGGAGCGGCCGCCGGCGGGGGTCGCTCGCCGGCTTGGGCTCACGGGCCGGGCCAAGACGGTCGTGCGCCGGCGTCGGTACCTGATCGATGGACAGCCGGTGGAGCTGGCGACGTCGTACATCCCCGCGGCGCTCGGCCGGGGGACTGCGATCGCTGAGCCGAACAGCGGGCCGGGTGGGATCTACGCCCGGCTCGAGGAGCAGGGTCACCGCCTCGATCGGTTCGCCGAGGAGGTTCGGGCTCGGATGCCGCTGCCGGAGGAGGCCCAGGCGCTCCGGTTGCCGTCGGGCGTGCCGGTGTTCCAGCTCGTGCGCACGGCCTATGACACCGACGGCGAGGCCGTCGAGGTCTGCGACACGGTGATGTCGTCGGACGTGTACCAGCTCGACTACGAGCTGCCCGCTCGCTAGCCGGAGGGCCGTCGCCGGCGGGGATGGTCGGATTGGTCACACCTCTGTCGTACACTCGTCTACACAAGTAGCTGAGTGGCCGGAGGTGGCCGAGCGCGATGGCGATCCAACGTGAGCTGACGGTGTCGTTCGACGAGGTGTTCCCGCACGGGGCGTGGCTCGTGTCGGCGGTGCAGCCGGTGCGGGACTACGACCGGTCGTCCCGTGAGGTGACGGTGCAGGAGGTGCTGCGTGACGAGGCCGGCCAGCCGGTGCTCCTTGACGGGGAACAGCAGGCGATCTGGCAGGTCGAGGTCATGGACGGTGACGAGGAGGTCACCGGCGAGGCCAAGAAGGTCCGGGTCAAGATCGTTGCGGTCCGCCGGCCGGTCCCGCCGCCCGCGGTACCGGGGACACCGTTCCGGCCGGTGGTGCTAGAGGGCCTGCGGGTGTCGCCGTGGGTCAACCGGGACCGGTGCCGGGTCGAGCAGGGCAAGCCCCACCGTTGCGGTGCCCGACAGGCGTGGTCCTACTGGGCGACGGGCCTGCGGGCGGTCAACGAAGCGCCGGCCCAGGAGCGGGCGCAGGTCGGCAACGGGCGAGCGGGCCGGTGATGGCACCGGCACAGATGGCCCTGCCGATGGAGCGGCGCAACGGCGCGTCGCCCCACCGGCAGGCCGACGAGCTGCCCGCACCAGAGCCGGCTCCGCCCTCGATCGTGCCGCCCAGCTCGCTCGTCGAGGTCGACGCGGGTCGGTGGGTGCGGAGCGTGACGACGCTGGCGGTCGTGCTGGTGGCTGCGGTGGCGGCCGTGGCGAGCTACGAGCACATGCGGGCGCTCGCCGTACTGGCCGGGGAGGGCTGGCGATCCTGGCTCCTGCCGGTCAGTGTCGACGGTCTGGCGGTGGCGGCCTCGATGACGATGCTGGTCCGCCGGCGTGCGGGGGTTCCGGCCGGAGGGCTCGCCTGGGTGGCGTTGCTGGGCGGCCTGGGGGCATCGCTGGCGGCGAACGTGGCGGCCGCCGATCCGACGGTCGCGGGGCGCCTGGTGGCGGCCTGGCCTCCGGTGGCGTTGCTGCTGGCCTACGAGCTGCTGCTGCAGCAGCTCGCACGTGACGGCAGTAACCGGTGATGGCTCGGCATGCCGAAGTCCTGGCCCGGTGGAGGGTGCGCCGGCAGCGGGCCCGGTGGCAGTGGTGCGAGGGCTGCGGGACCGGCTTCGACGGCGTGGCCTGCCCGGCCTGTGGCGTGCTCGGCAGGCCGGTGTGGGTGCCGGCGATGGCGCTGGTGGTCGAGCTGGTTGGCGGCGCCCGGGTCCTGGTGGTGGCCGAGCGGGCTGCGGGTGGCCGGTGGGTGGCGGTCAAGACGACGGCGGCCACGCTCGAAGTGTTGGCGGCGGTGCGGCGCCAGGACCAGGCGGACGAGCTGGGCGGGCTGTTCGGGAGTGCGGCATGAGCGATCCGCAGGGGGTCGACGTGAGGTCGTGGCGAGGGATGGAGACGCGGCTACCGCCGGCGCCGGTGGCGTGTGGCGAGTGCGCCACGGTGCATCAGTCGAGGGCCTGTCCGAGATGCGGGGAGGCGCCCGACGACGTGAGGGTCGGGGTGCTGCGCACGGAGGTGGTCACCGAGGCGGGTGCTCGGTGGGTGGTGACGGCCGAGAGGGATGCCGACTCGGGCGGTTGGGCGCCGGTCCGGCGGGAGGTGTCGCCATGGGCCACGGCGGGGGAGGAGGCCCGATGAGCGCGGGTCGGCGGTTCCTGCGGCTGTGCGCTCGGCTCGCCTGGTGGCTGGTCTGTCTAGGCATCGGGCTGGCCGTGGTGCATGTGGCGGTGAGCCTGGCCGGCGTCGTGGCCACGACGCTGTTCCTGACCTTCGTGCTGCTGATGGGCGGCATCGGGGCCTGGGCCGAGTACGTCGAGCCCCGGGTGTTCGGCCCCCGGTCGGCGGACTCGGATGCCGAGTTCGTCGTGGTGGTCGACCAGCGGGTTGCCGCCGAGCTGGATCACGTGGAGTTCGCCCGGGCGCTGTCGGCGGTGGCGGACGCCTACCTCGTCGAGTGCGAGCGCCGGGCCGGCCTCGGGGACCAAGGCGGGTTCCGGTGAGCGCCACGGCCGATCTGTCCGCCGGCTGGGCGCCTGGCCGAGCTGTCGGGAGCGTCGCTCGCCAGAGCCGGCCGGCCTGGGTCCGGTGGGGGTGGTGGCTGCTCCAACGCCCGGTGCTGCTCGTCGTCCTGGTGCTCATCGTCGGCGCCGGGGTCGTCGAGGGACCGGCCGTGACTGGCGCCGGCGTCGTGGGGGCCGCCGTCGGGCTGCGCGTGTGGGCCCGCTTGCATCCGGCCAGCTTCGATCCGACGGCCGGCCGGCTGCTGCGTGGTGCGTGGCGGTCGGCATGGACCTACGGACTGCGGTGGCGGGCCTCGATGATCTTCGCCGGGCTCGGCGGCCGCCTCGACGGCGACGAGTGGCTGCCCCGGGTCGTGCGCGTGCGGGCCGGCCGCTACGCCGATCGGATCACCGTGCGCATGGTGGTCGGCCAGGAGCCCGCCGACTGGGAGCGGCGCTCAAACGCCCTGGCGCACGCCCTCGGCGCCCGCTCCTGCCTCGTCGCCCCGTTCCCGGGCCGGCCCGGGTACCTCCATCTCACACTCGGCCGTCAGGACCGGCTCGTCGACGTGGTGGACCCGCTGCCCATGCCGGCAACCGTCGACCTCGACGGCGTGGCGGTCGGGGTCACCGAGGACGGTGAGCCGTGGCGCCTGGCGGTCTCGGGCGGGGCGCACACGCTCATCGCCGGCGCCACCGGCTCTGGCAAGAGCTCGGTGCTGTGGTCGCTTCTGCGGGGCCTGGCCCCGGGGATACGGGACGGGCTCGTCGACGTCCGGGCGGTCGACCCCAAGGGCGGCATGGAACTGGCCCCGGGGTCGGCGCTGTTCACCCAGTTCGCCTGGCGACCCGACGACATGGTCGAGCTGATCGAGGAAGCGGCCTGGACGATGGTCGACCGGGCCAGCCGGCTGCGGGGCGTCGTGCGGACCCACACGCCCACCGTCGACGAGCCGGCCATCGTCGTGGTGGTCGACGAGCTGGCCCAGCTCACCAGCTACGAACCGGACCCCAAGCTGCGCCGCCGGGCCATCCAGGCGCTGTCGCTGCTGCTGTCCCAGGGCCGGGGGCCGGCGGTGACGGTGATCGCCGCCATGCAAGACCCCCGCAAGGAGGTCGTCGAGTTCCGGGACCTGTTCCCGGTCCGGGTCGCCCTGCGGATGGTCGAGGCCGACCAGGCCAACCTCGTGCTCGGCCGCGGTGCCCGGGCCCGGGGTGCGGCGTGCGAGCTGATCCCCCGGGCCCTGCCCGGCGTGGGCTACCAGCTGCTCGACGGCGAGCAGCACCCGACCCGGGTGCGGGCCTCGTGGATGAGCGACGCCGCCATCGAGGCCTTGGCCCGGGACTACCCCGCCCCCCGCCGGCCCGACGGCGACGACACGACCGGACGGGCCTGACCCATGCTGTCGGCCCCGCCGCCGGAACTGCTTGGTGCCGTCGCCCGTGGCGACGCCGAGCGCCGCGCCCGGGGCTGTTCCCGGCCCGTGCGGCTGGTGGGATCGACGACCCGCATCAACGCGGCGACCGGGGCGGTCATCGAGCGCTACAGCAGCGCCCAGGAGCTCGACGGCATTACCTGGGTGCGATGCGGCGACCGGCGGGCCGCCCGATGCGAGTCCTGCTCCCGGGAGTACAAAGGCGACGCCTGGCACCTGCTCTCGGCCGGCCTGGCCGGCGGGAAGGGCGCTCCCGAGACGGTCACCGCGCACCCGGTCACCTTCGTGACGCTCACGGCCCCGAGCTTCGGGCCGGTCCACGGCCGCCGCCAGGGTGCACCGTGCCGGGCCCGGCGGGACAAGCCCGTGTGCCCCCACGGCCGGCCGCTCTACTGCCTGCACCGTCACAACGAGGACGACCGCCGCCTCGGCGAGCCGCTGTGCCCCGACTGCTACGACTACGTGGGCCACGTCCTGTGGCAGTGGCACGCCCCCGAGCTGTGGCGACGGTTCACCATCAGGCTCGGCAACAAGCTGGCCCGGCGGGTCGGGCTGACGGCCAAGGCATTCGGCAAGCAGGCCCGGGTGTCATACACGAAGGTCGTCGAGTTCCAGGCCCGGGGCCTGATCCACGTCCACGCCGTCATGCGCCTCGACGGCCCCACCGGGCCCGAGAACCCGCCCGGGGTCGGCCTCGACGCCCTGCAGCTCGGGGCCGTCATCGACGAAGCGGCCCGCACGCTGCGACTCCGCGTCAGCCCCAAGGGCAGGGAGCCCGTGGCGTTGCGCTGGGGCGACCAGATCGACACCCGTCCGATCACGTTGGGTGCGGGTCGGGACGACCAGGCCGGCGACGTCCACCCCGAGATGGTCGCCGCCTACCTGGCCAAGTACCTCACCAAGTCCACCGAGGAGTTCGGCCTCGACGCCCGGGGCAAAGTCCACAGCTCCACCGACGCCCGCTACCTCGGAGCCTCGCCCCATGCCCTGCGGATCATCGAGACCGCCGAGCAGCTCGCCGCCAC
>Ga0075420_100006379_pt1 | contig 10390 bp, 8 predicted proteins | sample SoiMetdeltSBSDD4_FD_75296 | JGI IMG/M metagenome (GOLD analysis project Ga0075420, IMG submission 75296) | Bulk soil microbial communities from a Populus tree surrounding site in Tennessee, USA - Soil MetaG P. deltoides SBSDD4 | ecosystem: Environmental > Terrestrial > Soil > Tree plantation...
CGTTCTACTTCAAGGATCCCGACGGCCACACGCTCGAGGTCCTGGAGTTCCCGGCCGGTAAAGGCGACGCAAGATGGCAGCGGACCGACCGCCTGTTCCTCGGCATCGATCATACGGCGATCGTCGCCGCGAGCACCGATTCGAGCCTCGCGTTCTACCGCGATGTGTTAGGCATGAGGGTCGCAGGCGAGAGCGAGAACTTCGGCACCGAACAGGAGCACCTGAACAACGTCTTCGGCGCCCGTCTTCGCATCACGGCGCTGCGCGCGGCATCGGGGCCCGGCATCGAGCTGCTCGAATACCTCGCGCCGACGGACGGGCGTCCGTATCCCCCAGACGCCACGTCGAACGACGTTTCGCACTGGCAGACAATTCTCGACTCGCCCGACGCGGTGGTCGCGGACCGAGCCCTGCGCTCTACGCGGGCGCGTTACGTCTCGGCGGGACTCATTTCGTTAGGCGACACGGCGACGGCAACGCTCGTCCGAGATCCGGACGGCCACGCCGTTCTCATCAAGGCCCGCCGCTGAGGCGGCCGCCGCACTCCCCACTCACTCCAATGAAACTGTTCATCTCGATTTCTCTCGCGCTCGCGGCCCAGCCGGCGGTCGCCCAGGTCTCGACCACCAGTTCGCTCACGCTCGATGGTGCCCGGCGGGTGATCGCCGGCGCACAGGCCGAGGCGCGCCGCGTGAGTGCGCCGGGCGGCGTCATCGCCGTCGTCGATAATGGCGGCAATCTCATCGCGCTCGAGCGGCTCGATGGAACGTTCGCGGCCGGTGCCAACATCTCCATCGGCAAGGCCCGTACGGCAGTCCAGTTCAAGCGGCCGACAAAGGTGTTCGAGGACATCATCCGCAACGGACGCACTCCCATGGTCGCGCTCGATGACTTCACTCCACTGCAGGGCGGCGTCCCCGTCGTCGTGGACGGAGAGATCGTCGGGGCAGTCGGCGTGAGCGGCGCGGCGAGCGCGCAGCAGGATGAAGAGCTCGCAATCGCCGGCGCAGCCGTGATCTCGGGGCTCGGGGTGACGACGTCGAACGGAACGGTCGCTCCGCCAGCCCGGTACTGGCGTGATGCCGACGTGCAAGCGGCGTTCGCGAAGGGAGCGGTGCTCTTCGATGGTAACGGGGACCGCAACTACATGGTTCACGCGAGCCGCCGCGACTCGGCCGGCCTCGTCGAAGTCCATGCGAAGGACACGGACATCATCTACGTGCTCGGTGGTCACGCGACCATCGTGACCGGCGGCTCGGTCGTCGACGGGAAGCAGACGGCGCCCGACGAGGTGCGCGGCCGCAGCATCGAGAAGGGCGAGCGTCGCACGCTCGCGAAGGGAGACGTGCTCATCGTCCCGAGTGGCACGCCGCACTGGTTCCAGGAAGTGCGCGGGCCGTTCACATACTACGTCGTCAAGGTTCGTTAGGAGACCCGCCATGAACTCTTCACGTCTCCTTCTCTTCCTGGCGTTAGCCTGTGCGCTCGCCAGTGCGGACGCCCAGGTGACCGGTGACGTTCCCGCAGGCAACCCAGTGGCGGTCGTCGATCTCGCGACGCGCGAGGGGACCGCACTCGTGAACGGCCGGTGGCGGTACGCCGATGCAACGATCGTGGGCGCGGATCACCGCGCCCCCGGTGGCGACCTCAAGGCGTCGGGCGCACCGACGAGGACCTTCGACATCATGCCGAAGGCTGGCGTCGCCGGATTCAACGACAGCGACTGGGAGATCATCGATCCGACGTCACTCGACCGACGCCGTTCGAGAGGTCGTCTCTCGTTCGCCTGGTACCGCATAAACGTCACGATCCCCGATCGCGTCGGTGCGTTCGACCCCGCGGGCTCGACGGCCGTGCTCGAGATCGTGCTCGATGACTATTCCGAGATCTGGATCGACGGCCGTCAGCCGCTGGTCCTCGGCCAATCGGGTGGCGGACTCGTAAAGGGGTGGAATGCGCCGAACCGCGTCGTGCTGGGCAACAGCCTGAAGCCGGGCCAACGAATTCAGATCGCGGTGTTCGGCGCCAACGGCCCGCTCTCGGATCCGCCCGGCAATTTCATTTGGATCCGTTCGGCGACACTCGAATTCTACCGCGACGCCGCGCTCGGCCTGACGCGGGAAGCCGCCGGCGAGATCGTTCGGCTCGACTCGACCGTGAATGGCATCGTGCCACGGGACGCCAAAGTCGAGAAGCTCGCTGGTGGCTTTCAGTTCACCGAGGGTCCGGTCTGGCATCCAGATGGCTATCTCGTCTTCAGCGATCCGAACGCGAACACGATCTACCGCTATACGCGCGACGGCCAGGTGTCCGTGTATCGCGCGAAGAGCGGGTACGCAGGTGTCGACATCGGCGAGTACCATCAGCCCGGCTCGAATGGCTTGACGCTCGATGCCGACGGGCGACTCTCCATCAACGAGCACGGTCGGCGACGCATCGTCCGTCTCGAGAAGAACGGAGTCATCACGGTGCTCACCGATCGATACCAGGGCCAGCGGCTCAACAGCCCGAACGATCTCGTGTACAAGTCCGACGGTTCGCTCTACTTCACCGATCCACCATTCGGGCTGCCGAAGGTCTTCGACGATCCGCGTAAGGAAACCCCGTTCTCGGGAGTCTACCGCCTCACGAACGACGGGACGTTGCAGCTGCTCACGACCGATCTCAGCGGGCCGAACGGCCTCGCTTTTTCCCCTGACGAGCGGTTCCTCTACGTCGACAATTGGGACGTGAACCGCAAGGTCATCATGCGATACCCCGTGCGTTCGGACGGGACACTCGGCACGGGTGAGGTGTTCGTCGACGCGACACGCTCGCATCCGGGCGAGCAGGCGTGGGATGGTCTCAAGGTGGACGAAGCTGGCAACGTCTACGCGGCCGGCCCCGAAGGGATCTGGATCCTGTCTCCCGAGGGCAAGCACCTGGGAGTCATCAAGGCCTCCGAGACACCGGCCAACCTTGCGTGGGGTGACGAGGACGGCCGCACGATGTACATCACGGCGCGGACCGGGCTGTACCGGGTCCGTCTGAACATCCCTGGCGTTAGGCGCGGTACCGCGTTGCGAGCCGCGAGGGCAGATCGATGACCGTTACTGCTGGCGACTGGGGACTGGGGACCGGGGACGCGGCGGCTGCGCGCTCCACTATGCGCGCCGTTGCAGTCCGTCCGGGGATACCCAACAGCATCCATCTTCGCGACGTGCCGATGCCGTCGCATCACGACGTCCCCGGCGGACGCGGCGTGCTCGTGAAGGTCCTGCGCGTCGGCGTGGACGGAACCGACAAGGAGATCAATGCCGCCGAGTACGGCATGGCGCCTCCCGGCGACGACTACCTCATTCTCGGCCACGAGAGCTTCGGTGTGGTGGAGGCAGTCACACCCGGCGTCACCGAGCTCCGGCCAGGCGATTATGTCGTCGCGTCGGTCAGGCGGCCCGGCTCGAGCGTCTACGACGCCATCGGCCTGCAGGACATGACCACCGACGACACGTACTTCGAGCGAGGCATCAACCTCCGACACGGCTACCTCGCCGAGTACTACGCCGACAGCGCCGAGTATCTGGTGAAGGTGCCGCGCGAGCTGCGCTCCGTTGGTGTCCTCATGGAGCCAATGAGTGTTGCCGAGAAGGCGATCGGGCAGGCGTACGAGATCCAGAGGCGACTGCGCGTCTGGCAACCCAAGCGGGCCCTCGTGCTCGGAACCGGCACGTTAGGCCTCCTGGCGTCTGTCATCCTGCGCCTTCGCGGCCTCGACGTCGTCGCCATGGGCCGCACGCCGAGACCGTATGTCAACGCGGATCTGCTCGAACAGATCGGCGTGACCTACCGAACGACGACGGACATGACGCTGGCGCAGGCCAGCGAGCAGTTTGGCCCGTTCGACCTCATCCTCGAAGGCACGGGCTTCTCCCCGCTCGTGTTCGAAGCCATGTCCGCACTGGCCAAGAACGGTGTGCTCGTACTGGTGAGCGTTACCGGAGGCGATCGCCACGTCGACGACGTGCCTGCCGATCGCATCAACCAGGGCTTCGTGCTCGGCAACAAGGTCGTGGTGGGGAGCGTGAACGCGAGTCGCGCCGATTTCGAGCGCGGCGTGGCGGACCTGGCGCAGGCCGAGCTATCGCATCCGGGATGGTCGAGCCGACTGCTCACGCATCCCGTCAAAGGGCTCGAGAACTATGCCGCGCTCCTGGACACCCTCACGATGAGCCGCGATGCGATCAAGGTGTTCTGCGAGGTCGCGGAGGTGAACGCCCGCTAGTCGCATCGATGGGACGAAGGGGTGACCATGGGTCGCGGGCGATCGGCGCTCCGCATAGCTTCGGCGAGGACCCTCACGGAGCAGTGATGGATCGCGTCGCGCAGGACGTTCGGATCGCACTCCGCGGCTTCCGCCGCTCGCCGTCGTTCACGGCAACGGCCGTGCTGATTCTCGCCGTGGGAATCGGCATGGCCGTCGCCATGTTCACGGTGTTCGACGCCGTGGTCGTTCGGCCGGTTCCGGTGAACGATCCTGACCGGGTCGTCGAGCTGTACACGTATCGCGGCGACCCGAACGCCGATTACTACCTTCTCCGTGAGGACCTGCCGAACGTCGCGGCGACGAGCTCCACCATGCGGGCGATCGGCGGTATCGCGCACTGGGGAGCGCCAGCCACTCCAATGCTCGACGGCGATCGCACGCTCGTGCTCAATCGGACGACGGTCACCGGCAACTTCTTCGATGTCCTCGGCGCTCGTCCGATGCTCGGACGGTTCATCCAGGAGAGCGATGAGCAACCCGGTGCCGAGCTTGTGGTCGTATTGAGCTACTCGGCATGGCGGACGCATTTCGGTGGTGATCCCACCATCGTGGGCCGCTCGCTGACGGGCCCGTACGATCGGAAGCCGTATCGCATCATCGGCGTCGCCCCCCCGGGTCTCGATTACCCCGCGACGGTCGAGATCTGGATGCCTAACTGGCAGCCGTCGGCAAGGCTCTCGGTGATTGCCGTCGCCCGGTTGGCCGCATCGGCGACGCCGCGCGCCGCGCAGAGCGAGTTCTTCGACACCATGCAGCGTCTCTTTCCGGATCGCGGGTTCGAAGGCGTGCACGCCGAGACCTTTACGCATGCGATCATCGGTGACGTGAAGCCGGTGCTCATCGTGCTGTCGGCCGCCGTCGGACTGCTGCTGCTCATCGCCTGCGTGAACGTCGGCAACCTGCTCCTCCTGCGCGCAGCGAGCCGCGTCCGTGAGCTGTCGATCCGGCGGGCGCTCGGTGCAACATACGGGGACGTCACCAGGCAGCTCGTTGTCGAGAGCGGGCTGCTGGGCGTCGTGGGTGGAGCGCTCGGGCTTGCGGCATCCGCCGCGCTCATCAAGCTGCTCCTCGCCTACGCACCGCGGCAGCTTCCGCGCACGGACGTCGTCGGGATCGCGGGCACGCCGATCGGACTCGCGGTCAGCGTGACGCTTGCGGCGGTCGTGCTCTTCGGCGTTGTCCCGGCTCTCATCGCCTCCAGTGGGGACCTCGGCTCACCGCTGCGCTACGATGCGCGCGCGGGCTCGGAGACCCGGGCGCGGCGTCGGATGCGACAGGCGCTCGTGGCGTCGCAAGTTGCCCTGGCGCTGGTGATGCTCGCCGGAGCCGGACTCCTCGGTCGCAGTCTGGATCGGCTTCAGGGGATCGCGCTCGGGTATGACCCGGAGCACCTCTCCATGCTCTCGCTCGCCTTCCCACCGAGCGTGTACAACGATCCGACGGGGAAGTTCGACCAGGCGCGCGTGAACGCCGTGGCGGACGCACTCACGCCGGCCTACCGCGCCATTCCCGGGGTCACCGCGGTGACGCCGGCGCTCGTACCGCCGTTCTTCGGCACCGGCGTCTTCGTCGCCCGCCTGGACCTCGAGGGGCAAACCCCCGAGGAAATGAAGGCCAACTCGTTCTTCCCCATCGAGGCTGGCGGCGCCGAGTACTTCCGGGTGTACGGGATCCCGATCCTTCGTGGGCGAGGGTTCACGAACGGCGATGATGACAAGTCGGAGCTGGTCGCGGTCGTGAGCGAGGCGGCGGCGAAGAGGATCTGGCCTGACGAGAACCCGATCGGGAAACGCGTCAGGATCTGGAATCCCGACTCGACCAAGTGGCGCACCGTCGTCGGCGTCGCGGGCGACATCCATTACCGCACGCTCCGCGAATCGACGGCCGAGGTGTACCTGCCGTGGAAGCAGTCGTACTGGCAGGGGTATTTCGCGATTCGAACAAACACCGATCTCGCCAACGTGCTTCCGGCGCTCCGGCGCGCGACGGCGGAGACCAACCCGCTCGTGACGCTCTGGAAGGCGGATGCGATGGATGACCTCCTCGCGCAGCCGCTGGCGCAGCCTCGCCTGAGCGCGACGCTGCTCGCCGGTTTCGCGTTCGTATCGCTGCTGCTGGCGGCGATCGGCCTCTACGGCGTGATGGCGTCGTCGGTGCGCGCCAGCCGCCGAGAGCTCGGCGTTCGCTCCGCGTTAGGTGCGTCGCCGGGGCGGCTGCGACGCGGCGTGCTCGGAGAGGCGCTGCTGGTCACCGGCGTCGGCGCCTTCGTCGGGCTGGCGGCGGCTCTGGCGTCGTCGCGTCTGCTCGCGTCGTTGCTGTACGAGGTGAGCCCGGCGGACCCGGTCGTGATGATCGGCGCCGCGGCGGTGCTGGTCGTCGTCGCGCTGGTCGCGGCCTACCTCCCCGCGCGCCAGGCCACCAGAGTCGACCCGGTCGCAGCACTCCGAGCTGACTAGGAACATCGCCGGTTGCTGTCAGCTGGAACTGGATGCTGCGGGTGAACAGCCTCGGACGCGTTGCTTCCCGAGGTCGTTACCTGCAGCAACCAGTGCCAGCGTCCAGTTACCCGCGCGGTTGTCGCTATCTCTTTCGGGACGACGGCGATTCCTCGCCCTCGGCTCGGAATGACAATGGAACCTGTCTCGGCCTCCCGGCATTACAGCCGGCGCACGACTCAACCGAGACCCCAATGGACTCCACACAGCCCTCCCCAGCCACAACCCCGCGCCGACGGCGGACGCCCCGGCTCCCCCTCGCCGCCGCATCGGCGGACCAGCGCGGATTCCTCATCATCTATGAGCGCCCAGGCCACTCGCTGAACCTGGCCGAGGTCTACGAGCTCGCCGGTATGGCGGTCGTCGGATGACCACCTCGGCGCCGACACGGATCGTGATCCTGGGCGGCGGCTTTGGCGGACTCGCCGCCGCCCGCGAGCTCGAGCGGTCGCTTCCGTCAGGCGCGAACGTCGAGGTCACGCTCGTGAACCGGGAGAACTTCTTCCTGTTCACGCCGATGCTGCACGAAGTCGCCGCGAGCGACCTCGATCTCGCGACGATCGTGAGCCCGCTCCGCCGGCTGCTCAAACGCACACGCCTCTTCATCGGCACGGTCGAGGAGATCGACGCCGAGTCGCAGACCGTGACCGTCGCGCACGCCGGCGGGTTGCACCGCCACGCCCTGCGGTACGATCACCTGGTCGTCGCCCTCGGCGCGGTCACGAACTTCTACGACATCCCTGGCCTGGCCGAGCGCGCGTCGACGCTGAAGTCGCTCGGAGACGCGATCCAGCTGCGGAATCAGCTCATCGCACAGCTCGAGGAAGCCGATTTCGAGTGCAACCGCGACGAGCGCCAGCCGCTGCTCACCGTGCTCGTGGCGGGAGGCGGGTTTGCCGGCGTCGAGACAGTCGCGGCCGTGAACGACTTCGTTCGCGAGGCGGTCCGCTTCTACCCGAACATCACGCAGGACGACGTTCGCGTCGCCGTCGTGCACGGCGGCGCGTTCCTCCTCCCCGAGCTCGGCCAGGAGCTCGGCACCTACACCCAGGCCAGGCTCGGCGAGCGCGGCGTAGACGTCATTCTGAACACGCGCGTCACCGGCTTCGACGGCTCATGCACGGTGCTCAGCAATGGCGAGCGCATCGACGCCCGGACGGTGGTTTGGACGGCAGGCATCTCGGCGAACCCGATGCTGGAATGCCTGCCGTGCGAGCGGTCCCGAGGGCGGATCGTCGTGAACGGCTATCTGCAGTCGCCAACGCTGCCTAACGTCTGGGCCGTCGGCGACTGCGCGAGCATCACCGATCCGGTTACTGGCGAGACGTACCCCCCGACCGCGCAGCACGCGCTTCGTGAGGGAGCGCACGTGGCGCGGAACATCGTCGCCGAGCTCACGGGCGCTCCGAAATCCCGGTTCTCGTTCTCGACGATCGGGCTCCTCGCCGCCATTGGGCGACGGACCGGCGTGGCGAATGTGCTCGGCCTCAAGTTCTCGGGATTCTTCGCCTGGTGGCTCTGGCGAACGATCTACCTCGCGAAGCTTCCGCGATTCGAGAAGAAGATCCGCGTCGCGCTCGACTGGACGCTCGACATGATCTTCGCGAAGGACCTCGTCCAGTTCGGGACGCAGCGCGCACCTACGATCTCACGCCAGGAAACACTCTCGCTCGTGCGTGACGATCACGCGCACGCAACGGGAACCATCTCGGCGGCAGCGCGCATTTAGCCGCGTGTAGCCAACGCACGCGAGTCACCGCGTCGCGCCCGACACTTCCACATACATCGCATTCACAGGGGATTCACATGAAGACACGCAACGCACTCATTGGCCTCGCGATCGTCGTCGTCGCCGGCGGCTGGTACGCCTTCCGTCCCGAACGCCTGTTCGTCGACAAGACCGTCAACGAGTCGCTCGGGGCCGTGACGACGGCTCCCGCGGCGAGCGAGACGACGCCCATGACGCTCGCGACGGGCATGTTCCACAGCAACGCGCACGAGACGAAGGGGACGGCAACGGTACTCGACGTCGGTGGCGGCCGGCGGGTCCTTCGCCTCACCGACTTCGCGACGTCGAACGGGCCCGACGTCCGCGTCTATCTCGTCGCCGCGTCAGACGTACAGGACGATGCGACAGTGAAGACCGCGGGCTTCATCGAGCTCGGCCCGATGAAGGGCAATATCGGCGATCAGAACTACGAGATCCCCGCTACTGTCGACCTGGCGAGCTACCGCACGGTCACCATCTGGTGCAAGCGCTTCTCCGTCAACTTTGGAAGCGCGCCGCTCACGAAATCCTGATGGTCATTCCGAGCGGAGGCACCGGACAATCGTCATTCCGAGCAGAGGCGCCGACAGGCGCCGGCATCGAGGAATCGCGGTCGCCCGATGAAGGCCACTCCACCCCGGCGTCCGGCTCCGCTCGGAGTGACCACCACACCTAACGACACCAACTACCATGCACACTACGCGCTTCGCGCGCCTTGCCCTTGCGGCCGTCGCGCTCACACCGGCGGCTGCCGCCGCCCAGTACGGCTCCGGCCGTGAGGTCACCTTCACCGTTCGCGTCGAGAACGTCTCGACCGCCCAAACCCTGAAGCTGTCGAACGGCATGACTGCCCCGGCTCCGACGGCTCCTCTCCTCTGGACGATTACCGACGCAGGCAACCCGCTGTTCTCCACCGGCACCGCCGACCGCGGCCAGGGGCTCGAGCAGCTCGCCGAGGATGGCAACCCAGGTGTCCTCGCCGACTACATCACGTCGAAGGTGAAGAGCGTCGTGCACAGCGGCGTCGTCACGACCCCGTCGGGCGACAAGGGCCCGGGTCCGATTACCCCCGGCAAGGCATACGAGTTCACCGTCTCGGCAGCGCCAGGCCAGCGCCTAACGCTGGCGATGATGTTCGGTCAGTCCAACGATCTCTTCTACGCGCCGGGCGCGAAGGCGATCGCGCTGTTCGACGACAAGGGTCAGCCGCTCACCGCCGACATCACGTCGCAGCTGCAGCTGTGGGACGCCGGCACCGAAGTCAACGAGGAGCCTGGCCTCGGCCCGAATCAGGCGCCGCGTCAGGCAGCGCCGAACACCGGCACCGCCGAGAAGGGCAAGGTCATGCTCGTGAAGGATGCGTTCCGGTACCCCCCCGTTCGTGACGTCGTGCGCGTGTCGGTGAAGCCGAGCGCGGCGACGGCAGCGAAGTAAGGCCGGGGGGTCAGATTCGAATTCCGCGCGCGAGGCGTGATGGTCGAGATGCCCGCGGAATTCGAGTCTGTTCCCATGGCGAGCCATAGTCCGGGGAACGACAAACGGAGACGATCGATGCTCGACGCGGATCGCACGACCCAACGTTCCACCCTGGTTGCAGCGGAGCTGCGCGACGCCCTCGGCCGCCGGCAGAAGGAGCTTCCATCGCGGTGGCTCGTCAGTCCGGTGGACGCATCGTACGTCGGCGCCGGCGCGAGCGGCGTCACCGAATCAGTGGAGGTCGACCTCTGCCGCATCCTGCTCGAGAGCGATCTCGCTCACGTGCCCCCGCGCGGAGTCGTCTGCGTGCGGGCGAGCGCCGCACCGGCTACCGCACTCGTCGTGAAC
>Ga0075420_100006380_pt1 | contig 10389 bp, 6 predicted proteins | sample SoiMetdeltSBSDD4_FD_75296 | JGI IMG/M metagenome (GOLD analysis project Ga0075420, IMG submission 75296) | Bulk soil microbial communities from a Populus tree surrounding site in Tennessee, USA - Soil MetaG P. deltoides SBSDD4 | ecosystem: Environmental > Terrestrial > Soil > Tree plantation...
AGCTCGCAGACGTGCCAGTCCTGACGGTTCGTCAGATCCCAAAAATCTATCGCATCGGATGCGCTGAAGCCGGGCTTGGCGAGCTCGCTCGGTTGGAAATGCCACTCGCAGACGTTGATGGTGCGATCCGGCGCGATCGGCCAGAGCGTGTGCACCATCATGTAGTCCGGGTGCAGGCTGAGGAGCATGTTCGGGAAGATCGCGTAGTAGTAGACGCGGCGGCGATCGTCGGCGGACAGTTCGGGCAGGAACGCGCGCGGACAGGTCCCATCCATCGACAGAGTCTCGACACCGGGACGCAAGTCCATGCGCCCGCCCATGTAGGTCGGTCGGAGCGGCTCGTTCTCCCCGCTGAGATAGTGCGACAGCTTGTTGAGCGCCGGGTGAAGGTTGGGGCAGTGCAGGCACTCGTTGTAGTTCTGGACGATCAGCTTCCAGTTGGCCTTCACGTCGTACACGATGCGGTGGACGAGCCGGAGATCCTGCATCCGCCACGAGCGGAACCTGGCGGGGAGGTCGCCGAGCTGCGCGAGCAGCGGTTCCGCATCGGCATCAAGGTTCAGGAAGATGTGTCCGTCCCAGACCTCCGCGCCGACGCGTCGCAGCGGGTAGTCTTCCCTGCGGAAGTGGGGCACCTCGTCCATGTGCGGCGCGCCGATCAGCCGCCCGTCGAGATCGTAGGTCCACGCGTGATACGGGCACTGGATGGCGCCGGGGAACACGCCCTGCGTCTCGGTGCAGAGCTCGGTCCCGCGATGGCGGCACACGTTGTAGAACGCGTTCACGCCTTCCGACCCGCGGGTGACGATGAGGCGCTCGCCCAAGAGCTCGCGGATGAAGAAGCGCCCCGGCCCCGCGACCTGCTCGGTCCGTCCCGCACACACCCACATCCGCGCGAACAGCTGCTCCATTTCCCGATCGAAGTAGCCGCGATCGGTGTAGTAGGCCGCCGGCAGCGTGCGCGCGTGCTGCGGCATGACATCGCGAGGCTTGATGGAGGGAGCCATTACCGGCCTCCGGCCAGTTGCTGCTGCGAGCGTTGGGGTGAGTTGCGGCAGTCGGTCAGCATTTATCTGTTGCGCTTGGGGCCCTCCGCCTCCGCGCGCATTCTTTAACGCTCGCGCGCTACGGCGAGACCTCGCCGTAGCTGGCCGCCCGTATTATCCGGCCAGCGGAGGCGGGCACCCCCAAGCGCTGCGCGCTCACGCGCGCCCGGCCTCCGGCCGGTTGCTGCTCAGCGGCCCCGTGCGCGACCCTGCTCGCAAGGCCAAAGGCCGTCGCGCGAAGCGCGTAAGCGCGCGTGGGGGTGGGGCCCCGCCCGCAACGAAGAATGATACAACCTCACACGTGACTCAAACGCCGGACGCGGACGCGGCGCCGACGCTGCGCCGTGAGCTCGGACAGTGGGACCTCACGGCAATCGGCATCAATCAAGTCATCGGCGGATCGATCTTCGCGCAGCCCGCGGTGCTGGCGGCCCATGCCGGAGCGTGGAGCCCGTGGATGGTGGGCGCGATCGGGCTGGCGTCGATGCTGATCGCGCTGTCGTTCGCGGAGGTCGGCAGCCGCTTCGATCGGACCGGTGGACCCTATCTCTACACCCGCGCGGCCTTCGGCCGCTTCGCCGCGTTCGAAGTGGGCTGGATGCTGTGGTTCACGCGGGCGGCGAGCTGGGCCGCGGTGATCAACGTGCTGGCGACCTCGCTCGGCTACTACTGGCCGGCGCTCGGCGCAGGCGGCCCGCGGGCGCTCGCGATCTCCGCGATCATCGTCGTCATCGCCGCCATCAACATCCGTGGCATCCGCCAGAGCAGCATCGTCATCAACGTCCTGACGATCGGCAAGCTGGTGCCGTTGCTCGTGTTCATCGCCGCCGGCCTCTTCGCGATCGATCCGTCGCGCCTGGCGATCGGCGAGCCGCTGACGCTCGGCGGCGCGGCGGCGAGCGGGCTGCTGCTGATTTTCGGCTTCGGCGGCTACGAAGTCGTCCCGGTCGTCGCCGGTGAGACGCGCGATCCGCGGAGGGCGGTGCCGTTCGCGCTGATTCTGACGATCGCGAGCGTTGCCGCGATCATGACGCTGGCGCAGGTCGTGGCGCTCGGGACGCTGCCCGGGCTCGCCACCGCTCCCACGCCGCTCGTCAGCGCCGCGGCCCTCTTCATGGGCGCCGGCGGCGCCGCGCTGATCGTCTTCGGCGCGACCGTCTCGGCCCTGGGCAACAACATGGGACAGGCGTTGTCCGGCCCGCGCAATCTCTACGCGCTCGCCGAGCACGGCGATCTGCCGGCCTTCTTCGGCCGCGTGCATCCCCGCTTCCGCACGCCGGTTACGGCGGTCATCTTCACCGCGGCAGTCTCGCTGGTGCTGGCGCTGTCGGGACGCTTTGCCGCGCTCGCGGCCGTCAGCGCCATCAGCCGCCTCGTCGTCTACCTGTTCACCTGCGCGGCGACGATCCGGCTGCGTCACGCGCGGTTCGCCGGGCAGGTGCCGCCGCCGGTCTTCGTCGTCCCGCTCGGTCCGACGATTCCGGCGCTGGCGATCGTATTCGCGTTGACTATCCTTGCGGGAGCGACCCCGCAGCAGTTGCGGTCCGGCGTCATCGCCCTGGGGGCGGGCGCGGCGCTCTACGCCGTCGCGCGCCGGTCGTCGCCCACACGCCGCGTGAATGCGGCCTCGGAGATGCTTTGATGCGTCAGCTGATTGCCGCTGCCTGTCTGGTGCTCTGTACCGCCGCAGGGGTTGCGGCGCAGCCCGTGGTCTTCCTCGTTCGTCACGCCGAGCGCGCCGATGCCGGCATGGCCTCGGCCAAGACGCCCGGGACCGATCCGGCCCTGTCGGGTGCGGGCCTCGCCCGCGCGAACGCACTCGCCGCGATGCTGAAGGATGCAAAGATCACGGCGGTCATCACCACCGAGTACCAGCGCACCAAACAGACGGGCGATCCCGTCGCGAAGGCCGCCGGAGTCCCTCTGACCGTCGTGGAGTCGAAGGACACCGCGGGACTGCTGGCGAAGGTCAAGGCGGCGCCCGGCAACGTGCTCGTCGTCGGGCACTCGAATACGCTGCCGGAACTGCTGAAGGGGCTTGGCATCACCGAACCGGTCGTGATCGCGGAAGACGAGTTCGACGCGATGTTCATCGTGACGCGGTCGTCGCCACCGACGATGGTGCGGCTGCGGTATCGGTGACAACCGCCCCGCCGCTGTAGCGCCAGCACGGGCTGCCAGGGTCTTCCGCCGTCGCTAAAGCTTTGGCGGACCGCCGTCGTTCGACGAGCTCACGACGGCCCTGAGCGTGTCGAAGGGCCGTAGCCTTGGCGAAGGCGGTCAGACCCTGGCGAACACCAACCGGCCAAACCGCACCATAATCCGTCATGCTTCGCAGCGCCTCCGTTGCTCTGGCCACACTGCTGGTCTGTACCCCACTGGTCGCACAGCGCGCATCGGTCCCGCCCCAGGATCTCGCCCGCATCTGGGACACGGAACACGTCTCGCCGCCGTCGCCGCCGCTCCTGACGCATGCCGAGGTCGTCAAGCGGCTCGAGGCCGTCGTGGCGGGCGCTCCGGACCTGTTCCGGATGGAGCGGGTGGGCGAGTCGGTCGAAGGCCGGGCGCTCAACCTGGTGCAGGCCGGCAGCGGCAGCTTTCGCGTGCTGCTCTGGTCGCAGATGCACGGCGACGAGCCGACTGCAACCGCGGTGCTGTTCGACATCTTCGAATACCTTCGCCGTCATCGTCAGGATCCCGCGGTGCGCCAACTCCTGTCGTCGCTGACCCTCTACTTCGTGCCGATGCTGAACCCCGACGGCGCCGAGCGCTTCCAGCGGCGCAACGCGCAGGGCATCGACATCAATCGCGACGCGCTTCGCCTGCAGACGCCGGAAGGACGCACGCTGAAGGCCGTCCGCGACCGCTTCTCGCCGCGGATCGGGTTCAACCTCCACAACCAGGGATGGCGGACGTCTGTGGGCAGGCCGCCGCGGCCGGCCTCGATCTCGCTGCTGTCGGTGGCCTTCGACGAGGCGCGCTCGGGCAGCGAGGGCCGGACGCTCACCAAGAAAGTCTGCGCCGTGATTCGCGACGCGCTCGAACCGTTTGCATCGGGCCAGATCGGCCGGTACGACGACGAGTTCGAAGTCCGCGCGTTCGGGGACAACCTGACGCTGTGGGGCACGCCGGTCGTGCTGATCGAGACCGGGCCATGGCCATCGGCGGAGCCGGATCCCGCCCTCGTCCGGCTGAACTTCGTCGCGATCCTCTCGGCGCTCGACGCGCTCGCCACCGGAACCGTCAATCGCGCCCAGACCGACCGCTACGAATCGCTGCCCATCAACGAGTCGGGCGAGCTGTTCGCGGTCGTCAAGAACGGCACCGTGATCAACGGCACCGGCGTGCCTCCCTTCATCGCCGACATCGGCATCGTCGCGACCCGTCGCATCCGCGACGTCAACGGCCGGCGCGAGCTGCAGACGGTGACGACCATCGACGACATGGGCGACCTGCGAACGCTCGGCGCCCTCCGCTCCATCGACGCTGCCGGGATGACCGTCGTGCCGCTGTCTTCCGAGTCGGTCGAGGCGGGACAGATCGTGGACCTGCCGGAATGGAAGACGGTGCAGTCCACGACCGTTGCGGTCGGACAGCCCGCCAGGCTCGTGCTGCTGAAGCCGGCCACCCAGCCGGGAAAATATCAGGTCGAGCTAGTGTGGAAGTGACGGCGAGGGCTCGGTGAGCGAGCGGCCGTCGCGCCGGTGCACGATCTTACCGTCGAAGATCGTGACCGCCACCGACGCGGACTCGAGCTTCTCGGGCGCCGCGAGCACGTCGGCGGACAGCACGACCAGATCGGCGAGCATGCCAGGGGCGATCGATCCCTTCCGCTGATCGTCGAAGGATCCCCACGCGCCGGCTGCAGTGTACGCTTCCACGGCCGGCTTGAGCTTCAGCGGCGGTGCCGGCGGTTCCGCGTCGTCGCGCTCGGCCGGTGCCGGGCTAAAGGGGTTCGTCGCCCGCTCGAGGGTCCTGAGCGGATCGAGCGTGTGCGCCGGCCAGGCGCTGCCGAGCAGCAGTCGCGCTTCGGCGGCGAGGCGCGAGAGCGGGAAGCTCTGCGCCGCACGCTCCTGACCGATCGACTTCGCGAGCAGGTCGAAGCCGGTCTCGTCGGCGGCCGACATCGCCGGCTGCATCGACGCAGTCACGCCAAGCGGCCCGAACCTCGTCAGATCAGCGTCATCGACGAGCGCCAGATGCTCCAGGCGATGGCGGCGGCCTCGTGCCGGCGGACGATTGGAGCGGATGGCATGGGCATACGCCGTCAGCGCCATGCGTACAGCACGGTCGCCGGTCGCATGGGTGACGATCTGCCAGCCGGCCGCGTCCGCGAGCCGCACCGCCCGATTGAGCTCGTCGGGATCGACGAGCACGTCGCCCGATTCCTCGGTGCCGGTGTACGGATCGAGCAGCGCCGCCGAACGTGCCGGCAACGTGCCATCGACCGTGAATGACAGCGCGCCGACCTTGAAGAGCGGATCGTCCGGATAACGTTTCCGGATTTCCTCGTAGGCCGCGAGGTCGGTTTCCTTCGCGACGGCATGCGGCGTCACCGCGACCGAGCAGTAGACCCGCAGCGTCATCTCGCCGCTGCGGCGCGCCTCTTCGAACAGGTCGAGATTCTTCTCGCACGACGCGGCGGTGTTCTGGGCGCTCGTGATACCGCGAAAGTTGGCCTCCGCGATCGCCGCGCGCAACGCCTGGGCGCGCTGCTCCCGGCTTGGCGGCGGGATGAGCGCCGCGATCGCTGCTGCGGGGGCGCCGCGCAGGACCCCCGACGGCTCGCCGCGCCGGCCTTCCCGCACGATCGTGCCCTCGGCGGGCTCCTCCGTCTTGCGCGTGATTCCGGCGAGCCGAAGCGCCCGGGAATTCACCCAGACCAGGCGGTCGCCCTCGTCCGCCGCGTAGATGAGCGCCGGCCGATCGTTCACGACCGAATCGAGCATCTGCCGCGTCGGCAGCCCGTTCTTGAACTGATCCGGTGACCACCCTCGCCCGACCACCCAGAGGGCATCGGGGTTGGCGGCGGTCCACGCGCGCACGCGATCCAGCACGTCGGCAGTGGTTTCGGCCCCCTCGAGATCGGCCATCGCCATCCGCAGGCCGCCGCCGATCAGATCGATGTGGGCGTCGTTGAACCCTGGAAACACCGCGCCGCCCTCGGCATCGACAACGATGGTCTGGGGGCGCTGGAGGCGGGAGATCTCGCGGTTGCTGCCGACAAGGAGGACTTGGTTGCCGCGCACCGCCACCGCCTCGGCGACGGTGCCACGGCGATCGGCCGTGTAGATCGCCGCGTTCGTGACAATGAGGTCCACCGGCCCCTCGTTGTCGTCCCGTTGCGCACCGACAATGAGGCCGGCGATCAGGGTCGCCGCGACGATCACGACGACGAGGTATGCGGTCAAGCGCGCCGCCATGGCTCCTCCGGGTCAGCCGGGTGCGTTTCAGAGCGCGCGCTGTGGAGACGCGGCCGCGGCTGAAGCCGCGATTTTAGCACGCGGTGGACGTCGCAAGTTGTCAGTTTCCAGTGCCCGGCTTCCAGTCCGGAGCGCCGGAAACCGGCCACTGGAAACTGGCCGCTGGAAGCTGGAAACTGGCTAGGTGCGCATCGCCATTCTCGGATCCGGCGCGGTCGGCGGCTATTACGGCGCAAGGCTCGCGCTCGCCGGCCATGACGTCATTTTCATCGCCCGCGGGGCCCACCTCGAGGCCATCCGCGCGCGCGGTCTCGAGGTGCGCAGCCCCGCCCTCGGCGATTTCACGGCGCGCGCGCGCGCCGAGCACGACACCGCGGCAGTGGGCCCGGTCGATCTCGTGCTGTTCGCGGTCAAGGCCTACGACAACCCCGCCGCGATTTCCGCGCTTCCTCCCTTGCTCGGTCCAGGCTCAGCCGTGCTCACGCTCCAGAACGGCGTCGACTCCGTCAGCGAGCTGGCGGCCGCGGTCGGCGAAGAGCATGTGATCGGCGGCACTACCTACATCGCCACGGCGCTCGCAGCGCCGGGCGTCATCGAGCAGACCGGCACCCATCGCCGGATCATCTTCGGAGAAGTCTTCGGGATGCTCCCCGCGATCACCGAGCGGGTCGCCCGCATCGAGCAGGCGCTGACGGCCGCCGACATCCAGGGCGAAGCCGTGGGCGACGGCCGCGTCCCGATCTGGGAGAAGTTCATCTTCCTGGTATCGCTGGCCGGCTTCACCGGCGCGGCCCGCCTGCCGATCGGATCGATCTGGCAGGACGTCTGGTGCCGCGCGCAGTTCCTCGACGGCTGCCGCGAGATCGAGCGGGTCGCGCGCGCGGAAGGCGTTCCCGTTGCCGCAGACGTCATCGAACGGATCGAGCGCTACGTCGCCGCCATCCCGGGGACGATGCGGTCGTCGCTGCTGATCGATTTGTCGCAGGGCAAGCGGATCGAGGTCGAGGCGCTCCACGGCGCACTGGTGCGGCGCGCCGCGCGGGCCGGCGTGGACGTGCCGATTATGGCGACGCTGTATGCGGTGTTGAAGCCATGGGCGACCCCACCTTCCTGAGGATCGCTTCATAGCGCTCGTTGCCGCGCAGCTGCTTCAGCGTGGGGTCGACGCCGATGAACACCGCCCCGCCGACGTGGGCGTCGATCATCCGGTCGAGCCGACCGAGCGCCTCGTCGATCTGGCCGAGGTGGACGTGGCAGATGGCGAACGCGAAATACATCGCGGGCACGAGGATCTCCGACGCTTCCATCTGCGCCAGCCGGGACCGCCAGTAGGCGTCGGCGCCGCCCTTCTGATACGCCTCGAGCAGCGCGATCCCGTCGATCCGCATTCCCCAGCAGCGCTGTTCCGACGCCAGCCGCGCCGCGTCCTCGAAACGTCCGATCAGCTCGTACGAGCTGATCAGGATGTTGCCGGCTTCCTCGAGGCCGGGGACCAGGTCGCGAAGCCGCAGCGCCTCGTGGATTGCCTCGCGATGCCGCCCGGCGAAGTGGTGCGACCACGCCACGCCCATGTTGGTGAAGAGCGAAATCGGATCGAGGTCGCGCGCCTCCCGCGCCTCCACCAGCGATTCGTCGAAGCGGCCGCAGGTCGCGAGATACAGCGCGTAGACCGAGTGCGCGACCGCGTGCCTGGGATTCAGCGTGATCGCCTGCCGCAGCTCGCGCTCGGCCTCCGGCCAGTTCCATTCGGCAAACAGCCGTCCGAGCGCCAGGGTGACGTGGACGTCGGCCTGATCCGCATCGAGCTCGAGCGCGCGCTCGGCTGCCGCGCGCGCGCGCGCAAAGCCCTGCTGCGGGTCGACGTAGCCGTAATACGCCATCGTGGCGTAGGCGTCGCCGAGCCCCGCATAGGCCAGCGCGTAGGACGGATCGAGATCGATCGCCAGCTGGAATTCCTCGAGCGCCCGCCGGAAGCCCTCCATCGACCAGCTGTTCCAGTGGTGCCGGCCCCGCAGGTAGGCCTGGTAGGCGGCCGGATTGACCGTCGAGCGCTTCCGCAGCTTCTTCTTCTGCGCCGAGGTCAGCTTGAGGCGCAGCGCCTCCGAGATCTGCCACGCGATCTCTTCCTGCACGGTCATCAGATCGCGCATGTTCTGACGGAACTGCTCGCCCCACAGCTGCGACTCGGTGGTGGTGTCGACCAGCTCCGCCTGGATCGTCAGCACGTCTTCGCGCTGGGTGACCCGGCCCGTCAGGATCGTCTTGACGTTCAGCGCCGCGCCAATCGCCGACGGATCGACCTGGGTCCCCTTGTATCTGAAGACCACGCTGCGCGGCACCACCCTGACGTTCTCCAGCTGCGAGAGCGAATTGATCACGCTCTCCGTGATGCCGTCGGTCAGGTACTCGAGGTTGGGGTCGGCATTGTTGACGAACGGCAGGATCGCGAGCGACTTCCCGCGGCTCCGCGACGCGCGCGGCGGCCGCACCGCCGATCCCGACAGCATCCCGCGCAGCGCGGCGGCGACGCTCATCGCCGAATCGAAGCGGCGCGCCGGATCGCGCTCGATGGCCCGCGCCACGATCGCACGCAGCGCCTGGGGCGCCAGCGGATCGAAGGTCGAGAGATCCGGCGCCGACTCGTGGAGCAGCCTGGCGATCAGCTCCTGCGGGGTCGCGCCCGTGAACAGCTGCCGCCCGGTGAGCATCTCGTAGAGCAAGCACCCCAGCGCGAAGATGTCGGTCCGGCCGTCCACGCGCTCGCCGGTCACCTGCTCCGGCGACATGTATCCGAACGTGCCGAGAACGATGCCGGCGGCGGTGTGGGGAGCGGTCGGACCGTCGGTCATCTCGAGCCGCTGCAGCGCCAGCCCGAAGTCGAGGATCTTGACGTGGCCGTCGCTGGTCAGGAACACGTTCTCCGGCTTCAGGTCCCGGTGAACGATGCCCTTGGCGTGCGCGGCGGCGAGGCCGTCGGCAATTGCGGCGGCGATCTCGACCGCCTCCCGCCACGGCAGCGGACCGGCGGCAATCCGTTCGCGGAGGTTGCGCCCTTCGAGCAGCTCCATCACCGCGAACGGCACGCCATCGGCGATCGCGAGCTCGTAGATCGAGAGGATGCCGGGATGGGTCAGCGAGGCAACGGCGCGCGCTTCGGTCTCGAAGCGGGATCGCATGGTCGGATCGGAGGCGATATGCGGCGCCATCACCTTCAGCGCGACGTCGCGGCCGAGCCGCGTGTCGCGCGCGCGATAGACCACGCCCATTCCGCCCGACCCCACCGCGGAGACGATTTCGTACTGGGCGAGCCGGGTTCCGGCGTTGAGTGCCACGCTACACCGCCGGCCCGCAATCAGTGTGGACGTGAGTGTCGATCGCTGCCGCCTGCCGCGTCCGACCGCGCGCGATGAGATAAGAAGTCTGGGTGAGGCCTTCCTCGAAGACGCGCCGGAACATGCACTAGAATCCCGTGGAGATTGCGTCCATCATACACCCGCGGCATGAGGCCCTCCGGGCGCGTCCCACCTCCACAATCCGGCATCGTTGCCTGAGATCTCCGGCTCGATCGTGGCGCTTGTGATCGTGGCGGGCGCCGCGGCGGGCGGCCTCGGCTCGATGCTCGGGCTCGGGGGCGGCGTGTTCCTCGTGCCGTTCCTCAACGTCGCGCTCGGCTTCCCGCTGGAGGTCGCCTCGGGCGTCGGCCTCATGACCGTGATCGCCACCTCGAGCGTCGTCGCGCGCGGCACCGACCGGAGCGGCGTCGTCAACCTGCGGCTGGGGATGGTGCTGCAGATCGCCGCGGCGGCCGGCGGGTACTTCGGCGGCCGCTACGCACGGCGGATTCCGGAGCACGCGCTGCAGCTGATGTTCGCGGCCGTGACCGCCGCGATCGCCGCCATCATGCTGTCGCGGCTGGAGCG
>Ga0075420_100006381_pt1 | contig 10388 bp, 12 predicted proteins | sample SoiMetdeltSBSDD4_FD_75296 | JGI IMG/M metagenome (GOLD analysis project Ga0075420, IMG submission 75296) | Bulk soil microbial communities from a Populus tree surrounding site in Tennessee, USA - Soil MetaG P. deltoides SBSDD4 | ecosystem: Environmental > Terrestrial > Soil > Tree plantation...
GCGATCAAGAGCGGCGAAGGACTCCTCGCCAAGAACTCGTCGCCCGCGGACGCGCGAGCGAGCGACTTCTTCCGCGGCGACGAGATCGCCGACGCGCAGACCCTCGACTTCGCCAAGGTGCAGATGCTGTGGATCACGGTGGCCGTCGTCGCGGCCTACGTGTTCATCCTGTCGGACGCGCTGACCGGCTTCGACCTCTTCCGAGGCGGCTCGGACGGTGTGAGCCTGCCCGACCTGCCCGATTCGGTCGTGGCACTGCTCGCGATCTCCCACAGTGGGTACCTTGCGGTGAAGGCGTCCAACAGCCAGAAGCCGGAGGGCACGCCATGACGAAGAAGAGCGGGCGAATCTCGCAGATCACCCCCGACGGCAGGGCGGGCATCGTCAGCGAGGCCGACGGCACGAGTCACCCCTTCACAGCTACCGCCGAGAAGACCATCGGCGACGCTGTCGTGTTCGAGATCCAGAGCCGCGACGTCGGCAACGGCGTGACCACGAAATTCGCCGAGCTCGACTGATCGTCAGCGTCCGCGGTCACAAGTTAGTTTGCATAGGTCTGGCGCGGCAAGCTAACTTGTCTTGGTGGATGAGCCCGTCATCGCACCGAGCGCCCGCAAGCACGGCATCGGCGATGACGCAATCGTTCACGCGTTCGACAATCGATCCGCGTCGAAGACCTCGACGAAGGTTTGGTCATGCTCGTCGGGCCTGACCATGCTGGGAACCTGGTCGAGATCGGTGTCGTGACCTCCGACGAAGGGCCGGTCATCGTCCACGCGATGCCGGCCCGTCCCAAGTACCGAAGGTGATGCTCATGCCTCGCACTGTCGCTGAGATTCTCGACCAGGCCGACGAGCTCGCCGCACGTTTCGAAACGCACGAGCCCGAGCCCACTGCCGGCCGCGACGCCGCTGCGCTGCGGACGGTTCGCCAAGCTTTCCAGGCCCGAGCCGACGCCGAACGGCGCCTCGCCGACGCGGTGTCGATCGCACGCGCTGAAGGCCGTTCGTGGGCGGCGATCGGCGGCATGGTGGGAACTTCGGGTGAAGCTGCCCGGCAACGCTACGGGCGCCCCGTCGCCAGGCACTGAACACGCATGCCATCGAGTTGTGGACCGCGTCCCGACAACCCGAGCGTTTGGGACTGCTGCACGGTTGGTTGACGGTGGTTGTGACTGATCATGCTGCCAGCTCGTTGTCTTCGAGGCACGGTGGCGAGACGAAGGCGAGCTCGTAGGCGACGGGGCTGAGCTTGCCGAGCGCGCGTTGACGTCGCCGACGGTTGTAGGTGTGTTCGATCCACACGATGATCTCGTACGCGAGTTCGTCGCGTGTGCGCCAGCGACGCCGACGGTTCAAGACGTTCTTCTGCAAGAGCGCGTAGAACGATTCCATCGCTGCGTTGTCGGCGGCTGCGGCGACTCGACCCATCGATCCGTGAGCTGGTTCGCGGTGAGGGTGGCTCGGAAGGCTCGCGATCGAAACTGGCCGCCTCGGTCGGAGTGAACCACGATGGTGCCCTCGGGTTAGCGACGCGCGATCGCCGTGCGCAACGCGCGCACTGCGCGCTGGGCGGTCATGCGCGGGCCGAGCGCGTAGCCGACGATCCGGTTCGAGAAGACGTCCTTGATCGAACAGCAGTAGAGCTTTCCTTCCACCGTTGGATGTTCGGTGATGTCGGTCAGCCACACGACGTCGGGTGCCGGCGCGCTGAACACGCGTTGGACGAGGTCGTCGTGCACGGCCGGGCCCGGTGTCTTCCCATGCGCTTTGCGGCCCTTCCTGGTCGTCGTCGACCAGATCCGCTGCTCGCGACAGAGTCGCCAGACCCGTCGTTCGCAGCTGCGCTCCCCGGCGGCTTCGAGCTCATCGGCGATGAACCGATACCCGAACTCAGGATCTCCTTCTCCATCTCGAGACGACGCGTCTTGCGACGCAGCTGCACGATCTCCGACTGCTCGGCGGTCGTGAGACCGTCCTTGACGCCATTATCGACATCGGCCTGGCGCATCCAGCGCCGCACCGACTCGACCGACACATCGAAATCGGCAGCAACCTCGGCCAGGGTCAGATCACCCCGACGCGCGACCGCAACGACATCACGCTTGAACTCCGGCGGGAACTTCTTCAGGCATGGGAACATCCTTCCGGCCCGGCCATGCCGGGCACAAAGAATGTCAACCAGACGTGCAGCAGTCCCGCGGCCGCCTCGTGCAGATCCCTTTCCACGAACGGCAACCTCCCGGAAGCATCAAGGTCAGCTTCCATCCGGCCAGCGAACAGTCCCGCCTCCTGGCGAACAGACGACGCGCTCTCCACTCGGAGCCGTCAGGATCCACGCCTCGAACTCACAATCCGGCTCACAAATGAGCTGGCCACCGCCACTGAACTTGAGTTCGAGCCGCCCCGAATCGTGAACAACAGCGAGAGCGACGCGTTGTCGCAGCAAGCCCAACACCTGGCCGCCGGCTTCGCCGAGATCGTCAGCCCTTACACGCAGAAGTGGCGCGTTGTCGGAGGCGGTGACAGCGAACGCCGTTTCGATGCGCAGTTCCACGCCGTCGACCGTCTGTAGAGCAACCGCGAAATCGACGCAGATTCGTGAGACCTCTTGGCCCTCGATCGCGTATTCGATCATCCAGCACCTCCCCAACCCTTCGGCAGCGAGTAGGTGCCGTCCGGGTTCAGCGGGATGTGAGTCACCGAGTTCGGACCGGGGTTGCCGTTCAGACCGATCGGCTGCCCGTGTTGGTTGTAGAAGCGCACGTATCCGTTCGGATACTGCGCCGTGGGCTCCATGATCCGAACCGTTCCGGCATTGCCGGACGTTCCTGGCGCGCGCCAGACGGCTCCCTTGCCGCTGAGGGCGACCTCCGAAACCCAGTCGTCGGCGACCCCGGATGGACGGGTGATAGCTCTCGCGATGTCGTCGGCGGTGTTTGTGGCGCTACTTCGCGCATCGGGGGTCGTAGCTGTGGCGTCTGCCGCGGCCGGAGGCGAAACAGACTCCTCCCACGCCTCACTGAGGAGGGCGTCGACTGCGCCGGTCTCGTGCGTGCCAATGCGCGCGATGGGCGGTCCGTCGTACCCATACGCGGCGGTGATCGAACCCGTCGTACTCGCTTCGGCAACGGCCGCGGCACCCATGACTGCGGTCAGGATCGACGCAATGAGTGCCACGAGCCGGTGCTGCATCTACGTACCTTCCTGTCGCTCGTCCCGGAAAACGCCGTAGTTGCGTCGTAGCGTGCTCGCGAACTCCGAGTCGCGCGCGAGCCCGCCGAGGTTCACCCCAAGGAAGCCGTCAATCGCATCATCCGCGTCTAGGAACGGCCCATTCTCGAGTTCCCACGCAGTGAGGGCGGAAGGGTTTGTGCTTACGACCAGGCCGGCGACGTTGCGCTCGACCCAGATGCCCCAGCCCGACGTTCCAAAGACGGCGACCGTTTCGGCGGCGTACCCAATCTGTCCTGCCCCTCCCCGCGAGGCCTCGCCGAACAGGCCGGCCAGATAGCAGTCAACCGTGCCACTCGACGGGCAGGAAAAGCCACCGTACTCGCCGATCGTGCTGATGAAGGCGGCGGAGTCTGGGTCCACGACCAACACGTTCACAATCGGGTCGCGGTGAACTACTGCGAGCGACGAGGCCAAGCCCCATCCGATGTCGCTGAAGACGACATCGCCGTCGAAGAACGGAGCGCCAGGTGTCTGAAGCCTGGACACGACGAAAGGAAGTCGCCTGCTCAGATCGAAGACAGCCTCAGCACGGCTCCGGAGCTGTCGCCACTCCTCGGCTGACTGGACTCGGACGCTGATCATCCGCCGAGCCGAATCTTGAGAGTGAAGGAGGACGAGCCAACGGGATAGAAGTCAGCAGTCGGACCGCTGGCTGACGTTGCGGCGTCCCGCACGACGTAGCGGCTTCCGTTGAGTTCGTAGGAGACGACATTCTTTCCGGGGCTCACCAGGGTGGGCTGGTATCCAGCTCCGATCAGGTTCTGCTCGAAGCTCGACCGACTGACACTGGTCTGCACGTTTCGAACCCTGCTGCCCTTGGCAGTGATGTCGATGTAGTCATCGGCCAGCCGGGTGATGTCGTCTGCGGTGTTTGTGGCAATACTCTGGCGAACGGGGGTCGTAGATGCGCCTCGAAGCTCAGGCGGACGCCAGACAGATCCCTCTCGCACATCGCTGAGCAGCGCCAGACCGGAATCGACTGCCCCAATCTCATACGCCTCGACGCGCTTCATGGCCGGCGCGTCATACCCGTGCGAAGTGGACCCGACCACCGTCGTACCTGCAGGAATGGATGCATGTACGCGCGGCACACCGCCGACGCCTGACACGAGCACCACGAGCAGTGCGACGACGGCTCGAACCCACGACTTCATAACACGTACCGAAGCCGTCCCTCGCTGTAGTAGCGGACCTTGGCCTCGTCCAGTTCGGAGGCGATCTCGGCCGCCAGCCGCAGCCCTTCGTCGTCGAGTTCATCGATCAGCTCTGACACTGGTCCGCACGCCCGATCGACAACGTCGATGGGGATGACAGCCCGGTAGCGGCCGTTCCAATCCCTGACGCGGTCGCCAAGCTCCCAGGAGAGGCCGATCTCTTCGGGTATCACGGTCCCAACAACGTCGTCGCGGAGAGGAGACTGTGTGTAGTCGGCGATCAACGTGAGGTACCGCATCAGCCCCCCACGAACGTTCGATGGAAGATCGTCTGTGTGCTGGGGTTGACTGCGATTTCGAAGAACCCGTCCTTGCTGTTGATCGATCCTGGGATGCGGTACAACAGCGAGCCGTCGGCTTGCGTCACTGGCGTCGACTTCAGAATCACGTCGTCGTACGAGTACGGGAAGTTGTGACCGACAGGGTCCTGTACAGCCCGCGCTCTGATGCGCGGGCTGTACGAGTAGCCATGCGTGAACACATCGTCGCCGACGCCGACGAGGTCGTCGCCTATCCGCGTTGCGGTGTTTGTGGCGCGGGTTGCTCCGAGGGCTTTGCCGATGCCTGCGGTGGCACCACCGGCGACCCCGCCGATGAAGGCGGAGGTCGCGACGCTGCGCCAGTTGATATCAAACGGATCGCAACCTCGGATGGCATTCGTGAGCATCTGCATGCCGATATCGCTGGCGCCACCGAAGAGCGCACCACCGATGAAGCCGGCGAGGATGATCGGGATGTCGCCGGTCGGGTCGACCAGGTTGACCGGGTTGTTGGCTGCGTACGCGTACGGCGTGCCCGTGACGGCACCGAGGGGATCGCGGGTGAGGAACTGTGCGGTGGTGGGGTCGTAGTAGCGGGCTCTGAGGTACTGGAAGCCGCTCTCTTGGTCGGTGTATTGGCCGGCGAACCCGAGTGGCGTGCTGATGGTGCCGGTGGATCCGGTGCGGCGGCCGTACGGGTCGTAGGTGTAGGTGGCGACGGCCGCCCCGGTGTTGTCGGTGAGGGCGCGGGTGCTGCCGAGCTGGTCTTGGTGGTAGTAGAGCGTTGTCGTGCCGGCGACTTGTTCGATCGGCATTCCACCGGGCCCGTAGATGTAGTTCGTGGTGCCGTCAGTGATGAGCAGTGGCAACTCGCCGGAGATGTCCCAGGTCTCTTGTGTGGTGGTGCCGGACACCGTCTTCGACTGGCGCAGTCCATCGCCGTTGTAGGCGTAGCTCGCTGTGGTCCCGTAGCTCGTCAGCCGGTTCGCTTGGTCGTAGCCGAGGGTCACGGCGGCGCCGTCCGGCGCCTGCGTGGTCAGGCGGTTTCCGCGCGGGTCGTAGGTGTAGGTCGTGACCGTTGGCCTGAGGGCGACGAGCGCACCGACCAACTTGGCGTTGACGCTGAACGTGTCTGTGCGCGTACCGGTCGCGCCGGCGGTGGTGATCGGCTCGTCCGCGACCAGAGTGCGGGAAGTTCCGCCGGAGGCGACTGCTCGCGAGGTCATGCCGTTCGGGGCCGTCCAGGTGCCTGCGGTGTTGATTTCACCGGCCAGGTTGACGAGCCGCGTCCCGTTGGCCGTCGTCGTGACGGAAGGGACTTGGACGGTCTTCGTGCCTTCGAGTCCTGCGCTCGAGATCGCGTCGACGGGGTTGTTCGCGTCGACGCCGCGGTAGGCGGCGAGTACCGCGCTCTTGGTGCTGGTGGTGTTGAAGGTGAGGGCGACGCTCGTGTCGCCGGGCTGTGTGGTGTGGCGGTACACGATCAGTTTGGTGCTGTTGTTTGCGGTACCGGAGTTCGTCGTGCTGACGATGGTGTAGCCGGCCGGCGTGGTCACCGTCTTCTGCTTCTCAAGCGTGACGGCCAAGATCACTTGGTCACCTGCCGTTGTGCCGGCAGGCAAGTTGAGTGTGAGCGAATTTGTGCTGTTGTTTCCGGCGGTTGTGGAGCCGACAAAGGTGATGTCACTTGGCGTACCGGTGAGTTGGTTCGCGGCGTCGAAGGCCTGCGTGGTCCCGTTCAGCAGCTTCGTCGGGTTGTCCGCAGCGTCGTAGCTGAAGTTGCTGCTGTCCTGTGTCTTGAGCTGGTTGAGTTGGTTGTAGCTGTACGAGTGGTTGTCGGATGGCACGCCGGTGGAAGCCACGCTCATGACCTGGTTCGCGTCGTCACGGGTGTATGTGAAGGACGCGAACGTGGTGCTGCCCTTCTTGGCGGTGATGTCCATCAGTCGGTTGGCGCCGTCGGGAGTGAAGGTCGTGGTGGTCGTGTTCGGATACGCCTGGGTCGTGAGGAAGCTGTCCGCGTCGTAGCTGAACGTCGTGGTGTTCGAGAGCCAGTCGGTCACCGAGGTGAGCCGCCCCGCATCGTCGTACCCGCGGGTGACCGTGCCCGACGCGCCGGGGTAGACGATGGACGTGGGGTTGTCGCGCAAGTCGTAGCCGTAGCCGACCGTTGCTCCGGCGCCGGTGGTTGACGACGTCATGCGCCCGAGCGAGTCCCAGCTCCAGCTCGACGTGCCCGTGCCGTCAGTCATGGTCGTGCGGCGCCCGTTGTCGTCGTATCCGATGTTCGTCACATTGGGCGTGACGCCGTCGGAGTACGTGATCGACGTTTGCTGGTTGGCGGCGTCGTAGCCGAACGTCGTACAACCCGCCTCGGGAACCGCAGCGCAGTTGCCCCCCGGGTCCTGCTTCGAGAGTGGGTTGCCGACGGCATCGACTGCGTAGTTCGTGACGCGGTTCAGCGGATCGGTGACCGTCGTCAGATGCGCGAGCGCGTCGTACGCATAGCTCGTGGTCTGATTGGCGCCGTCAGTCTGTGACTTCAAGGTCCCGTCAGGCCAATATGCCGTCTTGAGCGTCGTGGTGTCGGCCCGGTCGATCTGCGTTCGCTGTTCGGCAGCATCGTACGTATAGCTGGTTTGGTTGCCGTCCGGATCCTTGGACGTCTTCAGGTTGCGGTCGGCGTCGTAGGTCCACACGTTCTGGTGGCCCAATGGATCTGTTGACGTGAGCAGGTCTCCGGCGGCGTCGAACGTGAAGTAGGTCGTGTGAGCCGCGGGTGCTGTCGTCGAGCACGTGACGCCGGAGCTCGTCCCGAGCGCGCTGATCTCAGCGGTGCGTCGCCCAACCGCGTCATAGCAGAACCGCGCGGTGTTGCCGAGCGGGTCTGCTTGCGTGGTGAGGTTCCCGGCGGTGTCGTAGGTGTAGACCCACAGTTGGCCGTCGGGATCGGTCATCGACGTGACATCACCCAGGTGAGCCACATCGTCATAGTGATACGTCGTGGTCTTGCTCGTGTTTGGTGGGCCTTCGACCCATGGCGTCGAACGCGTCAGGAGATTCCCCGCCTCGTCATAGGTCATCGTCGTGGTGACGTTCTTTCCGTCGGTCTGCGACAACGGCAGGTTCAACGAGTTGTACGTCGCGCTGGTGGTTCGCCCCAGCGGGTCGGTCGTGGACTCTTGGTTGCCGTTGTCGTCGTAGGTCGCGAGCCACGTGTGGTTGTTCGGGTCGATCGTCGTCGTCATCGCGGTCGAGACCGGGTCGTAGAAGTACTGCCACGTCGCGGCTTGCGGCGTTCCGTACCCGCGGACCTCCCGGGTCAGCATCCCGTACGCGTATGAGTACTGGACCCTGTTGCCCTTCGGGTCGGTCACGATCGTCGATCGGGGCACGGTCGTCCAGGAGGTCGCGTATTCCAATGTTGTCAGGCGACCGAGCGGGTCGGTCTGCCAGTCGACGCGGCCGTAAGCGTCGTAATGATTCGTGGTCACCGGGGTCGGGGTCGTGGTCGTGTCCCCGTAGAAACGCGGGGAACGCATCGTCAACATCCGATGCGACCCGTCATAGGTGAACTGCCAATGGCCGTCACCCGCATCGACGACATCGGTCAGATCACTCCCACTGTACGAATACGTCAGCGTGCGCGGAGGCGACGCCGAGTCCGCGACCGATGTCACCCGCGCGCCGGTGAACGTGAACGTCAACGTCCGCCCAGCGGGATCGGTCACCACCGCTTGCCCAGCCGAATAGGCGATCGTCGTCGTGTACCCGTTCAGATCCTGCTTCGACGTCAACCGCCCTTGGCTGTCGAAGGTCACGACGTCCATCCCATGACAGTTGAAGATCCACGTCCCGTCGCCGTTGTCGACCAACGTCGAGACGGCACGCGGCGGCGCCAACCACGTCCCGTCTCCCTGCTGAGTGAACGTCGTGCGGCTCCCGTTGCCCTGCTTCACGACCGCGGTCGAACCGTTGACCGCGAGCGACATCTCATATGACGACGACCAGCCAGAACCAAACCACCCTGCGTTGGTCGCGTCCAACGAGTTGTACGTCCGACTAATCTCCAGCGGCTGGCCTCGACCCGGCACCACCAGGTCGGAGAAGGAGTGCCAGAAGTTTCCCGTCCCTACGTTGACCGGCGCGGCAACGGAGGGCTGCACGTTCGGGCCTCCGCAGAGACCACCTCCGAAGGTCTCTGCTGTCGTGTACGGCCCACCGACGGGCGCGCTCTGACACGCAGGCTCGTTGAGCACACTCGATACCGTGATGTCTATGTCCCAGTCGACATGCGTCGCATCGTTGCGGTGGCCGAGGAAGCTGTACACCTCCACGTAGCGAGCCGTACTCGAGTTCGTCCACTGTCCCGGATTGACCGTCCACGGAGCAGGCCAAGGCTCGCTGTAGTTCCCCAAGGGATTGCCGTTCGCGAATTTCGCGAGCGTGGCGCCATTCCCGATCTCTTGGACGCCGTAGTAGAAGTTGCCGTCACCGTTGGAATGACCAGAGCCCGACGCCGACAACGTCGCGCCCGTCGGAACCCACGCCCAAGTGATCCACGTAACACCGAACTCGTGGGCATTGAAGATCGACGCGATCGGCATGCCATAGAAGTACTCCCCGTGTATGTGTCCAGAGCCACCACACATCATCTCGATCGAGGCGATCGGACCATCAACCGAAGCCCCGGCCGGTCGAATTTCCACAACTGGCTCGAGCGCGACCACACCCGACACGAAGAGCACGAAGGTCAACACGCGCGCTGCCACGCGGACACCAAGCCGCGTCCGACACGTCCCCCCGTTCACACCCACAGAAGACCCCAGTCAGTCGTGGGCTCCGTGTCGCCCGCCATGGCGAGCCCGCAGCAACCCAAAGTACGCCCGAAGAACTCCCGAAATGTAAGGAACGAAGCGGGCATGCGCAAGAAAGGAACGGACAAGACTCGTCGAACGTTCGCCAAAGAGGACCGGGTGTTGCCCGCCCACCCCATCTCGTGTCGAGATGACCTTCAAGACTGGCGTCACTGACCGCACCGTGCCATTGCCGATGTTCATTGCAGACAACTCTGGCCGCGCATCTCGCCGCGTTCCCGGCGGTGCAGGTCACGTTCTCCGATGTCGACGAGCCTGTACCGCTGGTATTCACGAACGAGCGCGGCACGCCGATCCAGCAGCATCCGTTCTCGGTGCTGTGGGCACGGGCGCGTGATGCACGCTGGTGCGCCAACGTGGGCGACTCCCCGTGACCTCCGGCACCACTACGCATCACTGCTCATCCGCTCCGGCGCGTCGGTGACGGTGGTGCAGTCACGGCTCGGGCACAAGTCAGCGAAGACGACGCTCGACACCTACGCGAAGCTCTGGCCCGACGACGAGGAGCGCACGCGCTCCGCCGTCGACGACGTCTTCGGACACCTCGCGGACTTCTCGCGGACTCGCGAGGCCCGTCAGGGCCAGAGCCCTTGCAACACGAGGGCCATCGCCTAGATGTCGTAGTAGAGGTAGAACTCCCACGGGTGAGGCCGCAGCGCCATGGCCTCGACCTCGTTCTCGCGCTTGTAGGCGATCCACGTCTCGATCACGTCGGGGGTGAACACCCCGCCCGCGAGCAGGTACTCGTGGTCGGCCTCGAGCGCGTCGAGCACCTCGGGCAGTGAGCCCGGCACCTGCGGC
>Ga0075420_100006382_pt1 | contig 10387 bp, 8 predicted proteins | sample SoiMetdeltSBSDD4_FD_75296 | JGI IMG/M metagenome (GOLD analysis project Ga0075420, IMG submission 75296) | Bulk soil microbial communities from a Populus tree surrounding site in Tennessee, USA - Soil MetaG P. deltoides SBSDD4 | ecosystem: Environmental > Terrestrial > Soil > Tree plantation...
CTGTCGGCATAGTTGGGACCGATAGGACGGGGATTTTTCGCGTCCATCAATAGGCTCAGCATGCCACCCAATCCCTGGCCAACGGTGTCGTACGCGGGCCGCTTAACATAAGGACCGGTCGGTCCTGTGCCGGTAATCGAAAGATAAATCACTCCAGGGTTCGCTTTGCTCACCCTGTCGTAGTCGATGCCGAGTTTTTTCATCACACCGGGGCGGTAATTGTCGAGCACCACGTCTGCATTCTTGGCGAGCGCGAGAAAAATTTCCTTTCCTTCCGGCGTTTGCAGATTGAGCGTAATGCCTTTCTTGCCGCGGTTGTAAGCCCAAAAATTTGGCTGATCGCCGCCGAGATCCCAACCGCGAAACGGATCGCCGCCCTTGGGATTTTCTATTTTGATCACCTCTGCGCCCATATCAGCGAGCAACATCGCCCCGTACGGCCCGGAAATAAAATTGCCCAACTCCAAAACCCTGATGCCTTCAAGACAACCGTTCATCTGGCTCTCCAGTTTGTCGTCCGCCGTTGCAGCGCCTTCCCGCGCATCAGATAATTCCCTTTTCCTTGAACTCCGCGATCTTCGCCTCGTCATAGCCCAAGGATTTTAGAAACTCGTCGTTGTTTTCACCGAGCTCGGGGGGCGGTGAAGGATGAGCCGACGGAGTATCGCTGTGACTCAAAGGAAATTTTACTGTGCGAATTGTCGGCTTTTCTTTGCGTTCGATCGCGATCTGCATGCCCATGTGCTTGACTTGCGGATCATCGAAGACTTCTTTCAAGTTGTAAACCGGCGTGTGCGGCACGTCGTTGGCTTCGAGCCGCTCGACCCAGACCGACCGCGGCTGTTCTTTGAAAAACACCGCGAAAGTTTTGTTGAGCTCGTCATAGTTGGTTCGGCGGTTCGGTCGAGTATTGAAGCGCGGATCTTCGATCAACTCGGGATGCTCGACCGATTTGCACAATCCTTCCCAAAATTTTTGCGGCGATGACAAATGAATCGCCAGCATGGCGCCGTCGGCGCACGCAAAAGCATAGGTTTGTGACTGCCGTGGGCGCGTGTAGGGGCCGGGCACGCGCCCATGCGCAAGCGTTTCCGTCGCCGGCGCATTTAAAAACGCGAGAATCGAACCGACCATCGTCGCGTCGACCTGCTGGCCTTTGCCCGTCCGATTGCGCGCCATCAACGCGCCCAAAACTCCCAGCGCCGAAAACATGCCGCTCAAACAGTCCGCGTAGGCCGGACCGACGGGCTTGGGATTTTGCGGATCCATCAAGACGCTCATCATCCCGCCCATGCCTTGACCGACCGTGTCATAGGCGGGACGCTTGACGTAGGGACCGGTCGGACCTGTTCCCGTGATGGAACAGCAAACAATGCCTTCGTTGACCTTGCGCAGCGACTCGAAATCGATGCCGAGCTTCTTGGTCACACCGGGACGATAATTGTCCATCACCACGTCGGCTTTTTTCACCAAGCCGTAGAACACTTCTTTTCCTTCCGCAGTTTGCAAATTGAGCGTCACGCTCTTCTTGCCGCGGTTGTAGGCCCAAAAGTTCGGCTGATCACCGCCGAAATCCCAGCCGCGAAACGGATCACCGCCCTTGGGATTTTCGACTTTGATCACTTCCGCGCCCATATCGGCGAGCAACATCGCGCCGTACGGCCCGGAAATAAAATTGCCCAACTCCAAAACTCTGATGCCGTCCAAACAACCTTTCATGCGTTTCTCCTATTTTTTCTTAATCTCGTCCTTACTCGCGCCTCTCGTCTCAGGCCTTCTTTAACACAGATAGACAGCCGACCCCAATTCAGATAATGGACTTTTCATATCTTCCTATTGGCAGGAGCTCAAGATGGCGACCCTTCCACCGGTTACCGACACAATCGCTCGCTTCGTGACCGAAACCAACTTTTCAGCCGTTTCGGCCAAGACGCGCGTCAATGCCACGCTGCATATCCTGGACGTGCTTGGCGTCGCGCTGGCCGGCGTCTCGACCCCGCCGGCGGAACTCGCCGTCGATTACTGCAAGCGTCTCGGCGTTGCTACCGAAGCTTCGATCTGGGGCACCCACGCCAAGGCATCTGTTTCCACTGCGGCCTTTGCCAACGGCCTGTTAGCTCACGCCCTCGATTTCGACGACTGGGATGCGTTTATACATGTTGGCCATCCGACCAGCATGTTGATCGGCGCAGCGCTGCCGCTGGCAGAAAAAATTGGCGCATCGGGCAAGGACCTGCTCAAAGCCTACGTGCTCGGCATCGAAGTGATTTGTAAAATCGCGGCTAATTGTCCCAACGTACAGGACCGCGGCTTTCACAGCACGCCGGTATTTGGCAGCCTCGGCGCTGCCATCGCGTGCGCCAGCCTATTGAAGCTCGATGCGGCAAAACTGAAGGCCGCCCTCGGTATCACCGCTTCGGCCGCCGGCGGTATTCATCGCCAGCAAGGCTCGATGGTCAAGCCGTTTCACGCCGGCAATGCCGCGCGCAACGGTGCCGAAGCCGCGCTGCTCGCCCAAGAAGGCTTCACCGCCGACGCCGCGATTATCGAAGCGCCGCGCGGTTTTTGCGACACCTTTTTCGGTCCGGGCAATTGCGATTATGAAGAAATGATCGCGAACCTTGGCACGCCGTATTTCCTCGAATCGCCTGGTATGGGGCTCAAGTGGCATCCCTGCAGCGCGCCGCAGTTTCTTGCCGCCGACGCGGCGCTGCAGCTGAAGCGCGAGCACAATATCCGCTACGACGACATCGCGAAGATGGAAGTCAGTATTCCGCCCATGCGCTATCAGCGCCACTATGCCGCTGAAGTCAAAACCGGTTTGCGCGCCAAGTTCGCGATCAACTACGTCGTCGCCATGTGCTTCCTAGACGGCAAACTGGAACTGGCAACGTTCACGGATGAAAAAGTCAATCAACCGCAAGTTCAGGAAGCCTTTAGCAAAGTTCACGTCATTTGCGATGAAACTATTCCGGAACCCGGCCCGTATTGTCCGGTCACGGTCGAGCTGAAAAACGGCACGCGCCACAGTTTCACTGCGCGCGTCGCCAAAGGTCATCCTGAAAACCCGATGAGCGAAAGCGAAGTCCTGGATAAATTTCGCGGCAATGCCAAGCTGGTTATTGCACCGAAGCAAGCTGAAGCTCTGATTGCTACAGTTAAAAACTTGGAAGCCGTCGACGACGTCAAGAAAATCGTCGAGTTGTTGATCCCTGCGTCATGAGTCCGCCTGTGAGGCAGTAAACCTAATGGCCGAGAATACCGAATTTCCCACCGAACCGGCGCCAGCGCTCGTCACCGCTACTCACCTGGTGTATGCCTTGCACGCCCTGAGTCTTCTAATCGGCGTGCTGACCGCAGCGACGATCATCGGCGCCTTTGTTTTTGGTGTTCCTTCGATCATCGCCGTCGTCATCAACTACCTGAAGAGGGACGAGGCGCGAGGGACTTTCTTAGAGTCACACTTTCGCTGGCAGATTCGGACGTTTTGGTTTGCGCTTCTCTGGTGCGTGATCGGCACGCTGCTGATCGTTACCCTGATAGGGATTCCGCTTGCGTTGGCGGTTTTCTTCGCAGATAGCGTGTGGGTCATCTACCGGATCGTACGCGGCTGGCTCGCGCTGCGAGATCGAAAGCCGATGTATGCGAACGGATGACTATGGATTCAACACCTATGTCGCAAACACGCAGATCGGAGCGCTGATAGTTGTTTCAACCAAAAACTGTCCTGAGACAAGTTGAAGGATGGAAAATCCAAAACTAGTTCCGCAAGGAGTGAAACTTGCACGGCTGATCTTGCGAATCTGGCGCCAATTCCGCGACGTCGGATTTCCCCCATAGGCTGGCCCAAGCAAGGTGTTTAAGCCTTGTGCCGGCCCCTCGCTTTTTGTCCCCTTTGCAGTAATTATCTGGCGGTGGATCAGCATAGCCTTCTCTCCAACATAGGGCTCGTATTCGTCATAGCGACTGCCTTCGCGTTCCTTGCCAAGTTTTTTAAGCAACCTTTGATTCTTGCCTATCTGGTTGCGGGCGTGGTGATCGGTCCAGAGATTGGTTTCGCCTGGATACAAGACGAGCAAACCATAGAGCTGATTTCCGAGATCGGCCTGATTCTGCTCTTATTCATTATCGGCTTAGAGATCGACCTGAAAAAGCTTCTCAGCGCCGGTCGGACCGTGCTCGTCACCGGCATCGCGCAATTTCTACTCTGCGTCGGGCTGGGCATCGGCCTGGCGCTTCTGATGGGATTCACGCCGGCCCGCGGCAATTTCGACTGGCTTTATCTGGCCATAACGCTGGCGCTGAGCAGCACGTTGATCGTCGTGAAATTGCTCTATGACAAATTCGAGCTCACCACCCTGCCCGGCCGGATCACGCTCGGCGTCCTAGTGTGTCAGGATATCTGGGCCATCGTTTTTCTCGCGCTGCAACCGAACCTCCACGAGCCCCATCTCGGCACTCTGCTGGAGTCTTTCGTCAAAGGCGCCGGGCTGGTGCTCATGACATTGGCTTTGGGCCGATACGTGCTGCCGCGTTTTTTTTCTTTCGCCGCCAAGGTCCCGGAACTCATGTTGATAGCCGCTCTCGCCTGGTGTTTTTTGGTGAGCGGCGCAGCCGATTGGTTGGGGCTTTCCCGTGAGATGGGCGCCCTCGTGGCAGGCGTCAGCATGTCTACCTTTCCGTACAACATCGACGTCATCGCCAAAGTGATCAATATCCGGGATTTTTTCGTCACCCTGTTTTTCGTCGCGCTCGGAATGAAGATTCCTCAGCCGACGATAACGATCGTCACCGCCGCCATCGGTATGTCGCTCTTTGTTTTGGCCAGCCGTTTGCTCACGATTTTCCCGGTGCTCTACTGGCTCGGCAACGGCGTACGAGCAAGCCTGATACCTGCTATCAATCTCGCGCAGATGAGCGAATTCTCACTGGTCATCACGTCATTGGGATTGGCGCTAAACCACATCAGTTCCGAGTTGGTGGCGACGCTCACTTTTGTCTTTGCCATCACTTCGACCCTGTCGACCTATCTCATCGCTTACAATCACGAGATCCAACGCCGGCTCGCCCCACTGTTGTCGAAGGTCGGTTTTACCAGCGGCACGGACAACGACGACGTCACCGAAGCGGCGGAAACGAAGAATTCAATCGTGTTTCTTGGTTGCTTCCGCGAGGCCAGCTCCATTCTTCACGAGCTGGAGTCATACGCAAAAGAGATGAAGGACGACGGCATCCTCGCTCAGATCCTGGTGATCGATTTCAATCCTCAAGTGCTGCAAGAGCTCAAGCGGCGCGGCATCAAATGTCTTTACGGCGACGTCGCCCACATGGACACTCTGCACCACGCTCATATCCATTCGGCACGGATCGTCGCGTGCACGATCTCGGATAATATCCTGCGCGGAACTACCAATCTGCGGCTGCTGCTGCAGGCGCGCCGCCTTTGTCCGCATGCGCGGGTCATTACGGCGGCCGACGGTATTTCATCGGCCATCGATCTCTACGAGCAGAACGCCGATTTTGTTTACATCGCGCGTCTCCATTCGGCGTCTTATATGGCCGAGCTCATCACGCGCGCCGTCCGGGACAGCGACGGATTCAAGATCTATCGCGAGGAAGAGCTCCGGCTCTTGAAACAAAGGGTGGAAGTTCTCCAGTAACGAAAAACTGTGAGAAGCAGCGACAACCGAACAATGAGAAACGGAACGCGGCTCGGTTTGGAGACTTGCACCATCTCGACAACCCGTCTTCGTCAGCGTAGAAATCTCACCATGCCAACCTCACTAACTCCATTGACAGCTACTTTCCTCTCGACGCTTTTCGTCGTCAATCTACTGACAGTTACGCTGGTTTTTCCCTGGTTCGACAAAGGCCATCGCATCGTCGGCTTGATCGCCCAAGCGAATCTTTCCGCCGAAGCGCGCAAGGAAATCGCAAGGATCCTTCCCGGAAGCATGACGTTGGCGGAGGCAGCCATTTGGCCGGATCATGAGGGACGAAGCATACGAGATTTCGATCCCCTCCACTACGTCACTATTCCTGCGACTGCCAGCGGCTACGATCAAGCGCGCGACTGCCCGGAGCGAAACTGCATGGTCGAAGCTCTCAAATGGTTTTCAACGGTCGTCGCCGATAAGAACGCACCGATCATGACGAGGAGACTCGCACTTCACTACGTCGCCCACCTGGTCGGCGACATGCACCAGCCGCTTCATGCCGGTCAAGCCAAGGATTCAGGCGGGACCGGTATTAGTGTGTCTTACAAAGGCGCGACAACGAATCTTCACTTTTTTTGGGACACGGACTTAGTGGAGATGGAAACCGGGACCGATCAGGAAATCGCTAAGCGGCTTACCGCAAATCTCCCGGAAGAAGAGCGTCTCAAATGGCAGACTGGCGATCCCACACAGTGGACGAATGAATCCTTCATGCTGGTCAGGTCGTATGCGTACAACACCGGACCCTCCGTCGAGCTCTCCGATGTTTATGTGGAGAAAGCCCGTCCGATTGTCCGACGGCGGCTTGCTCAGGCCGGGATAAGGTTAGCCTGGTTGCTGAATGTCATTTTGAAATAAGAAAAAGCAACTGACTGCAGCCGACCAAGGGGTTCTAGCGCATCACAACGGAGATACAAATCGACGAAATTTTTTTGCGGGCTCGTCCGTAATAAAATTGTTCTCATCCAGACGAGTGGCACGAAGCCGCGCTTTTCGCCACGCCACGATTGATTCCAAGTCTTGGCCCGCAAATCTGGCGGCCTTCTTCGTTCAGCCGCGCCTACCTTGATCGGTGCAATCGGCGCTGTGTTTTTTCTTGCCAAGATCGCTTCGTTTGTATAATCCTACGATCCAGGAGCATGCGTTGTGACATGATGTTTATAACAAAACACATGTGCAGGCTGGCCATCGTTCTTACGATTCTCGCCTCCGACATCATCCTGGGCTCCCGCGCGCTGGGACAGACGCGCGGCCGTTTGGACGCAAAGACAATTACGTTGGGAATCGTCTCGGAGATAAATCAGAAGGAGATCGTGGAGCACTTTCAGCCTTTTGTGCGCTATGTGGCAAGCAGGCTTTCTTCCGCTTCGCCGATCGAAGGAAAGGTTGTTGTAGTTTCGACGCTGTCACAGCTCGCCGCCCTTCTTACAGAGCGGAGGGCGGATTTTTACATGGAAAGTCCCCATCCGACGTATTTGATCAACAATGTCTACGGATCCGGGAAATTACTCCTGAGGCGTTGGAAAGGGGGTATGGCCGACTACCACGGCATAATTTTCACGAAGAAAAGCGGTGACACAAAGCGGCTGGAAGACCTGCGCGGAAAGCTCATCGCTTTTGAGGATCCCGAATCGACTTCCGGCCATTTTCTTCCGAAGTACTTTCTTTCGAGGAGGGGATTCAAGCTTTCGCAAAAAACACAAATCGACCGCAATGTTTCTCGCGAAGAAGTCGGTTACATTTTTGCCAATTCTCAGGACAAACTCGTTGACTTGGTTCTCACAGCACAAGTGGCGGCTGGAACGTTCAGCAATGATGATTATGCCGCTCTTGACGCCGGGAAGAAGTCGGACATAACCATCCTGGGAGAAACGGCTAGCTTGCCACGCCACCTCGTCTCCGTCCGAAAAGATTTGGCTCCGGTGTTGGTCAAGCAGGTGGAGAAGGTCCTACTGTCGATGCATCAAAATCCCGAAGGACAGCGGATATTGCAAAAAACCGACGGCACGACAAAGTTCGACACCCTACCGGGCGGGGAGTTGGCGATACGCCAACGACTGCTCGATGTCTTTTACTCTCCTGAGAAAAAGTAAGCATCAATTCCGCGCTCACCGTTCTAGTTGCCAGGTACGACTCCGTCAGCGGGGACTGAACGCGATATTTTCTTTCCGTTTGATCTAACCTCTACCCTTGATACTCCGGGGCCGGCTCCAGCATCTCCAATCCCGAACCCAGGTCCACTCCCCAAACGTGGACCCAGTTGGGTTCGGATACGAGCAACCGGGCGGGTTTACTTGGATCTGAATTGTAATGCTGATGGACAACGCCATGGGAACTGAGAGGGAGCAGGATAATTTCGTTTTCTTCCCAATCATGGCGGACCCCGTCTATGACGGTGCTGCCTTTTCCCTCGAGGACATAATGAAACCTGCCACCTTGGTGAAGCTGTTTCCCGGAACGACTCCCACCCGGAATCTCCTGCACGTAAATCATCTGGGCGTGACATCCGACATCTTTCATGTCCGGATGGACGTACCAGCGGAACAAACCCATCGGATTGATCTCCAACGGTACCAATTCCCCTTGAACGACCATTCGAGCGCGCTTCATCTGCTCTCGTTGCTCGTCGCGGAGCCGCAACAGGGCGTCGAAGAGGGTGTTTCCTCGCGGAGAGTCATCTTTGTTTGTCGTACGCGCGTGGTTAACTATCGGGGCCACTTTCCGATCCTGTAATTTGTTTTTATCTTCCCAATCCGGGTTCACCTCCAGCTGCTCGATCCAATTGGCAACAACGAGGCGCTTGTTCGGCGTATAACCCACCCTCATCCACAGGGCAGGAACGGCGGGGTCGAGATTGAAGTGTTGATGGGCAACGCCTCCAGGTACCATCGGCAAAATGGCTAAATCGCCGGCCTCCCAATAGTGGCGCACGCCGTTTACCGTGCTATATCCCTTGCCGCCTAAGATGAAAATAAAAGTTCCGCCTTGATGCCGGTGCATGCCCGAGTGCTTATGAATCTCCTGTTGGAAGACAAGCCAGCCGGGAGCTGCGACATCCTCTGATCGATCCGTTAGAAAAAACTTGATCCGCCCCTGACGGTTAAGCTCCCATGGCAAATCCTTACCCTTGACGATGACTCTCCCTTCCGCCATGCGCTTGTTGCGGATTTCTTTGGCACGAACCGCTTGGTCGTAATCTGTTCCCATCGGTTGCGGCTCTCGGAGTTTGCTACGATTCGTCCGGCGTTCGCTCATTCACGCCTCCTTGATTTTTTTCCAATACCCAATGCTTGGACAGGATACGCTGAGAGGCGGCTTTCCTGGGCAAGCTTGCCTATCTTTTCCATACCTCATTGATAAACTTTGTAACGGGATCGTCGCTCGCGTGTTCCGGGGCATCCATGTCGAAGAACTTGGTTTTTTCTCCGCGGCGAAAAGCCGGAGGAACCATGTCCTTGGAAATATCCATTCTAAGCGAATCGATGCCCTCGCCATGTTTAGCAGCGATTTTTTGGGCCATCAGTTGGCCGTCGCGAGACAGGAACCAGTTAATAAAGAGTTTCGCTGCATGGGGATGAGGGGCTCTGTTGACCACGGCAATGTGAGCGGGCCCGCCGCTTATACCCACTGCCTCTTTAAAGTGTCCTGGATTGAACCAATTGACAGGCAGTCCCTGGGTCTTTGCGTCATCCAAATTTGACGCATCCGGGGCGGTGCGAAGCGCTATGGCAAATTTACCCGCGGCCAGCCAATCGGTCATCTGGCGACGGTCGCGGCTGGCGGTAAGATCCATTTCACTGAAGAGCCGCCTCAGGTAACGAGGCCCCAGCTCCGGATTATAATAAAAGTAGCTGAATAGACGTGAGCCGCGGGCGCGCGGGTCGTAAGCGACAATCTTTCCTTTCCATTTAGCGTCGACAATATCCCAATAGGATTTTATGGTATCGGGATTCACGAGTTTGGTATTGTACGAAACGTCCACTCCTGGGTTTGAGGCATATTTTAAAAGATACTTTCCCTCGTTGTCGGCGAAATAGTGTCGCCCTTCAAACCATTTCGACTGATCCAAAACTTCGGGGAGAACCATATAGGGTTCGAGAGGATCGAGGGCCCCTGCGGCGGCCAACAAGGAACCGGACCCCGCTCCCAGATGCACAATGTCCGCCACGTAAACCCCGGCCCTTCGTTCGGCGATTAGACGTTCATGGGCTGCGCTTCCTCCATGAGTCAACAGTCGAGTGGCCTTTATCTCTGGAAACTTTTTCTCAAATTCCTGGAAATAAGGTTCCACGGAATTGCCGGAGTGGAAAACCAGCTTGCCATCTTTTTTTGCTGCCCGGATCGTCGACTCCCATTCTTTTTCCCAATCCTTGCTTTGCCTCACGGTTTGTGCGAGCGAATCAATAACGGAGAATGAACTCAAAATTGCCGCGAAGAACAGCGAGCTACCGCGCTTGAAGAACTTCTTCATAAACAGTCCTCCTTCTCACCCGGCAAATGGACGCCAATTTTTATGCGCCTCGGGAGCAGAGCAAACATGGCCCCAGCGGCGAAGTTAGCATGCGTAAAGACCGGCCAGCAACCGACAACCTGTGGCTTTTCGTTCACCGCCAGTTCATGCTGGTTAAACATACCATTGACATGATCCTGCTTACTTTAGTAATTCCCGG
>Ga0075420_100006387_pt1 | contig 10385 bp, 9 predicted proteins | sample SoiMetdeltSBSDD4_FD_75296 | JGI IMG/M metagenome (GOLD analysis project Ga0075420, IMG submission 75296) | Bulk soil microbial communities from a Populus tree surrounding site in Tennessee, USA - Soil MetaG P. deltoides SBSDD4 | ecosystem: Environmental > Terrestrial > Soil > Tree plantation...
CCGACGAGGACCAGCTCGGAGAGGACGAGGAGATCGGCGCCCAGTCCGGCAGCGCGATCGCGTGCACGACGCACGCGCGCGAGGTTGCCGGCCACATCGCCTACGGTGGGATTGAGCTGCGCCAGCGCGATCGAGAAGGTCATTTCGTGGTACGCCCTGTAGTATAAAACCTTGATGATCCATGGATAGTCTGGTTGCTGAGGGGCTGGGGAAGTGCTACGTCCTGAGCCGGGAGGAAGGGAAATCGTCGCGCTCGTTGTGGCGCCGCCTGCGCGCCGCCCCGCGCGGCGACGCTGACCCGGCCTCGAAGACGCGCGAGTTCTGGGCGCTGCGCGACGTGGGCTTTCGCGTCGAGTCTGGCACGATTCTCGGTGTGATCGGCCCTAACGGCGCCGGCAAGACCACGCTGCTGAAAATCCTCGCGCGGGTGATTACGCCGACGACTGGTCGCGTCGTCGGAGTGGGGCGCGTCGTCTCGCTCCTCGAGCTCGGCGCGGGCTTTGACCCGGATCTGCCTGCCCACGACAACATCTTGATGAACGCCGCCATTCTCGGCATCCCGCGTCTCGAGGCGCAGCGCCGCATCAAGGAGATCCTCGAGTTCGCCGAGGTCGAGCAGTTCGTCGGCAGTCCGCTCCGGCATTATTCGAGCGGCATGTATCTGCGGCTGGCGTTTTCGGTGGCGATTCACATGAACCCGCAGATCCTGCTCGCCGACGAGATTCTGGCGGTCGGCGATCAGGCCTTCCAGGAGCGCTGCCTGCAGAAGGTGGTCGAGCTCGGACGCGACGGCCTTACGGTGCTCTTCGTCTCGCACGACATGGACGCGATCATGCGGATCTGCAATCGCGTGATGTGGCTGCACCAGGGCGCCATCCGCAAGCTCGGTGATCCCGAGGAAGTGGTGGACGAGTACCAGAATGCGATCTGGAGCCAGGCCGACATCGCCCAGTCCGAACGCGGGCGCCGCGCCAACCGCTTCGCGGAAGTGCTGTCGGTGCGGCTCGTGTCGTCGAGCGGCAAGGACATTGGCGGCGCTCCAGTGTCCGAGGACGTGTTCATCAAGACGCGCTTCAGGACGAGCAAGCCCAGTCTGAGCGTCAAGTGCGCGCTCGACTTGAGCACGAAAGGCCAGCTGATTTTCAGGACGGCGGATACCGAGGCGCGTCCGCTGCCACAGCCCGGCATCTACGAAGCGCTGGCCAAGATTCCGCGCGATCTGCTGGCCGAGCTGCCCTACGTCGCCACCGTCGGCTGCATCTTCAAGCGCGACAACGAAACCAAGGAATACCCGCTGCTGATGTACAACGCGCTCTCGTTCCTCGTCTACGGCACCGAAACGCCGGAAACGCCCACCTCCGGCCGTCTGGACAGGGTTGGATTCATCGCCCCGCGTCTCGAGTGGACGGTCCGGCAGGAAGCCTATGCTGCTGGCGCTTAGACGCTGGTTGGGCTTGAGCGCGTCGGTCGTCGCGGAGGCCGACGGCGGCGTCGATCGCAAGTCGCAGAAGTGGGTGATCGAACCGGCGCGCGTCGGGCTGATCGCACGCGCCGAGGAGCTGTGGCGCTATCGGCGCATCCTGTGGTTCTTCGCCTCGCGCCGCATCAAGGAGCGCTACGAAGACGCCACGCTCGGCCGCTTCTGGATGTTCGTCCAACCCCTGGCGCCGATTCTGATCAGCACGCTGATCTTCGGCAGCATGCTGGAGGTGCCGTCCGACGGGATCCCGTACTTCCTGTTCATCCTGACCGGCAGTTCGTGTTGGCGGATCTTCGACCGCGGCGTCCAGCGGGTGACGCGCAGCCTCGATCAAAACCGCTCGCTCATCAAGAAGGTCTACTTTCCACGGCTGATTGCGCCCATCTCTTCGGTGGCGCCGGCACTCACCGAATTCGGCGTGCTGTTCACGCTGTTGGTGGCGACCTGCATTTACTACTTCGTGAAGGACGGTATCTTCTATCTGCGTCTGGGTCCGCAGCTGTTGGTCGCCGTCCTGGCGGTTGCGATGGCGGCTTTCCTGTCGGTCTCAGTCGGACTGTGGACGTCAGTCATGCAGATACGCCACAAGGACGTCCAATTCTCGATCCGCTACTTCATGCAGCTGTGGTACTACGTAACGCCGGTGATCTTTCCGCTGTCCGAGCTGCTGAAGATGCTGCCGCCGGAGCTGCACTTCGTGCCCTATCTCAACCCGATGAGCCCGGTGGTCGAGATGTACAAGTGGGGCGTGCTGGGCATCGGTCACGTGTCGGGCGTTGGCGTGCTGGTGGGTGTCCTGATGACGCTGGCCATTTTCGGCAGCGGCGTCGTCTACTTCAACCGCTCTGAGGCGGCTTCCGTAGATCGGCTGTAGCGTGATTCCATTCAACCGGCCTTATCTCACCGGCAACGAGTTCACCCACATCCAGGAGGCGGTGGCGGCGGGGCAGCTCGCCGGCAACGGCCGCTTCACGAAGCAGTGCCAGGGGTGGCTCGAACGGCTGGTCGGCGCACCGCGCGTGCTGCTGACGCAGTCGTGCACGGCAGCGCTCGAGATGGCGGCACTGCTCATCGACCTCCAGCCCGGCGACGAAGTGATCGTGCCGTCGTTCACGTTCGTCTCCACGGCCAACGCCTTCGTGCTGCGCGGCGCGCGGCCGGTGTTCGTCGACATCCGGGCCGACACGCTCAACATCGACGAGCGGCTGATCGAGTCGGCCATCACGCCCCGGACCCGGGCGATCGTCGTCGTTCACTATGCCGGCGTGGCGTGTGAGATGGACGCCGTGATGGCGCTCGCCAAGCGGCATGACCTGGTCGTGATCGAGGACGCCGCACACGCGCTGATGTCGCGCTACAAGGGCCGGCCCGCGGGGAGCTTCGGGCACCTCGCTACGTTCAGCTTTCACGAGACGAAGAATCTCATCTCCGGTGAGGGCGGCGCGCTGGTCATCAACGATCCGCAGTTTGTGGAGCGCGCGGAAATCATCTGGGAGAAGGGCACCAACCGTTCGCAGTTCTCACGCGGCCGCGTCGACAAGTACACGTGGATGGACATCGGCTCCTCGTTCCTTCCCGGCGAGCTGACCGCGGCATTTCTCTGGGCACAGCTCGAGGAGGCCGAAGGCATTACCGCTCGACGACTCGATCTCTGGAACCAGTACCGAACGGCCTCAGCGATGCTGGACGCGATCGGATTGAAAGGCCCGACAGTGCCCCCGGAGTGCGAGCACAACGCGCACCTGTTCTATCTGCTGCTGCCGCTGGCGGCGCAGCGGAACGAGATTCTCGCCGACCTCAACGCGCGCGGCGTCAACGCCGTGTTTCACTACGTGCCGCTGCACTCGGCGCCGGCCGGACGGCGCTACGGCCGGGTAGCCGGCTCAATGCGCGTCACCGACGACTGCAGTGCGCGTCTGATCCGATTGCCGCTCTGGTTGGGGATGCCCGGCGATGCTCCGCAGCAGATCGTCGAGCGCGTCGAGCAAGTTGTAACCGCACGGGTTCCAGGGGTCCCGGGGGTTCCGAGGGTTCCATAGGTTCTGTTCATGCGGTGCAGGAAGTGAACCGAATGAACCGGAAGGCAAACCTATGGACCGCTGACGCTTCCTCCTTTGCTGACGTGATGTATTCAAGTATTCTATTGAATAATGATAAATGGCCAATGACCGCCATCGCGAGTTCAAGAACCGTCTTTACGCAGAGTTTGCGCGCGTCGGGAAGGCGCTCAGTAGTCCGCATCGCCTCGAGGTCCTGGAGCTTCTCGGGCAGGGTGAGCGCACGGTCGACTCTCTCGCCAGCGAGCTGGGGACATCCATCGCCAACATCTCGCAGCACCTCCAGGCGCTTCGGCGCGCGGCGCTCGTCGAAACTCGCAAGCAAGGTCAGTTCGTCCACTACCGTCTGGCGGATCCAGCCATCTCTGATCTCTGCCGTGCACTCAGAACGGTCTCCGAACGGCGATTGGCCGAGCTCGATCGACTCGTGCGCGACCACTTCGGTCACCGCGCGGGGGCCGAAGCGATCTCGATGTTGGAGCTGCTCAAACGTGCCCGATCCGACGATGTCGTCATTCTCGACACGCGCCCACCGAGTGAGTACGAAGCGGGTCACATCGCCGGCGCGATTTCAGTGCCGGTCGCGGATCTCCGTCGCCGTTTGAAGGAGCTTCCGAAGAACAAACAGTACGTCGCGTATTGCCGCGGCCCGTACTGCGTCTACGCGGATCAAGCCGTCGAGTTTCTCGAGGCCCGAGGACGACGAGCCAGCCGATTGTTGGAGGGATTTCCGGAATGGCGCGCCGCGGGGCTGCCGGTGGAATCCGGCGTTCCAGGCCACTCGGCTCGTCAGAGGAGGCAAGCATGATCTTCAGGCCGTTCTATTACTACGACCTCGGATGTGCGGCGTACCTGCTTGGCTGCGGTACGGTCGGCCGATGCGCGGTCGTCGATCCACGTGCCGAGGACGTTGACTCGTATGTCTCGTTTGCCACTGCCAAGAAGATGCAGATCGCGCAGGTGATCGACACGCACGTGCACGCGGACCATCGGTCGGGTGGCGTCGCGCTCGCACACGCAACGGGAGCCGCCTACCGACTGCACGAATCGGCGCAGGTCAACGTGCCGTTCTTGCGCATGCGCGATGGCGAGGAGATCGAGCTCGGGAACACGCGGATCCGCGTCGTGCATACGCCAGGACACTCTCCCGAGAGCGTGTCGCTGGTCGTCACCGATCTGAAGCGTGGCAGTGATCCGTGGTTCGTTCTGACTGGAGACACCTTGTTTGTCGGTGCTGTCGGCAGGCCCGATTTGCCCGGGCACGCGCGCGAGAACGCGACACAGCTTTACGCCAGCATTCACGAGAAATTGCTCACGTTGCCCGACGATCTCGAGATCTACCCAGGACATTTCTCGGGCTCGCTCTGCGGGACGGGGCTCAGCGGAAAACCATCAAGCACCATCGCTTTCGAGCGGCGCTGGAACCCGATGCTATCCCTCGATCAGGACGCATTCGTCGCGGAGTTGGCAGATGTGCCGGCGAAACCCGCGGAGATGGAGCGCATCCTGGCATCGAACCGAGGCGGCGCGCGAGTCGAGACCCGGACGTGAGTCCTCGCACGACCCATTCGCACATCCGGCTCGGCCTTCAAGAGAACATCGGCCAGTTTACGCTCCTTGTGGCGGTCAACGGATTCGTCGGCGCCATGGTGGGCATGGAGCGAACGATCCTGCCAGCGCTGGCGGATCAGGAGTTTCAGGTGACCGGCCGGACCGCGATGCTGTCATTCATCGCGGTATTCGGTCTCACCAAGGCCATCACGAACTACGCCGCGGGCCGGTTCGCCGATCGCGTCGGTAGGAAGCCTCTCTTGATGTGGGGATGGGCGCTGGCTGCCCCCGTGCCCTTCCTCTTGATCTGGGCGCCGACCTGGAATTGGGTGCTGGCAGCGAATGCGCTGCTGGGTGTCAGCCAAGGCCTCGCCTGGTCCATGACGGTCGTGATGAAGATCGATCTGGTCGGCCCGACGCGCCGAGGTCTCGCCACCGGATTGAATGAGTGCGCCGGATACGTGGCCCTCGCTGTTGCCGCCTACGCAACCGGATGGATCGCCTCACGTACTGGGTTGCGACCGGAACCCTTCTACCTTGGCGTGGTCTTCGTGATTTCGGGTGTCATGCTGTCCTTCTTCGTGCATGAGACCTGGGGCCATTCGGCGCTGGAAGCCCGAGCCACTGGGGATCGCGAATCGGATGTCATCGCTGCGCACGCGTCATCTCGCGAGATCTTCTGGCGCACGACGTTGAGAGATCGAAGTCTGTCGAGTGTGAGCCAGGCAGGATTCGTCAACAACTTGAACGACGGGATGACGTGGGGTCTGTTTCCGTTGGTGTTTGGGGCGACAGGGATGGATTTGGCTGCGATTGGCGTGCTCGTCGCGATCTATCCGGCAACTTGGGGGCTCGCGCAGTTGGCCACGGGAGCCTTATCCGATCGCGTCGGACGTAAGTGGCTGATCGTATCCGGAATGTGGACGCAGGCCGTAGGCATCGCCGGCGTCACGATGGCCCATACGTTTGGTGGATTCGCCGTTGGGGCCATCTTGTTAGGCATCGGCACAGCAATGGTCTACCCGACGTTTATCGCGGTCATCGGTGACGTGGCACACGCCGATTGGCGCGCGACATCGCTCGGTGTCTATCGCTTCTGGCGTGACGCCGGATACGTTGCAGGAGCACTGTTGGCCGGCGTTGTCGCTGACGCGTTTGGTGTGCCTGTCGCGATACAGCTCGTCGCCACTCTGACGTTTCTCTCTGGCGTTGTCGTTGCCACACGAATGTCCGAGACACGACCGCTGACGATATCCACACGAGTGGCCTGATTCTCGCGCCTGATGCCTTCCTGTTGCGATTTTCTGAACGCGGCTGACCGTCAATTCACGTCCGACAAGGCGGCCAAGGAGTTGCGAGCCTATCAAAAGGGACATGTGGGTACGACGACGCGCCTTCTCCGTGACGGCGTCGTTGAGCTCGGCTTGAGCGAGGGCTCACTGCTCGACATTGGCGGAGGCGTCGGCACGCTCACATTCGAGCTGCTCGAGCGTGGAATGGATTCCGCTGTCGTTGCTGATGCGTCGATCGCCTACGTCAGGGCCGCCAGGGAAGAAGCGATTCGTCGTGACCAATCCGGGTCAGTGAGGATCCTCTACGGCGATGTGTTACAGCTGTCGAAAGAACTTCCCACAGTGAGCCTCGTGACACTCGATCGGGTTGTTTGTTGTTACCCGTCGTACCAACCAATACTCGAGGAGGCCACGCGACATGCCGAGCGCGCCATTGCGTTGTCGTATCCACGCGACCATTGGTTCGTCCGGGCCGCCATGTGGGTCGAGAACGCGAGGCGAGCACGAAAGTCGGGTTTCCGTACGTTCGTTCACTCGCCAGCGAGCATTCACGAGGCTATCGAGCAGGCCGGCTTCCAGCTCGCACGGCGCCGCTCGACGACGATGTGGACGGCGGATATCTATGTGCGACGTCACGGAGTTGTTCACTCGCGTTTGTAAACGCGAGCGCCCTACGGTTCGAGTCCCTCGAGCCACACGACGTCGCTGTCGCCTTCTCCCACAGCCGCGAACAACCCGTGCCCGTCCGCGGACCACGACACGCGCCTCGTGATGAAGACTGGTCGTTCGCCGAAGTCGGTCAGCTGCCGCAGCTGTCCGGTTGACGTCGACAACGCCCACAGATTGCTGCTGACTCCGTCGAGCAGTGCTAACGCCAACCATTGCCCGTCAGGCGAGATGACCGGCTGGAATCCGCCCCATGGAGCAGCGCGCCGCGCGGGAATTCGGGTTAGTACGCGGGACGGACCATCCGGCGGTTGGGCCACACGGATCTCGAGATCGGATCCGCCCGTCACGACTGGAAGCTCGACGGCGTAGTACAGCGACCTGCCATCAGGTGATACAGCTACCCGCGACGCGCGATCGTTCCTCACCACGGTCGGAGTACCGCCGGCTACCGGTACTTTGTAGAGATGCGTCCCAATCGGATAGTCCGAGTAATAGAGCGCTCCACCATCAGGCGACCACGTCGCCCATCCGGCGTTGCGGACCAGCACACGGGGATTGCTGCCATCGGGTTGCACCAGAGAGTAATTCCATGACGAACCGAGCGAGGTGAAATACGCAATGTGCTCACCGCTGGGAGACCACAACGGCAATCCAACTCGCATCTCGGGATCGTTTTCAAACGTGATCTGTCGTGACTGGCCGCTCTCGAGGTTCGTCACCCAGATGTTTGCGTGACCGCCGCTGTCCGAGACGTACGCGACCTCGTGGTCGTCGGGCGAGGCCGACGGCGTGTGGACGTCGCTTGTCTGCTGCGTGATCCGCGTGCCGCGGCGGACGTTTTCGGCAGGCGCGTTGTCGACGGGATATCGCCAGATCTCGAACTGCCTGCGAACACGATTGACGAGCAGGATTCCCTGCGCGTTCGTGTCCGGATAGGTATACGACTCCTCACCGAAGGTGAGTTGTCGCGGCTGGCTGCCATCCGCGTCGACGACCCACAAGTTGGTCTTCGGCAAGTACCAGATCGTCGAGCCGCGGCTCGAGGCGAAGACGATGCGCGGCCGATCGGGCGACCAGGCGAGTCCTTCCAAACGTGCGCCGTGTTGCGTCAGTTGCCTCGAGGTCCCACCGTCGACGGGGACGACGAAGATGTCGAATGCGCTCGCCGTTCCGCGTTGATACGCAATGAGACGATCGTCGAACGACCATCGTGGGGTGATGTACTGATAGCCAGTCTCGAGTGCGGCCAGCGACCGTGGGCCGGTACCGTCACGCGTCGAGATCACCAACTCCATTCGTCCGTTTTCAAAACGCGGAAAGACAAGCCGTGTACCGTCGTGACTAATGTCTGCGCCTCCCGCGGTGGTCGTCAGTCGTCGGGCGGCTCCGCCTAGAGCCGGGATTTCCCAGATGGCGCCGCCAGACTGGTCGTCAGGCGTCGGCTGGTAATAGATGATCGATGCAGAATCAGGGGACCAGCGCGGATACAGGTGATCGGAAGAGTCTCGCGTCACTTGAAGTGGCGCTCCGCCGGCGACCAGGCGCACGTAAATCTGTGCTCTTCCGGCGGTCTGCATCACGAAGGCGACCCATTTTCCGTCCGGAGCGATGGCCGGAAACTCCTCCAACCCGCGCGCATCTGTCAGTCGGTGCGCGCGCACCTCTGTGTTCGCAGGTGCACGTCGTGCGGCGAGCCACCACACTCCAAGGCCAGCAAACATCAGCGCGATGATGCCGAGCGTCGCTGCCATCCAACGCGAGCGCACCTGTCGAGCGTCCTTCGGCGTCGAAGGCTCGATGGCCGCTGGTAGCGAGCCAATCGTCTCCAGCGCGAACGCGAGATCGCGTGCGGACTGAAAGCGATCTGAGGGCTTCTTCTCCAGGCAGTGGCCAATCACACGAGCCATCGCAGGGGGGATCGAATGCGAGCCCTCGCTTTGGATGAGGGGATCCTCGCGGAGAATCGCCGTCAGCGTTTCAGGTCGGGTTTCTCGTCGGAACGCTCCGCGTCCCGTCGACATCTCGTAGAGAATCGCGCCAATTGCGAAGATGTCTGCGCGATGATCGATGGCCTCTCCCCGGACCTGCTCCGGCGCCATATAACCGGCCGTCCCCAGCACGGTTCCGAGCTCTGTCACGGCGGCCGTCGTTAACTGTGATACCGCAGCATCTGCAGGTTCGTGCTCGATAAGCTTGGCCAGACCGAAGTCGAGGATCTTCAACTGTTCGGCTGTGGTCACGAAGAGGTTTTCTGGTTTGAGATCGCGGTGGACGATGCCCTTGTCATGGGCGGCGGTCACACCGCGCACGATATGAAGCCCCAGCTGGATCACGACAGGAATAGGCAGTGGACCTCTCGAGAGTCGCGCTCGCAGAGATTCGCCGTCGAGCAGTTCCGTCACGAGGTACGGCGACCCGTCGTGCGTGCCGACATCGAACACGGCGACGATATTGGGATGGTTGAGCGCCGCGGAAGCCAGGGCCTCTTGTGAGAAGCGCTTCAGCAGATCCGGATCGGTCGTGAACCTGGCCGCGATGACTTTGATGGCGACATCGCGCCGCAATCGCGGGTCGTGCGCGCGATACACCTCTCCCATGCCGCCGGTACCGAGCGGGGCAGCGATCTCATACGGGCCGAGGCGAGTGCCTGGACCGAACGGCATGGAGCTCGTGTGTCCGCCGAAATCTTAGGCGAAAAACGACCATCGTCGCGCGACGGCGTGAGCGAGCCACGGATCAAATGGGTGAAAGCCCGCCTGTCAGCGGCGCGGCACACCGAGCTCGGCGAGCTTTGCGGCAATAGCCTCGCCGTGAGTGGCAGGCCTCACATCCTTGTCGATATACGTGATGCGGCCGTCGGCGCCTATGTAGAAGGTCCAGCGGGACGCGAATGGCTGATCCGGATCGACCACGCCGTAGGCCGTCGCGACCGTCTTGGTTGGATCGCTGAGGAACGGATAGTCCACCCCGAGGGACTGCGCGAACGCCCTGTTCGTTTCTGGCTTGTCGACACTGATTCCGAAGTACGCGACGTCGAACGCGCGGATCTCATCGCCACTCTCACGGAGTGAGCTGCATTGGGCCGTTCAACCTTCTGAGAACGCGTGGGTGAACCAGGCGAGAACGACGGCCTGCCGTCCTCGATAACTGGCGAGGCTGTACTGCTTTCCGTCGCTGCCTGTCAGCGAGAACTCGGGCGCCAAATCACCGACCAGGAGCGAACGAGGCGCCGCAATAGCCGACGCAGCGTTCTTGTCGACTCCGGGGGCAGCGGCCTCGCGGCACGCACCTGCCAGGCCCGCGGCGACGATGCCTGCGACCACGCTCAGTCTGAGA
>Ga0075420_100006391_pt1 | contig 10382 bp, 9 predicted proteins | sample SoiMetdeltSBSDD4_FD_75296 | JGI IMG/M metagenome (GOLD analysis project Ga0075420, IMG submission 75296) | Bulk soil microbial communities from a Populus tree surrounding site in Tennessee, USA - Soil MetaG P. deltoides SBSDD4 | ecosystem: Environmental > Terrestrial > Soil > Tree plantation...
GGTGGGCTCGCCTCCGGACCTCGCGTGTCCGGCCCGGGCCGCCTGACGGCCGCCGCCGGCTTCGCGCCACGTCACGACCATCCGTTGCCGCGCTGGGCGTGCGGATCGCGGCGCGCTCCCCAGCCGATGCGTGACTCCCCCCGGCTCGGCCCGGCGATGCCGTGGGGGAGCGCGAGCGCGGCAGCGAGAACCGGCACGAGATGTTTGAACCGCCTCGAGAGCCCCCACATAATCCCTGCATGCAAGCCACAGGTGCTCATGAGAGGACTTCGTCATGGCCGACCTGAAGCGCAGGTTCTTCGGTTACGGCAAGGCGGGCGTTCGGTCGGCGCTCTCCGAGCGAGACGCAGCGCTCGACCTGGCCTCGAAGAACGCGAGTGCGGCGGAGCGGCGGGCCGAACGCCTCTCCTCCGAGCTCGCAGAGACGCAGGGCCGGCTGGCGGGGCTCGAGGAGCAGCTCGATGCCGCCCATGAACTCTCCGCCTCGCTGACCGCGGATCTCGAGCGATCGGTCGCCCAGCGCGAATCGATCGAGGCCGAGGCCCTCCCCCTCCGCCGCGAGCTCGAGGAGTTGCGCACCGAGCTGCGCGACGCCAGGGAGACCATCCTCGGGCGAGACGAACAGCTCCGTGCGGCCGAAGCGGGGTCCGCGAGGCTCGAGGAGCACCTGCGGCAGCAGACCGAGCGCCTTGAGCGGGCGGCGGCCGAGGCCGCGGAGAGCCAGGCGGCGCTTCGGGCGCTCGACGACTCGCCCGGGGTCGAGGCGGCGATGAACGCCCAACGGAAGCGGGTGGCCGAGCTCGAGGAGCTCGTCGAGGGCTATCGGGAGCTGATCGATGGCGAGAACGCCCCCGCGGCGGCATCGGCCGAACCGGGCACCGCGCCTGAGCCGCCCGTCGGCCCCTCGACAGCCGGCGAGCTGGCCGCCGTGATCGAGGCCGCGGAACAGGCGGTCGCGAGCATCCTGGAGTCGACCAAAGCGCGCGCCGACGAGGAGCTCGGCGCCCTCGACGGTGAGCGAGAGCGGATCAGGCGAGAGGTCGAGGCGATGACCGCCTGGCGAGATCGAGCCGAGCCGATGATCGCCTCGCTGCAGTTGGCCATGCACGAGATGAAGGGCCAAGCGTCGGAGATCGGCCTTCGCGTCGACGACGCCCTCCGACCCGTCTCGACCGCCGTGAGGGGCTTGGCCACGCAGCTCGCGTCCCTGGGTGGCCTGGGGGCACCGCTGGACGTTTCGACGAAGGCACCGGCTCCATCGGAGCCCGACCGCGCGACGGAGCTCCCGGAGGAACACCTCGCGAGCCGCGACTCTCTCGACCGTTAGCCGATCCCGGGTTGACCGAGCGACCTTCGGGTCCGGTGCGTCGGGTGGCTATGACGACATGAAGTCGAGACCCAGGATCGTCTCCGCCTCGCGCATCGAGGCCGTCATGGCTTCCCGGTCGCCGTCGCGCGCCTCCTCGGCGCCCCGGTCCAGCGCCTCCGCCACCGCCCAGGCCTTGATCTCGGCCTCGCCGAACTCGATCCGGTCGTCCGAACGCGCCGCCTCGAACAGCATCTCGAAGGTCGCCTGCACGTAGAGGTCGATCAGAGCCACGATCCGCTGCCGATCCTTGGCCGCTGGCAGCGTCGACTCGCGCAGGGCCGCGAGGACCTGGTCTCCGCGGGCCACGATCGCCACCCGGGCCTGCTCGGGGTCGGACTGGGCCAACCTCAACATGGCCGAGACCGACTCCGCGAACACGGCGTCCGGTCTGGTCATGTCACCTCCTCACCGCCCGGTCCCACCAGCTCTCCCGGCTGGGACAACCCACCGAGTATCCTCCAGCCGGGGCCAGGCCCCCACCATCGGCCGATGGTCTATTTCCCCCGATCGGGGGTCCGGCTATACGAGGAGGGGTAGGTCTTTCGGCGGGCAGGTGGAGTGCCCGAGATCCGGCCCCAGGGCGTGTTCAAGCCCGGTGGGGCATCAGGTTTTGCCCGTCGTCATCTCGAGTCGGGGCAGGTAGATGGCGGAAAGCGAGGAGTTGCTAGCTCGCTCCCCGCATCAGGAGCACCGCGACCGCAGCACCGCCCGCGATCACGAGCGGGATCGCCTGCGGCGGCGCCTGCGGCGGTTCGAGGGCGCCGGCGGCGGCGATCCGATCGGTGGGAGTAGCGGCGGGAGGCCCGTGTCCCCGGCATCGGGGCTCGCCGGTACGGAAAGCACCACCATGGTCTCGGCGACCCGGTCACCGAATCGCTGCATCATGGGTGAGTTCGAGGCGGCGACGGCTCCAACGAGATAGGGGACGACGTAGGGGAGCGCGTCCAGGAACCTCATCAGGTTGCGGATCAGCGCGGCCTCGAGGGTCACCGGCTCGCCATCCTCCATGACGACGCGGAGCCCCCTGGCACGTTTGCCGACCGAACCCCCGTACCTCGCTTCCATCAGCGACATGTAGCCCAGCCACAGGACCGTCGCCATGAGCAACGGAGGGCCGCCGATCTTGATCCAGAACAGCCCGTTGGACGAGCTGATGCCGCTGTAGAAGACACCCAGCGTGACGACCGCCGCGAGCCAGATCAGGGCGTCGATGCCCGCGGCGATCGCCCGAGCTTGGATGCTCGCGGGTTCGGGGGTTGGGAGCTCGGGCGGGGGGACGAAGTTCAGGCGGGCCGCGAGGTCGGACTCCTTCGACGTGCGGTCCGGCTCCGCCAGCACCTCGTCCAGATCAGCAGGATCCATCCGCGCCCCTCTCCTCGCACACGCGAGCGGTTCGTACGGCTTGGTAGAGCCATCGGACCGAGCGACCCGAAGCTTTAGGCAGTGGGACGGCCTGGCGCATGATCCGGTCCAAACACTGAGGCATCGCATCACCACCTCTTCCAAGACGGCATAAGAAGAACCGGCCCCCGTGTGGGGGCCGGTTCTCTGTTCTCTTGTGCGGGCCCTTTCGGAACCGAGCCTAGTGGCTGTGCTTCCGAACGGGTGACACGTCCTTCAGGCAGATCTCATCTCCGACCGTCGTCCTCGGAGCGAGCGCCCGGTACCTCCCGACCTTGTCCTTCACCTTGCCCTTGTACTGGCCGGTGTCGTTCGTGGTGACCGTCTTCAACGTCTTCCAGCCACCACCCTTCTTCTTCCTCTGCAACTTCACCGGGACCCCAGACGCGCAGTCGGTGGTGCCGTCGGGCACGTTGACCTTGCCCTTCATGCGCAGGTGCTTCACCAGCTTCAGCGTCACGTTCCTCGGGTGCTCGTTGCCGGGACCGGCGCCGATCGTGAAGTCGGCCGACTGCACAGATGTGCCGTTCGCCGCATCCACGGTCAGAAGCGTGATCGGGCCGGTGGTGGCACCGAAGGGAACGGTGGTCGTGAGCGTGTCCGTCGTGTTGGTGTTCGTGGTCAGGGTGAAGAGCGCCGGCACACCGTTGAAGAACTGGACGCCGGTCACGTTGTCGAAGCCGACCCCGGTGATCGTCACCGTGTCGCCCACTTCACCCGAAGTCGGGCTGACCTCGGTGATGCAGGTGCCTTCCGCGAACGGCGTAGCGGTGAAGACCCTGCCCTCACCAACCGTGTCGTTGAAGGTCGTGATCCGGATCGGCTGCGTACCGGCGGCAGTGGCCGGCACCTCCACCACGAGTTGCGTCGGACTCGCCGAAACGATGACCCCGACGGCGCCTCCGTAGGGAGCGAAGTCGACGGTCGCACCAATCGCCGCACCGGCCCCGCTGATCCCAGCGAGGAGGTTCGTGCCGGTGATCGTCACCTCCGTTTTGCCGGTTCCGGCCGGGTTGCCCGGTCCGCAGGTCGGCGTGAACGATGTAACGGTCGGAACGCAGCCGCCCCCATTGTTGTCCTTGATGAAGCCGTCGAGGGTTCCCGTTCCGCTGGCGTTGGTGACTGCGACCGCACCGTTGACCGCGGCGCCGGGAACCTCCGCCCAAATCACCGTATCCGAGACGACGCGGAAATCGCCCGCGGTGCTCCCTCCGATGGAGACGTCCGTAGCCGTGGGGTTGTTGAAGTTCGTCCCCGTGATCTCCAGCACGCAGTCCGTTGCGGCAGCCGTGGGCGTGAACGCCGTGACGGTCGGGGTGACAGCGAACGCCGGGGCCTCGAGGCCGATCACGATCATGGCCACTCCAACGGCGACCCCTGCTACGCGGCGGCCGATGTGCCGCTTACCTGATCTCATACGTCTGTCCTCACTTTCCGCATCGACATCTTCCTTCTTCGCCTTCTCTACCGAGCGCTACTTCCTCCTTCCCTTCTCGATCCCCTCCTCCCCTTCTCGATCCCCTCCTCGCGGGGCACGCAGACGAGACCCTCGAGAGGTGGGGAAGTGGGCCGACTCTAAACTCCGTTTCCGCGCGAGTCAAACTTCGCCCTTGTCCGCGCCGGAGCTTCCTGCACCAAGAAACCCGCTCACCTCCATGCACGGCCATGCACGGCGCAGCACTCTAGAGAACGACTTTCTACAGAGAACGACTTTCTACGGCGAAGGTTGCGAGCCGAGGCGTCGGGAGTTGTGCCTACGACGAAGACACCACCCCGCCGACCACTCCTAGACCTTGCGGCGCAGCGTCAGGTCGACGGGATCCTCACTCCGTCTCCGGGGAGCCAACCGCGACGAGACCCGATCGCGCCGCCGCGATCACGGCGCCTACCCGGCTGTTGACGCCGAGCTTGCCGTAGATGCGGCCCAGGTGTGTCGTCACGGTCCTCTCACGAACGCCGAGATGTCGCGCGATGTCCCGAGCCGTCATGTCCTGGGCTGCAACCTTCAACACCTCTTGCTCGCGTCGGGTCAGAAGAGACTCGATGTGCCGCCTCCCGTCGTAGCCGTCGGCGAGGAAGCCCACCCCGTTGACCCGCGTGCCGATCAGAACGAACTCGCCCCCAGCGGCCCGGCGGATCGCCTGGAGGTACTGCGCGGGATCGACGTCCTTGTCTAGGTACCCATCGGCCCCCACGACCAGCCCGCGCGAGATGGTCGTGGCATCGGCGCCGGCCCCCGACGCCAGGATCGTCGTTTGCGCGGCGCGCTCGCGTAGGGTCCCGATCAGCCAGAGCGAATCGCGCGCTCCGGGGAGACCCAGCCCCACGAGGACGACCAGCTGCGAGCGCCGGATCCTCCTGAGGGCCGCGAGGCACTCGTCGGCAGAGCCCGCCTCGGCAAGGACCCGCATGTCCGGCTGGTCCTCGATCAGCATCCCCAGGCCGGCCCGCACCACGGGGAGCGGATCCACGACCACGACACCCAGACGCGAGCGCGCGTGCCCCCGGCTCCTCGCCTCTGAGGATCCCGCGGTCGTGGCCATCTCCCTGATATATCGGCGATCCCCTCGCGGACTTGCGCCGTCGCGTCCCGATCAGCCGCGGGGATCCGAGCCCGGCCGGGCGGTTCCCCTCCGCGTGAGGAGGCCCGAGGGCTCGGGGAGCAGTGCCCTGGGTGGGAACCGTCTGCCCCCCAGCCATCCCCCGAGCGCGCCTCCGACGACCCCCCACGCGAGCGCCAGGAGCCCGGCGGCCAGCACACCGGGACCGATCATGACCGAGGCGTTCGCGGGGATGCCCGCGGCTGGCGAGGAGAGCCCCGCCGATACCGAGGCGAACCACGAGCCCAACCCGACCAGGACCGCGAAGACCAGGCCGGACGCGGCTCCCACGCCGACGGCCTCCCACTTGAGTCGGGCGCGCTTCCTGGCGGCATGTCGGCCTCCCAGCACCACCGACAGCGCGGGAACCAAGAGGAACAGGAGGTAGGCGGATGTCGCCTTCGTGAAGCCGGCCCGGAAGACCGGCGTGCCGGAGGTCAGGCCCTCGGGGTTCACCGAGACCCTCGTCGGGACCTTCGAGTAGCAGAGGAAGGTCGCGGAGACGCTGCCCCCGGAAAGACCGTCGCAGCCACCCATCGCCGGGACCAGCACCCACATCGACTGGTTCGGCAGGAGCAACAACTGGTTCGCGGCGACCACGGCCGCCTGTTCGGGGGGTGGCCCGGAGACCGTCTCGAGATAGGTCCTGGTCGCGCCGGGTCGGATCGCGCTTAGCACGAGCACCCCGACCAACGAGAGCGCCAGGCCGAGAACGAACATCCGAACCCCTCCGGCGGTCGCGCCCGCGGCCCGGCGACCCCAGGGATCGTGCGAGACCAGTTCGTGGCGCCCCGAGCGCAGGCCGCCGGCGGCCCCCGCTGCCACGGCGATCAGCAGGGGGAGCACGAGCCACGAGAGGTCCCACGGTCGCATCTGGAGGCTGCCCGTGAACAACGCGTTCCGCGGGATGGGGATGTCGATGGTCACGAGCCCGGTAACCAAGAATGGAAGGATCGCGTACGCGGGCGCCACCTTCATGCCGTGAAGGACTCGGGCCCCGGCACCGCCCCCCGCCCGGTCCGCCACGACGCGGCCTCCCCTGTACAGGAGCGCGATCGCGAGGAACGTGCCGAGCATCATCGCGAGCCCCACGTCGGCCGTGAGGCCGCCGGTCGGCGCCGAGCCCGCGGGCCCTGGTTCGACCGGGGGGGTCAGGTGCGTCGTGATCGTCGCGTGGTGGAACCACCCGACGTAGAGCCAGCCCAGCTTGGCGGCCGTCCCGGCCGACATGCGGAGCCCCTGGCCGAGGTTCACGGCGAACGCCACCGCCTGCCCCAGGGCGACCATCACCGCGAAGGCCAGCCCACCCCGGGCCAGCCCCGTGGTCCACCCCCGGGTGAGGATGGCGGTCGGCGAAGACCCGCGCGCCGCCGGGGCGACCTCGGATCGGACGCGTGTCTGCGGAACGGGGGGTTCCGCCGGACCCGATGATGATGGCGCCTGCGTCGCCGAACTCACGGATGGCTCCTCTCCGCCGACTCCGCCGCCTTCCGGAACGCGGCCGCGACGAAGGCAAGACTCTCCCTCGGGATGACGGCTTTCCTCCTGACCCGTTGGATCTTCGCCGTCCCCTCGAGCCTTTCCAGCGCTCTCGTGATGTAGCCGGGCGCGAAGCCTTCCAGCTTCTGCCCCGTGCTCCGTACGTTCTCGAGGAACGGAAGAGGCACGGTCACCGTCTCCTGGTCTTCCCTCTCCGGGAGGATCAGGTCGTAGATCCGATCCGAGTGGATCTTGGCGATCGTGGCGATGTCCAAGCGCAAGCTCACCGGGCGCTCCCTCCCTGTTCCTCTGTTCCTCTACGAAGACCTCCATTACTCTCGGCGCGATGGCCGCCCAACCTGATACGAGAGGGGCTCTTTTCCCTTCGGTCCGCGAGCATCGGGACGGGAGGAGGAAGAGTTCGACACCGCACCCGGCCGCCCGCTGCCAACGGCAGGGAGATAGAGTGCGCGATCGGCGCTGCTCGGAGTCGTTCCCGTAGCCGTCGATCGACTCGCCCGTGAACGGTCCGCGGTGTAGGCCGGCCGGGTGACCGTAGCGTCAGACCCGGCGGACGCATCTGGACCGATAAATGGTCCTTCGGGGGGATACGCGCGCTCCAACCTCGTGCCGATATTCACCGTCGAACCCAACCTTGGGGGGAACGATGTCGGGACACGTTGTCGCGCGTAAGCGCCGGTGGCCATGGGCGATCCTGTCGTTGCTGTTCGCGGTGGCCTTCGCGGGGTCGTTCGCCGTCACGGCGGACGGCCGGACCATGCTCCAGATCGGTTTGGCGGTTGGATTGGTCCTGTCTCTGCTGCGTCTAGCCCTGATGTCCATCTCGTCCAGACGCGTTCGACGCGCTCAGGAGGCCGACGAGCATGCGGAGGGCGACGAGGGAACGGAGACGGAGGCCGACGAGTCGCAGCCCGCCGACGACCGCGCACCCACATACGAAGAGGTCTTCGGTGTCGAGGTCGAACTCGACGAGGACAGTCTTCCCATCGCGCCCGAGGAAGAGGGATGGTCGGGCGGCGAAGGAGCCGGGGTTGAGGCCGAACGGCAACTGCCCTCGGAGGCTCCGACGGAGGGATCCTCCCCTACGTCCGAAGAGGACCTTCAGCCTGTCCCCGCCGATCTCGATGAATCGGTCGATCAGGTCGAGCCCGTCCACACCGATGACGAGTCCGTCGACACCGATGACGAGTTCCAGGAGCACCTCCGGCGGATGCGGGAGGAGTTCAGGGCCAGGGCCGAGGATGCCGCACTCCGCGTCAAGCAACGGGAGGCCGAGCTCCACGAAGCCGCGTCCGGCGCGGATCAAGAGCGATAGGCAAGCGGGGGATGCGGGACTCGGTGGCGATGGAGACCGGCGATCAGCCTGTCGCCTCCGAGGAACCCGAGGGACGGATCGTTTCGGAGGGTGCGATGTTCGGATCCGCTGCTAGGCGACGGCGACGGTCGCTGTGGGTGATCCTGTCACTCCTGTTCGCCCTGGGTGTCGCCGTGTCCACCGTCCAGGTGGATTCCGAGCGGAACGGTGCCCTCGACAGCGCGGTCGAACGGGCGCGCCACGAAGCCCGACTTGCGAAGGCCAGCCTCACGGAGAAGCAACTCACCCGACCGGTCACAGGTCCGAGCTACGACGAGCTCGCCGCCGACCTCCGAAGATCCGCCTCGTCGAGCGGATCCATCGCGAGCGTGACCGTCTGGTCCTCACGCGGCCGGATCCTGTTCTCGTTGAACGAGTCACTCGTTGGGAAGACCCCCCCGGAGATGGCGTCACTGATCACCGAGGCGAAGGGATCTGGCCTGACACGAGTCGTCGACGAAACCGTGCAGACCTTCACGCCGGTCTCCAAGGGAGCGGATGGCCCCGTCGCGATCGTGCAGGTCGACCTGCCACTCGCGGTCGTGGAGGCACAGAGCGGGGACGTCTGGAGCAAGGTCCGGCTCGGATCGGTTCTCGGACTGGTCGTCTCATCGCTGTGCCTCGCCCTCACGTTCGTTCCCTCCCGGCGACGGATGGGCGCCCGAGAGAACGAGGAGTGGCCAGAGCACGGTGGGCGGCAGGAAGGCGACGTAGGTACGGAGATGAAGTCCGAAGGGCAACCGGCGGAACCGACGACCGCGGCATCGAACCCCAGTTATGAAGAGGTCTTCGGTCTCCAAGACGAACTCCAGACGGTCGAGCCAGATGGGGATCTCGAGGCCGATCCCGAGGCCCGTGAGGCCGACCCCGAGGCCCGTGAGGCGGATCCCGAGGCCCGTGAGGCCGACCCCGAGGCGGTGGAGTCGATCCGGCGGTGGGACGAGGCGTACGAAGACCTGGTCGAGGAGGAATTGCGGACCCAAGAGTTGATGCGACAGCGGCGCGAGGAGTTCAAGGCCAGGGCCGAGGAGGCCGCGCTCCGTGTCAAGAAGCTGGAGGCCGAGCCTCACGAGGCTCAGCCGACCCCGGATCGATAGAGAGGGACCATGGGCGACAAGACCGAGATCGAGACCGGCGAAGAGACGGCCGCTCCCACCGTGCCCGCCGGGGCCGCGGTTTCACACGCCGCCGGGGAGCTGAAGCGAGCCGCCGAGCGGCTCTTGGCCAGGGAGGAAGAGCAAACCAAGCAGGCCGAGGCCCGCGCAAAGGATGCGATCGAGAGGGCCGGCCAGGCCGAGCAGCGAGCACAGGCCGCCGAGGAGAAGGTCAGGGAGGCCGCCAGGCTGATCAAGGCCGCAGAGGGCAACAGCAAGGCGGCTGCGGACAGGATCAGGAAGGCGGAGGTCCGCGCGCAGACGGCGGAGGACCAGGCCAGAGAGGCCCTCGAGCGTCTGGAGGAAGCGCACCAGCAAGCAGAGCAGCTCAAACAGGCCGAACAACGAGCGACGGAGCAAGTCACACAGGCCGAGACTCGGGTGCAGACCGCCGAGGACCGGGCAAGGCGAGCGGAGCTGCTCGCGCAGGAGTCGGACGAGCAAGCCCTGCAGGCTGGCCAGCTCATCCAGGTCGCCGAGGACAAGAGCAGGATGGCCGACGAGCGCGCCGAGGCCGCCGAGGAACAGGCAGACCAGCTCGCTCATCGCCTCCAGGCCGCCGAGGAACAGATGGGGCAGCTCGCCCATCGCGCCCAGGCCGCCGAGGAACAGGTTCAGCAGGCCAACGAGCTCGTCCAGGACGCCGACGAGCAGGCTCGGAAGGCCGACGGGCGCGCTCGGGCTGCCGAGGAACGAGCGAGGCAGGCCGAAGTGCGCATCCAGGGCGCCGAGGAACAGGTTCAGCAGGCCAACGAGCTTCTCGAAGCGGCGGAGGATGACGCGAACCGAGCCGAGGAACGAGCCAGGCAGTCAGAGCTTCGAGCGACGCAGGCGGAGGATCGATCCCTCCAGGCCCAAGAGCAGGTCTCCCAGCTCACCGAACAGCTCCGCGCCGAGGAGGAGCAGGTCGCCCAGCTCACCCAGGCCGCCGACGAGCAGGCCGTGCAGGCCAACGAGCTCATCCAGGTGGCCGAGCACCAGGCCAACAAGGCCGAGGAGCGGAC
>Ga0075420_100006392_pt1 | contig 10381 bp, 13 predicted proteins | sample SoiMetdeltSBSDD4_FD_75296 | JGI IMG/M metagenome (GOLD analysis project Ga0075420, IMG submission 75296) | Bulk soil microbial communities from a Populus tree surrounding site in Tennessee, USA - Soil MetaG P. deltoides SBSDD4 | ecosystem: Environmental > Terrestrial > Soil > Tree plantation...
GCCTCAGCAAGATTCGTTGCCTTCCGTGTGGCGTAGACACCGTGGTTGAGCGTGAGCTCGATGACGTCGGCGATGAGCGACTGCTCGACCATGACCAGCACGCGCGCCGGGCCACCCAAACCCCTGGTCTCCACCCCACTCACCTCGGTGCTCAGGGCCGGACACGCTGTCTCGTATGGCATCCGGCATGGTGCGGCCCTGGCCGCGCTCGTCGTGGCAGCTCAGATTGTAGCTGGCTCGGGGCCGGGCGACCGGCAACGAGTTGATCTGGCCGGGCCATCTGACCGGCCCCGTCGCCTGTGGCAGGGATGGCCGCGGATGATGAAATGCTCATGACGGGGCTCTAGTTCGAGTGTGATAGTGCATCCTGGACAACTCCGCGATCTTCAGGAGAACCAACTTGCCGGATACCGCTGCACTCTCCAGCGAACGCGACATTCGTGGCGACCTCATCTGTACGCAGTGCGCTCGCGTAGCGGGTACCGTCCAGGGGGCAAATGCCCGGGGGGCGAAGGTCGTGGTACTCCGCGTACAGGATCCCCTGCATGCCGCCGCCGTCCGCCGCCTCAGTTGCCCGGATTGTGCCGGTCGACTGTGGCTCCAGAATCGTGAAGAAGTACCATTCGACCCCCTCCAGTTCGACCGGGAGGCGCTTCGACCACAACGCGGCGGCCGACCGACCGTGCTCAGGATGCCGTGATTCCCCGCAAGCCAGTGCCGTGCCCGAAACGCGGGGACGGCACTACCTGCACCACCGCTATGATGGAAGCGGCACCGCTTGCGAGGGCCGCGCGGCTGACGGAGGGCGAGGGACGGTTGGGTCAGGCCGTCCGGGCCAGGGCGCGCAGCAGCTCAGCCACGCTCCAGGCCTGGGCGACGCAGCCGCGCGGCGTGTACGGCGGCTCGGCATCGAAGATCTCGCCGATGGTCCCCAGGCACGCTTCGCCCAGGTGCCCCTCGAAGCCGCTGAGCGCCTCCCGTGCACCCAGCCGATCGTCTGGAAACGCCTTGAGCCAGGCGTCCACAAACGGTCCGACGAGCCAGCCCCAGGCCGTTCCCTGGTGATAGGCGGCGTCGCGCGAGCGCAGGTCGCCGAAGTAGTGTGACTTGTAGTCCGGGTGGCCCGGGGCGAGCGACCGCAGCCCGACCGGTGTCAGCAGCCGCTCCCGGACGACGCCCAGGACGGGCGCCCATCGCTCGCGGTCCAGGACCGGATGGGTCAGCGAGATCGCGAAGAGCTGGTTCGGACGGCAGGCCGAATCGTCCCCGCGCTCTCCATCGACGACGTCGTACAGGTAGCCGCCTGTGTCGTACCAGAAGCGCCGGTTGAACGCTGACCGAGCGACCTCGGCGTGCTGCCGAAGCTCGCGGCTGGCAGCCTCACCCTGCTCCTCCGTGATCCAGCCCGCGAGCAGACAGAGCGCGTTGTACCAGAGCGCATTGATCTCAACAGTCTTGCCACGGCGCGGCGTCACGACCCAGTCATCGACCTTGGCATCCATCCAGGTGAGCTGATACCCCTCGGCGCCCTGGCGAAGCAGACCATCAGCAGGATCGACGCCGATACTGAATCGCGTACCGCGCAGGTGATGCTCGACGATGTCGCTCAGGATCGGGAGGAACAGCTTGAGCGTCGGACGGTCATCGGTCGCGACGAGATAGCGGTCGAGCGCGTGGAAGAACCAGAGGGTCGCGTCGGCCGTGTGATAGAGGCCGTCTTTCTCACCTTCGGGGAACATGTTTGGGATCAGGCCATCGCGGACATGGCGAGCAAACATCCGGAGGATGTAGCCGGCCTCGGCCGTTCGGCCAGTCGCCAGTGTCAGCCCTTCCAGGCTGATCATCGTGTCACGGCCCCAGTCTGTGAACCAGGGATAGCCGGCGATGACCGTCTTGACCTCGTCGCCAGCGGCGTGGGCCCGTGCGAGATCCTCCGAGCGGCCGGCCGGGCTGATGATGAACTGGTCGGCGGCCAGCACAAGCTCGGCGGCCAGTCCGGTCCGAGCGTGCGACGGTGCAGCTCGGAGCAGGCGCCCGCGACGCTGACGCTCAGCCCGATCAGCTTCGTCCGGGCGGAGCGCCATGATCGTCTCCCAGGACTCGGTCGAGGCGACGAGGGTCATCTGATAGTCAAGCTCCGGGAGGACCGCCAGGGGACCTGGATCCCACAGGCGCGGCCGTCGACTGCCCAGATCAGAGGGCGTTCCGGGTCTGGCAACCAGCTCACGGACCCGAGGGCCAGGCGTGCGTGTCGATCCTAACGCACGATCGGCTTCCCGTTGCGTCATCGTCTGCTCGTCCTTCGCTCCCGCGCTGTCCGCGGGTGATGACGGCAGATCTCGACGTTGGTGCGGGTCCACAAGCTCCGCCGGGATCAGGTCAACCGAGAAGTACCCGGGGCTCCAGAGCGCCCCTCGCGACTCGTACCCGAGCTCCGCCTCGACCCGGTAGCGAACGTCCCGCATCACACCACCGTCAAGCGTCAAGGCCTCACCCTGGCCGTAGGTGAACAGTCGAAGGGGCGGCAGGTCCGGCGGGCCGGCGATCTCGTAGCGGTTTCCCATGCCCGTCAGCACGTACGGCGTGGCGATCGGCCGGTCGACGGTCTCCTCGTGGGGGCGGAAGTTCACCGACGGCCGCAGCTCGAGCCGGACGGGTCCCGGGCCGGACAGCAGCTGATATGTGACATGGACGGTGTTCTGGAGGTGCGGCAAGAGCAGTCGCTTCTCCAGGATGTAGCCCTTGACGTCGTAGCGCCAGATCGGCAGGCCGTACTCGAGCCGTAGCTCGACGAGGTGATTCATCACCGGCACTTCGAGGGCATCCCCCTCGCGCTCGTCGCCGCCGAACGCCATCAGCGAGCCATCAGGGAGCCGGAGCCGCTCGTACAGATGGCTCAGCATCACCGTCCGACCGTGCGGCGCCGGCAGCGCCGCGACCAGCAGACCGTGGTGGCGCCGCGTGATAACACCCGCGATCGTGCCGGACGCTGAGCCGCCCAGTCCGTTTGTCACGAGCCATTCACGGTTGAGCAGCCTGTCCGGATCGTCCGCGTCCGGGCCGGCCCAGGTCATGCGCCGCACACTCTCAGTGGCGACGGTCATGCGAGGCAAGATCGACAGCAGGTATTCATGGGGTGACTCCCGGTGGGGTCTGGTGTCCGTTCAGGCGATAGTCTATTCGGGGCCGGAGGACGACAGCGGCATGGCCAGGTACGTGCCAGCCCTCATTCGTTTCTACTGGTCCGGTCCCACCGCCACCGTACCGAGGGTGATCGGTTGAGAACATGGTCTCCCAGACGCATCCTTCGGGCGGAGCCAGGAGCGGCTCCGGCACGATCGGCGCCTTCAGGTCGCGGCCAAGATTGACGAGCAAGAGCCGGTCGTCGCCATCGTCCCCGAAGAATCGAAGCACCAGGGCTTCTGGGCCCAGGACGGCGCCGTCGACTCCGCGCCCACGTCCTGCTGCAAACGCCGGGTCCTCCCGTCGGAGCCGCAGGAGATCGGCATGGAGGGCGTAGGCGTCGGCGTGGCGCTCACGCTCTGACCAGTCGATCTTGCAGCGCTCGAACGTTTCCAGGCTGCTGGGATCGGCGAGACAGGCACCGCCATCCGACGCCGCATCGATGAGTGACGTGATGCTCGGAAACTGCCGGAGGAACTCCGTCCGACCCGTCTTGACCATCGACGCCAGTTCCGGGTCGTGGTCACAGAAGTAGAGAAACGGTGCGGACGCGGCAATCTCTTGCCCCTGGAACAGCATCGGCGTGGCTGGTGCCAGGAGCATCAGCGCGGTCATCGCACGATAGCAGCCAGGGCTGGTCTGCTTGTGAATGCGCTCACCATGGGCCGTGTTTGCAATCTGGTCGTGGTTCTGAATGAAGTTGACGAAAACAGACGGAGCGAGGTCCAGGGCTGGCGTGCCGCGACGCTGCTTCTGCCAGGAGTAGTGCTGGCCCTGATACAGATAGCCGTACTTGACGGCGCTGATCAGCTCCTGGGGTGTGCCGTGGTAGTCCGTGTAGTAGGCCTCGTTTCGTCCGGTCAGGGCGACCATCGCGCTGTGGTGGAAATCGTCGTTCCAGAGCGCGTCGAGGCCGTAACCCCCTTGCGCGATGGGCCGGACGATCCGCGTCTCCTGGCGCTCGTTCTCGGAGGAGATGATCGTCGCTCGGCCGCGAGCCATCTCACGGACTCGCTGGCCAATCTCGGTCAAGATGTGCGTTGGTGAGCTGTCGAACATCTGCTGGGTGGCATCGAGGCGCAAGCCGTCGAGGTGGTACTCGTCAATCCAGTAGCCGGCGTTCGCGACGAACAGCTCGCGGGATGGGCTGGCGTCTGGCCCGTCGAAGTTGATCGCCTCGCCCCATTCGTTCAGGTAGCGATCGGTGAAGTACGACTCCGAGAACGCCGCGAGGTAGTTGCCGTCCGGTCCGATGTGGTTGTAGACGACGTCGAGGATGACCGCGAGCCCGTTGGCGTGGGCCACGTCCACGAAGTGGCGGAAGTCGTCCGGCCGGCCGTACAGCCGGGACGGCGCGAACAGGTTCACGCCGTCATACCCCCAGCCAAAGCGGCCGGGGAAGTCGGCGACCGGCATCACCTCCAGGCAGGTAACGCCGAGCCGGCTGAGCTCAGGGAGTTGGTGCGCTGCCGCGGTCCAGGTACCTTCGGCCGTGAACGTCCCGACATGAAGCTCGTACATCACCTGGCCCTCGAGCGAAGCGCCGAGCCACTCGCCGTCAGTCCAGTGGAAGTCTGAAGGGTCGATCATCTCCGAGGATCCGTGCGGGCCATCCGGCTGAAAGCGCGAGGCCGGGTCTGGATAGAGGGTCTCGTCGTCGTCAAGTCGGAAGCGGTAGCGTAGTCCGGCCCTCACGTCGGCAACGTGACCCGAAAAGTAGCCGCCCGGCTCGGGCTCGAGCAGCGCAGGGACCGCCCGGTCCGGTCCATCGTCGAGGACGACCTCGACGCGCCGCCGCCTGGGTGCCCAGACGCGAACGTCGGCGCTGCCATCGGGCGTCAGCTCAGCCCCCACGGGCAGACGCCGACGCCAGGCGGGGCTCTCGACGGGGCGCTCACGCGTGACGGATATGACTCTGCGCGCCCGTGCGCCAACGCGGTACGCTTGACCCTCATCACGCTCGAAGGTCACGCGATAGGTCGGTTCGCTCAATGGAGATATCTCGATGCGTTCTTGCAATTTCTCTTCCTCGCGGTCGTCGTCATCGCCGCTCACGTCCTCAGGTACGGGACGGACTGTCCGGCCACGCGCTGGACCGCTCCTCGCGGGAGGTGCGTACGATCGTGGTAGTTACCGCAACCGTAGCTCTCGTATGGCGGACGCCATTGACCGCGCGGGATGCCACGAATCGCACGGGCGGGGTACATCACCTACCCGTGCCAGTAGCGGATCATGCCCGGGGACAGGTGCTCCTGCGCTCGATGTCCCGGCCAATCCGCCCCGTCGACCATACCGCATTTTCCAACGCACAGCGTGAGCAAATGCTCATGACTCGCGTCGTGCCTGTCCGGCGACTCACTCGACCGTGACGATCCCGACCATCCCCGAACCCTCGTGAATGCGGCAGACGTAGCGGTACTCCCCGGCCACCGTGAGCTGCTGGGCGAACGTCTGGCCCTGCGTCAAGCTCTCCGACCCGAACGGCTCAGCGCCGGACGGCAGTTGGACGTTGCTCGCCGTCTGGGCCCGCGCCGGATCGGCCGTGACCGTGTGCTCGGTCGCGCTGGCGTTTCGCCACACGACGTTCGTTCCCACCGGCACGGTTACCTGGGGTGGATCGAACCGCTGCCCGTCCGTCATCGTGACCGTCGCCGGCATGCCGCGCTCGATGCCGCCCTGCAGTCCCTCCATCCCCTCCCTGAAGCGTGCCGTCGCCGTTGCGGACGCGTCCACGGATTCTCCGCCGCCACAGCCCGCCAGCAGCACGAGCCAGACCGCTCCCGCCAGCCAGCCCCGGAGCCCTCGCCCGCCCAGCCCGCCGGCGAGTCGTCTGTCCTCCATGCGGCACCTCCCAGGGCGAGTCGCGCCACGAAACGCACGCCACGCTGGGGCTGCATGGCCGCCAGCATGATGCCCATCGATTTCACCACTCCGGGGCTGAGCGCCCCTCGGATCCCATGGACCCATAGTGAGTATTTCGCCTGGCGGCGACCTTGTCATGAGCGATTCGTCACACTGACCGGGACGAGGAACTGCTTCGCGTTCTCAGTATCCAGGTCAGCCGTACGCCGTGGATGTTCGCGTCGGCCGCTCATCGTCGGGTCTTCGTTGGCAAGGCCGTCTCGACCTCGATGCTGTCGTCGACGAGGAGGTCGTCAAAGAGTGCTCGATAGTCGACAAAGGCCTGCCGCCGATCCTCGGAGGAAGCATCGCCCTGGTCGTCGTGCCGGGCGTTGCGCCGAGCAATCGCGTGGCCGGCCCGAACATGCTCCACGACGCGGGGATGGTCCGCCGACACGTCCGCTGCCCGTTGCTCGAATTCCCCGATTGGGTAGCCACGGATCCGCATGACCTCGGCGACGAGCGCATCCGCCGCCAGCGTGGCGCTTGCCGGGTCGTCCCTGAACTGGACCTGGGCCGATCGCCAGCGCTCGGCGAGTCCATCGCGCTCGTCTGACGACAGGGCACGAATCCGAAGCTGCTTGACGCGCAGCTTCCGCTCCGCGAGCTCCGTTTCGGCACGCTGGTGATCGGCATGCTCCTGTCCAGTGCGGTCGTGCCCCTGGCTGGGCTGCTCGCGAAGCGCATCGGTGCGTTGCCGGCGCTTGCTGAGCCAGATCGTGAGCCCGATCAGGACGAGGCATGCGATCCCTAGCACGATCATCACTCGGGTATCCATGAGCACCTCCGCTGGCGCACCTCGCCCGGTTCGGCGGGTCGCTGCCATCTGTCGAAGCTACGCGCGGTCGGTGTCGACGGCGCGAGAAACATGGGCCGAGCGTGGCGGAGCTTCAGTACGCCATATCGCCGAGATACTTCTGCTCGGTAACGAGGTGAGGCTCGTAGCGGGACTCGCGGGCTACGTGGTCGTGAGACTGGTCGATCCAGACGTCGATGTCGGTGATCATGGTGATCGCCTCGATCGGGATGAAGACCTTCGTCTCGCCCATGCCGAGGAATCCCCCGGACTCCACCCGCATGAGGCGAACTTTCCGGTCGTCCTTGTCGATGAGCAGGTCGTCGACCTTCCCAATCTCCGTGCCGTCCTTGTCCTTGACGGTCCGCCCTCGGATGTCTTCCTCGCCATCGGCGACGGTCAGATCGCTGTCGCCCAGCAGGCTCAACGTGGCGAAGTCATGCGTCGTCATGGCGGTCCTCCCGTGCGGGGCGTGCGCTCGAGCCCGTCGATGTCATGACAGCCTCGGTGTCTTCGGTGGTCGGCCACGATTCGGACGAAGTGCCTCGCGGTCGAAATCAAGCGGGTTCACCGGAACTTCCTCACTGTTCTGCAGCCACAGTCGACCGGAGCAGTCTGGACAGCGGAGGCGGCGGACGGCGTCGGCATGGCGAGGATCATGGACGCGGAGCGCCACGGTCTTCGTCAGTCGGACGTTCGCCCCCTGGACCGTGCCGGCGACGCGAGCGCACTGCGTGCAGATAAGGTCACCACGAATGTCCCGGCCGACCGGCGGATCTGTGTGATCTCGCATGGTCATTCGATCACTCCGCGCGCCTTCAGCTCCTGGTACAGCTTGAGGTACTGCTGGGCCACCGCCTCCAACGCATCGAGATCCCTCCGCCCGCACGTCTTCAAGGCGTGCTGTGCCTCCCGCGAAAGCTGCTGTACCAGCGACACGAGCTTGTCCCCATCGGACATGGTCAACCTACCGCCCTGATACACTGGTGGCCCCGAGCCCGGACCGTCGTCCTACCAGGAGCGCCGTTTCCAATCCTCGACTGTGCCTCAGGTGGCCTGGACCCGCCGCTGCTGATCGAGCAGCCATTGATAGACAGTCTCCGGTGGGTCGTAGAATCGGTGGCCGTGGCGCCGCTCGTTCGCCTCGATCTGAGGCATGTCGAGCATGCCTGGCGGCATGGCCGCCAGGAGCCGATTCAAATCGTTGAAGTAGCCCTGCCTGGTCTCCATGATCCACCTCTCATGCTTCAGACGCCTGAGCCGTTGTGCGCCGGGGCGTGACTGAATCTTCGTCACTGCGGACCGCCGAAGCGGTGCCCCGAAGGGCTTCCCTCGGCGTCGTCTTCTGTCCGGTCAGGCGGGCGTCGGACGTCGGCCTTCGTGCCAGGCGTCCGTGGAGATGGCCGCACACATCTCCTGATAGAGGGCGAACACCTGCGGATCGTCAGTGCAGCCCACCAGGTCGAGACCTTCGAACGTCGGCGTGAAATCGCCCGTGATGTAGTCGCTGGGCACCTGGGACGACCGTTCCGACGCGAGAAACACCATCCCATCAACGAGTCCACGTCGGGTCAGCTCGGTTCGCTGGCCGCTATGGATATAGGCAGGATGGCCGTCTACCCTGAGCTCGAGGACCGGACGCCCGTGGATGTCGCTGCTCCACACCACATCAGTGATCGTCATGACTTCACTCCTGACGCTGCAGCATCGCGCCCAGGGAAGACGAAACGTTCATTGTCGGCGTGCGCGGCCCGGTCTGCCGGCGCTCGCGCTGATGTCCTGGTAGCGGTGGTCGGAGCGTGACGAGTGATGGCGACGATCCCGTCACGCTCGACATGTCCCGACCACAAGACCAGGCTCGGAAACGGATCGAGATCACCGTATCGCCGAACGACCACGGCGCTCTCAGCGGCGCGCGTGGGGTCGAAGACCCGGACGAGCAGCACCTTGCGCCCTGAGTACCGACCGCGTGACTCCACCACCCGCAACTTCGATGCGTGGCTGACGTCTGCTGGCAGGCCAGCCTGGTCGACGACGTGACATATCGCGGCAGAGGGACTCCGCGGATCTGGTGTGCGCAGGAAGCCGAACATGTGACTTCTCCTGATATCGCGAGCGAAGCCCCGCGTGTGTCCTGGATCGACGACGACACTCCCGCGCTTTGCCGCCTCCTCTGGCGAAGACGAACGCCGCTGTCCGACATGCTGCCACGGGCGGATCGGGGCAACTCGTGGAGACGACGACCACGTCGTCGGCCGCGACGCCAGAGGAAGCATTCAGCGCGTCTGCAAACCGATCCCCCTGGCGACGAGGACGACGAGGGCTCCGCCGAGGAAGAAGCCGGCGAGCTCTCTCGAGTACGCAGACAGTGGAGCGGCCTGTCCGACTGGCAGCGCGAGGTCGAGGCGCAGTCCGCCCCAGGTCACGATCAAGACATACAGCACAGCGGACACCCCCAAGACGATCAGGCCGCCGACGAGGGCCCAGGCGAAGTCTGGCGCAAAGTTGTGGTCCGGCTGACTGAGCGATGGGGCTCTGAGGCTCGGGGTTGCATGGTTCGGCATGGTCGTCCCTCTCGGGGTCTTGCGTGACCCGTGCGAATCAACGGACTGCCTCCCGAAGACGGGCTCCGTGCAGTTCGCGTTGTGTGGCTACGCCGTCGATGGGCTCCTGCATCGGCAGATCGCCTGATGAAGGCAGATGGTGGGGCCGGAAGCGACTCGGCCAGTGTGGCAGTCCATTCCGCCACGCGCCTTGTACCTGGCGTCCCGACCGTTCGACGCTCCGGCACCGCGACCAGTTAGATGGTAACATCTAATTAGCGGATAAGCAACATATTACTATCATCAAACTTATTTACTGCTAACATTATGCTAGCATGGGATGGATGGGGGAGCGATGACGTTTGCCGAAAACCTCAGAAGACTCCGCGTTGACCGCTTTCTCTCCCAGCGAGAGCTGGCGCACCGGGCCGGCCTGCATCCGGTCACCCTGACGCGGCTCGAGGCCGGAGCGACAGGACCGTCCTCTCGGAGCGTGCGGACACTCGCCTCAGTCCTCGGCGTGGAGCCACGCGACCTGACCGCGCCAGACGAGGTGGCCGAGCTCCGGCGCGTTCTCAACAGCTCTGGAACGGTCGAGAGCGATGGAGACAGCCATGCATGACTTTGCAGCACAAGTCGGAGAGTCGGTGCGGGCGGCGCGCGAGTCACGAAGACAGCAGCAGGAGACTCTGCGCCGGGAAGGGGAGGACACTGCTCGACAGTTGAAACTCGAGCAGGAGCGGGCCTCGGAGCTGATCGTGACGACGTGGGAGCGGATCCGAACGGCTGCACAGGCCAGTGACGGCGCTCTCACCGTCGACCGGAGCGAGAGCAACGGAGTCACGATCTTCGAGCTGCGCTGGCAGGAGGGTCAGCCGGCTCGGTCACTTCAGATCACCGTGGACGAGACGGACGGGATGATCCAGGCCGCCTGGATCGTGGCGTCGGGCCACGGACG
>Ga0075420_100006393_pt1 | contig 10381 bp, 14 predicted proteins | sample SoiMetdeltSBSDD4_FD_75296 | JGI IMG/M metagenome (GOLD analysis project Ga0075420, IMG submission 75296) | Bulk soil microbial communities from a Populus tree surrounding site in Tennessee, USA - Soil MetaG P. deltoides SBSDD4 | ecosystem: Environmental > Terrestrial > Soil > Tree plantation...
CGTCGAGCGTGGACGGCGCCGGCGGCGCATCGTGCCCCGTCTGCGGCGCGTGGGCTGCCCTGGCCGAGGCGCGTGGGCTCGAGCGCGAGCGGCGGCTGCGCTGCGCGCGGTGTGGCGGTGACTGGCGGACCGAGTGGCTGAGGTGCCCTTTCTGCGGCGTCGATGACCACGCGCGCCTGACATCGCTGGTCGCAGACGCCACCGGAGAGACGCGCAAGGTGGAGGCGTGCCGGGAGTGCAGCACCTACGTGAAGACGGTGACGACGCTTTCCGCCGCCGATCCGGCCGCGCTGCGGCTGCTCGATCTGGCGACGGTGGACCTCGACGTGGCGGCGCTCGAGCGAGGCTTCACCCGTCCGGCGGGCCTCGGGCAGCCGCTCGGCGTGACCGTCGTCGAGCGGCGCGCATCGCAGCGCTTCTGGCGTCGATGAGCGAGCCGCGGCCGGCCGTGGTGTGTCGCGAGCTCGTCGCCGCGCTGGAGGCCTCCGAGGGGCGCCGGCGCCGACGCAAGCGCGACACCACCCCGGATGCGATCGGCCTCGGCGTGAAGCGCGCGCTGCTCGAGGCCGTGGTCGTTGCCGATCCCGACCCGGCGGCCCTCGAGGGCTGGCTGCTCGCGCGATGCCTCGAGCCGTACGAGGGTGCCTCCGTCGGCGCCATGCGCGCCATGGCCCTCGAGATCCTCAACGAATGGCGTCTGGCCTGCCTCGCCGACGACTTCGCCGCCTGGCTCGACCGGGGCGCCCCGTCCGATGACGTGGGGGGCCCCGACATGGCCCCCCACACCCCCCAACGCTCGGTGCGGCCCGGCGAAGCCGGACCGCACCTCGACCGATGACGTGGGGGCCCCCGACAGGGCCCCGCCCCCCCAACGCTCGGTGCGGCTGGCGAAGCCGGACCGCACCTCGACCGATGACGTGGGGGGCCCGACATGGCCCCGCCCCCCAACGCTCGGTGCGGCCCGGCGAAGCCGGACCGCACCTCGAAGATGGGAGAGGTTTCTAGGCGCGCTTGGCTTCGGGCTGTGTCGTGCGGCGGCGGAGCAGCATGAGGGAGGCCACGAGGGCCACGATCATCGCCGTCAGCAGTCCCAGCTCGATCATGGCATTCCGGAATGCCTCGGGCCCCTTCTCCAGCAGGTCGGCGAACTCGGCGGTGATGATCAGCACGCGTCGCACCGCGGCGATGAGGGCAACGACCAGAAACGGCTCGGGAACGAGCGAGTGCTCGCGGAGCGAGACCTGCACCGTGTACAGGATCTCGGCGATCATGAGAATGAGAAGAATGCGATCGAGGAGCTCGATGACGCGCGCGGGAAGCTCGCCGCCGACGAGCGCCCGCCCGAACATCAGGGCGCCATCGGCGAGCAGCACGAGCGCCGCCCCGGCGAGCAGCAAGCCGAGGCCGACGTACAAAACGTCCTCGACGTGGGTAAAGCCGCGGGCAACGAGGGCGCGCGCCGAGGCGCCGACGCCCGGCACGTCAGATCGCGCGGCGGGCCTGGTTCGCGACGTCGGTCAGGCCGCCCTCGACGGACTGCGCAACGCTTTGCAGCCGGTCGGCGGCGTCCTCGAGCTTGGCGGCCGTCCGCTCACGGACGCCGGAGGTCATGTCGTCGACATACTCGCGGATCTGGTCGCCGTACAGCCACATCGCCATGCCGCCTGCGATCGCTCCGATGATGAAGCCTTTCATTGCGCTCTCCTTGGGTAGAGGGTTTGACCACGTTGTGAGAAGCAAGGCGGGTGCCGTCGGGCGTCAGCGCAACCAGCTGCCAAAAGGCGCCGCGAAATCGTGCAGCGACAGCAGGCCGACGTGGCCGGTGCCGCCGGCGGACGCACGGTGCTCCAGCGTGTTGTAGCCCCAGCCGGCGAGGAACAATCGCGCCTCCGCGAGCCCGGACGTGGCGCGTACGAGCTCGAGCGTCTCGAGCATGTCCTCGACGAACCACAGTCCGGCGCCGGTGGGCGGCAGACCGTGCTCGCGGCCCAGACGCAGCAGGCTCTCCGGCTTCGGCACCGTGCGATCCGGCTCCCGCCCGATGATCGGCACCGCCGCCAGCCGGGGATGCTGCGACCGCAGCAGCGCGCGCGCGAACCGCTCCGCCTTGGTGGTCACGATGGCGACCTGCACGCCTTCGTCCAGCGCCTGCAGCACGCGGGCGCCCACGCCGGGATAGAACGCGTGATGTCGCAGCCAGTCCTCCGGATCCGCGGCGAACCACGCGTCGCGCGCGGCGTTGAGGGCGTGCCCGAGGCCGGTGGCGTCGACGGGCGCGCCGTCGAGCAGGCAGCGCGCGGTGGCCCGCCACGCCTGGCGATCCACGAGCTCGGCGTCGCCCACGCCCGACACGAGGGCGTGCAGCAGGAGCGGCATCTCCCAGCCGCTTTCCACCAGCGGGCGGCCGGCTGCGAACGCGGTCCCCACCGCCGCCGCGCGGGCGAGGTCGGCGCCGGGCCAGACGGCGGCGTAAGCGCGACGGGCCGTCTCGAAATACTCCGCCCGGCCGTCGCACAGCACACCGTCGAAGTCGAGCGCGAGGACGCGGGGCGTGTCGGTCATCTCGCGCGATATCCGACGAGGCCGGCCTCGAGCGCGCGCCGATCGACCCGGCCCAGCCGCTGCTCCATCGCGCGGGTCAGCAGCCGCGCGTGCGCGACGGCGGCCAGATGCTCGGCGACGAACCAGAGATCGGCGTCCGTGGTCTCCCAGCCCGGGTGTGTGCGATCGCCGAGATCGAGGAGCCGCGGCGGGAAGCCGAGCACGCGCAGGGCGGCCGCCCGATCATCGACGGATTGTCACCGACGATTGCGGCGCTAGTCGAGGCCCCACGTGAAGACGTGGGTCGGGGTCAGTTCCACCACCACCGAATCCGACGGCGAGATGGCAGCCTCCTTCGCGTACTGCGGATACTTCGCGTAGAGCCGCGAGCGCGCCTGCTTGAAGCGCGGCCCTCGCTCGATGAGACGCGCCGTGCCCTGCACCATCACGCCTCTTAGCTGTGACCAGTCGTCCGAATAGAGATCGATGGTGACGGCGATCTGTGGGTTGTCTCTCAGGTTCTTGACCTTGCGGCCGTCGTCACCGGAGCCGAAGTAGATCTTGTCGCCGGCGAGAACGTGGCAGACGGGGACGAGATGCGGACGACCGTCCGCGCCCGCCGTCGCCACGCGGCAGACTCGCTCGCTCGCGATCAGCTTGGCTACCTTCTTGGTCAGTCGCATGGCTCCTCCCGCGATGCCGCCGCCGGCGGCTCACAGACGTGACACGAGAGTCTACCGCAGCCGGACGCGCCGGCCAGTGACGGACAGCGTCAGACGCGGGGATCGAGGGCGTCGCGCAGCCGGTCGCCCACGAGGTTGATCGCGAGCACGGTGGCCAGGATGGCGAGGCCGGGGAAGGTCGGCAGCCACCAGGCGACGCTGACGAAATCACGGCCGAGCGCGATCATCTGCCCCCACGTCGGGTACGTGCGACCGGAGCCGACCCCCAGAAACGACAGCGCCGCCTCCTGCAAGATGGCCTGCGCGACCTGCAGCGTCGACAGCACGACGATGGAGGAGAACGTGTTCGGCAGGATGTGGCGCACCAGGATGCGCGCGGAGCCGATGCCCATCGCGCGCGCGGCCTCGATGAAGTCTTTCTCGCGCAGCGCCAGCACCTCGGCGCGGACGACACGCGCGTACCGCTCCCAGCCGGTGAAGCCGAGGACGAGAATCACCGTCACCAGGCTCGGCCCCAGCGCCGCCACGAACGCCAGCGCCAGGAGGATCTGCGGAAACGACCACGTGATGTCGACGGCCGTCATGATCACCGTGTCGACGCGGCCACCGAGGAAGCCGCTCAGCAGCCCGAGCGTCACGCCGACCAGGACGCTGACCACGACGGCCAGCACGCCGACCAGCAGCGAGATGCGCGCGCCGTGGATGATCCGGCTCAGCACGTCGCGCCCGACCTGGTCGGTGCCGAGCGGATAGGCGGCATTACCGCCGGGCGCCCACACCGGCGGCGTGAACCGGCGGATCAGGCTCTGCTTGGCCGGATCGTGCGGGGTGATCCACGGTGCCGCCAGTGCCGCCCCGACCACGCCAAGGAGGATCAACACGCCGAGCACGGCAGCGGGGTTCCGACCCAGCTTGCGCCACGTCCGCGACCGAGCGGCGCGACGGTCGGCGTCGTCGGCGTACGCGATCCCGGCAGGAATCGGACGGACAGCCATCAGCGGATCCGGATCTGTGGGTTCAGGTACAGATAGAGGACGTCGACCAGGAAATTCACGCTCACGACGATCATCGCGAGCATGAAGACGCCCGCCTGCACCACCGGAAAATCGAGCTGGCGGATGGCGCCGACGATGAGACGCCCCACTCCGGGAATCGCGAACACCGTTTCGGTGATCACGGCACCGCCCAGCAGCAGGCCGAACTGCAGCCCGGTCACCGTGACCAGCGGCAGCGCCGCGTTCTTCAGCGCGTGTCGCCAGATCACGAGCGACTCCGACACGCCCTTGGCCCGGGCCGTTCGCACGTAGTCGAGCCCGATGACCTCCAGCATGCTCGAGCGCACGATCCGGAGGAGCAGCGGCGCCGTGAACGTGCTGAGCGTTGCCGTCGGCAGCAGGACGGCCGCCCACGATTCCCAGCCGGAGACAGGCAAGACCCGCCACTGCACGCCGAAGAGCAGGATCAGCATGATCCCCGTCCAGAAGACCGGCATCGACTGCCCGAGGAAGACGGTCCCGGTGGCCAGCTGGTCCACGGCGCGGCCGCGCCGCACCGCGCTGTAGATCCCCACCGGCAGCGCCACCACCAGCGCGAGACCCATCGAGAGCACCGTCAGCAGCAGGGTGGTCGGCATCCGCTCGAGCACCAGCGCCGACGCCGATTGGCCGTGGTGGAAGAACGATTTGCCGAAGTTGCCGGTGACGGTGTTGCCGACGAAGCGCGCGAACTGCACCGGCAACGGGTCGTGCAGCCCGAGCGCCTTGCGCAGCATCGCGCGATCGGACTCGGGCGCCTCCGGCATGATGAGCGACACGGGGTCACCGCTGGCGTGCAGGATCGCGAACGTCACCAGCGAGACTCCGAGTATGACGACCGCCAGCCGCACCAATCGCCGGACGAGGAACGGCGACATCTAGCCCGGCGTCACCGCTTCGGCTTCGCGTCGAAGAGCCAGAGCCACTCGTCGCCTCGCGCGGCATAGTCGACCCGCTTGCTGATGGCCAGCGTGTCGTACTGCGTCCACAGGAAGATGGCGGGCGCCTCCTCGCGGATGAGCTTCTGGATCTGCGAGTACGTGCGCTTGCGGTGCGCCTGGTTGAGCGTCGAGCGGGCCTCGTCGATCAGCTTGTCGAGACCCTCCACGCGCGTGTACCACTTGCCGATCCAGCCGCCGGGCTCGGTGTGATAGAGCGGGTGCAGGACGGCGTCGGCATCGAAGACCGAGTAGTTGCCCCACGAGCCGTAGTAGCCGTTGGTCGCCTTGCCCTCCGCCTGCAAGAACTTGTTCCACGCCGGACCCGGATCCCACATGCGCGCATTCACGCGGATGCCCACCTCGGTGAGCATCTGGGTGATGGCCTCGAAGACCGGCCGGAACTCGACGAACGCGCTGTGCAGCGTGATGTCGACGCCGTTGGGATGTCCCGCCTGCGCGAGCAGCTCGCGCGCTTTCTTGGGATCGTACGGGAACGGCTTCACCTCGGGCTCGAAGCCGAACGCCGCCGGCTGCACGACCGTCGCCACCTGCTGGCCGAGGCCGCCCATGAGCTTCTGGATGATGGCCTGCTTGTCGATCGCATAGTTCGCGGCCTGCCGCACAGCCTTCTTGTCGAACGGCGCCTCGCGCATGTCCAGCTCGACATAGTGCACGCGCAGGATGGGCGCGGACGACACATAGGTCTGCGGATGGCTCTTGAGCTCGGGCACGAGATCGGCGGAGACGTTGCGGATCAGATCGACGCCGCCCGTCTTCATCTCGGCGATCTGGGTGGCGACCTCGGGGATGTTCCGGACGATCAGGTTCTTGAAGGCCGGCTTGCCGCGCCAGTGCCCGTCGAACGCCTCCAGGCGGATGTGCTGATCGCGCTTCCACTCCACGAACTTCCAGGGGCCGGTGCCGACGGCGGCCGTGGTGCCGAATGCCTCCTCCCCGACCTTCTCGATGTGCTTCTTGGGAACGATCGGGAAGAAGACCAGCCGCTCGAGGAGCAGCGGGAATGGCTTCTCGGTCACGACATGGATCGTGTCGGCATCGACGATGCGCACGTCCTTGATGGCGCGAATGTTGCCGTACTGCGGGGATTTCTTCTTCTCCTTGCCCGGCTCCAGCACCCGGTCGAAGGAGAACTTCACGTCCTCGGCCGTCATGACGTCGCCGTTGTGAAACTTCACGCCCTTGCGCAGCTTGAACTCCCAGGTCGTGTCGTTCAGCGTCTTCCAGGACATGGCGAGCGACGGCTCGTACTCGAGCTTGCGGTTCTTGTGGAGCAGCGAGTCGAACATGTTGATGTTGACGAGGATGCCGACCCGCTCGAAATGCATGTGCGGGTCGAGCGTGGGCGCGTGACTCACGAGGGCAACGACCAGCGTGTCCTTGGCCTGGGCGGCGACCGGGGCGGCCGAGCCGATGAGGGCCAGCACGGCGATGGCGAGAACGAACCAGCGCTTCATCCGTATCCTCCTTCGAGAGCCGAAACGGAGAGAAAGGTTGGGAAGGGATATCACGACTCGGCGGGCTTGTATATACTCCCCGCCATGGCGATCGCGCCCGAGTACGCCCGGCTCGAGGAGCGGATCCTGGCCCGGGACCAGGTGGGCGCCGGTGCGGAGCTCTACGGGCTCATCAAGGACAAGCGCCCGGTCGCCGAGATCATCTCGCAGACGGTGCGCATGCACGCGCCGTACACCCACGTGCCGTATCACCAGCGACTCGACGACGGCGTCGTGAAGTTCGTCAACAACGATCATTGCCTCCTGAGCGAGCGGGTGGCGCTCCCGCTGATGTCGCTGGTGCGGCCGGAGCTCGCGATGCTGCCGCTCGCGCAGTCGGTCTGGTACATTCCGAGCGGCCTCGATCCGTGGAACCAGCTCCTCGGCAAGGCGCCCGGGCACTACACGCGACTCTACGAGATCAAGGTCGACCAGGCGCCACCGATGCCGCAGGCACACTGGCCCGATCAGGAGCCTCTTCTGCTCGAGGGGCCGATCGGCGAGCGGCTGAATCACTGGCTGACGCTCGTGCAACGCGGCGAGGTCCTGCCCGCCTATAGAGTGTTCCTCGGGCTGATGCAGGACGCGCCGAACCGCCGTCAGGTGCTGGCGCACCTCGCGTTCGCGGGCCTCATCGACGTGCAGGACCGCATGCTGCACAACCGCTCGTACACCACCGGACACAAGTCGTTCCGTGCGCGCGCCACCGTCGATCTCGGCGAGGCGCTCGGCTGGCACGCCGCTCACCACGTCCTCTATGCGGGCGTGCCGGATATCGCAGTCGGGCCGCGGTGGTACTCCACGTACGAGATGGGCTGCAACGTGGTCCAGAGCCTGCTCGACGGCCGCGACGCCGAGCTGCTGCGGCAGGACACGCCGTTGACGCCGCCGGAAGAAGCCATGCTCGTCGACACGCTCACGCGGCAGCGGGAGTGGTCGGTGATCGAGGCGCTGGTCGCGTTGCTGAAGGCCGGCCGCGGCCCGCGCCGGATTCTCGACGCGATCCAGGTGGCGTCCGCGCAGGTCATCCTCGACACCGGCGCGCCGAACAACTTTTCGATGTCACAGCACGGCTACGAGTACTGCAACACGCTCGCGTGGTTCTATGACACCTTCGACCATCCCCACCGGCTCAAGCTCCTGTTCGTGGCGGCATCGTTCATCAACCGCGCGGCCGAGCATCAGACCAACACGCCGGACAACGGCCGGCGCGCCATCGTGGCGCCCCCGGGCGCCGAGGGTCTCGACGCCCGTCGGCTGCTCGAGCGGCTGGAGTCAGCGCTGCTCGCGCTGCGGCCCGAGGAGGCGGTCGGCCTGACCGCGGTCTATCTGAAGTCGGGCGCCGATCGGGCGGGGCTGGTCGAGACGCTGGCGACGGCGGCGGCCAAGATCGGCAACGATCCGCACAATCAGGAGCTGGGACTCTGCCTGATCGAGGACTACCTGAAGAGCCGCGCCGCCGATCGCGAACGCCTGCTGCTCGCGTGCGCGCAGCATACGGCCGGGCACCGCAAGTACGGCGATCACCTCGAGTCGTATCGCCGCTTCGCCGAGGCGTTCGGCCTGTCGTCCTAGGCCGCCGCCCCTCCGTCGCCCGCCATCAGGGCGGCATCTCGAACTGGGGTGCGATCTCGGGCGTCACCACCACCGTGAGCTTGATGGGATAGTCGCGGCCCGCGTCGAGGTGCGCCACCCACGCCGCCATCCGGTGCAGACCGTCGAAGATCGTCATCGGCCCATCGGTCTTCGACACTTCGACGGCGAGCCACTCGGTGGGGTTGGCGGCCAGGGTGGCGGCCACGACCTGGAGTCGCGCTTGAAGAACTACGCGGATCGCCTCGAGGCGTCGTCGCGGGCCGATGAACTGGTCGAGGTAGCCGCGCGGCACGCGGCGTCCCTCGACCAGCCGGCCCTCGATCTCGTGCTCACCCCAATCGGCGAGGACATCGCCGATGCGGACGGCGCCGAGTCGCTTCATCAGCACCTATCGTACGCGGAGCAACAGCCGTCCTCCAACTTCAGCGCCGTTCGGATCCCCCCGGATGGGGGCGCGAAAACCCCTCGCCGCCGGTAGCCGCGGCACGTCTGGCCGCTCTACCTTGAGGCCCATGGAGAGCGGACGGATCAGGCGATTGCGGTTGAGGCTCACCAACGAACACCTCGACGCGGCCATCGATCTGCTGAGCGCGTTTCACCCCAGCGTGCTGCACCCGAGAGGGTGGGCGAGCCTCACGACGGAGCTGGAGCGGCGTCACGATGGCGAGCTGCCTCAGGACATCGAGATGATGAGCGGGGTCTTCGAGACCCTGCCGTCGGCGGTTCAGGGGCTGCTCCGTGAGCACGTTCGCGCCGACGCGCGTCGCGCCGCATGAATGCGCCGCCGCGAGCTAACGACGGGAGGGGAAAGTCGCCTCGAGCTTGGCCAGCATCGCCGCCTCGGCAGACGAGATTTTCGAGCCAACGCCGAATATGCCGCCGGCCGCCGCGGCCACCGCGCGTGCCCGTTCGAGCAATCCCGCCTTGAGACGTTCGGCCTCCTCCGGGCCGAGGTGCTCGGACATGGCGCGGACCAGGTGCGTCCACGCGGCGAGTAGATCCGGCTGGGGCCGACGATCGAGCCAGGCCGCGAGCAAGGCTCCAGCCGTAGAGTCCTGAGGGACACCAGCGCGCTCGAGAATCGCACGTCGCTCCGCGGCATCGATCGTGCCATCGGCCCATGCGACCTCGACGAGCGGGACAATGGTCAGCGCCGCGACGGTTTCCGCCCGTATCCCGAGCTCGAGGAGCTGATCGAGAACGGCCGGATTGCTGATGCCGGATGCCTTGCCGAGTGCCTCGCGCGTCACCTCGGCTGCCCTCAGCGCGGCCAGCTGCTCCATCAAGCGTTTGTCCTCACGGCGGAAGAACTCGTCTTCGAGGCTGCGTCCCCGGTCGCGCAGGATCTCCGGTGGATTGGGTGTCATTCTCTTCCCCTCTTCTTCCGAGACGTCGCCTTGGAACAGCTCGCCATCGACGGTGATGAACACCATGGCCTGCCGCGACAGCAGCCGGTTCACCCAGATCGCCGATGCCACCGCTCCCGTTCGGATATTGATTCCTTGCCAGAGGCCGCCGGCTGGTCGACTATCACGTCGGCTCGTGGTCGTCTCCCGCTTGCATTCCTGGAAGCCATCCGTGGACAGCGCTCGGACGATGTCCTCGGGAGCCGCCACCCAGCCGCGCTCGGCTTCCAGCCAGGTCATCCTACCCTGCCCGCGAAGGTCGTCGACGGCGTTCATCGCCTGCATAGTGTCGCCGCGCCGTAGTAGAACTCAAACGTCGAGTGTCTCATCAACACGCGGTCGCACCGGTCGCCACCGCAAAACCTCTGGGAGACGTCGTCCAGCGCGGCGCCGCACGTCGCGCACTGCGCCGTCGCCGCCCTCAGCGCGCCGTCCGCGACCCGTTCGACAGCAACCTTGGCGGCAAACGAAAGCGGCGGGGGGATGCTGCTCATGCCGCAAGCCGCGCGGAGCGCCAGAAGCTCCGCTGAGCCACGATCATGACAGCGGCGGCGGCACAGCCGATCAGAAACATCGTTACCATCCCCGCGTCCCGGGAAATCACAAGCCACACGAACGCGCCGCCCACAACACTTCCGACGAGACCGAGAACCATGTCCGGAATCA
>Ga0075420_100006394_pt1 | contig 10380 bp, 9 predicted proteins | sample SoiMetdeltSBSDD4_FD_75296 | JGI IMG/M metagenome (GOLD analysis project Ga0075420, IMG submission 75296) | Bulk soil microbial communities from a Populus tree surrounding site in Tennessee, USA - Soil MetaG P. deltoides SBSDD4 | ecosystem: Environmental > Terrestrial > Soil > Tree plantation...
TGGCCCAGCCCGGAAACCCGGCCCCGCCGGCGACCGTGGTCCAACCGACGACCGTGGTCCGGCCGACGACGGTGGTCCGACCGACGGCCATGACCTGGCCCACGACGGTGGTCCGACCGACGGTCATGACCTGGCCCATGACGCTGGCCGGGGTGGCGACCACGACCCAGCCAAGGCGCTCGGCCCCGCCGGCGACGTGGACGCTGCCTGGGCCCGCATCATCGCGGGCTACCACGCGGACGGCGGCGCTGACCAGCCTTGGCCGGAGCCGGAGGACGCCCCTCCCGGCTCCCGGCTGCCCAAGAGCGAGTACGCGGAGCGCTCGCTGCTGGACGCGCTGGACACGTTCGGCGCGGACCTGCCCGACTCCGACGACGAGGGCTACACACCGCCCCCGCCCCCGCCGCTGCCGCGCCCCTCCGGGCCCGTGGTGCTCGCCGTCGTCGGCATCGTCGCCGGGCTGGTCGTGTTCCTCCGCCCAGCCACCCTGCCGGTCAACCATGACCTGGCGATGTTCCTCGGCTTCACCGCTGTGCTGGTCGGGTTCGCCGCACTGGTGTGGCGGCTGCGCCCAGGCGACGACGAGGACGCCGAGCGCGACCCCGATGACGGCGCAGTGGTCTAAATCAGGGGTTACCGTGGCGATCTAGAAGAGTTAGGCAGCCATGGTGTGCATAGGTCTTCTAGATCGCGTTTTTACTATCTCGGTTCCCACACTCTGAGACAGTCGTGTTCGTTTACTGAGCCCCCCTCGCTGGGTAGGGCCACGCGCGCTGACCGCACCGTTCTGCGCGGCGAGCCGTAACTACCTGGCTGGCGGTCCGGTCCGGACGGCTCGGAGCCAACCCGCGGCCCGGAGGCAGCCCGCGGCCCGGAGGCAGCCCGCAGCCTGGGGCCAGCCCGTGGCTGGGGTCAGCCCGCCTTGTCCAGCCAGTCCAGGATCGCGTCGATCGGCTCCTGCCACCGCACGTCGAGCATCAGGTCGTGCCCCATGCCGGGGAAGAGCAGCGGGGCGCCGCCGTACCGGCGGGCGGCCGCCGTCAACGCCGCCGCGGACACGATCCGGTCGTCAGGGCTGCCCACCACGAGGACCGGCGGGTCGCCGACTGCGGGCTCGGCCGTGCCGGGCGCGAGCAGCTGCCACTGGGCACGCGGCGCAGCGCCGCGGACCCGCGCGGTGTAGGCCCGCGCCTGCGTGACCGGCAGCTCCCGGCTGAACAGCTGGGTCCGGCTCGGGCGCAGCGGCCCCCCGAGGACGGCCGGCAGCGTGCCCAGCGGGTTGCGTACCAGCGAGGTGAGCAGCGTGGCGACGCCACCGAGCACCGGCGCGAGCAGCACCCCGGCGCGCGCCGGGTAGCGCGCCAGGGCCCGCGTCACCACCAGGGCCGCGGCGCCGTGCCCCACCAGCACCGTGCGGCGCGGCAGGCTCGCCGCCACCTGGACCACATCATGGGTGTACGCCCACAGCGTGGTGCCCGGCGCGGTCCCGCTGGCGCCGTGGCCCCGCAGGCTCATGGCGTAGGCCGGGAAGCCCCGCTCGGCCGTGTGCTCCAGCCAGTGCTCGGCAAAGGCCCACGCCCCGTGGCCGAAGCCGGGCACGAACAGCACCGGCGGCCGGCCCTCGTCCACCTCCGGGGTGGCGGCGAGCACCTCGCGGTGGACCGGCTGCACCGGGCGGGCCCACTCCCGCAACCGCACCACCCTGGTCATCGTGCCCCTGGTCATCGCGCCCCGACCTCCAGCTCGTCCAGCACCCGCTCCAGCGCCCGCAGGTAGACCGAGTGGCTGACCTCGAACCAGTGCCGGGTGGAGTCCTTGACCCTCGCCTCGCTCCACCGCCGGTCCGGGCGGGAGCTGACCTTGGCCCAGAACGCCTGGGCCCGCGCCGGCGCCGCCTCGCGCAGCCGCAGCCACCGCGCGAACACCACCGTCTGCCAGTGGAACAGCGGGAACAGCGCGGCGTCGGACTGCACCAGCCCGGCGACCGCGAAGGTCGGGTAGCGGCGGGAGAACATCTGCAGGTAGAGCCGGGGACGGCCGGCGGCGTCGGCGCCCGTCACGTCCGGCGACAGGAACTCGAACCGGGGCAGGTAGCCGGTGGCGAAGACGACCAGGTCCGGCTCGATGCTCGAGCCGTCGGTCAGCTCCACCGAGCCGCGGTGGAACCGGGCCACGTCGGGCACTGGCGTGACCTCGCCGTGTCCGAGGTAGTACACCAGCTGGCTGTTGGCGATGGGGTGCGTCTCGTAGACCTTGTGGTCGGGCTTTGGCAGGCCGAAGCGGCTCAGGTTGCCGACGGTCAGCCGCATGACCCAGTGGTAGAGCCACTGCCGTATGCGCAGCGGCAGCCGCAGCGACAGCGCGAGGTCGTTGAACTGGTCGGCCGGGCGCCCCAGCACGTACTTGGGCACGTACCAGTAGCCGCGCCGGCTGGAGTGCCAGCAGCGGGCGGCCTGCTGCGCCGCCTCCACCGCGATGTCGCACCCGGTGTTGCCCGCACCAACCACCAGCACCCGCCGGCCGCGCAGCTGGGACGGCTCCTTGTACGCGCTGGCGTGGACCACCTCGCCGCGGAAGCTGTCGAGGCCCTCGTACTCGGGCATCTTCGGCGACCAGTTGTGGCCGTTGGCGGCGACCACGGCGGCGTAGCGCTGGGTCCGCTCGGCGCCGTTGCGCCCGACCCGGGTGGTCACGTCCCAGCGGCCGTCCTCGGCCGGCTCCGCCCGGACCACCTCGGTGCCGAGCCAGATGCTGCTGCGCAGGTCGAAGTGGTCGGCGTAGTGCTCCAGGTAGGACAGCAGCAGCGAGTGGTGCGGGTAGTCCGGCCACGAGTCCGGCAACGGGAAGTCCGGGAACTGGGTGAACGGCTTGGAGGAGATCAGGTGCGTGCTGGCGTAGACCGGGCTGCGGTCGTGCCGCCAGTTCCACGCGCCGCCGACGCCGGTCTCCCGCTCGAAGCAGTCCACCCCGAAGCCGTGCTCCTTGAGGTTCTTGATGGCGACCAGCCCGCTGGCGCCCGCGCCGATCACGCAGACCGTCTCGCCCCGGTCGTGCACGGGCCGCCCGTCGCGCCAGATCGTCGCGGCCGACCCGGAGCCGTACCCGCTGTCGAAGTCCACCGTCCGCCCTCCACTCGCGCCTCGCGGTGCCATCCTGCCGCATGCTCCGTACCACCAGGTCTTTGTGCCCCTCCAAAGCGGAGCATAGGGAGCCCAGGGGCTGGTGACGGACCCTCACCGTCCGTCAGCGCGTCAGTGCGTCCACACCGCCGCGCTGTCCGCCGTGGCGAGCACCGGCGCTACCGGGCCCTCCGGCTACCGGGCCCCGTGCTACCGGGCCCTCCGTGGGTCCCGCCGGCCCGGCGCGGTCAGCTGGGAGCAGCGGGCAGTACGAGGTCGGCCACGATCGGGAAGTGGTCGCTGGCGCGCCGGGCCTGGTCGGTGTCGACCACGTCGTAGCGCACGACCTTGATGCGCGGGTCGACGAAGAGCGCGTCGATGCGCTCGCGCGGGTGGGCGCAGGAGAACGTGGCCCGCTCTGCCGCCTGGGAGCGCCCGGCAGCGGCGGACACGGCGCCGTCGTGTACGGCGGTGTCGACGAGCCCGTCGGCGACGGTGTGCCAGGCGTCACCGCCCGAGCTCTCGTTGAGGTCCGCGGCGAGGATGAGCGGCAGGTCAACCTCTGCCATCGCCTTCTTCAGCAGGGCCGCCTGGCGTGGCCGCTCAGCCGGGTCGGTGGACAGGTGCGAGCCGGCCACGGCGAACGCCGCCCGCCCCACCGAGCAGGTGGCGAACGCCGCCCCGCGCATGTGCCGCCCCGGGGTCAGCGGGAACTGGAGCGACCAGGTGTCGTGCACGCGTACCCGCAAGCTGGTGAGGACCAGGTTGCCCAGCGCCGGCAGGCCACCGACGGCGTAGACCAGGTGGCAGGCCTGGGCCAGCCGGGCGCACTTGCCGCGCCAGCGGAACCGGCGCGGCCCCTCCTGCACGACGAGGATGTCCGGGGCCAGGTCGCGCACCACCGAGGCGAGGGCGTGCAGGTCGTCGCGGGAGCTGTGGATGTTGTACGACACCACCCGGATCTGCGGTCCTGGCTCCATCGGCGCCTCTTTCGGTCGGTTCGGGTCTGCCGGCGGGGCGGCGAGCCTGCGGCGGGGTCGCGGGTCCGGCAGGACCGGGTCCGGAACGGGACCGAGCCCGGGACCGGGCCGAGCCCGAAGTGGGATCGAGGCTGACCATAGTCGAGCCGGCCGGCGACCCTTACGCCGCTCCCCGGCCGGCGACCCTTACGCAACTTCCCGGCCGGCGACCCTTACGCAACTTCCCGGCCGGCGACCCTTACGCAACTTCCCGGCAGACGACCCTTACGCCGCTTCCTGGCCGCCGTACCCGGGTAGTGATCTTCATCGGTCATCACCGAGGCTGTCGGGCATGGTGGACATCGTTCGGTTCGGCGTGGTCGGATGCGGTCTCATCGCGCACCTGGCGCACCTGCCGTCGCTGCGGTCCATCCCCGCGGTGGAGATCCGTGCCGTCTGCGACGCGGACCCGCACCGGATGCGGCTGGCCCGCGACGTGTTCGGGGTGCCGACCTGCACGACCGACGCGCTCGAGCTGCTGGCGCTGGACACCGTGGACGCGGTGGTGGTCGCCACCGACGACGTGACCCACGCCGAGGTGGTCGTCGCGGCGCTGGAGGCCGGCAAGCACGTGTTCGTGGAGAAGCCGCTGTGCCTGTCGCTCGCCGAGGCGAAGCTGGTCCGCAGCGCCGAGGACGCGGCGGGGCGGGTGGTCGCGGTCGGCTACCAGCGGGTGCACGACGCCGCCTCGCAGTGGCTGCGCCAGCGCATCCCCGCCGAGCCGCCGATGACGATCTGGGCGCGCAACCAGTGCCACGACAACATGCTGGTGATCGCCGAGACGGCGCCGGCGTACCTGCTCGACGAGGCCTTCCGCCGCGGTGCCGGTGCCGTCCCTGGCACCGGCACAGCAGTCTCTGGTGCCGGCACAGGCGCTGTCTCCGGTGCCGGCACAGGCGCCAGGGACGGGCGCTGGCAGCGGCTGCTCGACACCGAGCTCCCCCGCCACGGCGACCGGCTGTCCACTGTGTACCGTACCTTCCTGAACCTGGCCTGCCACGACGTCTCGCACGTCATCCACTGTTTCGGCGAGCCGAGCCGGGTGCTGTTCGCCGACTTCTGGAACGAACAGTTCCCCAGTGCCCTGGTCGTCTACGAGCTGCCGGGCGGGGGCCGGTGGGTGCTGGAGATGGGCCAGACCGAGCGCAGGTGGTTCGACTCGGCGCTTACGGTGACCTATCCCCGGCAGACGCTGGAGATCCGCTGGCCGAGCCCGTTCCGCCCGGACGGGCGTACGGTCGCCGCGGTGCGGGCGACGGTGGGGCCCGGCGCGGCCTACCAGACCTCGACCTTCGAGGCCGAGGCGTTCCCGGCCTACCGCCGCGAGCTCGCCGCGTTCGCCACAGCCGTTCGGGACGCCACAGCCGTGCGGGACGCCACAGCCGTGCGCGACACCATGCCGCCGCCGGGCGCCCGGCCGGTCAGCCCGCTGGCCGCCTCGGTGAGCCACGCCGAGGCTGTCCTGCGCTGGCTGGTCGCGGCGCTGCGCTGGTACGAGGATGCGTAGGCGCCGGCTAGCCCGACCGGGCGGGCAGGTTCCAGGCGGCGACCACCCGCCGGCCGCGTACGTCGGCCACCAGGCCGACCGAACCGGTCGACATGGCGAACAGCGCGCCGTGGTGGGGTTGGAGCCCCAGCGCCCGGGCGGCGATGATCCGCATGATGTAGCCGTGTGACACCACGACCACCCGGTCCCGCTCCCCGACGCAGGTGCCCAGGAACGCGTCGGCGCGCCGGCCCACCTCCTCCAGGGTCTCCCCGTTGCGGCCGCCGTGCCGCCACACGCTGGCGTCCGGGCAGGTCGCCTCCTGCTCGGCCAGCGTGAGCCCCTCCAGGTCGCCGAAGTCGATCTCGCGCAGCAGGTCGCTGACCTCGACCGGGCACTGCGGACCGAAGATGCACTCGGCGGTCTGCACCGCCCGCGCCATCGGGCTCGCGTAGACCCGGTCGAACACCGCCTCGGAGCCGGCCAGCTCGAAGAGCGTGGCCCGGGTACGCCGGCACTCCTCCCGTCCGGCCGCGGTCAGTGCGAGGTCGGTCCGCCCGGTGTAGCGGTGCGCTCTCGACCAGTCTGTCTCGCCGTGCCGGATGAGATAGAGCTCCGTCTCAACCACCCGCCCCGCTCAGCGCCTTGGTGAACCGCTCCGGGTCCAACCTGGGCTCCAGCCCGGCCGCCCGCGCGGCCAGCCACAGCGACCCGCCGACCGGGAGCACCGCCGGGTAGGTCAGGCTCGCCCCGGGCCGTACCCGGTGCACGGCATCGGCGAACGGGTCCAGGAGCGCGCTGCCGCTGCGGAAGGCGCCGCCGACCAGCACCACCGGGAAGGCCTCCGGGAAGTCCAGCACCTCGATGACGGTGCCCGCCATCTGGGCCAGGTCGGTGCCGGCCCGGTGCAGGATGCGGCACGCCTCGGCGTCGCCGTCGTGCGCCGCCTCGGACACCAGCCGCGCGAAGGACCCGATCTCCGCCTTGCTGAAGCGCTCGTACACCACGCTCTGCAGGTCCTCGACGGCGGTGACCGAGAAGGCGGACAGCAGCCGGGGGACCAGCTGGGTCCAGGGGCCGCGGCCGTCCCGGTAGCGCACGGCCGCGTGCATGGCCGAAAGGCCGATCCAGTACCCCGACCCCTCGTCGCCGAGCAGGTGGCCCCAGCCCCCGCAGCGCCAGGTCTGGCCGTGGCCGTTGACGCCGAACGAGTTGCTGCCGGTGCCCGCGATCACCGCCACCCCGGGGGCGCCCAGCGTGCCCGCGCACCAGGCCGCGGCGACGTCGTTGACCACGACCAGCCGCGGCATCGGGTACGCCGCCAGCAGCCCGTCCCGCAGGCGTGCGCGGTCGGCGTCGGCGTCGGCGCTCGCCACGGCGAGCACGCCGGCAGCGACGTCGCCGGCCGCGGCGCCGGCCGCGCCCAGCGCCTCGCTGACCGCCTCGCGCACGGAGCCGATCGCCTCGTCGAACCCGTCCGCGAACGGGTTGCTGGAGCCGGCCTTGCCGTACCAGACGGTGTAGCTGTCCACGTCGAGCAGTGCCGCGAGCGTCTTGGTCGCGCCGCCGTCCAGGCCGAGCAGCAGCGACCTGCCCGCTGTCCGGGTCCGGGTCCGGTCGGCGTGGTCCGCGCGGCCGGCGGCCCGCTGCGGAAGCAGCTCGTCCGGGAGCGGCAGCAAGGTAGGCCGGGCTGTGAAGTCGAGACCCGGTGTACTGTCCGGCTGTGGCAACATCAGCTCCTCGCGGCCCCGTAATTGACTATCTGGCGGTGGGAAACCCGACCGTCGACGTATACCCCGGCGAATTGGTGCTCGGTGGCACAGTAGTATACTCCACGCTTCAGGCGGCCGGGTTGGGGCTTAACGGATGCCTGGTCGGCCGCGGTTCTCCAGCCGATTTCTCACCGGAAGACGCAGTTTGTAAAAGCGTCGACGTACGGCTCCAGGAATCGCCTGCCACTACCCGCTTTCGCAATGTGACAACCGCAGGAAAAAGGCAGCAGACGCTATTGGAATGGGCCGGCGCGATCCAGCTGTCGCCGGCGCTGCCGGCGTGCCGGATCCTGCACATCGCACCGGTCGCCGCCGAGCTGGCCGCCGGGGAGGTGGCCGAGCAGGTGCCGGCCGAGTTCGTGGGCCTGACCCCGCAGGGCCTCATCCGGTCCTGGGACGCCGCTGGTCGCGTCCTGCTGCGCCCCATCGAAGGCGGTGGCGAGCTGGCCCGCCGGGTCCACGCGGTCGTCGCCGCCGAGTCCGAGTGCCCGTACCTGGCGCCGCTGCTGGAGGGGGCGGTCCGCGCCGGGGCGGTCGCCGTGGTCACGAAGGGCGCCGCAGGCTGCGAGGTGCGCTCCACCGCGGGCGTCGAGCAGTACCCGGCGTTCCGGGTAGCCGAGCCGGTGGACGACACCGGCGCCGGCGACGTGTTCGCCGCCGCCCTCTTCGTCGAGCTGCACCGCGGCACGGCGGTAGCCGAGGCGGTCCGGTTCGCCTCCGCGGCGGCGGCCCTCAGCCTGCGCGGTATCGGCTCACAAGGGATCGCGTCGCGCACGGAGATCGCAGACCTGGCCGCGTCGGCGTCCTGAGACCGGGCGCTTATCGCAGAAAACAGCTTCATGCAGAAGAACAAAGGCAGAAGAGCAAAGGTCGAGATCGCACGTACCAGGGACCGCAGCCGCGGGCACTGGCTGCTGTATAGGGACGCATAGGAACTGCCTAGAGTGATGGGCAGTTGACCTCATGTGATACACATTCGGGCATGCCCGCCACGCCTCCCCCGGCCGGAGCCTCCGCAACGCCTGACCCACCAAGCGCTGCGCCGCGGGCCATCCGCCCGGCTGCCGATGCCGGGTCCGACGGCTCCGCCAGCGACGACGGCTCTGCCAGCGACGCGGAACCCTCACCGCCCCGGGGCGGTGAGGGAGACCGCCGGAGCAGAAGCTCAGCACTCAGGACAGTGTGGAAGATAGTGAGCTCGCGCTATGGCGTTCTTCTGGCTGTGCTTACCGTCGGCGCCCTGCTCGCACAGGTCTCGGGATACAGCCTCAAGGATCTGTTGTCACAGGATCGGGCATCCTCACCGGCTCAGGGCTCGGATGAAGGGCAGGGCCGGCAGACACCCGCTCATACCCTTTCCCCTTCGCAGCCGACCGGTCCAGCCACCAGCTCGCCGGCCAGCCCCGCGCCAGACCCGTCCGACGTACCTACCGCACCGCAGAGCCAGCCCCCCGGACCCACACCGTCCCGACCGCCGCTGGGCGGGGTCCCCGCATACTCGAGCTTCTCGATCACCGTACCCGGCCCTGGCTGGTGCGAACGCACGCAGGTCGATCTCGATGGCCGGTCCGTCGTGCCGGGCGTAGAACCCACCGATGACGTACTCGGTGCCAGCGTCGACTTTACCTACTCTGGCTGCGAGCAGGGCCTGACGTACCGCACTGTTGATGGCATGGGCCTGGGCTTCGGGTCGTCGAACATGCCTACTCGGGCCCAGTGCGCCGAGCTCGCCCGGAGCAGTCCGCTGGCCCAGCCCGAGCCGATCTCATCCATAAACGCTGGAACTGCGCTCTGCGCCATTACGAGCAGCAAGGCTGTCGCTTGGATAAAGGTCACCTATGTCGGCAGCCCGTACGGCGCAGGCGACCCTGAGACACCCCCTAAGCCGTCGCTGAGGATGACCGTCACGCTGTGGCGGTAAGGCCTGCCTACCGGTTGAGCGGCCACCCCGCCCAGCTGCGGAGAGCCGACCTACCCCAGCTTCGCCACGCGCGCCAGCACCTGCTCCACGAGCCGCTCCGGCGGCTGCTGCCCGTCCAGCCGGACCACGTCCGGACCGAACTCGCGCATTCTCTCGGCCACCTCGTAGACGAGCAGCGGTACCCGGTCCAGCGACGTTTCCCGCCCTGTTCCCGTACCGGAGCTCTCCAGGCCGACCCGGCGCGCCGCCTCCGCCAGCGGCAGCTCGATCAGGAAAGCCAGGCAACGCGCTCCGCTCGCCGCCGCCACCTGCTCGATGCGCTCCAGCTCGCCGACCCGGGAGAAGGGCATACCCTCCACGGCACAGCAGCGGCCGAGCCGCAGGTTCGCCTCGACGGCGAGCACGAGCGCGGCGAAGGACGCGTGCTTCTCGACGTCGGTGAAGTGGCACGGGTCGAACATGGCGTACCGGATGACGTCCCGGGAGACCAGGCTCCAGCCGGTGGCCCGGACCAGGGCGGTGGCGAGGGTGGTCTTGCCGGCACCGGGCACGCCGGCCAGCACCACAACCGTGGGCTGCCGACCGGTCACCGTACCCCCCGCACCACCGCGCCCGCGTCCCGCGTCACTGCACGACCTGTAGCCAGCGGTCCCGTACCGTGGCCGGGTCGTCGCCCCACCGCAGCCCGGGGAAGTGCCGCTCGGCTTCCGGGTCGCCGGCCAGCCAGCCACCCACCACCGCCAGGCAGGCGTGCGCGTCGTGGCGGTGGGCGAACTCGCGCAGCTCCCCCGCGCGCCGTACCGTGTCGTCGGTCCGCCCTGCCCTGGCCAGCACCACGACGAGGGCCAGCAGCGGCAGCCTCAGCTCGACCTGGTCACCGGCGCCCTCCAGCAGCCGCATCACGGTGCCCAGCCGGCCCAGCGCACCGTCGACCTCGCCGCCGGTGGCCCGCAGGACCGCATCGGCCGTCCGGGCCTGGGCCAGCTGGCGGACCGCGCCCACCGTGTCCGCCTCGCGAAGCGCCTGGCGCACCACGTCACCCGCGCCCTCCGGCGCCGCCAGC
>Ga0075420_100006395_pt1 | contig 10380 bp, 11 predicted proteins | sample SoiMetdeltSBSDD4_FD_75296 | JGI IMG/M metagenome (GOLD analysis project Ga0075420, IMG submission 75296) | Bulk soil microbial communities from a Populus tree surrounding site in Tennessee, USA - Soil MetaG P. deltoides SBSDD4 | ecosystem: Environmental > Terrestrial > Soil > Tree plantation...
ACCGCACACAACGTCACCCCTGAGGCCGGCCCCGGCTTCCGCACCGATTTGGTCGACGAAGAGCTGGCCTGATCGGCAGTCACGCTGGCCTCCACCGCAGTCACGCGAATCGGGGAAACAGGCGCAGGGCGTTGTCGCGCTCCACGCGACGTAGGTCCTCGGGGGTGAAGCCGTCGAAACTGGTGAGGTTGGCGATGTTTCGGACCACAGTGGGCTCCGGGGCGGCGTGGCCAGTCGGTGCCGAAGAGGACATGGTCTGCGGTGGTCACCTCCAACGTTGGCAGCAGCGAGTTCCGGCTGCCTGCCAATGCCGTCTCGTAGTACAGCCGCTGCAGCACCTCGGCGACATGGGTCGGGTCAATGTCAGCGTCGGTGGGTCCGCCGCCCATCACGGTGTGTTCGCCGATGCGCCATCCCAGCGTCGGCAGGGCCCCGCCACAGTGGGCCAGGATCAGCCGTAGCCCCGGATGCCGTTGAAAGAACCCGGTGTACAGCCCGTTGGTGATGTTGCGCGCAGTGTCGAAGGGGAACTCGACGATCTCGGCCAAACACAAGGCCGGCGAGCGTCCCGACCATTGGCTGGAGTTGACCGGCCTCGGGCTACACGCTGTGCAGGCTGACACACACTCTGTGCGGACAGTCGGCCGATCCGGTTCTCGGCTGCCTGACATGTACCGAACCGATGGGTAAGGAAGACATCGGCATTTGGAGCGCGGAGGCTGTCGAGGAGCCGTCCTGACGCTCCTTGCCGAATCGACCATGCTGGACGACCACTGGGCGTACGCCGCCCTGGCAGACCATGACACGCCTACGATTCCGCGGGACTAGGCGGACAATTGCCCTAGCTCGTCAAGCTGGCGAGCAGGCGCAGGCTTTCCTCCGACGGCGAACCGGGATCGGCGTGGTAGGTGACGATCATCTGACGTTGCTCCGGTAAGTGCAGGACCGTGTAATGCAGATCGAGCTGCCCGACTTGCGGGTGGTAAAAGGCGGTCGGACCGCTAGTTCGATGTTTGACGTCGTAACGCGCCCACAATGTGGCGAAGCGCTTGCTGCCGATGCTGAGTTCGCCGATGAGTTCCACCAGTTCGCGATCGGGCGGGTCGGCGCCGAGTAGGGCTCGCACGAACGGGACAATCCTGGTGGTGAGTTTGTCCCAGTCACAGTAGAGCGTGCGCATTTCCGGCTCGAGAAACGCTGCGCGCAGAAGGTTTTCACCCGGTGTGAAGAAGCGCGACAGTGCTCGGGCCATGGGGTTGGACGCCAGTATCGTCATGTTCCTGTTGAGAACGAACGTAGGCGTAAGCGGCCAGCTGTCGATGAGAGTTTGCACGGCCGGGTCGAACCTTTCGGGGGTCGAGCGCGTGCGCCGACGCGGTGCTGGGCGCGCTAACTCGCGCAAGTGACTGCTGGCGTCGTCGTCAAGTTGGAGGGCGTGGGCAAGTCCTTCAAGAACTTCGTTGGAGGGCTGGTGATCTCGTCCTTGCTCGAGTCTCAGGTAGTACTCCGTGCTGATGCCGGCAAGCATCGCGACTTCTTCCCGACGCAAACCTTCGACGCGTCTGCGCTCGCTGTCCGGCAGGCCGACATCGGCGGGCTTGAGCAATTCGCGGCGGGCGCGCAGGAACGCCGCCAGCCCACGGGACGCTTCCATCGATCAAGGGTAGGACGCGTCGCCGTAGAAAGGGTGACCCTCGGATTACCAGCAACGATGTGGCCTGGATACCCGGTGCGTGGGAGCGCATCGTGGTCGCATCGGAAATGAACGGATCGCCAGCCGGCGCTCGAAGACGGGAAGAACCTTGGAATCTGCGGATTTCCCCCGCGGCGACCACGCCGAGCTATCCGTTCGGGAAGTAGCAGACAGGCTGGCGATCCGCGAACTTGTCGACGCGTACGCGTTTTGCGCCGATCGTCGTGACGCTGCCCGCCAAATGGCTCTGTTCACCGAGGACACGGACTTTGTCGTCTATATGGACAGCAGAAATCTCTCGCCGACCCAACACCTACGCGGGCGGGCCGCCCTCAGGCCGGTGTTCGAAGAACTCAACACCTACGAAGCCACCATGCATTTCAACGGACAAAGCACCACGGTGCTGGATGGCGACGATGCCTCAGCGGTGACCTACTGCCTGGCCCACCACGTCAAGGTCGACGGGTCGGCACGCAGCCTGATTGTCGCAGCGATCCGCTATCTCGACACGTTCGTCAAACACGACGGCACCTGGTTTTTCCGCCAGCGCAAACTCATGGTCGATTGGACCGAAACCCGCCCACTGACGATCGGTTAATCCGGTGAATCCTCGAAGGAGACCGCCATGCCTACGAGCAAATACGGAGCCGCCACCACGGCCGCCGAGATCGTCCGGGACGTCGATATGCACGGACGACGCGCCATCGTGACGGGCGCCAGCTCGGGAATCGGTGTCGAAACGGCCCGCGCGCTCGCATCAACCGGCGCCGACGTGACGCTGGCGGTCCGCAACCCCGAGGCCGGCACGAAAGTCGCGAACGCTATTGCCGAGAAGCTGCCGCACGGGACGGGAGCGCTGCAGGTCGCCCCGCTCGACCTGGCCGATCCGGCGTCGGTGGCAAGCTTCGTGCGCACGTGGACCGAACCGCTGCACATCCTCGTCAACAATGCAGGCGTAATGGCGTTGCCACAGCTAACCCGTACCCCGGCCGGGTATGAAATGCAGTTCGCCACAAACCATCTCGGTCATTTCGTCTTGGCCACCGGCCTGCACAAGTGGTTGGCCGCAGCCGACGGCGCGCGTGTCGTCTCCGTCGCCTCCATCGGACACCTGTTCTCCCCGGTTGTGTTCGATGACCTGCACTACCGATTTCGCCCCTACGACCAATGGACGTCCTACGGCCAATCCAAGTCGGCGAACGTGCTTTTCGCCGTCGGCGCGGCGCAACGCTGGGCCGACGACGGCATTGCAGTCAACGCATTGATGCCTGGCAACGTCGCCAGCACCGCGCTCGCGCGACACATGGGAGCGGACGACCTCGCCAACTTCGGCGAAACGACAGCCCTGGGGCTGCCCCCAGTGAAGACAGTCGAGCAAGGCGCTGCTACGTCGGTCTTGCTGGCGGCGAGTCCCGATCTCGACGGCGTCACCGGCCGTTACTACGAGGACTGCGCTGTGGCGCCACAAGTCAGTGAGCGCGGCACTCACACCGGTGGCGTGGCACCATACGCACTCGACCCGAACAACGCCGAGCGCCTCTGGCAGATCTCGACCGTGCTGACTACGGCTTAGGGCACCAACACGACCTTGCCGACGTTCTCGCGCGCCGCCAGGATGCGGTGGGCCTCACCGGCGTTGGCGAAGGGTACCGCCGCGTGGACCACAGGCTGGACGATGCCGTCGGCGAGCGCGGTTGACAGCGGCTCGATCCACGGCTGCAGTGTGCCGCGGTCGTCCCTCAGCGCAAGCATGTTCAGACCGATCAACGTCTTGGATTCCGACGGCTGCTTGATCAGGTTGAAACCGCGCACCATGGACAACAGTTGCGGTAGCGCGGTGCGAAGCGATCGCTTCTCGCCCTGTTGCATCGCCGAAGCTCCGTAACCTACAAGCCGGCCGCCCGGACGCAATAACTCATAGGATCGCTTCAGGGACTTGCCTCCGATGGCATCCAGCACAATGTCGTACGGCGGCAAGCCTTTCCACCAACCATCGCGGCGATAGTCGATGGCGAGATCGACGCCGAGCTCTGCCAGTCGCTTGTGCTTGCCGGGCGAGGCCGTGCCATGCACCTCGGCACCCGCCGCCTTGGCCAGCTGGATCGCCGCGATGCCGCCGACTCGTGCCCGACGCAGGCGATCACCGTCGCCGACTAATCGGGCTCAACGCGCGGAGCCAGCAGCGCGATCGACGCATCCACCGCTTCCTCGGTGATGTCGCCCACCCGGCCGCCCTCCTCGACGGTGATCGCGGTGAGTTCACGCAGGCCGCCGAGCAGCATGATGATGCGTTGACGCGAAACCGGCCCGATGCCCGCGGCACGGAACTCCTCGGTGCCGCCCAACGCCTGAACCATCTCGATGAAGTTCTCCATCGCGTCGCGCTGCAGCCCGCGCGCGGCGACGCCCAAGGACGGCACGTCGCGGATCCAACTCAACATCAGCGCGGAGCGCGATTCGCCCGACGAGATCCAGGCCTCGACCGCCTGCCGCACCTGGCTTCGCCACGGCGCGTGCGGGTCGACAGCGCCGGCTATCTGCCGGACCTGGTCGGCGTTGGCGTCGGTCAGGAGGGCGACCAAGCAGGCTTCTCTGCTCTCGAAGTGTTCGTAGAAAGTGCGCCGCGAGGTCCGCGCCCGCCGCACGATGCCGGCGACGGTAGTACGCGGGTAGCCGTCTTCGGCGATTGACGCTTCGAGGGCATCAAGGAGGCGCTGGCGGAAGTTGCTCTTGTCCCCGTCGGCGCGTGGTCGCGCCGCGTTGGCTGCCGTCACTGGGGACCTCTCATGTCACAGGCATCGTACTGCGACGACACCGCTCACCGAGCCGATGGCGCCTGGGCGGCACACGTCACGGGCGCGCTTCGGCTGCCGTGAACAACGCTCTCGCCATGCGGACTCATCGTCACGCGCGGCGGGGTCGCCGTCGATGTGCGGCAGAACATTCCCCGTTTCTTCGTCGATGTCACTGCGGACATCGCGTGCCTGAGAGAGTTGAAATATATGGCCGTTTCCAGCGCGCGGGCGTCGACGGCTGAACCCGGCGGGGCCGAATTTCGTAGTACTTGTTGACTTACGGTGAATAAGTTGCCGCTGATCGTGCGTCCGCGGGTACGGAGAGGACGACGTGCTGCAACGAATCGCATTGCTGGCGATCGCAGCCCCGCGGCGGGTCATCGCGGTCATTCTGTTGCTGATGCTGGCGGCGGGCATCTTCGGTATACCGGTCGCCAAACGCCTGTCCTCGAGCGGATTCCAGGACCCGACCTCGGAGTCAGCCAGGGCCACACAGCTGCTGACCGACAAGTTCCACCAGGGCGATATGCAGATGCTCATCACAGTCACCGCTCCGGACAGCGCCAATGGCCGGTCCGCCCGTGCGGTGGGTTTAGCCATCGTCGATCAGCTGGCGCGGTCGCCGAACGTCACTGCGGTGGCCTCGGCGTGGACTGCGCCACCGGCGGCGGCGGAGCGCCTAGTCAGCAAGGACGGCAAGGCCGGACTTGTCGTCGCGGGCATCGGCGGCGGAGAGAGTGTCGCGCAGACAACGGCCCAGACGCTCTCCGATGAGATCGCACGCGATCATCCGGTCGGGACGAACGGCGTCATCGTCCGATCGGGCGGGGACGCCATGGTGAACGCGCAGATCAACTCCCAGTTGCAGCGCGACCTGCTGCTGATGGAGTCAATCGCCATTCCATTGAGCTTCGTCGTGCTGGTGTGGGTGTTCGGCGGCCTGCTGGCGGCCGCACTCCCGGTTGCGGTTGGGCTGATGGCGATCCTGGGCTCGATGGCGGTCCTGCGCCTCATCACCTTCGGCACTGATGTGTCGAACCTCGCACCCAACCTCAGCACCGCGCTCGGTCTCGCCCTCGCGATCGACTACACGTTGCTGATCATCAGCCGCTATCGCGACGAACTGGACGAGGGCGCCGACCCGCACGCCGCCCTGATCCGCACGATGACATCGGCTGGGCGCACGGTGCTTTTCTCGGCGACGACAGTCGCGTTGTCGATGGCGGCGCTGATCCTGTTCCCGATGCACGTCCTGAAGTCGTTCGGCTATGCCGGTGTCGCCACCGTCGCGTTCGCCGCGCTCGCAGCGGTGGTCGTCACGCCGGCGGCGATTGTGCTGCTGGGTGGTCGGCTGAACGCCCTGGATGCCCGGCGATTCGCGCGGCGCCTGCTGCATCGGCCCGATCCCGTGCACCGACCGACCGAAGCGCAGTTCTGGTATCGGTCAACGACGTTCGTCATGCGTCGCGCCCTTCCGCTGGGCCTTGCCGTCGTCGCGCTGCTGCTGATACTCGGCGCGCCTTTCCTCGGGGTGAAATGGGGCTTCCCCGATGACCGGGTGCTGCCGACGTCGGCGTCGGCGCATCAGCTCGGCGACCAGTTGCGCAATGACTTCGCCGACAACTCGGCCACCGGGGTCACCGTGATGATCCCCAACGCCGACGGCCTCACTTCTGTCGATCTAGGGCACTACGCCGCTGAGTTGTCCAGCGTCCCGGATGTTTCGGCGGTTTCAGCACCGACGGGCACGTACGTCGCCGGTGCGCCGATCGGGCCACCTTCGGCGCCCACCGGGGTGTCGCAGGGCAGCGCGTTCCTCACTGTCGATAGCACGGCCCCACTGTTTTCCGACGCCTCGCAGACCCAACTGGACCGGCTGCATGCGGTACCTGGACCGGCCGGCCGGCCGGTCGAGTTGACCGGCATCGCGCAGACCAACCGCGACAGCGTAGACGCGATCACGTCACGATTGCCCGCGGTGCTGGGGCTGATCGCGGTGATCACGTTCGGACTGTTGTTCCTTCTGACCGGCAGCGTCGTGCTGCCGCTCAAGGCGCTGGTGCTCAATGTGCTGTCGTTGACGGCCGCGTTCGGTGCTCTGGTTTGGATCTTCCAGGACGGTCACCTGGCTGCGCTCGGAACGACGTCCACCGGAAACTTGGTCGCCAACACGCCGGTGTTGTTGTTCTGCATCGCATTTGGCCTGTCGATGGATTATGAAGTGTTCCTAGTGTCTCGGATCCGCGAATACTGGCTGAGATCGGGGCGGACCCGTGCCGACAACGACAAGAGCGTCGCACTGGGGCTGGCTCGCACCGGCCGGGTGATCACCGCCGCGGCCCTGGTGATGTCGATATCGTTCGCCGCCCTGTTCGGTGCCCACGTGCAGTTCATGCGGATGCTCGGGCTCGGCCTGACGCTGGCCGTACTGGTCGACGCCACGTTGGTGCGGATGGTGCTGCTGCCCGCCTTCATGCACCTGCTGGGTAGATGGAACTGGTGGGCACCGAAACCGTTGATATGGCTGCACGACCGCATCGGCCTGCGCGAGGGTGAAGAGTTGGCCGAGCGCACCACGCTGCCTGTCGCGGAACCTGTTTGACCGCAGCATGTTCCACCGGCTCGGTAGCCACCGTCCGATCCAGCGGCCGCGTCCAATGCGCCGCTACCGTCGCGACGACAGCGGTGACCCGATCTTCTCGGATAGCCGGGCGCCGTTGCGCTCGCCGGGGTTACGCGGTGACCGGCTAGTAAACGGCGGGACTTTTGGGGTGTACTGAATTGCGGAGTAGTGCAAGCTATGCGACGGAATACTTTGTCCCCCTTGGGAGTTATACATAGTGGTGGCTCCGCAAGTTCCCCCGTTTCTTGCATTGTTCTATCAATACAGTGGCAGGGCGTGCGAGGGGCACGGCAGTGCACTGACGAGAGAGGTTCGACCATGAAGCATTTAGCCATCACCATGACCGTAGGCGCCCTGGTCCTCACCGCGCTGGGAATGCCGGGTGCCGCCACAGCCGCTCCCTCTGGTCCCTCACCTGTCGACGACACCGTCGCGAGCCTGCAAGCCGAAGGCTATAAGGTCATCGTGACCCGACTCAGCGGGGCCGAGTCGTCGAATTGCTCGGTCGCCGCGATCCGCCCCGGCCAACAGATCACACAGGAAACTCCCACGGGGGGTCGTGGCAACCACGCTCGGCAGGTCGTCTCCAACACCGTCTATGTTGACGTGCGTTGCTGAATCACACACCACCGCATAACACGAGGGGCACCAAGCCGAGCGTTATCAGCTGACCGGTCGACTTGTCATCTCGATTGATTCTCGCTCCTGTGTGCCGCTCGTTGTCGCTATGCGGCTCTGGCCTCAACCACGCTGAGGGGTGCAGCGGTTTGCACTACCCTGGTCAAACGGAATCCGGCCTGACTGAGCAAGTCTCGGTACTCGGCCGCGGTGCGTTCGCGGGCCCCCAAGTTCAGCAGCATCTCCAGATCAACCCATTTTCCCGGGAAGTCACGGTCGTGGTTGGGGATGACGAACTCGATCAGCAACACCGTGGCTCGGGGGCCGGCTGCCGCGCGAACATTACGCAGGATCTGCAGCGCCTTCTCGTCGCGCCAGTCGTGGATGATGTTCTTGAGGACGTAGGCGTCACCACCGTCCGGAACGCTGTCGAAAAACGAACCCTCCTCAATACGCACCCGGTTTTCGACATCGTGCTCCCGCAACAGGTTTGGGGCGTTCGCGACGACCGACGGCAGGTCATACAGTACGCCCCGCGAAGCCGGCGTCGCCGCCAGGATGGTGGCCAGCAGGGGACCATGGCCGCCGCCGACGTCGACGATCGTGGGGTAGGCGCTGAAGTCGTAACCGGCAACCACGGGCACATCCGTCATTTCCGAAACGCTCGTCATGGTCTGGTTGAAAAGTGTGGCAAGCTCGGGCTCGTCGGCGAAGTAGTCGAAGCTCGACTTGCCGCGCAATGCCGGGACGACCGAAGTCCCGGTTCGGACCGAATCCACCAGAAGGGTCCAGCGTTCGCGCTGTTCCTGCGACCCGTAGAACCGTGCGGCCGATTTCATCGACGCCGGTGCATCGGAACGCAGGGTGTCGGCAAGGGAATTCAGCTCAAACCGGCCGTCGCGGCGATGACGGAAGACGCCCCTGCTGATCAACGCCCGCAGCAACCGGTGCAGTGCGTCTGCGTTCGCGTCCACTCGCGTCGCCAATTCGTCGATCGTCAACGGACCGTCGGTGAGGGCATCGGCGACGCCGAGTTGGGCCGCCACGGTGATCGCCTGCGACGTCCAGCCGGCAAGGATCAGCTCGATCATTGCCGCTGGCGCGGGTGTCAGCCGTTGATGGAGCCGATACAGGTGGTGGCGAGTCCACTCGATGACGCGGGCCAGCTTCGCTGGTGGCACCTTGGCGGTTTTCGACATCGCCCGATCCTTCACAGTCGTAGGGATGATCATCAGGTGCGGATCAGCCGGCTAGACAGGTCTCGGTTGACTTCCGCGGATATCCGCCGGTGGCTTATCGAACGCAGAAACGTCGTCATCGCCCAGGTGCCAAATGAGTCCGAGATCATGGCGGCCGGTTTCAACACCGACTCGCTCTGGGACATCTGCCGCGACGTCACCCAGGACACGGCGGTGAGCCTGCGTCTCCTGGTCTTCTCGTACCACCGCAGTGCGCTCGCGAGATCACTGTTGCCGCAGTTGGGTCCCTTCCGGAAATCCGAAAGTGCCTTGCGCAACACCATCGTGTCGAGCAGCGCCTGATTGGTCCCCTGCGCGAGGATCGGCGGCATCGTGTGCGCGGCATCGCCGAGCAGTGTCATCGCACCCAGGCGCGGCGAGCGGGGAATCGGATGCCGAAAATGCGGGAACGGCGAAGCCGCCAGATCGTCTTCGGTCAACGTCGCGAGTACTTGATCGACCAAGTCGGACCAGCCTGCGAAATTAGCGCGGATCATCTCGATCGGACGTTCCGGTCTGACGAAGTCGGGCGACCACCGCAAGTCGAACCACCACTGCAGATCGCAACCACCGGCGGGCCAGAGGCCAAGGTTTCCGTGCTCGCCGATGACTTGCAGTGCGACGTCCTTGTCGGCGATGTCCGGAAGGGCGATCAGTCCCTGCCAGCTGCACCAGCCGGTCGCCTTCGCGGGCTTCGCGCCGACGATATCTCGGACCATCGAATGCAGGCCATCCGCCCCGATCAGCAGATCGCCTTCGGCCGAGCTGCCGTCTTCGAACTCGATCCGCACCCCATCGCGCGTGCCGACCGCCCCGACAACACGGGAGTTGCATCGGATGTGATCGACCGGAAAGCCTTCCAGCAGACGGTCAAGCAACGCTCGACGCGGGACCATCCGAACCGAACCGCCCAGTCGGTGCACGATCGCGGTCGCGTCGATGTTGACCAGTGGGCGACCAGTCGATGTCGCGATCCGCACGGTGGACAGCAGCTGACCTGCCCCGTGCATATCGACGCCCAGCTGCTCCAGAACCGTTGAGCCGTTGGGCCAGATGGTCACCGCACCGCCACCGGGCCGCATATCCGGCCGCTGTTCGAAGACGGTGACGTCATGTCCGTCTCGCAGTAGTCCCCGAGCAATGGAAATGCCGCCCACGCCGGCGCCGATGACGAGGATCCGGAGTGCGTTCGGTACAGCCATTTTCATGCCCGGCCCATCCAGCTGTGGAAGCGACCGTCCGGATCATAGGTCGAGCGCACCTTGTCGAGGCGCGCCATGTTCGGGTCGGTGATGAATTTCGCCGGGCGTCGGCCGAGATTCTCGTCGGCGAGCGCGGTGCCGGTCGCCAGGTGCGACATCGCCGCCATGTTGGACCCTGACCAGTCGCGGTACCGTTCGTCGTCGGCCGGAT
>Ga0075420_100006397_pt1 | contig 10379 bp, 6 predicted proteins | sample SoiMetdeltSBSDD4_FD_75296 | JGI IMG/M metagenome (GOLD analysis project Ga0075420, IMG submission 75296) | Bulk soil microbial communities from a Populus tree surrounding site in Tennessee, USA - Soil MetaG P. deltoides SBSDD4 | ecosystem: Environmental > Terrestrial > Soil > Tree plantation...
CTCTCCGCACGCGTCGCCTGACGCGGACCGAGCACCATGTCGTAGATGATCAACCCGAACGCATACACGTCGGCGCGCTGGTCGACCGGTCGCGCCATGGCCTGCTCGGGGGCCATGTATTCGAGCGTCCCGACAACGGCACCCGCGACCGTCGCGCCACCGCCAGACACGGAGCGCGCGATCCCGAAGTCCATGATGACCGCCTGATCGTCCTCGTCGATCATGATGTTGGCGGGCTTCAGATCCCGATGCACGACGCCGGCCTCATGCGCCGCCACCAGGCCACTCACGACCTGCTTCGATATCGCGACAGCGCGCGAAACTGGCAACTTTCCCTGCTTGCTCAGAACGCTTCCCAGGTCGCTGCCCTGGATGTACGGCATCGTGATGTACTTGATGCCGTCGATCTCGCCGAGATCGTGGATGCGCACGACGTTCTTGTGGGTGACCTGCCGTGCGAGAAGCAGTTCGCGCTTGAACCGCCGTTCGAGATCGCGCGCCGACGCCTGGTCTGCGGTGATTTCAGGGCGAATGACCTTGAGTGCAACCGCGACTCCGAGTTCGTCGTCCCACGCCTGGTAGACGGCGCCCATCCCGCCCATGCCCAGCAATCGAATGATGTGATAGCGGCTGCCGAAAGAAGTGCCTGGCGCAAGTGGACTGCCGGGCATCACCGGCACACCGGGAGGGGTTTGCGTGGCGACTGCGGACCTGCGTGTGCCGAACTGGTGCGCGTGTGCGGATCCGGTCCCAAGCGACGTCATCGCATCGGGGCTCGTTCCGAGGTGAGTGCCGTCGGGACTTGTTCCGAGTCTCGTTGCGTCCGTCCCCAACATCGTCGCCGCGGTAACGGACGTCGGCTCGCCACACGCGGAGCATGCCGCGGCATTGGCGACCAGCTTGGCGCCGCAATAGGTACAGAACATCCGGGAGCTCGTAGCGGGGATTATCTCCCGATCTGCCTTAAAGATGTAAAGAATCGAGACCCCCATCCGGGGGGCCAGGGGCCTATTGCCGGAGGAGGTGACGATGCCAGGTGTCGCGGCCGCTGGTGACCTGGAGGGGTTCGAGCGCCAGAAGGCCGGTCCGGCCGATGGCCTGCTGCAGCCGGGACCGCTCGTCCAGGGCTGCTCGCAGCTCCTCATCCGCCGGGAGGGCCAGGCCGGCCGAACGGGCCATTAACAGGCCTTTGGCCTGGGCGGCGAGCTCGAGATCGAGCCGGAGCAGGCAAAACATGTCGACGACGACTGGCCCGGGGAACCGGGAGCGCAACTCGAGCAGATACTGGCCAAAACGGGTATGAATGAAGTGCTCGGAACCGACGAGCTGGAGCAGCTCGACGTCGAGGTCGAGCCCCCCGCCGACCCATTCCCGCGTCGCCCGTTCGCTTCGCTCGAAGACCAGCAGGACGAGCACCGGCAGCAGGAGCAGCATGACGGCCGCCTGGATGACGGGCGGCAGAAACGTGTGGTTGAAGCCCGAATGAATGACGACAGCCGCTGCGAGCGGAGCACCCATCGCCAGAGGCAGTGGGCGGCGCCGATCGATCAGGGTCTTGAAGATCATCCCGAAAATGCCGGTCGCCGCCCCATGCAGCAACGCCGTGCCGAAACCGCGGGTGAGCCACAAAAAGAGGGGCGCATCGATTGTCGACAGATACACCGCGTTCTCGACGAGGGCGAACCCGGTGCCGACGGCAAACCCGGCCACGAGGGCATCCACCAGGAACCCGATGCGGTGCGTCAGGATCAGCGCAGCCACAAGCAGCGCTTTAGCCGTTTCCTCGGTCAGCGGCGCCACGTACCGGTTGACGGTGTCCGACGACAACTGCTCGAGCGGCAGCCAGCCGTGCAGGAGGATGATGCCGAGCGCGCAGAGACCACCGTAGGCGACCGCGCTGAGCACCGACCGGCGCGGCACCAGCTTGAAGCTGTCCATGACGTAGAGCACGACCAGAAACAGCAGCACCGGCAGTACTGCCGCAAGCGCGTTCGCAAGCATGGCTCAGCGCAGAATCTTCAACGAAAACATCGCTTCCTGCTGCGGTCGATGACCGTCTTCGAAGGCCATCGCGGCCCCGGCGGACACGGTGAGATCGAGCACCGACAACAGGCTGAACCTGAAATCCAGCTGCGCGCCCACATCGACGGGAACGCGCCTGAACGCGGAATCGTCGAGATTGGTCGCCAGTCCCGACACGAAGATCGCGGGGCGCGCCCACGTGGCGTAAAACCCTGGCGTGCCGATCCGCCGGAACCGCCACGGCGGCAGGTTCCACTCGATCGTCCCCCTCACGAAATTCCGGCCAGGGACTTCGTTCAGCTCGAGACCGGGAAAGCTGTAGTACTTGCGGTACCGCTTTTCGTCCGCGTGGTCGACGTAGTTGTTACCGAATCCGCCGAAGTAGAAGTTCGCGAACGGATCGTCGCGGCTGCTCGGAGAGAACCCCGCTGCGCCACGGAACCACAACGACGAGTGGCCGATGGGCAGCGCGAACCCGCGATCGTAGCTCCCATAGAAACGCGGCACCGGCGCTCCTTCCACTCGCTGTGCCTGCGCCACGAGCGACCACTTGCGGCCCGTTTCGTCATCCACATACCCCAGTGAGTTGCGCACGTCCGTAAACGAAAGGGCGGCCTGAAACGTCAGCAGGCGATCGACGTCGACAGCAATATTCTGGTAATCCGGCAATCGATCGAGATTGCCGGCAAACTCCCCTTCGAGATCCAGTTCCAGTCGGCGAGGTTCATCGAAAATCAGTGTGTTCTTGTGCCCGACCGATACGGCGTAGCCCTTGCGCCCCGTCTTCGTCGGCCCGAACAGGTCGTAGAAGTCTGCGCCGTTGTACGCCGCACGACCGCGCCAGTCGAACCGGTGATATTCCGCGACGGCGTGCACGCGCTCCTCGGACGGCAGATCCGACGAGGGCGAATAGCTCACGACGAAATTCGCGCGATTGAGTTGCAGCGGATCCGAAATGTTGTACCGCATGCCAACGGCGGCCGTGTCCTTATAGCCCTGCAGGATCGGGTAAAAGGATTCGCGCCGCATGCCGCCGGCGAGGCGGTACTTCCGTGTGCTCTGCGGCATGCTGTCGAAGGGGATACGGGCCGGCGAGCCGACGTTCCATTCCTTGACGATGGGGTGCTCCTCGGCGACGCGCTCGGCGAGGAACGTAATTGCCGCGAGGTCCTCGATCGGCCGCGCGTCGACGCGTGCCGGCACGAATCCCTGACCCGAGTAGCGGAACGCAATCACCGATCCGTCGGCCATCGGGATCGGCCGGAAAAATCCGGTCTCGGTATTCGTCATCGCATCGAGCTTGAGCGCCTGCAGGTCGTAGCGAAACAGGTTCGATACTCCCGTCAGATAGGCGCTGCCATAGACGTAGCGGCCGTCGGGCGAGAACACGAAGCTGTTGGGCACCGCCGTACCGAAATCGAACCGGGCGATGGGCGTGATGTCGCCGCGTTTCAGCGCCTCGATCTCGAAGACGCGCACTTCCTGCTTGCCGTCGATCTCGCCGAAGGAACCGACCAGCCGTTTGCCGTCGGGCGACACGTCGACGTCGTACATCACCGTGCCGTACTTCCAGGTCACCACTTGTTCCCATTGCGTGTACGGACCCGGGAGGCGGACCAGAGTGCAGATGCCGTTCAGGTGTCGGACGCCCCAGAGCGACCGATCGGCACGATTGAAGGCGAGGTCGCCGATGCGCGCGTCCTTGATCAGCAATTCGGTCTGCCGCGTAGCCGGGTTCAAGCGCACGATGTCGCGATGCGCGCCGTTGTCGGTCGTATAGAACAGCACCTGTTCGTCCGGATCGAAGGCGAGCGACGTCACGGTGTAGATCATCGGTCCCTTGATGTCGACCAGCTTCTGCACTTGACCGGTAGTCGTGTCGATCGACCCTACATGAGCGACGACGCCCGGGTAGTTGAACCCGGCGTAGATCCGTCCCGTGTTGGAGTCGTAGTAGGCACGCGACACCGAACCGAGCGCACGGGGCGTCAGGTCGGTGTACGGCGTCAGCGGATACTTTCGAACGGCCTCGAGGTTGCGCTGCTGGAACTCGTGCTCGTCCTTGTCCCAGGCAGACCAGGCCTGTTCGAGGCTGACGCCGAACACGTGTCTGAACTGCGTCGCGTAGTACGCGCGGCTGCCCGGCCGCCGCGACACCCATTCAACCACCTGCTCCGGCGAATAGCGGCGCGCCAGCCACGTCATGAACCTGGCGCCGTAGAGATAGGAATTGACCTGCAACTGAAAATCGATTTTGGTCCCCTCTGATACGAGTCCGAGCGGATCGTAGAGCGGCGTGCCGTCACGGACCATCGACCGGAAGACCATCTCATCGTACCCGCCCTGAGCGCGTCCGAGCCCGCCCGCCATCCAGGTATCGAGGAACACGGCAACCCCCTCGTGGTACCAGCGCGGCGCCGCGACACGAGGCGTGGTCAGCAGGAAATACAGAATCGTCTCCGGCTGCGCTTCCACGGGCATGACCTTCCCGCCGAAGAGCTTGCGGAACGCGCGATCACCGCTCGACGGCGGATCCATCGTCGAGAGATGAACCAGCTCGTGGTTCATGATGATGTTCATCCGCTCGTTGCCGGCAATCGTCTCGAACGCAGAGTTCAGCGGCGCGATGTCGACCGTGACGTTGTTGCGCGGCACGACCGTGGCGCCCGCGTTTCCGGCGTCAGCGAAATCGGTGAGCAGGACGGTCACCGGATCGCGCGGTTCGAAGTTCAGGATCCTGCGCTGAAACTCGAGAGAGTTGAGGAACGTCCGGGCGGCGTGCGGTACAAGGAATTTTTCGGAGGGATCGAGATAGACGAGGCGAAGGCCGGCCGTCTCGAGCACCGCCAGTTGTGCGAACGTCAACTGCGGGAACCCCAGAAGCACCAGCGTCGCGAAGATCACACGAAAGGTGGCTGGCACCTTCCCTGGGAACGTACCAGCCACCCGCCAAAACGTTCGCGCCACGCTGCGCGCTAGTACCTGGCTTTCGCGAGAGCCGCCTCGAACTGCGCGCTCGCTATCGCCTGCTCGAACCCATTCTGCTTCAGAGCCAATTGCAGGACACCGGCCTGGATGGCCGCCGAGAAGTTCGGATCCCCGAGCGCCAACCGGACACCCTGCACGGCAAGGGCATCCTGGAACATCTTCAGGCCAAACAGGTTTGCGAAGACTTCCTGCTTCATCGCCGTTTGTAGCTCATTGGACTTCAGCGCAGCGATGACTGCCGGGGTGGTAATCGCAACGGCGAAATCATTACTCTTCATCTTCAAGGCGAGGTCCGCCTGCGAGAGCGCCGCGGCGATTTGGGCGTCACCCACGACGTTGCGGATGTTCGCATTCTCGATGCTCTTCAGATACAGAGCATCGGTCAGCCTGTGGTTCAGCGCCATTTCGCTGAGCTTCAGCCTGAACTGGACGTCGTTCCTCAGCGCCAACGCGAACTCGTCGACCGCGAGAGCCCTCGTCACGTTCTCGTCGGCCACTGCGTTGACCAGCCGCACGTTGCCGAGCATCTCTCGGAACGCTGCGTGTTCGAACGCGGCCAGCACTGCGGAATCCCCGAACAGGTCCAGGAGTTCTTGATTCTTCAGCGCCAGGCTGACCGAATCGTCGCTCAGCGCCTTGACAACGCCGATCTGGGCGAATGCCTCACGATATCGCGCGTTTGACAAAAGCTTCCGCGCCGCGTCGTCGCGCATCAACCGGTCGAATACGTCGCTCTGCAGGAATTCCTGCACCGCGGTGTCGCCGAGGACGACGTCCTTCGCAGCCAGCTGCTGCGACTGATATCGCTTTGCGGCGTCGATCGAACCTTCTGTGCCTCTTCCAATTGGTGGGTACCCGGTAACGGCGAACACACCAAGCACAACGGCGGCAGCAGCCGCGAGTCCCATCATGACCTTCCTGGCCATCCCCATGCCTCCTTCGGTACTGCTCACGCCGTTGGTACGTCCGGTCGAAACTGCTTGCATCACACCCTTTACCAGGTCCGCCGGTGGATCGGCCTGGCCGAGATCCTCGATCGCCCGCGTCATCCGCTGGAGTGCCTGGAGCCTCGTGGCCGCTCGCGGGTCTCGCGCGAGCAGGTGCTTCAGCTCGTCACGCTCCGCGGGGTCCAGCGCATTGTCGATGGCCCCGTTGAGCAACTCCTGTGTTCGTGGGTCAGTCATCGTGTCATCAATCCCGACAGCGCGCCGAGGAGGCGCTGTCGCGCGGTGTGCAACCGCGACTTCACGGTTTTCGTCGGTATCCCAATCGCCGCAGCCATTTCCTCGTACGAAAGAGCGGCGAAGTGTCTCAAGACGATGACCTCTCGGTATTCGAGAGGCAGTGCCACGATCGCTTCGCGAACAGCGCGTGTTCGCTCCCCGGCTTCGAACGATGCGCCAGGGTCATCAGATCCGCGATGGTCATCCGAAAGCGCGTGTTCTGGATTTCGGCCGCGCCGGGCGTTGAGGCATTCGTTGACGAGGATGCGGTAGATCCAGCTGAAGAACCGGTACCGCGAGTCGTAGGTGTCGAGCCGCTGATAGACCTTGATGAACGCATTCTGTGTAGCATCCCGGGCATCTTCGTAGTTCCCCAACAGCCGGAGGGCGACGCTGAACAGCACCCGCTGATAATTGCTGACCAGTTGCTCGAAGGCACCGGCATCGCCCTCGAGACTGCGTCGAACCAGCGCCGAGTCGTCCGAGTTCTGATCCAAATACACGGGGGGCCTGGAAAAGTTGGTGAGCAAGGGAATGACGGGTTTATAGCATGGGACCAACGACGACAAAGTGTGTATTATTCGCCCACTTCGATGGACCGACCTGGGCCGAGCTGCTGGACGCTGCAAGTGAGCGAAGAAAAAGCGAATGAATGCCGCATCCTCGTCTGTCGCGGCCGGTTAGGCTTCGCGTCGGTCGGGAATCTTGAAGCTGCCCTCGGTCGTTCCGCCTCGCCGAACGGTCTGATCCTCGACTTCGCAGGGGTCGACTACATCTCGAGCGCCGCCCTCAAGGTGCTCGAAGACCACGCCCGCACCCATCAGCCAGTCATCGTGTCCGGTGCATGCGATGCCGTGAAACTCACCCTCGAGTTCTCCGGAACCACGGGCCTGATTGTCACCGCCTCGCGGACGGAAGCGCTCGCCCGGTTCGGACCGGCATCAGGGTAATTAGCCGAACGACTGCGAGGATTAGGTTTTCTGATAACCGCCGTGTGCGGGTTAAGAGTAAGTTACGCACACAGCGACTCAACCACTTCTGGAGGCCACGCCATGCGTAACCGATCTCCCCGCGCGTTCCGGCTTTTGTGCGCGGCATTCCTTCTGCTGATTACCGCCGGCTCGTGGCCGGCCGTCGCCCAGGGACCCACGGGGGTCATCGAGGGCGTGGTACGCGACGAACAGGGCGGGGTTCTTCCAGGTGTCGCCATGACCCTGCGCAACAAGGAGACTGGCGTCACGCGCACGCAGGTGACGGAACCAGACGGCCGCTACAGCTTCCCCGCCCTTTCGCCCGGCACCTACGTCGTGCGCGCCGAGCTGGCTGGATTCGGCACGACCGAAGCCCAGTCGCTCGTCATCACCATCGGCCTGGCGCTGCGCCAGGACGTCACGATGCGGGTTCAGGCGGTCGCCGAGAGCATGACGGTCGTCGGGGAAGCGCCGGTGGTGGATACCACGAAAGCCGAAGTGTCAGGCATCGTGACCAAGGAGCAGATCGAAACGCTGCCGATCAATTCGCGCCAGTATCTCTCCCTTGCACTCCTGGTCCCTGGCACCACGGTTGACGCCACGAGGTCGTTTTTTGCCACGGTCAATGCGGGCGGGTCGATGACCTTCAACGGGACCGGCAACGTCGTCGACGGCATGATCAACAACTGGGCGGAAGACGGTGAGCCGCGTCAGGATTTGCCCGAGGACGCGGTCCAGGAGTTCAGGGTCACTAACTCGTCGTACAAGGCGGAGTTCGGCCTGGCCACAGGGGGCGTCGTACAGGTCGTCACCAAATCGGGAACCAACCTGTTTCGCGGCACGCTGTTCGAGTACTGGCGGGACAAGAGCCTCAACTCCATCGGCGTGTTCGAGACCGTCAAGCCGGAGTACTCACGCCATCAGTTCGGTGGCAGCGCCGGCGGTCCGATCATCCAGAACAAGCTGCATTTCTTCGGCTCGTTCGAGCGGACGGACCAGGAGGAGTTCTACACCGTCAACACTGGTTTGCCACAGTTCTACGGCTCACTCGAGGGCACGTTCCCCCGGCCCTCCTGGCGCAACTTGTATTCGCTGCGCGGTGATTGGCAGATCAGCAACTCACAGAACGCCTTCGGGCGGTACCTCGGACAGAACGAAGTGAAGGCGTGCCAGGGCTGCGGCGGCACCAGCGCGTCGGGCCGTGACGAGGAAATCCCGCGACGGTCGATCGTCGCCGGCCATACGTGGATTCGCGGCGCGCGCGCGCTGAACGACTTCCGATTCCAGTATGCGTACGCGGCTTTCTACGGCTACCCGGGCGGGACGCAGTCCTGGTCGCAGGTTGGAGAGTTTCCACCGGAACGGCTGGAGCGATCGACGCGGCAGTACTCGTTCCCGTCGTTCTCCTACGGGAACAACTACGACTACATCAGCCCCGAGAGCCGCTGGGGCTTCAAGGACACCTACTCGCTGAGCTATTCACGCCACACGGTCAAGATTGGCGGCGAGTACAACTACAACCCGTATAAGTCAGAGGACGCCCTGAACCTGGCAAACGCCGGCGGCAGTTACCAATTCGCGACCGACCAGCCGTTCGATCCGAACAACCCCGCGACGATCGCCGCGCTCACCGGAGCAATCCGCTACTCGGCCACCAGCAACGCGACGACGGTGAGTCACCCGACGCACTACTACGTTGCCTTTGTGCAAGACGACTGGCGCGTCGCGCAGAACGTGACGGTGAATCTGGGTCTGCGCTACGAGCGCCTCTACGGCTCGCCAAACGAGGACCTCGATCCGAACGACTTCCCGCGTCCGTTGCCGTTCGTCGACGTGTCCGAGCGTGGTGACAAAAACAACTTCGGGCCGCGGCTCGGAGTAGCCTGGGATCTCAGGGGTGACGGCGGGACAGTCGTGCGCAGTGCCTACGGCATGTACTACGGGCACATTCGGTTGCTCGGCACGCTGCCCGAATTCAATAACTTCAAGACGTTCACAGTTACCATCAACAGCCCGCAGTACCCGGATCCGTTCAACGGCCGCGACCCCGCGGACTTCATCGTCGCGGCGTCGTCGCCGAACATCACCGTCGTCTCGAACGACATGGTGCAGCCGCTCGCGCATCAAGTCAGCGGCGGCATCTCGCACCGGCTCAGCGAAGCCTTCGCGCTGCACGTCGACGCGGTCTACAACAACACCAAAGGCGACTACAAGATACTCGACGTGAACGCCCGCAATCCGGCGACGGGCGTCCGCCCGGATCCGACGTACACGCGCATCGATCAGGTGCGGCCGGATGCGGAAGTACGCTACACCGCGCTGTACGTGAAACTCGAAAAGCGATACAGCCAGAACTATCAGTACACGCTGTCGTACACGTTCACCGACGCGGACGACAACGCCCCGATGGCGCGCTACCTCGACCCGTTCGATTTTTCGCCCAACTGGGGGCCGTCCAACGGCGAGCGCCGCCATGCCATCGTGGCCAGCGGATCGATCCTGCTGCCGTGGGACATCAACGTCGGGGCGCTGTGGTCCTATCGCACCGAGCTGCCCTGGAGTGCCGGAGCAGGCCGCGATCTCAACGGCGACGGGTTCACGTCGGACCTGGTGCCAGGAACCACGAGAAACTCCGGGAGCCGTGAACTCAACCTCGACGCGGTCAATGTGTACCGCGCATCGCTCAACCTCGCACCGATCGACGCCAGCACGATCGACAGCTCGCGTATCAACATCATGGACATCCGGGTCAGCAAACGGATCCGCTTTGGTGGTGACCGACGTTTGGAGTTGATTGCGCAGGCGTTCAATCTGTTCAACACCGAGAACCTGCAGGCCCAGTTCGGTGCCGGCCGCAACACCAACGCAACCTCGGCGATATTCGGGCAGATCACGAGCGCGCGCCCGCAGCGTCAGGTCGAGCTGGCGCTGAGGCTGCACTGGTGAGTCGTCATCGACGCTGACGTTGACGGAGGGGACGGAGGACACGGAAAGCGCGTCAACTCGGAGGCTCAGAGACACGGAGACGTTTAGCAAGATCCTTCAATCAAGGCCTTACCAAAAAGCCTCCGTGTCTCTGAGTCTCTGAGTTGAAGCCTTTTCCGTGCCCTCCGTCCCCTCCGTAGCCGGGAAACAAAGGAATTCACATGCGCCTCATGACAATCCTCACCGGTGC
>Ga0075420_100006398_pt1 | contig 10378 bp, 9 predicted proteins | sample SoiMetdeltSBSDD4_FD_75296 | JGI IMG/M metagenome (GOLD analysis project Ga0075420, IMG submission 75296) | Bulk soil microbial communities from a Populus tree surrounding site in Tennessee, USA - Soil MetaG P. deltoides SBSDD4 | ecosystem: Environmental > Terrestrial > Soil > Tree plantation...
GACATCATCATCGCTCGCAAGGAGCGCCGACTTGATCAGCACATTCGATCTCACTCTGCTTGGCAGCTTCGTATCGGCCGGCGGCATCCTATTTCTCTGTCGGGGAAAGCGGATGCAGCTCGGCTCACGCTGGCTCACCAACGAGCGGGCAATCATCCTCTCGGAAGAAAGCCATGAGCAACACGAGCGGGTTACCTTGCTCGAAGCTGCCCGATGGCTGACGGTCGGGGCCTTGACCCTCTTCGTCGCCCTCCTTCATGGAGCAGAAGAAGGCTATCTCTTCGGTCCGTGGAGTGACGTCATGTTCCACGTCGTTTTCGTATCGACCTGCTGGGCCACGGCGGCCCTGCGTATCAATAGGCGAACGGCGGCCGTGCGCCTCCGCGCCAGTTCTGCACCTCAAGTTCGCAACTAAATTCAGCGTACTGACATCGGTGCCTTTTTCCAAGGCTGCGTTATGATGCGTCCGCCCAGCGTCTTTCGTTCCGTTTCCACACTCTCGTTCTGTTACCCGGTTCGATGCGCTCATGAAGGATGACCAACCGGTAGTGCCGGCAACCGTTACGCTCCCTGAAATCACCGTCAAAGCAGTCGTGCTGTCGGTGGTCCTCGCGGCCATCCTGGCCGCTGCCAATGCCTATCTCGGATTGTTCGCCGGTATGACCGTGTCGGCTTCGATTCCTGCCGCCGTCGCCTCGATGGCAATTCTTCGTCTGTTCAAACGCTCCAATATCCTCGAAAACAACATCATCCAGACCGCCGCCTCATCAGGGGAAGCACTGGCCGCCGGCGTAATCTTCACGATCCCGGCCCTGCTGCTCGTCGGCTATTGGTCCGACTTCGACTATTGGCAGACCGCCTTGATCGCCACGGTCGGTGGTCTCCTCGGCGTACTTTTTACCATTCCGTTGCGTCGAGCGCTCATTGTCACCGCGCGCCTGCGTTTCCCCGAAGGGGTTGCGACGGCAGAAGTCCTGAAGGTCGCGGCACCGGATCGACGAGAGACAGGTCAGGCCCAAGCGGGCGGCGATTTCCGGACATTGCTCTTCGCCGCCCTGCTTGGCGGCGCGGTCAAATTCGGCGAAAGCGGCTTGCGCCTCTGGGCGGAATCCCTCGAAGGTGCAGCACAGGTTGGACGCACCGTCGTCTATGCAGGACTCAATCTCTCGCCCGCGCTGCTCGCCGTGGGATTTATCATCGGCCTGAATACGGCCTTCGTCGTGTTCCTCGGCGGCATGCTTGGCTGGTTGTTCCTGATGCCGGCCTACGGACTCATCAATGGGCTGCCTCCCGATCGGACCGGCCTCGCCGCAGCAATGTCGATATGGAGCGGACAGATCCGCTACGTCGGCATCGGAGCGATGCTGATCGGGGGACTCTGGACACTGACCAGATTGCGTGAGCCGGTGTGGAAAAGTCTCGAGACGCTCAGGGATAGTTATCGGCAAGCCGGATCATCGCAATCCGGACGAACCGTGCCCAGAACGGAGCAGGATGCTTCGCTCGGTTGGATTGTCCTCCCCTTTGTCGTGTCCTTGGTGCCGATGGCCTGGATCTATAGTAGCGTCGTGAACAGTGTTCCGATCGGCCTTGCGATGACGATGCTAATGGTGGTCGCCGCCTTTCTGTTTTCCTCAGTCGCGGCTTACATGGCCGGACTGGTCGGCAGCTCCAGCAATCCGGTGTCCGGGGTCACCATCGCCACGATCATGGTGGCGTCGCTCTTGCTCGTGCTGTTCCTGGGAACCGACCATCCGGCTGGGCCTGCGGCGACGCTCGTAATCGGTGCCGTGGTCTGTTGCGCTGCAGCCATGGGAGGCGACAATCTGCAAGATCTAAAAACCGGTCATGTGGTCGGATCAACGCCCTGGAAGCAGCAAGTCATGCAAGTCGTTGGCGTGCTAACTGGCGCCGTGGTGTTGGTGCCCGTCCTCTCGCTACTTCAGGCCAAGTACGGAATCGGCGAACCGACGATCGGACATCCTCATCCGTTGAGCGCGCCCCAGGCGACGCTGATGGCCAGTCTCACGCGCAGCGTCTTCGGCGCGGGGCTGCCCTGGCCGCTCGTTGGAGTGGGCGCCATCATCGGAGTGCTCATAATTTGTATCGATCGCAGACAGGAAGCGCGCGCGAGCGACTTCCGACTTCCCGTCCTCGCCGTGGCGCTGGGCATCTATCTGCCGCTGAAACTCTCGGCCACGATTTTCTTAGGCGGCGTGATCGCAACCTTGGCAAGCAGAGGGGTCGCGAAAAGCACTGAGGTCTCACGCCGCGGGCTTCTCTGCTCTGCCGGTTTGATCACAGGCGAAGCACTGATGGGCATTCTGTTGGCGTTCCCAATTGGTTTGAGCGCGCTGTGGCCCGGCCTTAATCCGGATCCCTTCACGCTGTTTGAGGCGCCTCCCATCGGCGGCTGGCCCGGGCTCGTGATCATGGCGTTAGTCGGATGGCAGTTGTATCGAATCGCTACAGAGCATTCGAACCAAAAAACGTCCTGAAGGTTGTACCCTCGCCGACTGCTTGGCACCCCTCGGAACGCCTAGGGAAAGTCTTGCTCCCACCTTCGGCCTTTGTCTGTAGAATAGGCAGAATCTCGATACAACCTTCTCAAGAGGTGTCTTATGTTTGAAGGGTTGATGGGAAGCGTTTTAAGCCTCGTCATCGTCGGCGCGATTATTCTCGGCTTCACCACCTTCGTGGCGACGCTGCTCATATGGATTTTCAGGACACGGGACGGTGGGGTTGAGTCTATCGCGTATGAGCCGTCGGTCAAAATGCGGCTACGCAGGGCAGCATAATTGAAAGAAGCGAGGAGCCAATTTCTCACCTGTAGAATAATGAACGTCGTGTAATCAGGGACGGGACGTCTAGCAGGGCCTTCCCAATGCGTCTCTTCCAGGCTGCCGGATTTCCCTTACGGCCTGTTGGATCGCGCCATGGAGCTGGTCGACGGCCGCTTCCTTGGTCAAGAGCATCGTGGCGCCAGCTGTTCGCATAGCATCGTGATTATCGGCCGAGGCGTTGACCGACATACCGATGACCACGATCTCCGGATGCCTCGTCTTTATTCTGGCGGTGGCCTCGATGCCATTTATCAGCGGCATGTTGATATCCATGACAATCGCCGCCGGTTTGAATCGCTCGGTGAGGTCAATGGCTTCTTGTCCATTGGACGCTTCGCCAATTACGTCGATGTCGGAAAAGCCTTCGAGCACGGAACGTAATCCCTCCCGCACCATCGTGTGATCGTCGGCGATCAGAACGCGACAGGGTCCATGGAGTCGACTCTGACTTATCGAGGCGGGTGTCCCGAGAAACACCTTCGACGCGGGTTCAAGACTGGTCTGCTGACTGCTAGAGCACGGGAGGATGAGCGTCGCCCTCGTGCCTTCCCCCGGCGAGGAATGCAGCTCCAACCGGCCGCCCATCGCGTTCATACGTTCACGGATGCTGAACAAGCCGAACTTTGAGGAAAGGGGCGATGGCTGTTGCGTCGCCATGGCCAGCAAATCAAATCCTACCCCCTGGTCTTCAACGACAATTTGCAAATACCCCTCCCGCTCCTCGACGAGCAGGAACGCCTGTTTGGCGACCGCGTGCTTCACCGCGTTCATGAGCAGCTCGCGCACCGACTGGAACATGAGCACGGCCTGGTCTTCAGGTAGCCGGAGGCCTCCCGTCGACTCGATCTGCACGGTGACTTGTAACTGATAGCGTTGCATCTGCTCACCGAGCCACTTGAGTGCGGCGAATAAACCGAACTCATGCAACACCGGCGGACTGAGTTCCGCAACGAGATTTCTCGTGTAAGTGAGCGCGTCGTTGACGACGTCTTCCGCCTGTTTGATCATCTCCAGCGATCTATGGACAGGCCCTTGTTTCGCCTGACCCAGCTTCAACCGCACGAGCACCAGCATCTGCGCCAAGTGGTCGTGCATTTCGGCAGCGATCCGTTTTCGCTCCCGTTGCTCCGCCAGGTTCAACTCCGTCGCCAGGGCCCGAAGTTGGCCCTGCGAGGACATCAGCTCCTGTGTGCGTTCACACACCTGTCGCTCCAGTTCTTCCGTAAACTGCTCCAAGCGAGCCTGTGCGGCTTTGTTGTCCGTGATGTCGTAATTGACGCCCACCATCCGCGCAGGGCGACCGGCGGGATCTTTGACGATCACGCCATGACCAGCGATCCAGCGCACGGCGCCATCCCCGCCGACAATGCGAAATTCCTCCGAGAAGTGTCCGCTCTTATTGGCGGCCTCTGTCGCCCGCTTGATGCGATCGACGTCCTGTGGATGCACCAGCTGATAAAACTCATCCGCCGTCTTCGGCGCAGTCTCGACGGATCGTCCAAAAATCTCAGGCTGTCGAGAGTCCCAGACAATAGACCCCCGTTGCAAATCCATGTCCCAGGCGCCCATGCTCGCCGCACCCATCGCCAGGCTCAACCGTTCCTCGCTCTCACGTAACGCGGCTTCAGTTCGCTTGCGCTCACTGATATCGTTGAAAAGCACGGCCACTTTCCGTTCAGCCGGCTCTCCGACGCGCCACGCAAACACGTCGTAATGGCGATGGAGTTGCGCGGCCTCTCGCTCGAATCTCAGGGCCTCACCCGTCTTCGCGATCTTTCCGTATGTCTGAAACCAGTGGTCTTCATGCAGCGGCACCACCTCACGGACGCGCCGGCCCACCGCATTCGCAATCCCCGTCTGTCGCTCGAAGCAGGGGTTTATGGAAAGGAAGCGGTAGTCCACCGGCTCATCATGTTCATCGAACAGGACTTCAATCGTGCAGAACCCCTGATCGATGGACTCGAACAACGACCGGTACTTTTCTTCCGATTCGCACAGCTCCTTGTGAACGATCCGCTGCTGCTCCAGCAAGTCCCGCACTTGATATTGGCGGCGTCTCGCTCGCAAGGCCACTTCCACTGAGCGCAGCAAGGTGGCCTCTCCGAGTGGCCGCTCGAGCAAGGTGAGGCTGCCGGCGGCTTGGGCCACCAGATGCAGCAGCTTGGCCAATCGCGATTCGCCGCCGCGCGTCAGCACGATCAGCGGCAATTCCGACCAAGGCGGCTGCGCATTCAGCTCATGGAGTAGCTCGGGCATCTTCGGCAATTCCAGCGCTTCCTCGGTGATGAGCAAGACGCCCGCCCCTCCCGTCAGATGATGGCAAGCCTCAGCAGCGCTCTCACACACTGTTCCGACGAATCCATGCGCGTGCAACAGCCTCGCCATGGCGGTCGCGTCCTGCCCGATCGGCGCAAGAATAAGAATGCGATCTTCCGGATTACCGTCCGCCATCGGGCTGCCTCATCATCTGTTCAGAGCCACCGCGAAACACCGGCGCACCGCCGAGGACACCCTGAAATTCTGTTAGCGGCTTGCCGATACGCAAGCCGGTGCCCGATTCCAATTGAAGTTCACGAATCGTCTTCTCATGACGACCGCTCCGCTTCTTGATCACCGAGAGCGCCTGCCTGACCGCACCCGCGGCTTCGAAAAAGCGCACGTTCACTACCGTATCGGCGAGGTAGCTGAGGTCTATCGGGGCCTCAGCCTGACTCACCAACCCGTGAAGCGCCAGGATGAAAATCGTCACGACGCCCTGCTGGTTCAGATAAGCCGACAATTCATGTAACTGGTTGGCCAGGTACCGCTCGCCTGGCATCGCGTTCATATATCCATTAAGACTATCGATAACGACCAGCTTGCAACCCGCCTCCACTCCCCGCCTGATCCGCATCGCAAACTCTCCCGGTGAGAGTTCGGCGGGATCCACCTGCTGAACAGAGATGACGCCGGTTTCGATATGCGGGGCAAGCTTCAGACCCAGTGAAGCGGCGCGGGCCAGCACCAGGTCTCGTACTTCATCGAAGGCGAACAGAATGCTTCGTTCCCCGCGCGAAGCCATCTGAACCGCATATTGTAGTGACAGCGTCGATTTCCCCGTGCCCGCCTGACCCATGATCAACGTCGTCGTCCCGCGATCCAGGCCGCCGCCGAGCAAGTCGTCCAGATCCTTATACCCGCTCGCAACGGGTTCCCTGCGGAAATCCGAGCGATGCTCCGCCGCGACGATGCGGGGAAAGACGCGCAGGCCGCCTTTCTCAATCGTGTAGTCGTGAAACCCTTCTCGGAACCGGACGCCGCGCAGCTTCAGCACACGCAACCGCCGGCGCGAGCGTCCGTAATCCGGAGACAGTTGTTCCATTTCAATGACGCCATGCGTCAGGCTCAACACATGAGGATCGCCGGCGATGTTTTTATTGTCCATCTTGTCGTCCAGCAGCAGGACCGTACTCTGGTACTTGGTCAGTTCTTGTTTGAGGTTCAAGAGCTGCCGCCGATAGCGCAACGCCGTTTCGGCCCACAGCCTGAACTCCGAAAGCGAATCGAACACGATCCGCGAGGGGCGAGTGTTGCGGATTTCATCCAATAATTGCTCGGTCACCTTGGTCAACTCGATTTCGGAGGGATGGAATACCGTCGTGTGCGCGCCAGGACGAACGAGGGCTTCGATGGCTGATAACTCAAACAAAGCGATGCCGTCGAGTGACCATCCATGCGAGTGCGCGACTTTAAACAACTCCTCTTTCGTTTCCGAGAGCGTGATGTACAGGGTCTTTTCTCCGCGGCGTACTCCCTCCAAAAGGAACTGCAGGGCGAGGGTGGTCTTTCCTGACCCCGGGTCGCCCTGAATCAGATAGAAGCAATTGGAGGGCAATCCCTCAGCCAATACTTCATCAAGTCCTTCAACGCCGGTGTGGCAACGTGAGTCGATGGGAGAAGAGACGGCCGCTTTGCTCATACTCGCGCCCCAGCCCTTTCTGGCATTATCTGGTGTAAAGTAACCAATGTGAGGTGTTTCTTTTGAGCCGATGGGACCTATTCATACCGCGACTGTGTAGGAGCCTTGTCCTGGGGGAACCCCTAGCTTTTTGGTCACCGGTTCATTAAAAGTGGAAGCTGTTGTAAAATCAGGCCACAAGGCCTCAATGCGGAAGGCCTGAATCCAAAAGGCTACAGCGGACCGAACTGAGGGGCCGGCACATTCAGGATCTGATAGGCTTCTTCCACCGTGTGCACGACACGCAGATTCGGACGAGCCTCTCCACTTTCCAACTCGAACATACGTGCCATCCCAAAAAGCTCAGGTGTCGGGGCCACGAATATTACGGGTCGACGGGGATCGGGCATAATTGGCTTGGTCCGGGCGAGGTCGCGCATCGTTTGCGGCGAGAACGCCACCTCCGTGACTTCGGAGAAATCGGTGATGCCCGAGAGCGGATCGAGCCGGGCAACGTTCTCTTGGCCGACTCGATACATATCTCTCAGATCGTCATCCGTCACCCGTCCCTTAAATCGCGCTCGAAGGATCCGATTGGTAGCATCGAAGTCGATCAGATAGGGCACTTGGCTCCTTTGAAGTGAGTTGCTAGTTGCCAGCGACAAAGACCGGCGAGACAATACCGACGTGGGCGCATACAGTAACATGTTCGCGTGTGAAACCGCTGTACGGCATAACGGACTCAGGCACTGTCTTACATGAAGGGAATCACCGTGATGCAACGAGGACTCTATGGCTGTTGAATCCGTCATGCTTCCGCTCGGGACCACTGCTCCGTCGTTTTTCTTGCCTGACGTGGTCAACCGGCAGGTCTATTCACTCGACTCGTTTCATGGCAAAGATGCCTTGTTGGTCATGTTCATCTGCCAGCACTGTCCGTACGTGAAGCACGTTGAGCAGGAAATCGCCCGGATCGGGAAGGACTATCAGAACAAAAAGCTTGGCATCGTGGGGATCAGCAGTAATGACCCTGCGACCTATCCCGATGACGCCCCGGACCGGCTGAAAGAAATGGCAAAACGGCTCGACTTCCGGTTCCCGTTCTGCTTCGACGAAACGCAGGACGTGGCCAAGAGCTACAAGGCCACCTGTACGCCTGACTTTTTTCTCTTTGATGCGCAGCGCCGATTGGTGTATCGCGGGCAGCTCGACGACAGCCGGCCGGGTAACAACAAGCCGGTGACGGGGCGTGATCTGCGTGCCGCGATCGATGCCGTGCTTGCCGGAAAGCCGGTGGATAGCCATCAGCAACCCAGCATCGGCTGCTCCATCAAGTGGAAGGCTGGCAACGCCCCTTCGTAAAGATTTTTTCTCCTGCCGCTGTTTATTGATACGCCTGTGCAAGACGTGTCGCTGCGCTTGCCTCTGGCGATGGCCGTCTGGATCGGTTCCATCGTGCGCACGTCGAAGGAGCACCTCCAGCAATCTCCAATTACGATGGATCCCGCGTGCCGCCTTCCGCGAGCACAGGAACCGATCAGGCCACTGCCCTACCTCACCGCTTTGCTTTTTCCCCTATTCATATATAATGCGGCCGTTCATCGCGACGCACCTCACACGAGGAGGAACAAGCATGAAAGACACAAGCCGTGCATTCATGTTGCGCGTGCGCACTGTCACGATACTCACCGCCGTGGCGCTGCTCATCGCATTCGGCGGGAACACCGCTTCAGCAGACGATTCAGGAAGCGCCAGCGGAGCGGGACTGCAAGCGGCGAGTTGGATCGCCACCGTCCCCTACGGGGCGGCGAAGGTCGTCTATGCCCTCAGTGGAGGTGTCGTGGGCAGTCTGGCCTGGATGATGTCAGGGGGTAACACCGAGGTGGCCAAGGCGATCTGGCATCCTTCGATGACGGGCCACTACATTGTGCAGCCGCAAAACCTGACGGGCGACAAGGCCCTCCATTTCATCGGCGGCTCCTCCGACTAAACGTCGGGCCGCCAAGTACATCACGGAGGTGGCGCATCCCTATCACTTGCTTATGAGCAGGGCCGCACCGTGAAGCAGTAGTCCCACCAGACCGCCCACGACCGCGCCATTAATGCGGATGAACTGCAGATCTGTTCCCACCTCTCGCTCGATCGTGTCCACCATGTGGACGACCGACCAGTCGCGGACCGTCGCTGTGACCAATTCTCCGATCCTGTCTCGATGCCGAGTGGCCAAATCCAGCACAACATCCTGTAAGCCATGTTCGACCAGCGTTACGAACTCGCGATCTGTCTTGAGCGTCTCACCGAGACCGGCTAAGGCCGCATCGAGGTAGGTGCGGATCTCCGACTCATCCCGCCTCAGATCCTCCACCAGCCACTCTTTCAAGCTGTGCCAGGATTCGTCGAGGAATTGCAGCAAGGCGTCGTAGGCCAAAAGCTTCTCTTTAATGGTCGCCTCTCGCTCTAAGGCCTGCTTCGAGTGCATCAACCACTGCGCTGCCGCCTCCAAGCGCTCGATGAACTGTTGTCTCATCGGGTCCTCAGGTTGGTCTCGCATGTCCTGCAAGACCGTCATGAACCAGTCCACAAGCTTGCCCGCGACCTTGTCATCGAGCCTGACAAGCGTGAGAAACCTGGACCAAGGCAGCTTGTCGGCAATGAGTCGGCACAACTGTTCCCGATGGGCTTCGACAGTGTTGTGTGCGAACGTCAATACGTCATTCACCAGCCGGTCTCGCTGCCCACTCTGGAGGAAACCGGACAGCATTTGCCCGATCAGCGGCGCGATGTGTAAACCACGCAACATCCTGGTCGCGAGGTGCCGGGTGAACTGCTGCATCGCGGCATCTTCAGACGCGTCAACCATACGGGCCATCAAGCGCGCTGCTTCCTGCGTCAGGAGCTGCCGCCGCGCGGGATCAAGGAGCACTGCCGTACACTCGTCAAGAATGCGCCAGGACGCGATCAGTTTTCCTACGGCATCCGGGGTGAGGAGTTGCCGTTGGGTCAGGCTGCCAAGCCTGGTCGCGATGCGCTCCTTATTTCGGGGGATGATCTCCGTGTGCGGAATCGGCAGACCGAGCGGCCGTCTGAATAGCACGGTGACGGCATACCAGTCGGCAAGCCCGCCGACCATCGCCGCTTCGGCAAAGGCTCGAAGCCAGCTCAGCGACGGATACCCGGGCTCCCAGATCAGCGCAGCCACGAACAGACCCGCCATGCACAAGAGCAGTCCTGTCGCCATCGCGCGGGCATGCTCGTAGTGGCTGGAAGACAAATCGGCAGCGGTCTCATGGATCATGAAACACCTCTGTCACTTCATGTGAATCTCCCTCTGACGGATCGACCCGCACCGATCACTGCTTATAAAGGGTCCTTCCAAGCTCGCTCGTTCTCTCGGTGGGGCGGGGCTGATTGATCTCCCACTGCGAGCTCAAATGTTCCTCGTACGCTTTCTCAGGAATGACACGCCGGTCGCTCCTACTGCGCCCTTAGATGGTCCTTCCAAGCTTGCTACTGATCCTCGACGCGACAAGGCTGATTGGCCTCTTACTGCGCGCTTCGACGAGCACCGCCCAAAGTGTAACAATAAGTTTCACCCTGC
>Ga0075420_100006400_pt1 | contig 10376 bp, 8 predicted proteins | sample SoiMetdeltSBSDD4_FD_75296 | JGI IMG/M metagenome (GOLD analysis project Ga0075420, IMG submission 75296) | Bulk soil microbial communities from a Populus tree surrounding site in Tennessee, USA - Soil MetaG P. deltoides SBSDD4 | ecosystem: Environmental > Terrestrial > Soil > Tree plantation...
GCGCGAAAGAATGTAGCCGTCGCGCGGGAAGCCGCCGAGGGACTCGCGCCATTGCGCGTCGTCGACCGCGATGTGACCGACATGGAACTGGCATCTCTCTACACACGGGCGCGGGTGCTTCTCATGCCTTCGTTGTACGAAGGCTTTGGCTTACCGGCAATTGAGGCAATGGCTTGCGGTACTCCCGTGATTGCCTCCAAGGATGCCGCGCTCGTCGAGGTATGCGGCGGCGCGGCTGAGCACGTGGAAGCGATGGATGTTCGTGCTTGGAAGGAGGCGCTCTCCGCGGTACTTCGAGATAAGGAGCGCGCATCGCGCATGCGCGCGGCCGGATTCCAACGCGCTGCCGGATTCACTTGGGAGAAAACCGCACGCGCCACCCGAGCCGTCTACGAGGAGGCGCTGAAGCTACATGGCTAGGCCGCGCGCGCTCCTATTGTCGCCGGAGGCGCCCTACCCCCTTTGGGGCGGCGGGGCGTTGCGGACGGCGTCCGTTCTGCACTACCTCGCTCAGCGCTACGAACTGGATGTGCTGTTATTTCGCGAACCACACGCAGGCGATCCGGCGCTTGCACTACCTGAAGGCCTGGCGGCGCGTACAGGTGTGATCGAGCTTCCGCATCATGCACGGACATTCTCCGCCCGAATCAAACGGAATGTGGTGAGGCTTGCACGTGGCGTTCCGCCGCTGTGGGACCGCTTTGCCGGGTTCGAAGACAATATGTCGAAATTCATCGAAGGCAGGTCCTACGAAGTGGCTGTGCTGGAGCACTTCTGGTGTGCGCCTTACTTACGTACGGTGCGTCGCGCGGCAAATCGTGTCGTGATGAACCTTCACAATGTCGAGTCGGCGTTGCACAGCCGGTTCGGCGAGGCCGAGGGAGGCGCGGCGCGGTGGGCGCACGGCCGCTTCGCGCAGGCCTACGAACGATTGGAGCGAGAGTGGTTGCCGCAATTCGAACTGCTGCTGGCCGCCTCGGAGGAGGATGCGCGGCGGCTAAACGGCATGAACGTAGTGGTTTACCCCAATTCGGTTCCGCACTACGCCCAGCCGGTTTGGGCTCACGGCGACAGACGCCCCGTCGTTGCCTTCAGCGGGAACATGGAATATCACCCCAACGTCCAGGCCGTGCGCTGGTTCGCGCGCGAAATCTGGCCGCATATTAGGCGTGCGTGCCCAGAGGCCGAGTGGGTCCTCATCGGTAAGAATGAGCAGGCGATACGAGGACTTGTGGCGGGTATTCCAGGAGTGCGCTGCACGGGAATGGTCGACGATGCCGTTGGGGAGTTGGGCCAAGCGGCCGTTGCCGTCGTGCCGCTCCTCAGTGGCTCGGGAACCCGGTTGAAAATTCTCGAGGCCTGGGCTGCGGGGACGCCGGTTGTCTCCACGGCCGTCGGCGCGGAAGGCTTGGGCGCCGCTGAGCAATTGCCTATTGAAATCGCTGGGAATGCAGGCGAATTTTCGGCGACGGTGTTGCGGCTGCTTCGTGACCCCACGCGCCGTGCTAAATTGGCGATTCACGGCCGGCGGCGGTATGAGGAATCTTTTACATGGGAGGCCGCCTGGAAGGTATTGAGCGGGGCGGGGTTGTGACTATACTAAAGAGACTGTGCGCGACCGTGTCCTGCATTTGGGTGATGGGTAGGTCTTAGTACGCATGGCGAGAACAGATTGCATGCGCTTTTCCGTTGATGCACACGCTGTTGGGCGCAAACTCACAGGCAACGAAGTCTACATCCGCAGCCTTTTGAACGAGGCTGCCGCTCTCGATTCCGCGAATGAACTCATTGCCTACGTCTCCGAACCGGGCGCGGAGCAACAGTTGGACCGCCGCATACAGTGTCGCACCGTATCGCGAAATCCATTCAAGCGATTAGGCTGGGATTTGCGCCGCCATTTACTCCGCGACCAGCCCGACTTAATTCACATTCAATACACTGGGCCTTTGTTTTCGCCGGTCCCAATGGTCGTCAGCGTCCATGACGTCAGCTTCGTCGAGCGTCCTGAGTTTTTCCCCAGAGCGCGGGCCTTTCAATTGCAACGCACTGTTCCGCGCACCATTCGCATGGCTGCGGCGATCCTCACCCCGAGCGAATTTTCATCGCGCGCGATTCAACGCGTCTACGATACCCCACCCGAAAAAATTCACGTCATCCACAACGGCGTTGCCTCGTCTTTCCGCCCGATCGCCCGCGAGTTGGCCCGAGCCGAAGTCTGCGCCCGTTATTCCATACCTGGACCGTACATTCTGACCGTCGGCGACCTGCAGCCTAGGAAGAATCAGGAAGGCCTCGTTGTCGCGTTCGAGGACCTCATGCGCGAATGTCCCGATTTGCCTCATCACTTGGTGATGGCCGGCAAAGGGAATTGGCATGCGGGCCAAGTCCGCCGTCGCGCCGAGACCTCTCCGCTGCGCGAGCGCATCCACTTCACTGGGTTCGTGCCGGACGAAGCATTGCTGCAACTCTACTGTGGCAGCGACCTGTTCGTTTTCCCAAGCTTCTACGAAGGGTTCGGGATCCCGATATTGGAGGCGATGGCCTGCGGCCGCGCCGTGGTCTGTTCGGACGCAAGTGCCACCGCCGAAGTTGCCGATGGAGCGGCTCTCCTGTTCTCGCCCTTTGACCTCAAAGCGATGGCCGTCGCAATGCGGGATGTGCTCGTGGACTCAGAACTGCGTGCACGCATGGAACGGTTGGGGCAGCAACGCGCGTCTCAATTCCAGTGGAAGACTGCGGCGCAACGGACCCTCGAAGTGTATGGCGGAGTTGTCGAAGCGCGGCGCGCGGCGTTGTCGAAGTCTCGACGCCGGGCGGCTCAGGCAGTGCCGGTGTCCAGGCCGTGAAGCGCACAGGGTCCGGCGCGGGCCACCAATCTTGCCCACCGGTCGCGTGGTTAGCGCCCGCGACGAGGTTCCGTTGTGCGCGCCCCTCCAAAATGTGGCTCATAGCGTCGGCCGCTGCACTCGCATGCATCTCACCGGCCGGCGCGGAAACCTTGCAATACCGCTTGAAGTGGCCCAGCGGCGTAAGCCTCGGAACGGCGCGCATCGAATCCAGTGGCCAAGTCAGCGATAAGCCGGCCGACAAGCCCGTCGCCGGGTTGAACACATCCATGGTTCTCGATGCTAGTTTTCCCGGCGTCCCCGTTCTGGGCGAATTTCGCTCGCAAATGAACAGCAAGGGATGCACCCAGGAATTTGAGAAAAAGCTCACGCTCGCGCTGCGCAACTCTCACGAAAAGACGACTGTGCGCGCTGGCAAGGCGACCCGCAAAACAGCCCAGGGCGGAGGCGAGTCGGTCATCTCCGTCGGGCCGTGCGCTTTCGATGCCCTCGCCTACCTGCAGTTGTTCCGGCGCGAGTTGAAGGCTGGACGCGCGGTCAAGGAACAAAACATCCTGTTCGGTTCGCAATATGCGGTGAGGGCGGTCAGCGCGGGCAAGGAGCAGCTAACCGTCGGTGGGAAAGCGCAGGAGGCCGACCGCTATACATTCCACGTAAAAGGCCCAGCGTCGAATTCGGAGTTTGAAATCCTGTTTGGACGCGACGAGGCGCGGACGCCGGTGGAAGTGCGCGTGACAATGGGCATCGGCAAGTTCCGTTTGGAGTTGGTTCCCTAGGCAATGAAGCTGGCATACTTTTCCCCGCTGCCTCCGGCGCGGAGCGGCATTGCCGATTATTCGGCGATGCTTCTGGAGGAGTTGCGCGGGCTATTGGACGTGGAGACGTATGCTGGCGAAGGAAAACCTTTCGATGGGCCTCCTGCTGGAAGCCTCGCCCTGTATCAGTTGGGCAACAACGCCGATCACATCGAAGCCTATGAGATGGCCCTGCGGCATCCGGGCGTGGTGGTCCTTCACGAAGCAAATCTGCACCACCTGATTGCGGACCTTACGATCCGGCGCGGCGAATGGGATGCCTACGTGAACGCGTGCGCCGATGATGGCGGCGAGGCGGCCCGTGCCTTCGCCGAACGCGTCCGTGCCTTGGAGGTCGGTCCCGACTACGACGGCGTGCCCATGCTGCGCCGTGTGCTCGAACGTGCGCGCGGCCTGATCGTTCACAGCCGGTTCGTCGCGGATAAGTGCCGCGAAACGGGTTACCGCGGACCGATCGCCGTCATCCCGCACGGCGCCGCAATGCCGCCGATGGAGCGCATGAACTGGCGCACCAAGCTCGGCCTCAACGAAACCGAGCCCCTGGTGGGCATCTTTGGCTTCCTGAAACCGTACAAGCGAATCGCCCAGTCCCTGCGGGCGTTTGCCCGTGTGCGCCGCATGGTTCCCGACGCGAAGTTAATCCTCGTCGGTGAGGAGCACCTGGATTTTCCTCTGGAGCCACAGATTCGTGCCTTGGGGTTGCAGGCCGCGGTTCGCCGATTTGGCTACGCCACGCTCGAGGAGTTCGAAGGCTATCTCTCCGCCTGCGACGTGGTCCTGAACCTCCGCTTTCCCACGGTCGGCGAAACATCGGGCACTCTGCTGCGGGCCTTCGGCATGGGCAAAGCCGTGGTCGTCAGTGACGTTGGCAGTTTCGCCGAGTTCCCCGATGACATCTGTCTCAAAGTCCCCGTGGACGCGACCGAGGATGAGACACTCTTTTCCATCCTGAATTTGCTGATTTCCCGTCCGGCCTTGGCGCGAGCCATGGGAGACCGGGCCCGTGCATGGGTGGAGCGCGAGTGTTCTTGGGCAAACGTGGCTCGGCAGTACGCCGCGTTTCTGAACACGATAGCTGAAGGCCGCGAATGGAAGCAGGAACGAGCGGCTCTGGCCATCGAGACGCCCGCCGCCGAAACTGTCGAGGTGCCTGGCGACTATGTGAAGGGTTGGGCCGAGCCCTCGGCGCTTGATTACGTCGATACTCATCTCACGCGCCTCGTGAAGACCCTCGAGATGACACCGAAAGGGGGGCCCGATCAACGCATACTCGAGATGGGCGCTTACCTGCAAATCACGCCGTCGCTCAAAACGAAGTTGGAGTATGGCGAGGTGCGCGGCTGCTACTACGGCGCCGCCGGTAAAGTCGATCATCGCGAAGCGGTTTCGCTCGAAGGCGAGCGTTTCACCTGTGAAGTGGATCTGTTCGATGCCGAGCGTGACCGCTTTCCCTATGAGGACGGGTCGTTCGATACCGTACTCTGCGGCGAGTTGGTGGAACACCTGACAGCCGATCCAATGCACATGATGACGGAGATCCACCGCATACTGAAACCGGGCGGGCATCTGGTGTTGACCACCCCCAACATCGGTTCCTTACGCGCAATCGCGGCGATTCTGTCCGGCTATCATCCGGGCTTCTTCCCCGCCTACATCAAGCCGGCCGAAGAGGGCGCCGAAACCGACGCGCGCCACAACCGCGAATACACCGCCCGAGAAGTCTATCTGCTCTTCCATGACGCGGGCTTCGACGTCACGCGCCTCGAAACTGGTGAGTTCAAGCGCGAGCCTAAGCCGGAACACATCTGGGTGGAGCACATGCTGGATCGTTACGGCTTGGCGAAGGACCTGCGCGGCGACGGCATCTACGCCGTCGGACGCAAAGCCGGCCCCGTGCGCTCGCGCTGGCCCTCGTGGCTATATAGTTAGGACCAATGAGCGCTCGATACGACGAACCACAGGTAAACGTGGACGAGCGCGGCCTTCTCTCCGTGCGGGTGCGCGTCACCAACGACTCCATTCTCCACTGGCGCGGAGCCGTGTTGGGCTGGCAAGTCACCGAGGGTGATACGCACCGCTACCTCGAAGATGGTCCCGTTCTCGATCTCGGCGCCGACATCGGCCCGGGTGAGTCGCGCGAATGCGTGCTCGAAGGCTCGCTGCCCACCGTCGGTGGCCGCTACCGGATTTTCATTTCGCCACTCGTCCCCGGATTGGGCTGGCTGCACGTAACGGGCGGCCGCGCTCTGGTCGTGGACGTGGAGGTCGGGGCCGGCACGGTCACGTTGTTGCGGAGCAGGGAAGCGACGATGGCGCACTTAGCCCGCCACGACATTCTCGGCCCCCCGCGCAGGATGATCGACATGGTTTGGCGGCACCGCCGTTTAGCCTGGTCCCTCGCCAAACGCGATCTCGCGGCACGATTCCGCGGCTCCATCGGCGACGCGCTCTGGACCGTCGTCCACCCGCTGCTCCTCATGCTCACCTACCTCTTCGTCTTCGGCGTCGTGTTGCGTGCGCGCTTCTCCGGCGACCCGAGCACGGCGGGCTTCGCGCTCTACTTTCTCGCCGGCATGATTCCCTGGCTCGCCTTCAGCGAAGTCGTTGGCCGGGCGCCGTCGGCCCTCGTCGAACACCGGCACTTCGTGAAGAAACTGGTCTTTCCCGTCGAGGTGCTGAACGTCGGCCATGCCCTATCGGCGCTTGTCACCCAAATGATCGGCTTGGCTCTTCTTTGCCTGCTCCTGTTAGCCGTACGCGGCAGCGTTCCTGCCACCGCACTCCTGCTGCCGTTCCTGATCGTGCCGCAACTGCTGCTGACCGTCGGCGCATCGTGGATTCTCAGCGCACTGGGAGTCTTCCTGCGTGATCTGGGCCAGATCATCGGATTCCTGCTTACCTTGCTCTTCTTCCTCACCCCCATTTGCTACCCGGAAGAATCGCTGCCGGCGGAATTGGCCCCCTACTTCCGCAAGAACCCCGTCTATGTCCTCGTTCGCGGCTGGCGTGCCTTGCTTCTCTCCGGCGAACTGCCGCCACTTCGCATGATGCTCTTTCTCTACATCGCATCGCTCATAGTCGTGTTCGTCGCCGCGCATATCTACCGCAAGCTGCGTCCAACCTTCGCTGACGTTCTCTAAAAGCGCGAGCCGGTCGGCCGTCGATTGGTTTACGAACCGGTCCAATCAGGACACAGTGCAGTTCGTCAGTCGTCCGGCGGATTTCTTTCAGTAGTGAGTGGGGTCCGGTTTACGCATGGTTCGACCGTCTGGCCGCGTCCAGGCGCGCCTGAGCTCGTTTCATCGCGTTTAGCGCACGCGCTATATCCACACCGCCGGCGGGGTGCAGCAATCGATCGTTGGCCCGCTTGAGCGCCTGCTCCGCCCGCCCAATATCGATCTGGTTCACTTCCTCCGCGCGTTCGGCCAGAACACGGACATGATCGTTGCTCACTTCGACATAGCCACCGATCACAACCAGGTCGTGCGTGGAACCATCGATCTTTTTGTATTTCAAGCCGCCGATTCCCAGTTCGCCCAATAGCGGCGCATGGCCCTTCAGGACGCCGATGTAACCAGACGCAGCCGGAATCTGCGCCTCCAGCACATGCTCGTGCAGTAACAAGCGTTCGGGCGTAGCGACTTCAAGCGTGAATGCATTTGCCATGGGATTAGGCTCCACGGCCGCCCTAGCTTGCCTTCTTCAACTGTTCGGCCTTTTCGAGCACGTCTTCGATGGTGCCCTGCATGTAGAAGGCCTGCTGCGGAACATCGTCGTGTTTGCCGTCGCAGATCTCCTGGAAGCCCTTGATCGTGTCCTCGAGCTTCACATACTTGCCCTTGAAGCCCGTGAACTGTTCAGCCACATGGAAGGGCTGCGACAGGAACTGCTGAATCTTGCGCGCCCGCGACACGGTCTGCTTGTCTTCCTCGGAAAGCTCGTCGATGCCCAGAATGGCGATGATATCCTGCAGGTCTTTGTAGCGTTGCAGAACCTGTTTCACCTGTTGTGCCGTGCCGTAGTGGGCTTCGCCAAGAACGCGTGGATCGAGAATACGCGAACTGGAAGCCAGCGGATCGACCGCCGGGTAGATGCCGAGCGAAGCGATGTCACGCGAGAGGTTGGTCGTCGCGTCGAGGTGGGCGAACGTAGTGGCCGGAGCGGGATCGGTGTAGTCGTCGGCGGGCACATAAATGGCCTGCACGGACGTGATGGAGCCCTTCCGTGTCGAAGTAATCCGCTCCTGCAACTCGCCCATTTCGCTCGCGAGGTTCGGCTGGTAACCCACCGCCGACGGCATGCGGCCCAGTAGCGCCGATACTTCGGAACCCGCCTGCGTGAATCGGAAAATGTTATCGATGAACAGCAGCACGTCCTGGCCTTCTTCGTCGCGGAAGTACTCGGCGACGGTGAGGCCGGTGAGGCCCACGCGCAGGCGCGCGCCGGGCGGCTCGGTCATCTGGCCGTAGATGAGGGCGACCTTCGACTTCGTGTAATCGGTCGGATCGAGAATGCCGCCTTCCTGCATTTCCAGCCACAAATCGTTGCCTTCGCGCGTCCGCTCGCCCACGCCGGCGAACACGCTCACACCGCCGTGATGCATGGCGATGTTGTTGATCAGCTCCATGATGACGACAGTCTTACCGACGCCCGCGCCGCCGAACAGACCGATCTTGCCGCCCTTGAGATAGGGCTCGAGCAGGTCGATGACCTTTATGCCCGTTTCCAGCATCTGCAGGCCGCCGGACTGTTCCTCAAACGTCGGAGCTTCGCGATGGATTGGGTAGTGATGTTCGGCGTTCACCGGACCCATGCGGTCCACCGGCTCGCCCAAAACGTTCAGCACGCGCCCGAGAGTCTGTTTGCCCACTGGTACCGTCACAGGCCCGCCCAGGCTCTGCGCCTTCATGCCCCGCACCAGACCGTCCGTCGGCTTCAATGCGATTGTCCGCACTCGGCCCTCGCCAATGTGCTGGGCCACCTCGCACACGATGTCGATGGGGTCGGGCACATTGAAGCCTTCGCTCGTGATGCGAATGGCGGTGTAGATGACAGGGATCTGTCCCTCGGGGAACTGAATGTCGACGGCCGGTCCGGCGACTTGAATGACTTTGCCGATTGCGGTTTGTGTGGCGGTGGACATGGGTGATGACTCCAAAGGCGGCGGCTCCGCGGATTACTCCAGCGCGGCGGCGCCGCTCACAATCTCAATAATTTCCTTAGTAATACTCGCCTGCCGGACGCGGTTCATGTAGAGCGTCAGCTTGTCGATCACGTCGCTGGCGTTCGTAGTGGCAGCGTCCATGGCGGTCATGCGTGCCGCGTGCTCGGCAGCCGTGGATTCCAGCATCGCGCGGAACAACTGGCCCTCAACGAACTGCGGCAGCAACATCGAGAGCAGCACTTCCGGCGGCTCTTCGAAGATGTAATCGACAGGTGCGGCATCGGCGGGCAACTCGACCGGTAATACTTGGTTCACGACGAGTTCCTGCGAAATAACGCTCTTGAATGTGTTGCAGATCACGTAGACCGAATCGATCTCGCCCCTTTCGTAGCGCTCGATGATGCGGTTGGCTACCTCGCGCGCGTCGGAATACTGCGGAGCCTTCACGCCGGTCAGCTCCCCGCTCACGCTCGCACGCTTGCGGAAGAAGTCGCGGCCCTTGCGTCCAAGAGTTTCGATCAATACGCGACGGCCCGGATGCTCGGCAATAAACTTTTGCGCCGCCTTAATCAGGTTCGAGTTGAACGACCCCGCCAGGCCGCGGTCCGAAGTAAGAAGGACAAGTTGAATGGTCTTCTCTTCGCGCCGCGCGAGCAGCGGATGGCCCTCAACCGCATCCAGTCCGCGTACGGCCGCGGCGAGGTTGCTGAGCATGCGCCGCATCATCGCGTTGTAAGGCCGGGCCGCGATCACGCGCTCCTGCGCGCGGCGCAGCTTCGCCGCCGAGACCATCTTCATGGCCTTGGTGATCTGCTGCGTGTTCTTGACCGACCGAATGCGCCGGCGTATGTCGATTAAGGAAGGCATCGAGGCTCCGGCGGGCTACTTGGCTCCCTGAACGAAGCGATCCTTGAATTCCTTGAGCACGGCGATCATGCGCGCCTTCAAGTCGTCGTCGATTGCCTTCTTCTCGCGTAGGTCGACGAGAACCTGCGGATGGGCGTTCTCCACAAAGCGGTACAACTCGGCTTCGAACTTACGCACCGATTCCACCGGTAGATCGTCAAGGAACGCGTTGGTGCCCGCGAAGATGATGAGCACCTGCTTTTCGACGGGCAGCGGAGCGTAGTTGGGCTGTTTCAGGATTTCGACCAGTCTCGCGCCGCGCGCAAGCTGCTGCTGGCTGGCCTTATCAAGGTCGGAACCAAACTGCGCGAATGCGGCAAGCGCGCGGTACTGCGCGAGTTCGAGACGAAGCGAGCCGGCCACTTGGCGCATGGCCTTGATCTGTGCGGAGCCGCCGACGCGGCTGACCGAAATGCCGACGTTCACCGCCGGACGGATGTTCGAGTTGAACAAATCCGACTCCAGGAAGATCTGGCCGTCGGTGATCGAAATGACGTTCGTGGGAATGTACGCGGAAACGTCGCCCGCCTGTGTTTCGATGAACGGCAGCGCGGTCAGCGAACCGCCCGACTTCAATTTCGCCGCGCGCTCCAGCAAACGGGAGTGAAGATAGAACACGTCGCCCGGGAATGCCTCGCGGCCCGG
>Ga0075420_100006402_pt1 | contig 10376 bp, 7 predicted proteins | sample SoiMetdeltSBSDD4_FD_75296 | JGI IMG/M metagenome (GOLD analysis project Ga0075420, IMG submission 75296) | Bulk soil microbial communities from a Populus tree surrounding site in Tennessee, USA - Soil MetaG P. deltoides SBSDD4 | ecosystem: Environmental > Terrestrial > Soil > Tree plantation...
TGCCCGGAATACCGAACTGCGCCAGGAACTTGCCGTCGTGCGTGAACTTCAGGATGTGCGAGTCGCCCGCTCCGTTCCCGCCGATCCAGACGTTGTCCTTGTCGTCGAGCGTGATGCCGTGGTTCGACGCCGGCCACGCATAGCCTTCGCCCGGCCCGCCCCACGCCTTCACGAGATTCCCCTCGGGATCGAACTCGAGGATCGGCGGCGCCGCCTTGCAGCACTCGCCGATGGGCGGGTTCCGATTGGCGCCGACCTCGGTGCGCTGGTTCAACGTCGAGTCGCCGCGGTGGATGATGAAGACGTGGTCGCGCGAGTCGACGCCGACGCCGATCGCCGAGCCGATCACCCAGTGGTTAGGCAGCGGCTTCGGCCAGAACGGGTCGACCTCGAACCGCGGCGCCTGCACGGTCTGCGACTGAACGTTCGCCATGATGGCGCCCTGCGCGACGCCAAGCAGCGCGGTCAGCGCGAGGAGTGAGCCTGCGATCGTGAGCCTGCGCCGCCGGGTCATCGGCTGCTCCGTGAGCTCGTAAATGAGTTCAGCCTCGCGGCTGCGTGTGGTTCGCACGCGGATTCTACTTCAACGCCATCGCGCGCGTCCAGCCCGCCGCTGACTCCGGACTCTGCACTGGCCGACGCGAGCCCCGATGGTATACTCGTCTTCAATGACAGCGTCTCGGATGTGGCGCGCCGTCCTGATCGCCTTCGCGCTGATCGGTGCCCTGCCATCTCGGCCATTCGCGCACGAGATCCCGGTGTCGGTTCGCATCTTCGCGTTCGTGAAGCCCGAGGCTGACCGGCTCCGGCTGATCGTGCGCTTGCCGCTCGAGTCGATCCGCGACGTCGAGTTCCCACTTCGCGGTCCTGGATATCTCGATATCGCGCGTACGACCCCCCAGCTCGCCGGCGCCGCCAGGCTGTGGGTCGCTGATTACGTCGAGCTCTACGAGAACCGGCGGCGGCTTCCGACTGGGCGCGTGGCCGCGGCGCGCGTGGCGCTACCATCGGACCGGTCGTTCGCGACGTTCGACGGCGCGCTCGCCGGCGTCACCGGCATGCCGCTCGCGGATACTGTCGCGTTGCCGTGGCGGCAGGCGATGCTCGACGTGCTCCTCGAGTACCCGATCGCGTCCGATACGTCCGAATTCTCGATCCGCCCCGCGCTCGCCCACCTCGGCGTGAGGACAACGACGGTGCTCCGGTTTCTCCCGGCCGGCGGAGCGGAGCGCGCGTTCGAGTACATCGGTGATCCCGGGCTCGTCCGTCTCGACCCACGATGGCATCAGGCCGCGCTGCGCTTTGTCGTGCTCGGCGTGAAGCACATACTCGATGGGATCGACCACGTACTGTTCGTGCTCTGTCTGGTGATCCCGTTCCGAAAGCCACGCCCACTGATCGCGATCGTCACAGCTTTCACGGTTGCTCACTCGATCACGCTCATTGCGTCGGCGAGCGGGCTCGCGCCGGATGCCCTCTGGTTTCCGCCGTTCATCGAGGTGTTGATCGCCCTGTCGATCCTGTACATGGCGTTCGAGAACATCGTGGGTCCGAAGGTGGAGCGACGCTGGGCGATCGCGTTCGCCTTCGGGCTCGTGCACGGGTTCGGGTTCTCGTTCGTCCTCCGCGAGTCACTTCAGTTTGCCGGCTCGCACCTCGCTACTTCGCTCGTGGCGTTCAACGTCGGCGTGGAGATCGGGCAGTTGATCGTGCTCGCCGTCGCGATTCCCGCCCTGGCCGTCCTGTTCAAGCGCGTGGTGGCCGAGCGCGTGGGGACGATCATCCTGTCGGCGCTCGTCGCGCACACGGCGTGGCACTGGATGACGGAGCGGTACGCGGCGCTCCGCGAGTATCGCATCACCTGGCCCGCGTTCGACGCGCTGCTGCTCGTGCAGGCGATGCGCTTTGTCATGCTGTTACTGATCGTGGTTCTGGCGGGCTGGGGGTTGCACGCGGTCTACCGCAAGCTCCTTGGCGCGAGAGCGGCGGAGCGGACGACGGTGGCGGGGGCCGAGAGCTCGTAGCGGCGCGGCCTGTCCCGGCGTTAGGCGCGAGGGAGCGGCGCGGTCACCACGAGCTCAGCGTCACGGGAGTGGATCGCCGGTGCAGAACCGTCCCGTGCCGGTCGACCAGTTCCAACTCCAGGGTCGCCGACCCGCGCACCAGTGTCCCGGTGCCCTGGGCGTCGGATCGGGCCGCGAACCACCCGTACATGGAGCACTGGCCGCTTGGTAGCACGAGGGACGCCATCCCGCCGCCGCAGTCCGGCCACGCCGCGGTAGCGAAGCGCCGCGTCGTCGTGCCCTGCGTGAGCCAGCCTCGGACGAGGATGGAATCGCGGGGCGGGCCCGGATTGTCGATCACGGTTCTGTACCGCGCCCACGCGCCGTTGATGGACACCTGCGCGTACTCGGGCGGGATGGTGAGCTCGGCGATCTCGGGCCGGGTACGAACGAGATTCACCTGCGCCGTGATCGTGTCGAGAACGGTTTGCCCGCTCTTCAGCTCCAACACCAGCGTTGCTGGTCCGGCCAGGAGCTCCCCGGCTCCAACCGCAGGGGCGTTACTCGCTCCGGCCGCGAACGAGACGGTGCAGGTGCCGGCGGGAAGCTCGCCCGGCGCGCTTCCGCAGGACACCGACAGCCCACCAGCGGCGTGGCTCACCGTTCCGCCGATTCGGCTCTGGTTCATCCATCCCTGGACCGCCACGCCTGAGCGGCTGAACCCTGGATTCGCGATCGTCGCGGTGTAGCCGACCGTGGCGCTGTCGATGTAAAACGAGGTCGCGGCCAGGGTGAGACTCGTGAACGACGGCGCCACGAGGGTCACGACGATGCTTCCGATCGCCAGCACCGCGCCGGATGCGCTGGTCAGATGGACCTCGAAGCTCGCGGGACCCGGCACCAACAGCTGCGTCGTCGCGCTGCCGTTGGATGCGACGGCTGTGCCGGAGATGGCGCACGTGCCGGTCGGCAGCACGCCTTGCCCGCTCCCGCAGCTGACCGCCGCGGAGCCGGCCTCGCGTCGTGCTGAGCCCTGGCGGACGTAGACCTTGGTCAGCACTCCCGAGACGCTCGGCCCTGGGTTCTGGAGCGTCGCTGTGTACGACACGCTGGCCCCATCGATAGCGAGCGTGGTCGAGCTGGCGCTCACGGTCGTGAACGTCGGGGCCACAAGCGTCACGGCCACGCTTCGCGTGGCCAGCGCCGTCCCGTACTGATCCTGCAGTTTCAACTCGAAAGTCGCCGAGCCGGCTATCAGCGTGCCGATGCCGGCCTTGCTGTTGGAGGCCGTGAACGCGGCGGAAACCGTGCACGTCCCCGTCGGCAGCACACCTTGCCCGCTCCCGCAGCTGAGCGCGGTGTAAACGGCCTCGCGCCGGGCGGTCCCCTGCCGGATGAGACCCTGGACGGACACGTCGTAGCGGTACTCTCCGGGGTTGACGAGCGTCGCGGTGAAGCTCGCTGGTGCTCCTTCGATCAGGAGCGTGCCCGGATTGGTGGACAGCGCGGTGATCTGTGGCGGATCATTCGCCGGCGGATCATCGCCGCCGGGCCCGATGATGGCATGAGCCCGGGGATCGGCCGCAGCGTCGGTCGGAGTGCGGTAATCGCCGCAGGCATTGAGCGCGGCCAGGGCGAGGGCGAGCGCCGGGCGACAGGCCCGGGATGACAGCGAACGCATGAAGGTCTCCTGAGGTGAGGACTGCGTCCTGCGCCGACGGGAGCTCCGGTCCTGCAGTGGGCCCGTGGTGGTACCGGCGGTATCGAGTGCGGTCGTCCTCAAGACGCGGTTCGGGCCGACAAACCGGCCATACATCGCGCCGCGCGTCGCGTCGCGGCGTGGTCGTTGGTCCTCGAGGTGCGGACGCCTAACGGCTGTTGAAGCTCGGCGTCGGTATGCGAACCCTCACGTGCGTGTCGTTGGCGCCCGTGGTCGCATCAATCCTTCCTGCGCTACCGACGCCACGAGGATTCCGTCGCGCGTATAGAACGCGCCGTGCGTGAAACCGCGAGCGCCGGCGGCCGCCGGGCTATCGATCGCGTACAGCAGCCACTCATCGGCGCGGAACGGCCGGTGCGCCCACAGCGCATGATCCAGCGTCGCGAGCTGCAGTGCCGGGGACCTCGGTGCGACACCGTGCGGCAACAGCGCCGTCGTGAGCAGCCCGTAATCGGAGGCGTACGCGAGCACGGCCTGGTGAATGAGCGGCTCGTCAGGCAGCCGATCGACCACGCGGAGCCACATGTGGCGAATCGGGGCGCGCGGTTCGGGTTGAAACGGGTCGATCGGCGCCACCGGACGAAAGTCGATCGGACGGTCCTGCGTCAGGACCGTGCGAACCGCATCGGGGATGCGATGCGCCATCGTGCGAAGGAGCTCCAGCTCGTTCTGGAGCTCTTCAGGCGGTGGCACGTCGGGCATCGGCGTCTGATGCTCGTACCCCGACTCGGCAATCTGAAACGACGCCGAAAGGTTGAAGATCGCGCGGCCGTGCTGGATTGCCGTGACCTGGCGCGTGGAGAAGCTCGAGCCATCGCGAAGGCGATCCACGAAGTACACGATGGGCGCCGCGAGGTCTCCCGGAAGGATGAAATAGCCGTGGACCGAATGGGCCTCACGCGGTGCGTCCACGGTGCGCCGCGCGGCGACGAGCGCCTGCGCGAGCACCTGGCCACCGAACACGCGGCCGGTACCGATGTCGCGGTTCCGCCCGCGATAGATGTTGACCTCGAGTGGCTCGAGGTCGAGCAACTCGAGGAGGGACGCGACGGGATATGACATGTCGGGGATCGGTGGAGCTGGGGCTGAATGCGCAGGCTGGTGGCTGTCTCGTTCCAGACGTCGCTCGACCGCGCGCACCGAGGGTACTCTGAATCCATGGCCTCTCGTTTTCCGCGCGACCGGTTGGTGACCGTCGAAGAGTACTTCGCCCTTAGAGATGCCGACGCCCGACGAGTGGCTGCGACAGCTCCGCGTCCGCGAGGAGGAAGCAGCGTACGGCTGAATCGCAGTGAGTAGGCCTATGGCGTCACGTTCATGTGCAGCGTAGCCACCAGAATTCCCGTCGACGTACGGACCAGTAACTTGTGCGGCCCCGCTGCCCGCGGCGTGACCTCGACGTCCATGGTCTGTCCGATGCTCAACTGGCTCCCCGCCGGCCCGACGACCTTGCGGTGATCCGGTAGCTCCGCGCCGTCGCGCGCGAGCAGGCGCCACTGCGTGAGCGTGGTGTCCTGATACAGCTCGACGCGAAGCCCCGGACGCGACATCGTGATGTTGATCATGCGAAGCCGATGCGGCACGCCGACCTCGAGCGTCAGCGGCTCGGGGTCGACGGCGCCGTTCACCATCACCGCACGCTGCTCGGTGGCGGAGTCCGGCGGCGACGTGATGATGACACAGAGGTCACGCGTCGGATTGAATCGCTGCCCGGGCCCGAGCACGACGATTGCGCCCGTGAGTCCCGCGGCCTGTTGGCGCGACTCGTCCACGTGGCTGTGATAGATGAACGTGCCGGGCCTCGGCGGCGTGAACCGCGCCTCGAACGAATCCCGCGGTGCGATGGGAGTCCCGGTCGTGCCCGCGACGCCTCGCGAGTGGAGCCCGTGCACGGTCAGTGTGTCGTTAGGCAGCGAGTTCCGCACCGTCGCGACGACCTTCGTTCCCGCGGGCGCCCGAAGGAGTGGGGCCGGGATCTGCGCCGCCCGACCGGGCTCGCCGAACGCGGGAACGTCGGCCCCGGGCGCAGCGTCACCGTCAGGGTGCCAGGCCCCGATGCGCGCGTCGAGGGTCAGCGTCAGGACGCCGTCGCGCATCACACCGGCCGTCCGGCGATTGTCGTTGACCGCGACGCGTTCGGCCCCGCTCGGTCGAGAGGGACCGCGATCCGCATCCCGGGGGTAACCCACGAAGCTCGTGAGGACCGGGAACAGCGAAATCGACGTCAGCGTGCGCAACGACATGGCTACTCCATTGAGGCGGCGATTGCGACGGCATGACACGGGTCGTACCACCGCCGGTGTCAAGCTTAAGCCGGACGTGCCCGGGCACGCGGGCACTGTCGCCGTCGGGTATCACCCCACTAAATAAGATCATGCGCGTAACCCCCGAGAGAGCGAGCTGATGCGCAGCGTGAGCTTCGCTGCGATGACCGCCGGCGTCCTCACGACGCTCGTGCTCGCGCCATCGCGCGTCCACGCGCAGAACGGTCAGCCGGCCGCCGAGGTGAGCACGAAGTCGGGCGTCTATACACCGGCGCAGGCGTCGCGCGGGAACGACACCTACCTCATGCAGTGCAAGAGCTGTCATACGCCGGCGTCGCACACCGGCGTCACGTTCGCCAACTCCTGGAACGGCAAGCCGCTCTCGGCGCTCTATACCTACATGCTCGAGCGCATGCCGAAGAACGAGCCGGGCAGCCTCCAGCCGCACGAATACGCCGAGCTCGTCGCCTACCTCCTCAAGCTGAACGAGATGCCGAGCGGGAGCGCCGAGCTCCCCGCTGATTCGAGTGCGCTCCGGAAAATCCGGATCGAGGTCGAACGCAGGGAGCCCTGATCTTCGCGTCAGGCCGCGGCGTCATCGGACGCTCCGTCCGCCTGCGACGTGAACGGTGCAGGCGCCGCAGGCATGACGTACGACGCCCATGTGCTCGCGCCCTGTCGCGCACGCCCAGTGGGGGCCGCGGGTCGTGACGCCGCCGGCGGCGCGGTGCTCGGCAAAACGACCGGCCCACTCCTCGCGAGGTCGAGCATTTCGAACGGACGCAAACGATCGATGAACGAGGAGACACGGTCGGGCGCATCGGTGATTTCGATGATGAGTGCGGACCCGATGGCATCGAGTACACGGGCGCCGACCTGAGCGCTCAAGGCCACGAGGGCGGCAACATCGGTTCCGGTTGCCCGCACTCTGACCAGTGCGGTCTCGCGTTCGACGGCGTCCCGTTCGGACCCTGTTGGTTGCTTCATGGACATCACGTGGGTGTGAGTGAAACGACAAGGCCCCTTCCGATGTGGGAAGGGGCCTTTCGGCGAGTCGCTCACCCCTCCCGGTCATGTTGCGTCGGGAGGGCGGTGTTCGCAGGCCTACATTCGCGCGACCACTCTGCCGGAGCCCCGAGCGCCAGCTACTACCGCGACGAGAGTCGCGGTAGTAAGGAGGAGGCCGGTAAGTCGAGACTGCGAGGCGGCGAGGTTCATGAACGCTGAGGCGAGTCAATCCGTACCCGGGGTGGATGCGGATTCTCCGTAGAGATAAGTGACTCGAGGGCAGCAGCGCAATTGAAATTTCGCGCAACAAACGCACGTGTGGTCGATCGAGCGCCGTTCGGCCGCGCCAGCAGGCCGTGACCCGCTTCGCGCCGCGCCTCTGGTGCCCGGCCCCGAAGCGACGCTAAATACAGCCCGAACCCATCATCCCACCGAGGGGAACCACAGATGGCGCAGCGTAACACGCCCCGCCGACTCATCGGCACCGCGTTCCTGTTGGCCGCCGGGATCTCGACGGCGCTCCTCGTCCGCGCGACGCAGTCCAGCGCCGTCCAGGGCGCGCAGCTCGTCCGCGGGAACAAGCCCGGCGAATGGCGCTACTGGGGCGCCGACGCGTGGAGCTCACGCTACTCGCCGCTCGACCAGATCAACGCCTCGAACTTCAACTCCCTCCAGATCGCGTGGGAGTGGAAGGCCGGCGCGTTCGGCAGCGACGAGTACTATCGCACGACGCCGATCTACGCGAACGGCCGCCTCTTCACCGTCGCAACCACTCGACGCGTCACGACCGCCATCGACCCCGCGACCGGCGAGACGCTCTGGATGTGGCGACTCGACGAAGGCATCCGCTGGCAGAAGGCGCCGAGGCAGTTCGCTGGACGCGGGGTCGCATACTGGACCGACGGGCGCAACGAGCGCGTCATCGTCGTCACGCCTGGCTATCACATGGCGTCGCTCGACGCGAAGACCGGCGTCCCCGATCCGAAGTTCGGCAAGAACGGCGTCGTCGACCTGATGGAAGGGCTCGGGCTTCCGATCGTGCCGCTCGCCGTCGACGACACCGGCTCTCTCATCATCAGCGACGCCGCGCCGGCTCGTAAGGCAAAGCCCGGGGAGAAGTGGGATCCTGTCACGAGAACCGGCGCCGATGGCACCGTCGGCATCGATCCGTCCTACGGCCAGATCGCGAACAGCTCGCCGGCGATCATGGTGGGCGATGTGATCGTCGTCGGAAACTCATCGATTCACGGCTACTACCCGATCCGCGTCAGGAACATTCCGGGGTACATCCGCGGCTTCGACGTTCGCACCGGCCGCCAACTATGGAAGTTCAACCTCGTCCCGCAGCCCGGTGAGTTCGGCGCCGAGACGTGGAAGAACGGCTCGAAGGTCGGCACCGAAGGCGTCGGCAAGAATGACGCATGGGCGACATACTCGGCCGACCCGGAGCTCGGACTCGTCTACATCCCGGTCGGCATGCCGCTGATGGACGAATACGGCGGACACCGTCCGGGCGACAACCTGTACGGCAACTCGCTCGTCGCGATCGACGCGAAGACGGGGCGGCGGAAGTGGCACTTCCAGATGGTGCACCACGACATCTGGGACTACGACACGCCGATGGCGCCGAACCTTCTCGACATCACGGTCGATGGGCGGCGTCGCAAGGCGATCGCGCAGACGACGAAACAGGGATGGATCTACACGTTCGACCGCGAAACGGGGCAGCCGATCTGGCCGATGCCCGAGACGCCGGTGCTGCAGAGTGACGTGCCCGGCGAGCAGACCTCGCCGACGCAGCCGATCCCGTCGAAGCCGGCGCCGTACTCACAGCAGGGGCTTGTCGAGGCCGACCTCATCGACTACACACCGGCCATCAAGGACTCGGCGCTCAAGCTCGCGAAGCAGTGCCGCATGGGGCCGTACTACATCCCGCCGGTGCTGGCCGACGGCTCCGGCCCGACGGGGCTCAAGTGCTCGTGGTACTCGCCCGGTGCGAGCGGCGGCGTGAACATCGACGGCGGCGCCGCGTGGGATCCGGAGACGGGCATGCTCTATGTCGGCTCCCAGACCGGCATGAGCTCGATCCGGCTGCAGAAGGATCCATGCTCGGAGTTCCGTTACAGCTCGCCGCGCGACAACTGCGGCTTGTTAGGCGCGCTGCCGCCACCAGCCGGGTACACTCGGCCGACGGACGGGAGTCGCGGCGGCGGCTTCGAGGGACGCGGGAATCTCGCGACCATCGGCGGCGTGTCGATCGTGAAGCCGAAGCAGTATGGCGGCATCACGGCGTACGACATGAGCTCGGGCGACAAGAAGTGGTGGGCGCCGAACGTCGGGATGATTCCCGTGACGAGCAACGACCCGCTGTTCTCCGGCGTGCAGTTGCCCCCGCAGGGTGGTCGAGGTCAGGCACAGATCATCACGACGAAGTCGCTCGTGATCTACGGCGGCGGACGGAACGGCAGCGTGCCGGGCAAGGATCCGTCGCTCCACGCGCTCGACAAGGCGACGGGGAAGGAGGTCGGGGCGGTGAAGATCCCGGCGCGCACGACGGCGATGCCGATGACGTTCCTGCATCAGGGGCGGCAGTACATCGTGTTCGCAACCGGTGCTGGCGCGAACACGTCGCTCGTCGCGCTGACGCTGCCAAAGCCTGGCGCCGCCGGAGCGGGCGGAGGACGGTAGAGCGACACGTGACTTCGGCCGGAGCCGGGTGCGCGTGGACGCGGCACCCGGCTCTGGCGGCTCGAAATTGCGTTCCCCGCCAGCGGACGCTATTGATCTCGAGTGATCGGCGTCGCTCGAGCATGCGACGCGGCCTCTGCGCGATGCGATTGGCCGCCATGGCGACACCGATAACGATTCATGACGGCTCGGTCAGGCGTCGTCTGCGGCATCGCGTTCACCATCGCGATCTGCCTCACGGCATCCGCAGGAGAGACGGAGCCAGGTCACCGGCTCGACTCGTTAGGTCTCCAGCGGCCGACACGGCGGCGAGCGTCCGCTGGAAGCTTCTGTCCATGAAGCTCCTGCGCGAGGCGGCCGCCCGAGCGACGCGAGCCGCAGCCCGCGGCGACAGCACGGAGCTCGAGGGACGGTTCGGGGGCGCGGCAGGGTTGAACGCGCGCATGCCCGGGCTCCTCAACGTCGCAATGTCGCACTCGGCAGACTCGGCGGAGGTCGACGCCGCCCGCCCATCGAGCCGAGCGGCAGTAGCCGCCGCCGCTGCGGCGATGATCGTGCACTTCGTTCCCACGGTCGCGCCGGAGGTCGCGCACGCGGTCGACCACGATGTCGCCGCCGAAACGCGCGCTGGTGTCACGCGCCCGCCTGTCGACGCCGGACTTCGGCGCGTTTCGGCGAGACGTGTGCGCGGCG
>Ga0075420_100006406_pt1 | contig 10375 bp, 6 predicted proteins | sample SoiMetdeltSBSDD4_FD_75296 | JGI IMG/M metagenome (GOLD analysis project Ga0075420, IMG submission 75296) | Bulk soil microbial communities from a Populus tree surrounding site in Tennessee, USA - Soil MetaG P. deltoides SBSDD4 | ecosystem: Environmental > Terrestrial > Soil > Tree plantation...
AAGAATTTTCATCTGCCAGAGTTTTGCACAGTTGTGCTATTGTTCTATGCACATCTATGCTGTGCAATTTCGTCTTTGTTTTTGGACACCACACTGTTATAGGACCTTGTTGTGTGACCGTTGCTAATTGTGATCCTGTTGTATGAAATCGTATATGCAATGGAGCTTTTTGTTCGTTCAACATAACACCTGTCAGTGTTTTGAGGTCCCACAAAAAAAGAGGTATATCATCACTACTTGTTGCTGCTTGATCCGTAGCACAACAGATATCAAACGCTAAAATGTTTTGGGTATGTCTTGAAAGAATCATGTCATATTCATTTGAAATACTGTGGTATGCTCTATTCATGACATATGCTTTAATTGATTGTGGCAACTTATCAAGTGCTTCAAAATTCTGAGGTTGATTTTGAGCAGGGTCGCATACAATGTCCAATGTGTTGCAGGTAACAGCATTTAAATTCTCTTGAGCGTGTTTCTCAAAGAAAGTGATGACTTTCTTAAAGAGATTATTTGTGTCATAAAGGGTGTAAATAATACGATCGGTAAGTTTGAGCTTATTACCGTAATAGTTTCCAACAGTGTTTAAAATCGCTTGTGCTTGTACGATATCGATGGAGTTAAGTCCGCCGTACTGGTTTTTGATACACATATCAAGGTTATTAATGATTTCATCAAAAGCTTTCTCGGTATTGTGTTGATTTGTTGTTGAGGGTGTTTTTGTCTTGATGATGGAAAGTTCAGTATCTTGTCGTTTTGTTCCAAGAAGAGGTTTGTGATCCATAGTGAAGAGCATCAGATGAGTACAGCACAGAAGTAATAGAGAAATAATGTTAATGTTGGTGTGTTTCATAAAAGTGTTATTCCTTTTTTAGATGAAGTAAAAAATCAATGTTAGTATAATATGTCTGATGTAGATGACAAGAAAAAGAGAGAGCTCCGATTTTTTTCGGAGCTCTCTCTTTGATCTTATAATTTTTAGTGCAATTTATTATAATAGAGAACAATTTCCTTGATGGCCTTGTGGATAATGTGTTGTAGCATAACCTGAACCTGAAATCGGTGTATCTTCATGAGTATTTGGCTGTGTGGAAATAGTATCATCAGGAGTTTCAACTGTTTGAGCAGGCATTGTCATCACAGCAGAAAGTAACGCAATGATTTCTGGTGAACGATTAAAGCGTTTGGCGATCATAAGAGGAGTACGTTCGTTGTCGTCAAGATGATGTGTTTCTGCTTTATAATCAATCAATGGTTGGATAATCTCCATATTACCAATTTCAACTGCTCTGTGTAGAGGCATTTGTTTGCCATGAGGGTAAGGTCTGTTTGGATTAGCGCCATGTTGGAGTAACAATATAACAATTGCGGGAATAATCTTTTTTTTATCATTACAGAATGAATATGTTTGTTCTTGTAGTATTGCCATATGCAGTGGATATCTACCGAATTGGTCAGGAAGATCAGCGTTGGCATTATGTGTTAAAAGAACTCTAACAATATCTGTAGCACCTTTTTCTATTGCGAGCATTAAAGGGGTTCTGCCTAATGAATCTTGTGCGTTGGTATTTGCTTTATATTCACAAAGAAGTGTGGCTACTCCAAGCTTTACGTCTTCCGCTGCTATGTGTAGTAAAGAGTTGTTTGCTATCCAAGGCACATTAGGATTTGCTCCATGTGCAAGAAGCACCCGAGCTGCTGCAATACGATCACTACTGCTCCAAGTGAGCAGATTCCTCAGAGGAGTTGCGCCATGTTCGTTAATAGCATCAACTTCAGCTCCCTTATCAAGCAATTGAGTGAGTGCTTCTGGTTTTTCTGTAAAAAACAAACAATTACGTTCACCTTGTGCGCGTGCTTTTATATCAGCACCCATGGAAAGTGTTAATGGTCTTAATTGATCATCATCAACGTTATCTAAAAAAATTCGATTAATGTTCTCTTGGTTTAGTCCAAAAAGTGGTGCAATGTTTTGAGGTTCGAGGGCAAGATTGCAATGTTCAGCACGTTCCTTGATAATATTAACAATATGGAATGAAGAGTTGTTGATTTGTGTTACTAACTTTTGCAAGCTACTAGATGTTATGAGAGTCGAATCTGTCTGTGGTGAATCCATACACTGAACAATGCAAGTACTCAGCAAAAATGACAAATGTAATACCATCTTAACATTCATACGCAATCCTTTTTTTAAGAAAATTTAAGTCAAAAGATATTTCAGTGTTAAGATAATATGTGCTGGGGTAAATAACAACATCAAAAAAAAGAGCTCCGATTTTTTTCGGAGCTCTTTTCAATTTTAACACGTGTAAGTACTTTTTTAGTACATTCCGCCCATACCACCCATTCCGCCCATATTAGGCATGTTAGGTGTTTCTTTTTTATCTTCAGCAATATCGCAGATTGATGCTTCTGTTGTGAGCAATAATCCTGCAATTGATGCTGCATGTTGAATTGCTGAACGGGTTACTTTAGCCGGATCAATAATTCCTACATGAACCATGTCAACATATTCACCTTTTTTAGCATCAAAACCAATGTTGCCAGATTCAGCTTTTACTTTGTTAACAACAACAGATGCTTCGTAACCAGCATTTGAAGCGATAACGCGCAGAGGTTCTTCCAATGTACGACGAACAATCTGTACACCAAGACGTTGATCGCCTTCAAGAGCAAGAGCATCAACAGCTTTTTGTGCACGGATTAATGCTACACCACCACCGGCAACAATACCTTCTTCAATGGCAGCGCGTGTTGCATTGAGTGCATCTTCAATGCGATCTTTCTTTTCTTTCATTTCGGTTTCTGTCGCTGCACCAACTTTGATGACTGCAACACCACCTGCTAATTTTGCCAAGCGTTCTTGCATTTTTTCTTTGTCATAATCAGATGAGCTGTTTGCGATTTGTATTCTAATTTGTGCAACACGTCCTTTGATGCTTTCGGAATTGCCTTGGCCTTCGATGATCGTGCAATCATCTTTGGTCAATACAACTCGTTTTGCGGTACCAAGATCGGTAAGTTGAACACTTTCAAGTTTTAATCCAATGTCTTCTGAGATAAGTTTTCCACCAGTTAAAATTGTGATGTCTTCTAACATTGCTTTGCGACGATCCCCAAAACCAGGAGCTTTAACTGCAGCGATATTAAGTACACCACGCAATCTGTTTACTACCAATGTTGCAAGGGCTTCACCTTCGACGTCTTCTGCAATGATCAAAAGTGAACGACCAGTTTTTGCAATTTGTTCCAGGATTGGAAGCAAGCTTTTCATGCTTGTTACTTTTTTCTCAATGATCAATAGGAATGGATTTTCCAGTGCGGCTTCCATTTTTTCCTGATTGGTCACAAAGTATGGAGAAAGGTATCCACGATCAAATTGCATGCCTTCTACAACATCCAATTCATCTTTCATACCCTTTGCTTCTTCAACAGTGATAACACCATCACGGCCAACGCGTTCCATTGCTTGTGCAATCAAGTTACCAATCGTTTCATCTGAGTTTGCAGAAATAGTCGCAATTTGTTGAATCTCTTTTTTATCAGAAACTGCAGCAGCATTTTTTTTGATTGTTTCTACAACAGCTTCAACTGCCTTATCAATACCACGCTTTAATTCCATAGGATTTGCGCCAGCGGTGACAAATTTATTACCTTCTCTGAAAATTGCTTGCGCGAGTACAGTTGCTGTTGTGGTTCCATCGCCAGCGATATCTGCAGTTTTGCTTGCAACTTCGCGTACCATTTGCGCGCCCATATTTTCTAACTTGTCTTCAAGGACAATTTCTTTTGCCACGGTTACACCATCTTTGGTGATGGAAGGTGCGCCATAGGAACGCTCAAGGACAACATTGCGTCCTAAAGGCCCAAGGGTGACTTTAACTGCTTCGGCTAATGTGTCAACACCTTTACGGATTTTTTCACGTGCTTCGGTGCCAAAAACGATTCTTTTTGATGACATAATTAATCTCTTTTATATAAAAAAATTTTATTATTTATACCCATTTTCCGCTTCGGGCCTTCGTAGCCTTGGCGAAGTAGGCTATTCTTTTAACCCCATGCTACATTGCATTTTGCATGGGGACCCCTAACAAAGAGGGGAGGATTGTGTAGTTCTTGTTTATTCTTCAATGACTCCAAGGATGTCGCTTTCGCGAACAATGATATGATTATCGTCAGCGTCGGTACCTGCGTATTTGCCAAAATAGACGGTATCGTTGATACGAACGGTTAATGGAGTTACCTTGCCCTCATGTATGCGGCCTTGGCCTACGGCAATGACAACACCCGTTTGCGCTTTTTCCTTTGCAGCGTCAGGGATGATAATGCCAAAGGCAGTTTTTTCTTCGCTTTCAACGCGTTTTACGAGGATATAATCTCCAAGTGGACGAAATTTTTTAAACATGTATTCTCCTTACAAATGGTGATACTCGCATGATTCATACCATCATTCATTATAGATTAAAACCAGTAAAACTCAAATTTTTTTTACAGTAAGTGACTCAGGTTTTCTAACTTATAGTTGTTTATTTTTTTGCAAAAAATCCCTAGCACACAAGTGTTTTTCTGATTTGGCATAAATTTTATTTTTCTTAATAAAGTTTAATGTGTTTCACTCATATAATTTGTATATTTTTAAGTTAGGTTTTAATTGTTTGAGTAGGTTTGGTATAGTTGAGGAAATGAATATGTGTTCGTATGGTTCGACAGGCTCACCACGAACGGGTAAATAAATTTTTCACTCCGTTCGTCCTGATAGTTTGACGAGCTCACTAGTAAATGCTGCACTCAGTACTCTCACGAGATTATTCTAATCCCGTTCGTCCTGAGCTTGTCGAAGGATACGAACCCCTTATAAAAACAAGGAGGTTGTATGAATATTTATCCATCGCTTATGGTAGTTGATCAAGTAGATGTAGAAAAAGAAATTGATATACTTCAACCTCATTGTGCAGGTTTTCACATTGATGTTATGGATAACACATTTGTGCCGAACGTGACATGGAATGTGCAAGAAGTTAATGCAATGGTAAAGATGATGACATCACCATGGATACACTTGATGGTTGAAGATTCGATTGGTTTTTACGACAAACTTTTTCTTCCCGCAGGATCTCTTGTTTCTTTTCATATAGAATTAGATATTGATATTGATCATTTTATAAAAACAATAAAAGAAAAAAAACACAGAGTGAGTATCGCGATGCGTCCAAAAACGCCCATCTCTGATCTTGTTCCATTTTTGAATATTGCAGATCAAATTTTATTGATGTCAGTTGAGCCAGGCTTTTCTGGTCAATCTTTTTTACCAAGTACATTTGATCGCATTGATGAATTAAAGGAGCTCGGCAAACAACATGATGCACATTTTCGCATTGGTCTTGATGGAGGAATTAATAAAGAAAATATTAAAGACCTTGCGATGAAAGGTGTTGATGATTGTGCAATTGCCACTGCAATTTTTAAGTCACGTGATCATGTACTTGCTCTCCAAGAATTGCAAAAATTAGCACGTGTGTGAAAAAAGTGCGAGGTGTAATTTTTGTTGGAATGCACAGTACAATCGTGGTAATGTTGAAGTGGAACTACAAAATATATTGTATTTTTAAAAAAAAGGATGCCTATGGAAAAAGAAACGCGCATGAAAAGTTTGATAGTCATTATCGCAATTGTTGTTGTTCTTGGAGTTGCAGGATTTATGTTGATGAGAAATCGCTTTGGTGCGACCAAGATGAAGGTTACGACTGCAGGACAAATTACACTTCTTAATGATTCATCTGACACAATGAGTGTTGAGTATAAGTTTGGCGGTAAAAATATAGCAATGGTATTACCTCCGCGTGAAAAAATAACCTGTGGATCAGATGGTCTTTTGAGGATTTTCACATCAGATAAAGCCGGAGCATATGAGATAACGTATCCAATAGATATGCGTGAGCGTGAAATAAAAGTTTCTCAGGTTGTTGCTGCAGGAAAAAAGAAAGAACTTGAAGGTGCAATTGCTACTGAAAAAGGAATGATTGGTGATATTAAAGTGATGTACGAAGAGCCGCGCGAGCTTGATTAAACAAGACATGAATTTTTATAACAAAAAAAGAGACCGATTTTTTTCGGTCTTTTTTTTTGTTATGTATCAATAAAAAATAATGAGTGTAGTAATCAGCCACGAAATAAATTGGAACGGCCAGAACAAAATTCTAAAAAAGTAGAGCGATCTGTTTTGATACCATTCCCAGCGTTTGTAGTAATACATTAAAATAGTGTGAATAACAAGTAAAATGATAGTTACGTACGTGTAAAAGAATGCATATTCCATGTAGAGTGTTGACCCTGCTGGATGTTGTTCACGTAAGGACCGTTGTAAAATAACAAGCGCAAAAAAGAGTCCCGTATAACCACCAAGAATATTGAGTGGAGATGTGCTTTTTGTAACTACAAGTAATGTAGAAAAGAGTGCAAAAAGAATAACAAGAAGTGGTAATATATAAAGGACAAATGGATTTAATAGGTTACGATTCATGATAGCATTGTAAATGAGGTGGAATTGATCAGTAACTTTACCGTATCCTTTGAAGCCAAAGTTAACGCTTGGATCAGTTTTATAATATTCAAAAAAGGTTTGTTCAATAGTAAAGCCTGCAAGAGAAAATTCTTTATCAAGTCCTGGTGTTGCTTCGGGACTTATTTTTTTATAAGCAATCAAATCTGGTGTCAATATAATATTTTTTTCAATATCTCGGTGTTCTAAACTAATCCGAATTTGTTGTTGATCAAAAGGATATTTTGCATAATTTTGTTCCTGGAATAATATTCCTTGGAGCATTACGGTTGATGTTTCTGTGTGATCTGTTTCTGAAGTAAGGGGTTGGCCAAATGTTATTCTTGTTGCTTGTGGCAGATCTATTCCTCGACTGATATTCTGGTGAAGTTGTGTATTATATTTGTTCCATAAATATCCTGAAATTGAAATATGATCAGGATCAGGAATGCTGAGAGAATACAGTAATATTCCGCATGGTACGATGATCGGAGGTTCTTCATGTTTGCGTTCAGCTTCATCATATAAATCATTTAAAAATTTATTGAGATTTGATTGATCGGTAATAATTGTTCTTGTTTCTCTATTGATTATGCTTGTTATTTGTATTGTACGCCATGTAATGACAAGAGTAAGAACAAGTATGATGTTTGCAATGATAGCATACAAAGTAAGAGAGATAAGCGTACATTTTTCAAGAAGAGTGAATAATAATAGAATTGTTGTTGTTGTCCAAAGTATGATCCAGAAAGCATATTGACGCATTTTTTGTACCGGTAGATCAACCTCATCTTCCGCAAATATGGATGCAATAATCCAATTACTTGGTTTTATTGGATGAGTATAAATCCAGTAACGATCTTTTGCTATTTTTGACGTGTATGATTCAAGAAGTGGTTTTCCTTCAGTCGCTTTTTGTGCGATAGAAGCAAGTTCTTCATTACCTTGTGATTGTGCATATTGTAATAAAGTTGTCTCCGTTTGAATAAGCGCAATGGTGGGATGGAAAATGAATGCACCATCACTATTCATAATTATTGAATAGCCTGTTTGTCCAATATCGCCGTATTGTGCTGTATTGATGACATTATCAAGTGAAAAGGTGATTGCAACAACACCATCTGGTTGATTATTTTGATCAAAAACTGTGCATGCATAAGTACAACTCGGGTATAGATCGTTATTCTTCGTTCGATTAATAATCCATGTAGAATTATGTTCCAATGCCTGTGTATACCATTTTGTTTTATAAATATTTGTTTCATCAGATGGAGCAGGTACGGTCCGATGATTGTTGTTTTCCGAGTTAGAGCTCATTGTGTAGAGAGATGTTTCAGTTTTATCAGGCACAAAGAGGATGGTGATAGTGGTGATCATGCGATTTTCTGCCAAATCTCTTTTGATGCGTGTCTGAATATCATCTTTTTTGAGATAGTTTATGCGTAAATCATCAGCAATGGATTGTCCAACAAAGACCATTTTTTTGAGGAAAGTTTCGATGAGATCGGTATTTTTTGAGGTATTTTCTATTGCTTGTTTTTTTGCTTTTTCAATAGTGGATGATTTTTTTTTAGTGAATTGAACAATATTTTTTGTGGTAAGGCCAAGAAACAGAAGAAACAAAATAAAAAATGGACTTTTGACGAAAGCGGGTATTTTATTACAAGGTGCTGATGAATTTAATTTTTTTATTTTCTGTTGTATGAGACGGAAAAATAAGTATGTCATAAGCAATAGACAAAATATAAAAATAAGCAGAGAAATGAGGAAGTATGTGTATACTTTGTATGCAGGTTCCAATATTTCCGCTTGATCAATTTTAACGATCATTCCCCAGTCAACTTTAGGAATAAATTTCCATGCACCAATGACCCTTGTTCCTCCATAATCTACCGCTTTTCCAGAACCCTCTTGACCAAGAATACCCGCTTGAATTGAAATCGGAGGACGAGTGAATAACATTCTTTTTTTAAATGCTAAATCAGGATCATTGCGTGTTGGTGCAAGAAACACGGCATATTCGCCATCTCTTTTTCCAAGAACAGTTTCTCCTGTTTTGCCTAAACCAATGTATTGATTGGTAATGAGATAAATTTTTTCTTGATCTATTTGATAGGAAAGTGAACCAACATATTTTTGTTCTTTGAGAATAGGAATTGTGATGAAGAGCGCTGGTTCTTGCAGTAGTTCATCAAAAGTAAAATGAGAAAAATCGTTAGTAAGTGTCATCATTGCTCGTTCGTATGATTTTCCTAACGATGAATCAGCGTTAACGTTTTGATTGATAAAAGTGTTCTTTGTTGTTGAAAAGATAATTGTTTTATCTTTATTGATGAGTAGGATATTTTTAAATCCCATGTTTTCTTTATGTGCATTAATTAGACGAGAAAGCGTTTGTTGTTGCTGTTCATCAAGTGATTTTTGTTCAGATGTAAGATTAAATGTGTTGATTACAACAACTTCTTGTGATAATTGTACCGCGTTTGTTTCTTGTTCATTGAGAAATGTTTTCAACTCGTTGGCACGAGCATCTGCCATAACGGAAAGTTTCTTTTGGTATATTGGTACAATTGAATAATATACATAGCGATACCAACCAAATAAACAACAAGCAATAATACAAAATAATAATGACAATAGGATACTTAATCGTTTGAGCATGGTGTACCCTCTAATTCGCATATTTTGGTTCGCAGTGCGTGCCATTCATCAATAGAGCGTGATGATGGATATGGCTCAGGTTGGATTGATTTGTCAGAACTCCACACAATAGTGAATTGTTTATCTGAACGTATTTTTCCAACACGTGAATAGCTCCAGGTTCGCAATGATTTTTCTGCAATATGTATAATACCTTGAGGGGCACTGAATGCCCGATTATAAAGTGCAGGTAGCACGAGAGAACTTTCGGTTGATTGTACTTTTTCTACTGCTTGCTTCCATAAATAGACACCAAAATAAGCTGCTTCCATAGCATCACTCGTTGTTTGTTTTTCACCATACATTTCTTCAATTTTTTTTACGAAAATTTTGTTTTCAATCGTATCAATACTTTCAAAATAACTCCAGGTTGCATAATCACCCGTCATTGCATGAGTATTAAAGAGTTGAAGCTCTGGTTCAGAAATACTGAATGACATGCTCGGAATTTTTTCGGGAGTTATGCCTCGTTTACGTAATTCTGTATAAAAAAGAATATTAGTATCGCCTTCAATATTATTTAAAATGACATCCGGTTTGCTCGAAATAATTTTTTGTAGGATTGGTTCAATATTTTTATCCTCAAGCGCAAGATATTCTTCTCCTACAATGGTTCCATTATGTGCATATACAACATCTTTAATGATTTCGTGTAATAGTCGATCAGATCCAACGAGGAAAAATTTTTTGCCAAGATTTTGCATACACCACGTAACACCCGGAATAATTTGTTGATTTGGTGTTGTACTTGTATACACAATATGTTTAGAATTTTCCAGACCTTCAAATTGTACTGGATAAAAAAGAATAGAATTATATTTTTCAACTACGTTTTTCACTAAGATTCTACTTGGTGATGTCCAACATCCAAAAATGACGGCAACGTTTTCTTCTTTGATGAGTCGCTCTGCTTCCGCTGCAAACACATCTTCATCGGATTTTCCATCAACCAGCAAGGGTTCTATTTGTTTTCCTAAAATTCCTCCTGCGGCATTTATTTCTTTAATTGCAAGGAGTGTTGAATCTGCAACTGGTTTTTCACTAATGGCAAGATCACCACTGAGAGAGTGAAGAATGCCAACTTTGATTGTTGTTTGACGAGGGTATTTCTTCCAGATGAGTATCAAGATACAGGCA
>Ga0075420_100006407_pt1 | contig 10373 bp, 7 predicted proteins | sample SoiMetdeltSBSDD4_FD_75296 | JGI IMG/M metagenome (GOLD analysis project Ga0075420, IMG submission 75296) | Bulk soil microbial communities from a Populus tree surrounding site in Tennessee, USA - Soil MetaG P. deltoides SBSDD4 | ecosystem: Environmental > Terrestrial > Soil > Tree plantation...
CGGGTACCAGAAGGACGGAACCGCGGTGAGCAGCAAGGGCATGGCTACCGCACGCGGAACCGAGGCTCCGAGGCCCTGCGCCGCAATGCCCGCCGCCGCTACACTGCCGAGCGTCAGAACGGGCAGGACAATCAGAAAAAGCGCCTGGTGAGGTGCGATGCCCGTGATGCGAACCAGCAGAGCCGCCATTGCCTGGATGCCGAGGTGGTAAATCGGCCTTCCGCCCAGGTTGCTGAGGGATTCCGGTGGATAGATGCTCGTTCTCGCCATGGCGTGGACTTTCTCGAGCGAGTACGGCGTGTCGACGTTGAAAAACACCGGGGGGAAGTCACCCGGCGCCATCGTCATCGCCGAGATGACGATGGGTGAGACGAGCGCCAGCGCCAGGAGACCGCCAATCGCACCGTCGAGCCGGAGTCGGATGTGGACGCGCGGCAACAGAAATGCCGAGGATCGACGCGCGGCGACGGCGCACGCGAGCGTCGCAATCGGCCCGACGAACCAGGGCAGGGAAAAGACCAGTGAAACCACAAAGCTGATCGTGGCCAACAAGAGTCCGGCGATGGATCGCACCAGGGCCCACGACAGAGGCGCGGCCTCATCGCGCCAATCGACGAGCAGCGAGCCCGTGACGTATCCGAGAAGATAAAGGGCGACGAGGTTCGCGACTACCTGTGCGAGGCCAGAATTTGCGAACCACGACAGCCCGAGCGCACCGACGGCCCCAGAGATAATGACGACGGTCGGTGTACGCCAGTCATTCGAAACGGCAAGCATGGAAATGCGATTACCTGCGCTGGGCTCTCTCAGGCGCCGGATGTTGCCCCGGTTCCCTGAGGCTGCGGGTCGAACGTCCAGTCAAGCTTGGGTGACACGAGCCCACCCAGTTTGTCGCGCCGCGTCGTTGACGGGTCGAACACCTGGAACGAAAGGGCGTTGAACGCGGCGAGCGGAAATTTCTCCGTCCCGCCGCGAACGAGGACCGCATCGATGCTTGCCGAGTAGATCGTCTCAGCCAGCAGGTTTGGTGGGATGCGGATTGTCGTCACGTGGACTCCGGTTTCGTTCACCGGGAAGAAGTCAGAGCGCACCCGAAAGACGAGTGTGCCGTGTGCGTTCAAATGCAGGACGAACCGGACGGTGATGTCGTCGCACACGTTGATGCGCAGCCCGATCTTGACGAATACCTCGTCCTCGGCGCGCACGGCGCCAACTTCTCGGCCGTCGGCGGCGGTCAAGATAACGAAGAGTACTTCGCCGGCGGCGTTCTTGTGGCTGCCGCTGCGGGAGTCTTTCAGACGCCGTCCGGTCATCGACCACGAGGCGTTCTGATATTCGGCAATCACCTCGTCCGGGTCGCCGATCTTCACGATTTCGCCGGCGTTCAGCCACAGCACGCGCGTACAGAGGCGACTGATGGCGGCCATGTCGTGCGACACGAACAGGACGGTCATTCCGTCGCGACCCGCCTGCGAGACTCGTTCCAGGCATCGCTCCTGGAAATCGATATCTCCTACCGCGAGCACCTCGTCGGCGAGCAGGATGTCGGGGTTCATATTGATAGCCACTGAGAACGCGAGCCGCAGGTACATGCCGCTTGAGTACCGTTTGACTGGCACGTCAATAAAGTCGCCGATGTCGGCAAATTCGATGATGCTGTCGAGGCGGCTCGTGACGATGGCTGCGGGTATGCCGTAAAGCGCGGCGTTGAGAAAGACGTTCTCGCGGCCGGACACTTCTTGCTGGAACCCGGCCCCGAGCGAGAGGAGCGGCACGACGCGCCCCACACCCACTACACGACCTTCAGTGGGCGGCGTCACTCGCGACAAGACCTTGAGGAGCGTCGTTTTGCCGGCGCCGTTCGGGCCGATGATCCCGAGAATTTCGCCGGGCTCGACGCTGAACGACACGTCTCTGAGCGCCCACAGTTCCTGACGCTGTTTCGTGCCGAGAATGTAACGCTTACTGAGCCGTCTGACGGTAAGACTCTGCATGAGTGACCAGCGCAGCCCGGGCTGCGCGTGCAATGAGGAGACTGAGCGCGGGTCGCCGCTCGGGCGCCGACTCCACCGTCGGCAGCTTTTCGATAGCGTCGACGAGTATCGGAGTGGCGGGAATATCGAGACCGGCTGGTCGCAGAAACGAACCGAGGAAGCTCTCAAAATCGGCGCGGGACGAGGGATGAAGCAATTCCGCCGCAAGCTGCGCATGGTGCTCGTCGAACGTCGACGCCAGTGTGAGGAAGCCCGTTCCCTTCAGGTGCGCGAAATGAATGGTGCCCTCCTGCGTGTCTGAAAAATCAGCATCCAGAATCGTGAAGCTGCGGCGACCAACAATGCCGGCTTCGATCATGGCGCTGGTGTTGACGCCAACGACTGCCGCGGAGTGGAACAGCGAGTCGAAGTATCCGCGTTTGGCATCCTCTTCGAGGGGTAACGCTCCCGCGCGTGGCCAGACGGTGACATTGTTCAGATCCGCCAAATTATCGGTCTGCCATGCCATGGCAGATCCCGGGTGGGGACGAACCAGAACACTGCATCCACGTAGCGAGTCCATGGTCGAGTTCCGCAGGGCGCGTACCCATCGGTTGACGAAGGCCGCTTCGTTGGGTGCTATGAACCCGGACGAGCAAAGGTAGAGGAAGTATGGCCTGTCGGGATCCAAGCCCACACCGGCACAGAATGCCTCGCGGGTCGTGCTGGGCCTGGCCTCGAACCAGTCGTCGAACAGCGGTGCGCCGGTCACGCGCACGTGAGAGTCCGGCGTCTCGTGAAGGTCTGTCGCTTCACCGCGCTGCGCCTCGTTCCACACGAAGACCTGATCGGGCTGTACCGCGATCACACCCTTGTTGGTCAGGTTGTCCCAGCTCGCGACTGCGAGTGCGACAGGAATGCCGCGATGTCGCGCACTCTTCACGTAGTCGACCTGGTAGGAATTGAAATCCACAAGCGGCGTGACGACTACGACGTCCGGCCTGATCCGATTGAGGCATGCCTCGATGTCGGCATCTATGGGGATGGTGCGCTCGACCATGTCGAGCGCGCGCGCCACAGTCGCTGCCAATGGCCACGACGAGGGGAGCCAGCCAGCCAGGCGCGGCGCTTGTGTATCCACGTGCCTGTAGGCACGTTCGGTCAACTTCGGTGCCCCTCGAAAGATCGGGTGGCGGTACCTGAGTGCGTTCCGGCCAGCTCGGACAGCGGCGGCGAGCTCCGTCCAGTCGTCGGTGCGGCGCGGCAGTTTCTCCGCGGTGACGGATGGGAATTCCCGCTGCAGGTTTTCGAGAAACGCAGGCGTGTCCACCGCCATGTGCCGTTCCGGGCCGCGCGAGCCCACGACAACTTCATGCCCTCGCTCTGCCAACATCCGGATCGTTGACGCGTAATTACGCAGGTAGCCGTGATTACGCATCACGAACAGTACCTTCATTGTCTGTATCTTACTGGAACGTCTGGGGCTGTCCGGCGGTCCGACGGCGTCCCGGGTCGTATAATCGGCACGTGGGTGAATCCGGGGGCAACGTAGAGGGCGATGCCCCAGCCGAAGTCGTGACGCCTAAGTCGAAAGGTGACGGGCGCGCCTTCGAACGCCTCCGCGAGGAGGCGGAACGCCTGTCACTCAAGCAACGCGTGCTCCTTCTGGATGTCCTCTCGGCACAGGCTACAGCCGTGCGCGAAGACGGCGTGAAGTTCAGCCTGCGCTCGGTTACCGAGTTCAAACGTTTCGGCAAGAGCAAGCCGGCCGACGAGCCGATGGTCGAATGGATCCGTGGCTTCGGTCCGACTGACGTGTTTTTCGACATCGGTGCCAATACAGGCGCCCTGTCGCTCCTGGCCGGTACGGTGCACGGCGGGCGTGTGCCGGTGTTCGCATTCGAGCCAGCGTTCGACAACTTCGAATCGCTTGTCAGGAATGTGCTGGTCAACGGGCTCGAATCGGTCATCACACCTCTCCAGGTTGCGCTCTTCGATGTGACTGCTCTGACGCCGTTCTACTACCACGGGAGGGGAGCCGGCAGCGCGCTCCATGCGGTCGGCCAGCCTCTCGATTTCCTGCGTCGTCCTTTCGAGGCGGTTGCGGTTCAGCAGGTGATGGCATTCAGGCTTGATGACCTGGTGCAGTCGTTCAACTTGCCTCGTCCCACCCGTATCAAGCTTGACGTCGACGGTTTCGAGGACAAGGTCCTGGCTGGAGCTGAGCGGCTACTCACGGCCGGTCCCGCCGAAATCGTGGTCGAGCTGGTGCAGACCGACCCTGACGACAGGCACGCAGAAGGCGTGGTGTCGTACCTCAATGGACTGGGTTACAAACAGATATCTCTCGTGGAGCGGCGTCCGCCCGGCACATACCCGCGGGCAATAGACGCGCTCTTTCGTCGCGACTGACCCTCAGAGCCGAGTGAATCGCCCGTACCACAACGGCGCCGGGGTTCCGTCTTCGCGCGTGCGTTCGTAACGATCGGTCAGCGCGAATCCGGCTGTTGTGAGGATGTCCATCACGGCATTGGTGTTCTGGACGTCCACTTCAATCATCAGCTCCTGAAGGTCGGGATGCGCGAGTGTCCGGTGCGCGCCGCGCAGTACGTCGGCCTCGGCGCCGTCCACGTCGATCTTGATGAACCGTGCCCCGGGAAGCGCGAATTGTGAAACGAGATCGTCGAGGCGTGTCAGAAGCACGGGTTGACGATAGACGGGAGCATCGCCTCGTGCATCTGCGGCGTCGCCGCCAATCGCGTGGCGCGCGTGTCCCGGCACGAGTCTGTGGTAATTCAGTGTGCCAAGTGTCGTGTGCTCGCCCAAGGGAAGGGGCACTGGCACAACAATGTCCGATACATCGTTGAGGACGATGTTGTCGCAGAGGTGCGCGAACGTCGCGTACGACGGCTCGAACGCGACGACCCGGCCGCTGGGTCCGACTTTAAGGGCCGCAATCAACGAGTACGCGCCGATATTTGCCCCGATGTCGTAGAAGACATCGCCCGGGACGAGGGATTCCAGCCAGGAAACCGTCGTCGGTTCCTTGCGACACGAAAAAGCACGCGAGGTACGCTCGACCTTCGACGTTACGTAGAGATGCAGATCACCGCGAGCGTAGTCAAGGGGGACGATCTCGGGAGGCTGCTGATTCGGCGCCGCGCCTGACAACCGTTTTAACAATCGTCGATGGTGTTTGCGGCGTTCCTCCGGGGTCGGCACCATCTGCCCCGAGATTGTCAAACTGTCCAGTGGATGTCAAACTGCGGATCGGTGGCGACGAACATGGAAGCCCGCATAGCGAAAGCGTTCCGCGTGCGAGGCCCGCGGGCTCGGGCGTGGTATGTGCGTGCCCGTCGCGCCGCCCGCTTCTTCCACGATCGTGATCGTCGTGCCGTCCTCGCCGCTCTTCCGCCGCCGGCATTTCAGATCCCGTTGGCTCACGGCTATCTCGTCCTGCCTCCCGCGACATTCGAGGAAACGCGGACGATCATCACCGATGCGGCGGATTGGCTCAGGGCGTTCCAGTCATCGGAGCCTTCGTTCGGAAAAAAACGGAAACGTTTCCTCCAGAACGTCCTCGACAGTTCAACGTTGACGCGAGAGTCTGCGGTCGTACGGCTTGCGTTGCGCGATGATCTGCTGGTCGCCGTCGCTCGGTACCTCGGTGTCGTTCCCCTTCTCAGCACCATATCCGCATTTCTGTCCGCCGACTCTGATCCCGCGCACCAGAGCAGCCAGCTTTATCACTGTGATGGCGACGATGTACGTCAGGTGAAGGTCTTTATCTATTGCAGCGACGTCAACATGACGTCGGGGCCGTTGACCGTGCTCGATGCGGAGTCCACCGCTGCGGTCATGGACGCCACGCGCTACCAGTTCAGGAGGCGGCTGGCCGACGAGCAGGTGCATGCGGTCGTCGGGACAGGAAAGGAACGAGTGATTGTCGGGCCGGCCGGAACGACGGCGCTCGTCGACACGAGCCGGTGCCTTCATTTTGGGTCACGGGTTGATCGGAACGCGATCCCGCGGCTGGTGGTGATGATTCAATACCAGACGCCGTACTCGTTCATGCCACCGGAGGGTTCACGTTCCTTCCGGCATCTTGCGGATGACGATCTGCCGGAGCTGCAGCGCTTGGTGCTGGGCGTCTAGCTACCTGGTCGGTCCCGATTCATGCGGGCTGATTCGCGGCGTCCAAGCCCGTCAGTTGGACGGACAAAACATCCCGGAGCTCCTGGCCTCAGAGGACGGGTTGGCCAGGGTCAATCAGAGCACATCCTTCGTTGACCCGATCCTGCCAAATCACTTAATATTCAGGGGTTGTTGCGCCAAGATCCAACCTTCTGCGCACGCTTCACGCGGCAGGAAATCGTCGCTTCCAGCCTCGACATTTCGGCATGAGCTGAACCGTCTCCCCGCCCCCGCGGAGGGGATGGCGCGTCGCTGGGCGTGTATTCCAGAAGGTACGGGACCTCTGCACCCGTTCTGTGAGTGAGAGGGCGGTAGTTTGCCTGCCTCCTGATCCTGCGGGTCGTGCTGAGCGTGATGACCGCGGCTGGCACTGACTCCCACCTGACTTGTCAATGTCCGACAGATTTCTGACTCGGCTTCTGCGGCGGATTGGCTGGGCGACTGAACCCCTCCTCAACCCAGACGCTGCGGCGCGGCGTTCGCGCGAAGCGGCCACCAAGCGCAGCGTCGATCGCCTCGAGGTGGCCGTCAGGCGCCTCGACACGCAGGTTGACCGCGTCACAGATCGGCTCGAGAAACTCGATCGGCGTCAGATCGAGCATCTTGAGGCAGCCGTGGCCACGCTCCGTTGGAGCACTCGTCGCCAGATCGCCTTCTCTGACCGGCTGCTCCGCGCCTCGAATCAGCACAGCGAGCGCGAGTTCGTTCGCGAGCGCGCTCTTCGTCGTCTCCGTCGACTTGATCGCTCCCGGACCATCCTGGTTGGGCCGTGGACTGGTGAGGTGGGCTTCGAACTGCTCTATTGGGTGCCCTTTGTGCGATGGGCGGTTGACCAGCTTGGTGTCGATCCAAGTCAGTTGATCATCATGTCGCGCGGAAACACGGCCTCTTGGTACGGTCTTCCGGGGGCACGTTACATTGATGTGCTCGAACGACGGTCGGCGTCAGAGCTGCGCTCCCACATGGCAGAAGCGAAGAAGCAGCGGACGCTTCGTGTATTCGACCGGCGCCTCATCAGAGAAGTGGCTGCGGAGGTCGGAGGACGCGTCGGTGTGCTGCATCCCGCCCTCATGTATGCGCTCTACATGCCGTACTGGAAGCAGGTCACCTCGCTCCGGTGGGTGGAGCAGTTCGCGAGTTTCGCCCGAATCTCCCCGCCGTCAGTATCGGGCCTGGCGCTGCCGAGCGAATACGTGGCGGTCCGCTTCTACTTCAGCGATTGTTTTCCAGATTCCCCGTCCAACAGGGCGCTCGTCGAAGAAGTAGTCAAGGCCGTGTCACGCGAGCGGAACGTCGTCATTCTCAGCAGCGGCGCGCGCGTGGACGACCATCGAGATGCAGCGGTGTTGCCAGGGTCGTCCGGCCGTGTGTACACCCTCGACCACCTCACGCGTCCCGAGACGAACCTCGCGCTACAGACGGCGGTCATCGCAGGTGCGTCTGCGTTCATTGGCACCTATGGCGGGTTTTCGTACCTGGCGCCACTGTGCGGCGTGAACACCGTGGCCTTGTATTCGATTGGCAACTACTACTCCCACCATCTCGATTTCGCCCAGCATGTCTTGGCAGAGGTTCAAGGCGGATCGCTGACGGTCATCGACGCCGCGATGCGCGACTTGGTCGGCGAGATCGCGCGTTCCGACGCATTTCAGTGACGATTCTCTTCAGCGTCCAGAATTTCGGTTTCTTACGAAATTTTCAGTCCACAGTAGCTCTGCTCGCGGAGCGTGGCCACTCGGTGCATATCGTTGCGGACCGTGCCGACAGGGTCGGCGGCCCGCAACTCCTGGAGGCGCTGACCGCGGCACATCCCGGAATCACCCACGAGATTCTCAAGTCGCCGCGACGCGGTAAGTGGGTGGGCATCGCCGCGCTCGTTAGACTCACGATCGACTACTGGCGCTACCTCGAGCCACGGTTTGCGCAGGCGGTGCAGCTTCGTGCGCGCGCGGAGGAACATGTTCCGCGGATCGTTGTCGTAATTCCACGGTTGCCGCTGTTCCGGTCGTCTCTGGGCCGCAGACTCCTGATGCGATGGGCGCGGGCGGTGGAGCGTGTCATCCCACCGCGGCCGGACATCGAGAACCTGTTGGAGAAGCGGAAGCCAGACCTGCTCCTGCTGACACCGCTCCTCTACTTCGGTTCGACTCAAGTGGACTACGTGCGCGCGGCGCGCCAGCGCGGCATTCCGAGCGTGCTCGGCGTGGGTAGCTGGGACCATCTCACCACCAAGGGTCTTATTCACGAGGCTCCCGACTGCGTGATCGTATGGAACGAGATGCAGCGCGAGGAGGCGAGGGAGCTTCACGGCATCGATCCGTCAAAGGTGGTCGTCACCGGAGCGCAGGCGTACGACCACTGGTTTAGCCGTCGTGTCAGTACGACGCGTGGGGATTTCTGCGACAGGGTTGGATTGCCGGCAGACAGACCGTACTTGCTGTATCTCTGCTCATCGCCTTTCATCACCCCCCACGAGGTGCCGTTCATCCGGCGATGGATTGCCGCGTTTCGCTCACATTCCGATCCGGCGGTGCGCTCGCTTGGTTTGCTGATTCGTCCGCACCCGCAGAATGCGACCCAATGGAAGGATATTGATCTCACCGACGACGGTGCCGTTGCGATTTGGCCGAGAGCCGGTGCAAATCCCATTGGTGCGGACGCAAGGGCCGAGTACTACGATTCGATGTTTCACAGTCACGCCGTCGTCGGCGTCAACACGAGCGCGCTCATCGAGTCCGGTATCGTCGGACGAGTCGTCTTCTCGCTGCTCGTGGACGAATTTTCTGGCACGCAGGAAGGCACCCTGCACTTCCAGCACCTGAAGAATGCGGGCGGCGGGCTGCTTCGCCTTGCGTCTACGCTCGATCAGCACGTTGCGCAGGTGGCTGCGTCTCTCGGGGAATCCGCCGATCGGGATCAATCGCAAAGTCGCGGCTTCGTGAAAGCATTCATCCGTCCTCACGGTCTCGACGTACCGGCTACACCCCGTGTGGTCGAGGCCATCGAACACGCGGCGACGTTGCGCCTCTCTCCTCACGCGCCGACCCTGGCCACAACCGTAGGGCGCCTCGTGTTGTCACCGGTGGACGAACTCCTTCGACTACGCGGATGAGCAAGCGCATTCTCTTCGTGCTCGCGTCACCCGAGTACCTCCGCTACTACGACACCACGATGACGGCGCTGGTGGACCGGGGGAATACCGTCCTTGTCGGCGTCAACTCGCTGCGTGAGCGAAAACATGCGCGTCTTTCCGAGCTGATCGCGGATTCCCGGATAGAGATTGTCGGAAAGATAGCCACACGCGACGACCTGTGGGTGCACTGGGCCAGAGCCGTACGCGGAACCTTTGATTTCGTCAGGTACCTGCATCCCCGACTTGCAGGGGCGTCAGCGCTGCGGGAGAGGGCAAAGCGGAAGTCGGCGCCGCGGCTGGTCTGGGGGCTCAACCGGATCCGGACGTTGAGTCCACGTGCACTGGATCGAATCTACGGCGTGCTTCGCCTCGCCGAGGCAGCGATTCCGGCGAGTGTGCGACTGAGGCGGTTTCTCGAAGCCACCCGTCCAGACCTTGTTGTCGTTTCGCCTCTGGTCGACTCGATGTCGAATCAGGTGGACATGGTCCGGGCGGCGCAATCGCTGGGAATCCCTGCTGCCCTTGCGGTGGCGAGCTGGGACAACCTGACGAACAAAGGTCACCTGCGTGTGGTGCCGGATGCCGTCATGGTCTGGAATGAGCACCAGAAACAGGAGGCCGTGAGCCTCCACGGGGTTCCTCCGGATCGAGTCGTGGTGACCGGGGCACAGCTTTTCGACCGATGGTTCGACAGGGAGCCGAGTCAGTCGCGCGCAAGCTTCGCTGCCATGGTCGGGTTGCCGAACGACAGGCCGTTCGTTCTCTACACCGGCTCATCGATCTTCATCGCCCGGTCCGAGTACGAGGTGCCGTTTGTGCGTCGGTGGCTGACTGCGCTGCGCGGGAGCGAGGTGCCGGAGCTAAGGGACGCTGCGGTGCTCATCCGCCCGCATCCGTTCAACAGCCAGGCGTGGGAAGAAGCAGATTTTTCAGAATGGGGTCCGGTTGCGGTCTGGCCGCGTCAACGTTACACCCCGGCTTCCGAGACATCTCGAGACAGCCTGTTTGATTCTCTGAAGTACAGCTCGGCGGTCGTGGGTATCAACACCAGCGCCATGATCGAAGCGGCGATC
>Ga0075420_100006409_pt1 | contig 10369 bp, 11 predicted proteins | sample SoiMetdeltSBSDD4_FD_75296 | JGI IMG/M metagenome (GOLD analysis project Ga0075420, IMG submission 75296) | Bulk soil microbial communities from a Populus tree surrounding site in Tennessee, USA - Soil MetaG P. deltoides SBSDD4 | ecosystem: Environmental > Terrestrial > Soil > Tree plantation...
TCCTGGCCGACGACGCGCTCGTGCAGCTTCTCTTCCATCTTGAGCAGCTTCTCGCGCTCGCCCTGCATCATCTTCGACACCGGGATGCCGGTGGCGCGCGACACGACCTCGGCGATTTCCTCGGCGCCGACCTGCGTGCGCAGCAGTTTCGTCTTTGGCGAGACGTTCTTCTGCTGGGCTTCGAGCTGCGGAATCTTGCCGTACTGGATCTCCGACATCTTCTGCCAGTCGCCCTTGCGCTTGGCGTCCTCCATCTGAAGCCTGAGCTTCTCCAGCTCCTCCTTCACGTGCTGGCTTCCCTGGACCTGGGCCTTCTCCGCTTTCCACTCCTCCTCGAGGTCGGCGTAGTCCTTCTCCAGCCGGCCGATCTCCTCTTCGATCAGCTTGAGCCGCTTCTGCGACGCCTCGTCCTTCTCTTTCTTCACCGCTTCGCGCTCGATGCGCAGCTGGATCAGCCGGCGCTCGAGCCGGTCCATGGTCTCGGGCTTGGAGTCGATCTCCATCTTGATGCGTGCCGCGGCCTCGTCGATCAGGTCGATCGCCTTGTCGGGCAGGAAGCGGTCGCTGATGTAGCGGTGCGAGAGCTCGGCCGCGGCGACGATCGCCGGGTCGGTGATCTCGACGCCGTGGTGCACCTCGTAGCGTTCCTGCAGGCCGCGCAGGATGGCGATGGTCGCCTCCACGCTCGGCTCCTCGACCAGCACTTTCTGGAAGCGCCGCTCGAGCGCCGCGTCCTTCTCGATGTACTTGCGGTACTCGTCGAGCGTGGTCGCGCCGATGCAGTGCAGCTCGCCGCGCGCGAGCGCGGGCTTCAGCATGTTGCCAGCGTCGATCGCGCCTTCGGCCTTGCCGGCGCCGACCATGGTGTGCAGCTCGTCGATGAAGACGATGGTCTGCCCCTCGTCCTTCGCGAGCTCCTTCAGCACCGACTTCAGCCGCTCCTCGAACTCGCCGCGGTACTTCGCGCCGGCGAGCAGCGCCGCCATGTCGAGGTTGAGCAGCCGCTTGTTCTTCAGCGACTCGGGCACTTCGCCGTTGACGATGCGCTGCGCGAGGCCTTCGACGATCGCGGTCTTGCCCACGCCGGGCTCGCCGATCAGCACCGGGTTGTTCTTGGTGCGCCGCTGCAGGATCTGGATGCAGCGCCGGATCTCGTCGTCGCGTCCGATCACCGGGTCGAGCTTTCCTTGCCGCGCCCGGTCGGTCAGGTCCAGGGTGTACCTGGCCAGCGCCTGACGCTGCGACTCGTCCGCCTGGCCGGTGACGCTCTCGCCGCCGCGCACCTCCGCGATCGCTTTCTCGAGCGCCGACTTCGATACCGCCAGGTACTTGACGGCTGCCAGCAGGAAAAGCTCGGACGCGATGTATTGGTCGCCGCGTTTTTGCGCTTCCTTGTCGGCGACGTTGAGGAGCTGCGTCAGGTCGCGCGAGAGGTGCACCTCGCCCGGCGTGCCTTCGACCTTGGGCAGGCGGGAAACCGCCTCGGTCAGGCTCTTCTTGAGCGCGTTGGGGTTGCCGCCCGCCTTCGCGACCAGGCCGGCGATGCCCTGGTCCTCGAGCAGCGCGAGCAAAAGATGCTGGGGCTCGATGTACTGGTGGTCCTGCCCGACGGCGCTGCTTTGCGCCTCGGCCAGGGCCTCCTGGAGCTTGGTGGTGAATTTGTCGAATCGCATAAGATCGCCTTAGTCCCTTCGGGGCAGATGGGGATCCAGGCGCGGCTTTCAAGCCTGATTCTTGCTTTAAAAATGCCGATTTACCCCCCATCTTCGTGCGATGGAACGCCGCACCCGGTTCAACATCGGCTACCTCCTGTTTGCGCTGCTTGCAATCTTCGTACTGCAGCAGTGGTGGCAGCAAGCGCAGACCGTCGAAGTAGTGCCCTACAGCGAGTTCGAAAAGCTCCTGGCGGAAGACAAGATCGACGAGGTGGTGGTTTCCGAGCAGCGCATCACCGGCAAGCTCAAGTCCACGGAAAAGAACGGCAAGAAGGTCGCGGTCGCCAACCTCGTGCAGCCCGACCTCGCCGAGCGCCTCTCCAAGTTCGGCGTGCAGTACACGCGCGTGAACGAAAGCACCTTCCTGCGCGACGTGCTGTCGTGGGTGCTCCCGGCGCTGGTGTTTTTCGGCGTCTGGTACCTGCTGGTGCGGCGCATGGCCGGCCAACAGGGACTCGGCGGCGGCTTCATGGCGATCGGCAAGAGCCGCGCCAAGGTCTATGTCGAGAAGAAGACCGGCGTGACGTTCGCCGACGTCGCGGGCGTCGACGAAGCCAAGGGCGAGCTGCGCGAAGTGGTCGAGTTCCTCAAGGATCCGAAGAGATACGGCCGCCTGGGCGCGCGCGTGCCGAAGGGCGTGCTGCTGGTGGGGCCGCCCGGCACCGGCAAGACGCTGCTCGCGCGCGCGGTGGCGGGCGAAGCCGGCGTGTCGTTCTTCTCGATCTCGGGCTCCGAGTTCGTCGAGATGTTCGTCGGCGTGGGCGCGGCGCGCGTGCGGGACCTGTTCGAGCAGGCGCGGCAGAAGGCGCCGGCGATCATCTTCATCGACGAGCTCGACGCGCTCGGGCGCGCGCGCGGCGCGGGCGGCTTCGGCGGCCACGACGAGAAGGAGCAGACGCTGAACCAGCTCCTGGTCGAGCTCGACGGCTTCGACCCGTCGACCGGCCTCGTGCTGCTCGCCGCGACCAACCGGCCCGAGATCCTCGACCCGGCGCTGCTGCGCGCCGGGCGCTTCGACCGCCAGGTGCTGGTCGACCGGCCCGACAAGCCCGGCCGCATCCAGATTCTCGCCGTGCACTCCAAGAAAATAAGACTGGATGCGGACGTCAGCATGGAGCAGGTCGCGGCGCTCACGCCTGGCTTTACCGGCGCCGACCTCGCCAACCTGATCAACGAGGCCGCGCTGCTCGCGACGCGGCGCGGCGCCGAAGCCGTCGCGCTGCGCGATTTCACCGAAGCGGTGGAGCGCCTGATCGCCGGGCTCGAGAAGCGAAACCGCGTGCTCAACGCCACCGAGCGGCGGGTGGTGGCGCACCACGAGCTCGGCCACGCCATGGTGGCGATGGCGTTGCCCGGCACCGATCCGGTGCACAAGGTCTCGATCATCCCGCGCGGCGTGGGCGCGCTCGGCTACACCATCCAGCGCCCGATCGAGGACCGCTTCCTCATGACGCGCAGCGAGCTCGAGAACAAGATGGCGGTGCTGCTCGGCGGGCGCGCCGCGGAAGACGTGGTGTTCGGACATCTCTCCACCGGCGCCGCCGACGACCTGGCGAAAGTCACCGATATCGCGCGCAGCATGGTGATGCGCTACGGCATGGTGAAGAACCTCGGACACGTGGCGTACGAGGAGGAGCGCGCGCCGTTCCTCGGCGGGCCGCTGCCGCAGGGACATCGCGAATACAGCGAGGAAACCGCGCGCGAGATCGACGTCGCGGTGCGCGACATCGTCAAGACCTGCTACGAGACGGCGCGGGCGATTCTCGCGAAGGAAAAGGCGCTGCTCGAGCGCTGGGCGAAGAAGCTGCTCGAAAAGGAGACCCTCGCCGAGGCCGAGCTCGCCGAGCTCAAGGCGTTACTCGTTACGCAGTAGGCGGGTTTGCTGCTTGAGCTTGCGCCACCGCTCGGTAGCCTGCTCGTCGGAGTCTCGCGCGTCGACCCAGCGCGCGCCGTCTGGATAGTGCTCCTTCTTCCAGAACGGCGCCTCGGTCTTCAGGTAGTCCATGATGAACTGGCAGGCGGCGAAGGCGTCGCCGCGGTGGCTGCTCGCCACCGCCACCATCACAATCTGGTCGTTCGGCTGCAGATCGCCGTAGCGGTGGATCACGGTGTAATCCATGACCTGCCAGCGCGTGCGCGCCTCCTCGACGATCTTCTTGATGGCGTTCTCGGTCATGCCCGGGTAGTGCTCGAGCGTCATCGGCACTTCGCGCACCTGCCCGACGAAGCTCGCGACCGCGCCGATGCGGTTGTCCTGCTGGATATCCAGCACCTCCAGCCCGAGGTCGAAGTCTTCCTGCTGGATCGAGACCTTCATCCGCCGGTCACCGGTGGAAAGAACGCGACCTCGTCGCCGGGGTTCAGCGGCGCGTTCGCCGATGCCATGTCGTGGTTGACGGCGACGCGCACCACCTTCATGTCGCCGAGCACGTCCTGCCACGCGCCGCCGCGCCGCATGAGGTGCAGGCGCAGGCCCGCGACCGTGCTCGCCGAATCCGGGATCTCCACCTCCTCGAGCGGCGTGCCGAGGCGCTCGCGCAGGCTCGCGAAGAAGAGCACCTTGACCTTCACCAGTAGAGCTCCGAATAAGGCAGAAAGCGCACCATTTCGCCCTTGCGTATCGCGCGGCCGGCCGGATTGTCCACCAGCCCGTCGGCCCACGCCGTCGACGTCAGCACCGCCGAGTCCTGCGTCGGATAGAGATCCAGCCCGCCCTGCGAGTTCCATTTTACGCGCAGGAACTCGCGCCGCGCGTCGGGCTCGGGCCAGTCGAAATCCGACCTTGCGAGAAGCGAACGCGGCCCAGTGTCCACTATTCCTTGTGTCTTCAGCAGAAACGGCCGCACGAAGATGAGAAAAGTGACGAAGCTCGACACCGGGTTTCCCGGCAGACCAATAAAGAACGACTTCCCGATCGAGCCGAAGGCAAGCGGCCGCCCCGGCTTCATGGCGATGCGCCACATGAGGAGCTTTCCCTCTGCCTCGGCGGCGGGCTTTACATAGTCCGCCTCCCCTACCGAGACACCTCCCGATGTGACAATGACATCGGTCTCCGCCGCGGCGCGCCGCAGGGCCGCGCGCGTCGCTTCCAGGGTATCGGGCACGATGCCGTAGTCGCGCACGTCGCAGCCGAACACCTCGCCCAGCCCGCGCAAAGTAAAGCGGTTGGAGTTGTAGATGCGCCCCGGCGCGAGCGGCTCGCCCGGCATCACGAGCTCATCGCCGGTGAAAAACAGGCCGAGCTTCACCTTGCGATACACCGGCAAGGTCTTGATGCCGACCGACGCGGCGAGGCCCGTATCCTGCGGCAGCAGGCGCTTGCCCGCGGGCAGGATCTCGCCGCCCTTCTTCACATCGCTGCCGACGTAGCGGATCCATTCGCCGGGCTTGGGCTTCTTCTTGAGTTGAACCTGATCGCCTTCGACCGTCGCGTGCTCCTGCATCACGATCGCATCGGCGCCGGGCGGGATCGGCGCACCGGTGAAGATGCGCGCAGCGGTGCCGGGCTCGAGCGGCTTGCCGACTGATCCAGCCATGATTTTTTGGGCAATGCGAAGACGATCCCCATCTTGGGCTCTTACTGCAAACCCATCCATGGCGCTGTTGTCCATCGGCGGCACGTCCATCGTCGAGCGCTGCGCGCGTGCGAGCACGCGGTTGGTCGCTTCGAGCGTCGGCACGTCCTCGATCTCGGCCACCGGCTGCGCTTCGGCCATCAGGCGGGCGAGCGCGTCGTCAACCGAGAGCAGGCCCTGGCTCATTTCAATTCCAATTTCTTCACGATGAACTGGGCAATGCCGTCGACGTCGTTCAGGTCGAGCAGCGGCAATCTTGTGTCGATTTTCTGATCGCTCGCTACCGCGACGATGTGCGGATCGTTCGGATGCAGCAGAGGTTCGCCGGTCTCGGCGCGCCAGACCTCGAGCTTGGGAATCGGCGCGAACTTGAAGCCCTCCACGAGCAGCAGGTCGCAAGGCGAGATGCGCTTCACCTGCTCCTCGAATGCCGGCTCGTGCGCGCCGCGCAGCTCGTGCATCAGCACCCAGCGGCGCGACGAGGTGACGAGGATCTCCGCAGCGCCGGCGTGGCGGTGGCGATAGGAATCCTTGCCCGGGTGGTCGACATCGAACGTGTGGTGCGCATGCTTGATGAGCGACACGCGCAGCCCGCGCTTCACGAAGCGCGGGATGAGCTGCTCGATGAGGGTGGTCTTGCCGCTGCCCGACCAGCCGGCGAAGCCGAAGGTCTTCATACCGAGATCATTTTCGCGCCGGCGAGCGCCAGCACGACGGCGAGCACGCGGCGCACCACCGGGTTAGCAAGACGCTTGGCGCCGTACTCCGCGCCCAGCCAGCCGCCGATCAGGACGGCGGCCGCCAGGAGCCAGATGTAAGTGGGCAACGCCGCGCTCTTGGCGACGAACACGGCGGCGAGGCCGGCGATCGAATTCACCAGGATAAAGGGCGCCGCGACCGCCGAGGTCTGCTTGGTTCCGGCCCAGCCGAGCATCAGCAGCAGCGGGCTGAGGAAGATGCCACCGCCCACGCCCGTGAGTCCGGCGAGCAGTCCCATCGCCGCACCGATCAGCATCGCCCAGCCGAGCGGCGGCTCGTGGATTTCGCGCATCTCATCGCCGCGCCTCCCGCTGCGCCAGAGCTGCCACGCTGCGTACAGGAGCACGACGCCGACCAGGACCTTGTAAGCCTGTCCGGGCAGGGTAATCGCACCGCCGAGGTACGCCATCGGAATCGACACCACCGCGAACGGCCAGAACAGGCGCCAGCGGAAGTAGCCCGCGCGATAGAACTTCCAGCTGCCCAGCGACGAGACCAGGATGTTGAGGAGCAGGGCGATGGGCCGCATCTCCGCGGGCGCGATGCCGGCGAGCGCCATGGCCGCAATGTAGGCCGAGGCGCCGCCGTGCCCGACCGAGGCATAGCCGAATGCCGCGACCAGCATGCCCGCGGCGAGCAGCGCGACAATCCATTCCTCCACGCGCGCTATATATCACGGAATATAGCGCTGGAACCGGCGCAATTCGCGCGCGATCGCTGCCGAGGCCTTTTCCTCCATCGCGCGGTACTCGGCGAGCACGCGCAGGCCGAACGGCGTGACGCGCGCGCCGCCGCCGCGCGCGCCGCCGGCCGCGGTCGCGACCACGCGCTCGCGATAGTCCCGGTTCAGCGCCTCGACCAGCTGCCATGCGCGCCGGTAGGACATGCCCATGGCGCGCGCCGCCGCCGAGATCGACCCGGTGGCGGCGATGTGCTCGATGAGCTCGGCCTTCCCGGGCCCCATGGCCGGTGCGCGCGCGCCCAGGATGCGCAGCGTCAAGCCGCGGTAGCGCGGCACTCAGCCTCCGGCATTGGGGAAGAAAAGCTGCTCGCCGCCGATCTTGTACGCGGCGATCGCCTCCTGCCCTTCGCTCGAAACGATCCAGTCGATGAATGCCTGGCCCATCTCCCGCTTGACCCCGAGGTGCTTCGCCGGATTCACCAGGATGATGCCGTACTGGTTGAACAGGCGCCGGTCGCCTTCCACGGCGACGGTCAGCTCGCCGCGGTTCTTGAACGACAGCCACGTGCCGCGGTCGGCAAGCACGTAGGCGTTCATCCCCGATGCGATATTCAGCGCCGGGCCCATGCCCTGGCCGGTCTCGCGATACCAGCTTCCCTTGTCCCGGCCGATGTCGATGCCGGCCGCCTTCCAGAGCTCCAGCTCGGCGAAGTGCGTGCCGCTGCGATCGCCGCGCGAGACGAACGGGGCCTTGGCCTGGTGGATTCTCTGGAGCGCGCGCACCGCGTCCTTGCCGCGGGCGACCTTCGCCGGGTCCGACTTCGGCCCGATCAGCACGAAATCGTTGTACATGACCTCCTGACGGCGCACGCCGTAGCCTTCCGCCACGAACTTCTCCTCGAGCGGCTTGGCGTGCACGAACACCACGTCGGCGTCGCCGCGCCGGCCCATGTCGAGCGCCTGGCCGGTGCCGAGCGCGACCACGCGCACCTGGATGCCGGTTTTCTTCTCGAAGATCGGCAGCAGGTGCCGGAAAAGCCCCGACTGCTCGGTCGAAGTAGTCGAGGCGACCGTGATGTAGCGCTCCTGCGCCTGCGCCGGCGGCGCGAGGCCGAGGAGCACGGCGAGGACGACTCGGATCAGATCCATGGCAACTCTCCTTTGATGAACGAAGCGGCCTCTGGCGTGGCCGGCCGCGCAAAGAATGTCTCCACGCTCGCGCGCTCCAGCACGCGGCCCTGATGGAGATAGATCACTTCGTCGCCGAGGCGCCGCGCCTGGCCCAGGTTGTGGGTGGCCATGACCACCTTGGTTCCGGCGGCGTCGAAGGCCCGGATCACGGCCTCGATCTCGCGCGTTGCGGTGGGATCGAGGCTCGCGGTCGGCTCGTCCAGGAACAGGACCTCCGGATGCAGCGCCCAGGCACGCGCGAGCGCGAGGCGCTGCTGCTCGCCGCCGGAAAGCACGCGCGCCGGCCGGTGCGCAACCTGGCTCAGGCCCACCTCTGCGAGCGCTTCCCGCGCGATCCGATCCGCATCCGCGGTCTTCGCGGCGCGCAAGGGATAGAGAACGTTCTCCAGCGCCGAACGGCGCAGCATGACCGGCCGCTGGAACACCATGGCCTGCTTGCGCCGCGCGTTTTCGCCCTGCCAGGAGACTAGACCCGCCGACGGCGCGAGCAGGCCGTGCATTAGGCGCATCAGCACGCTTTTGCCCGCACCGTTGGCGCCGAGAATGATGGTGCTCGGACCCGACTCGATCTCGAGCGAGAGCGGGTGGATGATGTCGCGGAAGGAGACTCCGTCGAGCCTGAGCGGCAGGATCATCCGTACCGGCGTTGCGCCGCTTCCTTGACGAGATAGGCCGCCGCGTTCAGCGCGAGCACGACCGCGATCAGCACGATGCCGAGGCCGAGGGCGAGCGGCAGGTCGCCTTTCGAGGTCTCGAGCGCGATGGCGGTGGTCATGACGCGCGTCACGCCGTCGATGTTGCCGCCGACGATCATCACCGCGCCGACTTCCGCGCTCGCCCGGCCGAGCCCCGCGAGCACCGCGGTGAAGAGCGAGAACCGGATGTCCCACAGCACGGTGAGCGCAGCACGCGCGCCTTCCACGCCCAGCGAGCGCAACTGCTCGTGGTATTCGGCCCAGGCGTCTTCGACCGCCTGGCGGCACAGCGCCGCGATGATCGGCAGGATCAGGATGGTCTGGGCGATCACCATCGCGGGCGGCGTGAACAGCAGCCCCAGGCTGCCGAGCGGGCCGGCGCGCGACAGCAGCAGATAGACCGCAAGCCCGACCACGACCGGCGGCAGGCCCATGAGCGCGTTCAGCAGCACGATGATTGCGCGCCGACCCGGAAATCGCGTCACCGCGAGCGCGGCCCCCAGCGGTAGGCCGAGCAGCGCGGCGATCGCCACGGCCGACAGGCTGACCGCCAGGCTGAGCACGACGATGTCCCACAGCCGCGGGTCGCCGAGAATGCCGTCGATCATGAGTTATGTATGTGATTGCATACCTAATGGCCTATGCCGGACTTTACCTGCCCGGTCTCCTTGAGTTAAATAGGCACTCGAATGCATACCGGGTTTACCGTCGACTTCGACCACGCGTGGCTCGCCGGCCGCGACTTCCCGCGCGAGCGCGGGCGCATGCTGCTGCGCCTGCTCGACGAGCTGGCGCGCTCGGGCTCGCTGCGCGAGGCCGCGCGCAAGGCAGGCGTGTCGTATCGCTCGGCATGGGGCGCCCTCGGCGACGGGGCGCGCCTCTTCGGCGCGCCGCTCGTGGACATGCAACGCGGCCGCCGCGCGACGCTGAGCGCGCTCGGCCGCAAGGTGCTCGCCGCCGACGAGCGCGTACGCGAGGGGCTGGGTGCGCAATTCGAGCGGTTGCGCGCCGAGATTCCCGCGATGCTCGCCGACGCGCTACCCGGAACGCGGCCGCGCCTTGCGCTGCATGCGAGTCACGACCTCGCGCTCGAGGAACTGCGCGCGCTGTGCAACCGCAGCCTCGAGCTCGAGCTCGTGATCCGTGGCGCCGACGACAGCCTCGCCGCACTGGCGCGCGGCGAGTGCGACGTGGCGGGATTCCACGTTGCGGACGCGCTACCCAGGGCGGCAGCCGCCGCGGCCGCGCTCGGCCGCTGGCTCGACCCGCGCAAGCACGTCCTGATCCACTTTGTGTCGCGCGAGCAGGGGCTGATCGCGCGCCCCGGGTCGCATATCCGCGGCCTGCACGACCTCGCGCGGCCGGGAGTGCGCTTCATCAACCGGCACATGGACGCCTCGGTCGCGGCGGCGGTCGCCGACGGGCGTGCGGACGCGGGATTCGGGCTGCGCGCCGAAGCCTCTCGCCTCAAGCTCGCATTCACGCCGCTCGCGATGGAGCGCTACTTCTTCGCGTGCGCCAAGGCCGCCCTGCCCGGCGCGGCCCTGAAATTGCTTTTGGAGACGCTGAAGCACGGGGATTTCGCCGCGCGCGTCTCGAGGCTGCCGGGTTACGATGCCTCGCAATCCGGACGGCGCGAGGCGCTCGATGCGGCGCTCACCTGGGTTGCGCGGCGCGGTAACATCGGGCGCTCCAGGAGGACATATGCATAGACGCACATTTCTGCAGGCCGGCGCCGCGGCCTCCACGCTG
>Ga0075420_100006415_pt1 | contig 10368 bp, 7 predicted proteins | sample SoiMetdeltSBSDD4_FD_75296 | JGI IMG/M metagenome (GOLD analysis project Ga0075420, IMG submission 75296) | Bulk soil microbial communities from a Populus tree surrounding site in Tennessee, USA - Soil MetaG P. deltoides SBSDD4 | ecosystem: Environmental > Terrestrial > Soil > Tree plantation...
CGCCTCCTGGAGCTTCCGGCGCAGCTCGTCGAACGTCGTAACGGTGTATTCCTTCTTCTTCATGTCGAGGTCGTAGACCTTCTGTTCGCCAAGGTCGACGATCCGGCCAGTGCTGTCGTTGAGGGTTGCCTTCCGGTTTCCTTTGACGGCGTTGGTGGACACGATTCCTTCGCTCGCCGCCTTGCCGCCAAACATGCGCGTCATGGTGCCGAGCATGCCTTCGAACTTCACCTGGCCCTTTTCCCGTGTTTTCACGTCGGCGACGGCGGGCGCGACTGAGCCAGACAACATTGGTAGAACAAGGGCAGAAGACAACAACAAACGTCGAAAGTTCATCAGGGCCTCCGTGGGGTGCCCCCTGATTTTACACGGCCAGCAGTTACAATGGCCGTTGGACGCGCCCGATCGCGTCCGATTCTCATTTCTTTACTATGTCCTCTCCATCACCGCTGAAACAGACCGTTGCCGTCGGTCCGACACCCGGCGCACCGTACAGCCCTGCGGTCAAGGCCGGTGACCTGATCTACGTGTCCGGTACGCTAGCCACGGACCACAGGGATTCATCGGCCACAGACCACAGACATTCATCGGCCACAGACCGCAGAAATTCGTCGGCCCCAGACAACACAGATCACACAGAGGTGGCAGCGCGCGACGTGGGCGCGCAAACGCGCAAGGTCATCGAGCGCACGCGCGACGTCCTGACCGCGGCCGGGACCTCGTTGGAGCAGGTCGTTTCGGTGACGGTGTTCTTGAAGTCGCAGGGTGACTTCGCGGCCATGAACGACGTCTACCGGACGTTCTGGCCCACGAATCCCCCGGCGCGCACCACGGTGGTCACCGATCTCGTCCTTCCCGATGCGCTCGTCGAGATGTCGATGGTTGCCGTCGGTCCCGGCGTCGAACGAACCGTCATTCATCCGGACGGTTGGTTGAAATCGCCAAGTCCGTACAGCTACGCCATCCGAACGGGCGAGACGCTCTTTCTTTCTGGACTGGTCTCGCGGAACGGGCGCGACAACTCGCTGGTGCCTGGCGATGTCGCGGCCCAGACGCGAACCGTGCTCGAGAACGCCGGCGAGGTGCTGAAGGCGGCCGGCATGACGCACGCCAACGTCGTCAGCTCGAAGATCTATCTGCCCGATCTTGCAACGTTTCAGCAGATGAACTCCGCCTATCGGACGTTCTTTCCAGCCTCGCCGCCGGCGCGCGCGACGGTTGGCGCCGGCCTCGCAGGCGCTCAGTACAACGTCGAGATCACGATGGTTGCCTCTTCGGCGCCACGCCAGGTGGTGAACGACGGACGGCCGGCGAATCCAAATCTGAGCGCGGGCATTGTTGCGGGCAACCGTGTCTATGTGTCGGGGATGCTCGGCAACACCGATGCAAACAGACACGACGTCGCGGCGCAGACTCAGGAAACGCTGTTGCGCGTTGGCCACGCGCTCGAAGCCGCAGGCAGCGGTCCGGCGGACGTAGTGGAGGCCGTCGTCTATCTCACCGATCTTGGTGACTATGCCGCGATGAACGACGCGTACCGCGCGTTCTTCGGCCGTGACTTTCCATCCAGGACCACGATTCGGTCGGGTCTTGTCGTCCCCGACGGGCTGGTGGAAATCATGGTCGTCGCGGAGCGGGGCGCGGGCCGCCGATGATATCGAGCGCGACCGCTCTACCTCTCGGCGCCGAAGTGTTCGAGGAAGCCAACGCGCACGTGGCGCCGCATATCCATCGGACACCAATGCTGGGGTCCGCAACGTTGAGCGCGTTGAGCGGCTTCGACATCCGGTTGAAGGCCGAGATGTTTCAGCGAACCGGTTCCTACAAGATCCGCGGGCCCCTCCACAAGTTCATGAAGTTGACGGCCGAGGAACGCGCCCGCGGCGTCGTGTGTTCGTCCGCGGGCAATCACGCCCAGGGGGTGGCGTTAGCGGCGCAGATCCACGGCATCCACGCCGTGGTGGTCATGGCGGCGAACGCGACGCCATCAAAAGTCGCGGCCACCCGCGGCTATGGCGCGGAAGTCGTGCTGCATGGCACCATCTGGGATGAAGCCAACGACAAAGCGCGCGAGCTCGTCCGTGAGCGCGGCCTGACTTACGTGCATCCGTTCGATGATCTCGACCTGATTGCGGGTCAGGGTACCGTGGGCCTGGAGATCGTGCGCGACTGGCCGGACGTCGATGTGATTGTCGTGCCCATCGGCGGAGGCGGGCTCATCTCGGGCATAGCGATGGCGGCCAAGGCGCTGAAGCCATCGATCAAGATCATTGGCGTCGAGTCCTCGGGCGCTCCCGGAATGCGCGAGAGCATCAAGGCCGGGGAGGTCGTAACGCTGGACCGTGTGGACTGCATCATCGACGGCCTGCGGGTGAAGCGTGTGGGCGAAACGACGTTCGCGGTCGTGCGGCGCGTCGTCGACGACATCGTTACGCTGCCGGACGAGCAGATCTTCGAGGCGATGATCTGGATCATGTCGCGAGCCAAGCTCGTCGTGGAAGGCGCCGCCGCGGCGCCAGTCGCGGCCGTACTGAACGGTTTGATCGGCGCGCCCTCCGGCGCGAACGTGGCATGCGTGTTGAGCGGCGGCAACGTGAACCTGGATCAGATCCGGGGCCTCAAGTGGAATTGAACGCGTGCGCCGCCGGGCCGCGGCTGAAGATTGGCATCTCGGCCTGCCTGCTCGGGCAGGAGGTCCGTTTTGATGGCGGCCACAAGCGCAATCAGTTCCTCACAGAGGTGCTTGGCCCTCACGTCGAGTGGGTGCCGATTTGTCCGGAAGTAGAGATGGGACTTGGCACGCCGCGGGAGACACTTCGACTGGTTCGGGTTCCGGGAAGTCAGGGGCTGCGCATGATCACCACCCGCACCGGCGTCGATCATACGGAAGGCATGAACCGCTGGGCGAACCGGCGGCTCGAGGCGCTGGCCCGAGATGTGCCGGATCTCTCCGGCTACGTGCTCAAGAAAGACTCGCCGAGCTGCGGCATGGAGCGCGTGAAGACGTTTCGCTCGAGCGGAGCACCGGAACGCAGCGGCCGTGGACTCTTCGCCGCGGCGCTGATGGCGCGGTTTCCAACGCTGCCAGTCGAAGAGGAGGGCCGGCTATCGGATCCGCGGCTGCGAGAGAACTTCATCGAACGCGTGTTTGCGTACCGGCGTGTGAAGGATTTGTTCAAGCCCGGATGGACGCACGGCCATCTGATCAGGTTTCACACTGCTCACAAGATGTCGTTGTTGGCGCATTCGATTGTGAAGTACCGGGAACTTGACCAGCTGGTTGCGGACGGGCAGAGCAAGCCGAAACGCGAGCTGCGTGCGGCTTACGAGCGGCTCTTCATGAGCGCGCTCGCGATTCCGTCCACGCCGCGCCGCCACGCAAACGTCCTGATGCACATGCTTGGCCACCTGAAGAAGAAGCTCGATGCGGCCTCGAAAGAGGAGCTGCTCAACTCCATCGAAGAGTACCGCACTGGGATCGTTCCGCTCATCGTACCGATCACCTTGTTGCGCCACCACGTGCGAGTCCACTCTGTGGACGGCCTTACGGAACAGGTCTACACGGAGCCGCATCCGCGCGAGCTGATGCTGCGCAACCATGTTTGACGACGACGTGCCGGAGACGCTGCGTCCGTATCGAAAGGTCGCCGTGATCCGTGTGGGGCGAGCCGGCGACGGACCCGCCCCGGATCTTGTCGCGGTGGAGGAGCCGCTCGAGATTCGCCTGCAGGACCAGCCGTTTGCCGTGATCATGCGGACTCCTGGAGACGATAAGGCGTTGGCCGCCGGGTTTCTGCTGGCGGAAGATGTCATCGAATCCTCGGACGACCTCGGCGCGGTGGAGCATTGCCGCCACCCGGACCAGAGCGCTGCCCACAACGTGGTGAACGTGTTCCTGCGGGGCCGAGCCCTGGAGGACTCCAAGCGCCGGCTGGCAGAACGCCGCAACGTCGTGACGAACTCGTCGTGTGGCATCTGCGGCCGCGTGACAATCGAATCACTGCGCACGCGAGCGCCGGTCGTGCCGATCACCTGGACGATAGCCAAAGCAGTCGTCGCTGGTTTTCCGGCCACGCTTCGCAGCCGTCAGCGAGTTTTCGAGGGTACCGGGGGATTGCACGCGGCCGGGCTCTTCGATACGCATGGCGTGTGCGAGCTCGCCGCGGAAGACGTCGGCCGGCACAACGCCGTCGACAAAGTCATTGGCGAAATGGTGCTCGCCGACCGGTTGCCGCTCGGCAACCATGTTCTGACGGTGAGCGGTCGCACGTCGTTCGAGATCGTGCAAAAGGCCTGGCTGGCCGGTGTCGGCCTCGTGTGCGCGGTGTCGGCGCCCTCGAGCCTCGCCATTGCGCTGGCCGAAGACGCCGGCATCACCTTGTTAGGGTTTGTCCGCGACGGAGGATTCAACGTCTACACTCACCCGGCGCGCCTGTCCGAGGTGTGAAGCGCGTTACCCACCCTCCTCGTAACTGCCGATAAAACAACCGAAAAACGCTGGCACCCCCGTTGCTCATTGCAGGGTTGGAACGGGGCTGTAATGCGAGCACGACTACTCATCGGGACGATTCTGGCGATCACACTGCTCGGGTGGTACGCGGCTTATCGCACTGCTCGATTCGTTCTCACGTTCGCCGGTGAGTTCGATCGCGCCACCGAGCTCGCCCATATCGTCCCGCGCGGTCAGAGCACGATCGTTATGGACCGCCATCAGCGGCCCGCCTTCACCTTCTACGCCGAGCAACGCATCAACGTTCCGGTCGAGCGCGTGTCGCGACACATGCTCGAGGCGATCATCGCCGTCGAGGATCGCCGCTTCTACTCGCACTACGGCCTGGATCCCGTGCGCATCACGGGTGCGGCGTTGAAAAACGTTCGGGCCGGGCGGATTCGCGAGGGCGGCAGCACCATTACCCAGCAGCTCGTCAGGATGACGCAGCTGTCGGCGGTGAGGACATTCGAGCGCAAGATTCGCGAGGCGATGATCGCGTTGCGCCTCGAGGAGCGCTATTCGAAGCCGCAGATCCTGCAAGCGTATCTGAACGCCGTCTACTTCGGTCAGGGCTATTACGGCGTTGAAGCGGCGTCGCGCGGCTACTTCGCGAAGCCAGCCGCGGAGCTGACGGTGGCGGAAGCCGCACTCCTGGCTGCCGTTGTTCGCTCGCCATCGAGCGACGCGCCGGCCATCTCGGCGGAGCGCGCGCTAAGGCGCCGCAACCTCGTGCTTCGACTCATGCGCGATCAACAGCGAATTTCCGAGGAGGAATTCGGGGCTGCGCTGCGTCAACCGCTGGGAAGCGCCACCCGCGAAAGCAGGATCGTCGCGAGCACTACCGACAACGGCGATTATTTCCAGGAAGAGGTCCGCCGGCAGCTGATGTCGATGTTCGGCTCGGAGCGCGTGCTGCGTGGCGGGTTGCGGGTGTTCACCACATACGATCCGGCGCTGCAGCGGGCGGGCGAGCAAGCGATTCGTTCGCGTATCGACGAGATCGCTCGCACGCGAAAGCAGGCGCGCGATCTTCAAGGCAGCCTGGTCGCGCTCGATCCGGCAACCGGCGACGTCCTGGCCTTGGTCGGCGGCCGGAGCTTCGCGGAGAGCTCCTTCAATCGTGCTACGCAGGCACACCGGCAGGCCGGATCGGCGTTCAAGCCGATTGTGTTCGCGGCCGCGCTGGAGCGCGGCTACGCTCCGGGCTCGTTGTTGCGTGAACTCGACATGCCCGCCGAGGGGATGGACGGGGCGTGGGTGCCCGGGGGCGAGCACGAGGAGAGCGAATACACGCTGCGCCGCGCGCTGAAAGTCTCGAGCAACAGGGCCGCCGTCCAACTGCTGCAGCAGGTCGGTGTCGGCACCGCGGTCTACTACGCGCACCGGCTCGGGATCGCCTCCGACTTGCCGGAGGTACCATCGCTGGCGCTCGGCACCGGCGAGGTGACGCTGCTGGAGTTGACGGCGGCGTACGGAGTGTTCGCGAACGAAGGCGTGCTGGCGGCACCGCGGCTGATCACGCGAATCGAGGACGCCGACGGCACGATCATCTGGTCCGCGCCCGTGCAAACTCAACGCGCCATCAGTACGACGAATGCCTTCCTCATGTCGAGCATGCTCGCCGACGTCGTGGCCGGAGGCACTGCTGCCAGTGCGCGAACCGCGGGATTCAAACTGCCGGCCGGCGGCAAGACCGGCACGACCGACGATTACGCCGACGCGTGGTTCGTCGGCTATACGCCGCATCTCGTCGCGGGCGTCTGGTTTGGGTTCGATACGCCCGCGCCGATCATGAATCGTGGCTTTGCTGGCGTCGTCGCCGTCCCGGCGTGGGCGCGCTTCATGAAGACGGCGACGGCCGGGGCACGGCCCGACTGGTACGCGATGCCGCCGGACGTGGAGAAGGTTGCGATCTGTCGAGCGTCTGGCGCGCGGGCTGCTGACGGGTGCAAATATGCGGCGCTCTCGGCGAGTGCCCTGGTCGTTCCAATCGATGCGGTGTTTGGCGGCGGTTGGCCACAGGCGGTTCCGCCGCTTGGCGCCCGGAAGGCCGAAGAGCCTGTCTACGAAGACTTGTTTCCGCTTGGTGCCGTTCCGCCGGACCTGTGTCCCCTGCACAGTCACGACGTCACCGCGCAACACGGGCCGCGCGAATCGGCGATCGCCATTCAGCGCATTCAGCGTCCCGACGGCACCGTGGCGATCATCTTGCGGGGCGGGGGATAGCTGTAGTGTCCGGCTTCAGCCGGACGACTGGACGCTACATTCGAAACAGCAGCAGCACGAACAGCAACGCGTTCGAAATGTGGCCCGCCCAGCAAATCCTGCACTCGTGGCCGTTGACGATCAGGCTGCGTCCGAGAAAAGCGCTCATGGCCACCGCTGGTACGGTCATGATGAGGAGTACCGAGGCTGGCCAATCGAGCAGCAGGCCCATCGCGAGCAGCGCGTAGAGCAGAAGTCCCAACGCGGCGTTCGGCACGCCGAGCAGCGCCGACCGCGGGCTGCGGAACAGCACCGCGCAGCCGCCGTCTTCAAGCAGGCAGATCTCGGGCCCCGTTAGCCAGGCAGGCAGCACGCGATAGTGCCCGTACAACGCCGCCGCGGATGCCGCCGTACCGCCCAGGAGCGCAATCCAGATTAAGACGCCTGACACTGCGGGCACCAATATGTGAGCCGTGCGTCCGTGCCGTGCTTGCTGATTTCTATCGGCGATTCGCAGCGCCGGCAGGGCAGGCGGGCGCGGCCGTACACCCACAATCGCTCGCTCGGATCGTCACGGGTCGTTGTGCGACGAAGTCCGGCGTATGTCGTCATTGGTGCGAGCCCTGTCGTCACGTTCGCGCGCAGCAGCTTCTGCGCGGTGTCGAGGATGCACGCGAGCCTGGCGTCGTCGATCGCCGAAACCGGGGTGAACGGGTTGATCCGGCACATGAAGAGTACCTCGGACTTGTAGACGTTGCCGAGGCCCGCCAGCACCCGCTGATTCAACAGAACGTCGGCAATCGTCGAGGAGGCGCGTGCGCGAATCCGGCGGATCGCCTCTTCGCGATCGAAGGTGTTCCCGAGGACGTCGGGCCCCAACTTCGACAGGTCACGATGTTTTCTGAGGGCCTGCGATCGAATGAATTCGGCAACGGGAATGTTGAAGCCCACCGCTTCGAAGTCGGCCGTCGCTACGATGATCCGCATGTCCCGATGGGGCCGCTGCCATCTCTCGTTGGGGCGATAGATGTGCCAGCTTCCATTCATACGCATGTGCGTTCGAAGGACCAGCCCCCCGGAAAAGAACATCAGGAGGTGCTTGCCTTGTGCTGCGACCCTGTCGACCGATTGAGCGGTCAGAGGATTGTCCTCGTGAATGCGGGTCAGGGCGGGGAAGACGGACTCAAAGCGGACGACCGCCTTGCCGGCGAGGGCGCGATGCAAGGTAGCAGCGGCGCGGAATATCGAATCGCCTTCAGGCAAGATTACGCGCCTCGACCGACGACCGCCTGGCGCATGTGGAAACCCATCGCCGACGGGCTGAAGCCGGCCTCCAGCAAGTGTGAGGCGATCGGGTGCTCGGATGTGGGGATTCCATTGATCTCGCCGATGAGCAGCGCGAGCCTGCCTTGCTCGGCCCGCGCCATTTGCGCCAACTTCCCGGCGACGGCCCGCGCCGTGGTTGACCGCGCGGGTTCGTCCTCGGGCAAGAACACCAGGAGTTGCCGAGCACCGCGACTGAGGTAGGCGGCAAGGGCACCGTTGACAATGACCACCAGCGAACCGACAGTGCGTGTGGGCCCACGCCGGGTTGAGGCATCGCTCGGGACCTCTGTGCCGGAGCTCTCGTCAGGCCATTTGAGGATCGTTCCGTACGGATTGCCCGGATCGGTCGCGGACAGGACCACCACTTCCGGCTCCTCAGGTCGATCGTTCAACGTCCGCAGCAGCTCGAGCGCAGGCGGCAAGGCAAACTGCGTGGCGCCGACGCCGCTCGCGAAGTAGCCCCTGCGCAGACGGCCCGCATCCTCGAGGGCCTTGAGCACGTCGTACACGGCAGTGAAGCCGCCGGCGATCCCTTCAGCCGCGGCCACCTCGCGCGTGATGACGCCGTAGCGCGACAAGAGCTGGCGCGCGAGTGCCGTGGCCGCCTCAGTGACGGTGATCGCTGAAGTGCTGATGCGATCGCTCAGCAAGGACCATCGCCCCTCGGCGGCGGGCGGCGCCAGGCGCCGGCTGCGGAACGATGGCCGCGGCCGTGCGATGCCGGGCCGGGCCTTCCGGCTGCGCCGTTCCGGCGGACGGGTGTAGGCACGCAGCGCATGGAACGTATCGTTGGTCAGCGCGCCTTTCCACACGAGCGACCAGATCGCATCGACGGTTTCGGCAGGGAAACCGCCACCGGCGGCATCGTGCAGCGCGGCAAAAAACGACGCGCCGTTCCTGCGAAGGTACTCCACGATGGCCTGCTCCCGTGGAACCAGATCGTCGAGCACCGGCGGTCTTCGTAGTCGGGTGACGTGATCGGTCAGATACACCGCGAGGCGGCCATCGCGCTCGCCGAGCGGCTCGAGGCCGCCCCAGACGATCTCGCCAGCCGCGGTCAACGCATCGAGATCCGCGGGGTTGTAACCTTCGATACGCGCCGGCAGTATTTCGCTCTCGAGAATCGATGCAACCAGCGGCGCACCCTGCAGGTTTTCGATCGTGTCGAGCACGGCATCGAGGCCGCTTCGACGGCGCACGACGCCCTGCCAGTGGGTGATCATTCGGCCGAGCACGGCCGGTTCGACCGGCTCGACCTGGTGGCGGAGCTTGGCCAGGGACCGCCGCCTGACGGTCTGCAGCACGTCGGGATCGCACCACTCGCGTCCGGTGGCGCCCGGCCGAAAGTCTCCTTCGACGAGACGGGCGGCGGCCGCCAGCTCCTTGAGCAGTGCCTCGGCCAGCGATCGGCCCAGGCCGTATCGGGCCGCGATGTCGGCGGTCGTAAACGGCCCGTGGGTTCGCGCATATCGGCGCCCCACGTCGGCCGCTGCCTGCGGAGCAAACTCCAGCAGCGTTTCAGGCAGTCCCGTTGGCAACGGCACGCCGAGCGCATCGCGATAGCGCGCGGCGTATTCGACCGGGATGATCCGTGATTGCCCGGCAATCATGACGGCGATCGCTCGCCGCGTGCGCGCGAGCTCGTCGACCGCGCGATCGGCATCGACCTCGGCGCGCGCCGCGACTTCCTCCACAGACAGATCGCCGAGCCGCAGCAGCAGGTCGTGGACGCCGTCAACCGTGCGAGCGCGTCGATCTTCGGCGAGCTGCTGCAGCTCGCGCTCGACTTCCGCGATGGCGTCGGCATCGAGAAGATCGCGCAGCTCCGCGTCGCCGAGTAGTTCCCGCAACTGGGCCTGATCGATCGAGAGCGCCTGGGCTCGTCGTTCGGCCAGCGGCGCATCGCCATCGTAGAGATAGTTCGCCACGTAGCCGAACAAGAGCCCGGCGGCAAACGGCGAAGCGATCGTGGAGTCTACCGTCGCGACCCTGATCTCGCGCCGCTCCATCTGGCGGAGGGTTTCGACAAGGGCGGGCATGTCGAACACATCCCGCAGGCACTCGCGATAGGCCTCGAGCACCATTGGGAACGATCCAAAGCGGGATGCCACGCCAAGAAGGTCGGCCGCCCGCTTGCGCTGCTGCCAGAGCGGGCTTCGGCCGCCCGGCCGCCGTTTGGGCAGCAGAAGGGCGCGGGCTGCCGCCTCGCGAAACTTGGCGGCGAACATCGCAGTCCCGCCGAGCTGCCGCAAGACGAGCGCTTCGACTTCCTCGGACGCGGGAATCATCAAGCTTGTGTCGGGTGGCTCCTCGGTTTCCGGAAACCGCACCACGAACCCGTCGTC
>Ga0075420_100006417_pt1 | contig 10367 bp, 10 predicted proteins | sample SoiMetdeltSBSDD4_FD_75296 | JGI IMG/M metagenome (GOLD analysis project Ga0075420, IMG submission 75296) | Bulk soil microbial communities from a Populus tree surrounding site in Tennessee, USA - Soil MetaG P. deltoides SBSDD4 | ecosystem: Environmental > Terrestrial > Soil > Tree plantation...
CGTGAGCACGACAACCTGCGTGAGGCGCTGCGCTGGAGCCTGGTCGAGGTCGCCGTGGAGTCGGCCCAGGAGGCTGGTCAGCGCCTGGTCGCGGCGCTCTGGCCGTTCTGGTGGATGCGTAGCTACTACGGCGATGGCTCCCGCTGGCTGGACCTGGCCCTGGCGGTCCAGGAGTCCGACGACGAGTCTGGGCGGTACACCCGCGCGAGCGTGCTGATTGGGACCGGCATGCTGGCGATGTGGCGGCGAGAGCACAACCTGTCGGTGGCCTGGATCCGGCAAGGTCAAGCGCTGCTCCGTCCAGGCGAAGACCCGGTCCTGTCTGCGCAGGCGCTCACGATGATGGGTGTTTCCGTCGAGGCGCGCGGCGATATCCCCGGCGCGACGGCGCTGTACGAGGAGAGTCTGGCGCTGGCACGCACGGTCGACCTCGCCTGGGTGATGGGCTGGGTGCTCGGCCACCTGGGACGAGTGGCGCTGGTGCACGGCGAATACGACAGGGCGACCGCCCTGCTCGAAGAGAGCCTGCGCCACCTGGAGCAGTCCGAGGACCGTCAGGGTGCAAGCTGGTCGTACCAGTACCTGGCGCGCGTCATGGAGCGGCAGGGCAACCTCGACCGGGCGACACAGCTGTTCGAGGAGGCGCTGGCGGCCTCGCGGGATGTCGGCGAACGGGCTGGGCTGGCCTGGGCGCTTGGGAACCTCGGGCGACTGGCGAGGATGCGAGGCGACGATCCTCGTGCGGACCGGCTGTTCGACGAGTGCTTGCGCCTCTCGCGCGAGATCGGCGATCAGTGGGGCGCAGCGTGGACGCTCGGGAACCTCGGACGAGCCGCGCTCGACCGAGGTGAGCATCAGCGGGCTTCGGCGCTCTTCGAGGAGGGCCTGATCTTGTGCCGGGGACTCGCCAGCCGCGACCGCCGCTCCGCCTACATGGTCCACTACCTGGGCGTCGTGGCGGGCGAGCTGGGCCACCCCGAGCGGGCGGCCCGGCTCTTTGGCGCCGCCGAGGCGCTCCGAGACACCACCGGACGGACGCTCTCGCCGGCCGACCGCGCCGAGCATCAGCGTCACGTGGACGCCGTTCGGGGGGCGCTCGGCACCGAGCAGTTCGACGCAGCCTGGGCGGATGGGCAGGCGATGCCCTTCGAGCGGGCGGTCGAGTACGCGCTCAGCGCACCACCCACACCCCGGGGACAGCGCTCACGCCATGATCCGACCTCGGCGGCAGCACCGGCTCCTCCGCTGCCGGCCATCACGAATGGGCAGGCGGATTCGCCGCTCACCGCTCGCGAGCTCGAGGTGGCGCTGCTGATCGCTCGGGGGATGACCAACCGGCAGGTGGCCGAGGCGCTCATCATCTCGGAGCGCACGGCCAGCACCCACGTGACCCACATCCTGAACAAGCTGGACTTCTCCACCCGGGCGCAGGTCGCGGCCTGGGCCGTCGAGCGGGGCCTGGCGGGGTCGGGCTGAGACGCGCAGGGTCCGACCCGCGAACCCTGCCCCCTCGGTAAGCTCAGGGCAAGCTCTGCGCGAAGCGAACGGGCTCACGGTGAGGAACGGGTGCTCGGCGACCGTGGGGAGCGAAGGGGACAGCGGTAGGGGTCAGGTGACGTTGCGCCGGACGCGGTCGAAGACGGGGCTCGCTGGCTCCGCAACGGCACGGATGGCGGCCGGCTGATGCTTCTGTGATACGGTCCGCTGATCTCCTCACGATTGAACGGGCCGGCCGCCTCCCCTATCCTCTGGTCAGCGGCGGCCCGCCATCCCGCCCGACCACGCGCGCCCTGTCGGGGCAGCGGGGCGAACACCGCCCGATGGAGCCGTCCCGTGAGCCAGCCCACCAGCCAGATCCCCGACGACCCGGCAGCGCGTCCAGGGCGCGCTCGGGGCGGGCTGGAGCTGCTCCGCGCCCGCCCGACGGCGCGGCGCACGACCGGAGCGTTGCCCGCCCAGCCGACGAGCCTGGTGGGGCGCGCCCGGGACCTGGCGCTCGCCCGGGGCCTCCTGCTGCGCGACGACGTCCGGCTCCTGACGCTGACCGGCCCGGCCGGGGTGGGCAAGACCCGGCTGGCCATCGCGCTGGCCGAGCGGCTGGCCGCGCGCTTCGCGGACGGCGTCGGGTTCGTAGACCTCGCGCCGATCGAGGATCCGGACCAGGTGGTAGCCGGCGATCATGCGCGCGCTGGGCGCGCCGCCGTCCGGCGGTCGCTAGGCGCTCCGGGCGCTCCAGGATCTCCTGGAGCTGCGCGAGACGCTGCTGCTCCTGGACAACTTCGAGCACCTGCTGGAGGCCGCCCCGCGCCTGGCGGATATCCTGTCCGAGTGCCCGGCGGTGAAGCTCGTCGTCACGAGCCGTGCCGCCCTGCACCTGCGCTGGGAGCACATCCTGGCCGTCCGTCCGCTCGCGCTGCCGGCGCCGGGGCGGCCGGCGTCGTTGCGGACGCTCGCCACGACGCCGGCCGTCTCGCTGCTGGTGGAGCGGGTGCGCCAGGCCGATCGGGCGTTCGCGCTGACGGCGGAGAACGCGCCGGCGGTGGCGGAGCTGTGCATCCGGCTGGACGGCCTGCCGCTCGCGATCGAGCTGGCGGCCCACCGGGTCAGCACGTCGTCACTGGCGGCGATCCTACAGCGGCTGACCCAGCTCCGCGAGGTCCGCGCGACACACGACGCGAGACCGGCCGGGCGTTCAGGTTCGGCGGGGCTGGGGCGTGGGGCGCGCGACCTCCCGCCGAGGCAACAGTCGCTGGACGCGGCAATGGCGTGGAGCTACGAGCTGCTGACGCCCGACGAGCAGGCCGCCTTTCGCCGGCTGAGCGTGTTCGAAGGCGGTTTCGACGAGGGTGCCGGGTCATGGGTGATAGGTCTTGGGGGCACCGGGATGACGTCGTCCTCCAGCACTCAGCACGCGGCACCCAGCACCCTCGACCTCCTGGACCGGCTGGTCGACAGCTCGCTGGTCGTCGCCGATCGCCGGCCGGGCCGGGGCCGGCGGTATCGGCTGTTGGAGACGATCCGCCGGTACGGCGCCGACCGGCTGGAGGAGGCCGGCGAAGCGGAGGCGGCGCGGGACGCCCACCGGGACTGGTACCTGCGCCACGCCGAGGCGGTCGATCCCGAGCTGCGGAGCGGCGGGGAGCGAGCGACGGGGCGACCTCGAGGCCGTCGCGCGGCTCAGCGCGGCGCTCTGGTGGTATCTGCACCTGCGCGGCCTGATGGGCGAGGCCCACGAGCAGCTCGCGCGCGCTCACGATCGAGCGGGTGCCGCCGGCGGTCCGCGCGAAGCTGCTGAACGGCGCCGCGCTGATCGCGTACAACCGGGGCGAGTACGCGCAGGCGGCGGCGCTGGCCGAGCAGGCGCTCGGCCTCTGCGAGCGCGAGGGCGATGCCTGGGGAGCCGCCTTCGCGCAATCGAGCCTGGGGTTCATCGCTTACTTCCAGGGGGCGTACGACCGAGCGGAGACGTTGCTGCGGCGTGGCCTGGCGCTCGCGCGGGCCTCCGGCGATCGCGTGAACCTGGCGCGGACGCTGAACAATCTGGGCGTGCTGGCGCTGGCCCGGGGCGAGCCGGATGCGGTCCGCGCGCTGTTCGAGGAGAGCCTGGAGCACTGGCGGCAGATCGGCAGCGACGGACCGACCGCCCTGGCGCTGCTGTTCCTGGGGCGGGCCGCCCACGAGCGGGGCGAGCAGGCGCGGGCGGCGGCCTTGCTGGACGAGAGCGTCGCGGTGGCGCGCCGCGCGGGGTACGCCCGCGCGGCCGGCCCGGCCCTCTACCTCTCGGGCCGAGTGGCGATGGCGCAGCGCCAGCACGGGCGGGCGGTGGCGTTCTTCCGGGAGAGCCTGACGATCCGGCGGGAGCAGGGCGACCGCCGGGGGATCGCGGAGTGCTTCGATGGGCTGGCCACGGCGGCGGCGGCCAGGCGCCAGCCGGAGGTCGCTGCGCGCCTGGTGGGCGCGGCGGAAGGGCTGCGGGCGGCGATCGGCGTGGCACTGACCCCGTTCGCGGCGGCCCGGGCGCAGCTGGTGGCCGGGCTGGAGCGACGGCTGGGGGCGAGCTTCGCGGGCCTCCGCGCTGAGGGCGCGGCGATGCCGCCGGACGAGGCCATCCGGTTCGCGCTGGGCGGGAGGCCGGAGGCCGCGGCTCGGCGGACCGGGGGCGGCCGGCGACACCCGTCGGCCGATCCGGACCCAGAGCCGGAGCCGAGCCCGACGCTGCTCTCGCAGCGGGAGCGCGAGGCGGCGGCGCTGCTGGCGCGGGGGCTGAGCAACCGCGAGATCGCCGCCGCGCTGGTGGTGACGGAGGGTACCGCCTCGAACTACGTCAAGCGGATCCTGGCGAAGCTCGGCTTCCGGTCGCGGGCGCAGGTCGCGGTCTGGGCGGCGCGCCACGGCTTCGGCGACGAGCAACACGGCCCGACCTGACGCGCGGTGCTGGCCGTCCGGCACCGCGCCGCGCGGCTCGCGATTCTCGATATGCGGACCGGTCCAACTGCCGGGGGTGGGCCGTCACTCGCGGGAACGTCGTACCGTTATCGTCACTGACGAGCTCACGCCCCGAGAACGCGGCGGACGGGACCAGTTGTCACCCCGTCTCGACGAGGGGCGCCGACCTCGCGCACCCGATCGTCGTACGCGGCGACGGCTGTCTGTAACCTGCATGGGGTTGACGGCCCGGCGGGCTCGGCGGTTGCGGGCTCAGTCCTTTGGCTCAGTCACCACCAGAGCGAGATCGCGATGACCGTTCCGATGCGAGCGATACCACTGGAGGAAGACGCGGGCGCGCTCGTCCTCCGGTATCAGCAGCGTATTCGCGCGGAGCTGCTGAGGAAGGCGGCCGACGAAGCGTCGTGGACGCCGCGCTTCCGTTTGGGCTCCAGGACCTACACGTCCGGAGAGATGCCTCCCCTGGCAGAGAGGATCGTCAGCGTGCTGCACACGTTCAGCGATCAGCGACAGCTCGTCACCTCCGGCCTGGTGCTCTCGCTCGTCACGGCAGCAACCAGCTCCGCGCTGATCCTCGGGGCGCCGGGGCCGCTCTCCCTGTTCGGCCTGACGGTCATGGCGTTGATCGTGGTGCTCGGCGTGACCCGCCCGGTGGGCGGGGCCGCGCTGGTGTTGACGGCGCTCGGCGCCCTCGGGCTGATCGCCGCGGCGCTGCTCGACTCGTCGAGGGCGCTGGTGCCGGGCCTGCTGGCGGCGCTCGGGCTGCTGGCGACGGGCCTGGTGGCGGATCGGTACGGCCGGGCCTGCCGCCAGGAGCAGGAGGAGCGCGAGCGGACGAAGCGCGTGATCGACGACATGCAGCCGGTCCACGAGGAGGCCGGCGTCCTGAAGTGGCCGCACGCGAGCCTGGTGTTCGACCGCGAGCTGGCCCGAGCCCATCGCTACGGGCACCCGCTGACGCTGCTGCGGGTGATGGTGGAAGAGTGGGACGCGGTGCGGGCGCGCCTCGGTCCGGAGCAGGCGGGACTGGTCCTGGGCGAGGTCGGCGCGCTGCTGATGAAGTCGAGCCGGGTCGTGGACATCGTCGCGTACCACGGCGACGCAAAGTTCGACTTGCTCCTGCCGGACACGGCGGACCTGGGCGCGGTGGTGGTAGCGCGGCGGGTCGGGGCGCAGATCTCGCAGTATCCCGGCGTGCGGCTGCGGACGGGCCTGGCGCCGGTCACGGCCTCCGAGGGCACGATCGACGACCTGCTCCAGCGAGCCGACGACGCGGCGATGGCGGCGTCGAGGCTGGGGCGGCCGTTCGCGGTCTACGGGGTCGAGATGAAGGACGTGCCAGCGGTGTCGAGGGATCGGACGCTGGCGAAGAACGCGCCGATTCGCCGTCGGTAACCGTAAGACGCCGGGAGGAGACCTCCTCCCCGGCCCTCCCGCTCGCACGGGGAAGGCCGGGGAGGAGATCTCGCGTTGCTCGTGGCTCAGGAGGCAGGGTCCAACGCAGCGAGATCGATGGCCTCGGCTTGGACGGGAAGGACGCTAGTCCTCGTCTGATGCGAGCCCAGACACGTCACTGTGGCGGTCCTAGCCGCTCGCGACGGCCAGGAGCGCCGCCATTTCGACGTGGATGCCGTTCGGTTGCTGATACGCGCGCAACCGCTCGGCAAGGGCGTCGCGAACACGCTCGATCTGCGCGGCGTCCAGCGCAGCAGCCCTCCGGCTCGATCCGGTGACTCGGACGCTTTGCCAGTAGTGGTCGAGGTCGTCATAGCGAGCGATGAGAGGATCCTCGATGACTCGAACATCGACGAAACCGGCCGTTGCAAGAGCACGGGCAAGGACGTCAGGTTCGGCGATCCAGCCTGGCGGCCTGGCGCTGTCGATCTCAAGGAGATCCAGGTCCACCAGCACGGCCTGGAGGTCCTCGGCCTGTGATGTACGCCAGGTGGACACGCCAGCCCGCCCCCCGGGCTTGAGGACGCGCCGAAATTCACCCAGTGCCTTGTTCTGGTGCGGGAAGAACATCAAGCCGAACCCACACAGCACACGGTCGAAGGCATTGTCTGGAAAGTTGAGCTGCTCGGCGTCCATCACGCGGACAGGTGTACCCAACCCTCGGCTTTCTGCCTCCTCGTTCGCGGCGCGCACCATGCTCTCGGCGATATCCACCCCGACCGCCTTGCCGGTCGCGCCCGCATGTTCCGCGGCTGGAAACAGCACGGCGCCTCGGCCCGTCCCTACGTCGAGAACTCGCTGTCCGGCCTCGACACCGACCACCTCCACGAGGCGCCGCCCGAAGTGGGCGAACGCTCCCTGTGCGTCAAACTCGGCAGCCATGGTGTTGAAGCGGGTGGCCATCTGTGCCTTCCGCGCCGCGGCATCGTCGCTCATCGTGCGCCCTCCCCTCGGCATCCCCGGGCATCGTCCTCCCACGTGCGAGCGGCTATCCCTGGAAGCAGCAAACATGTGTAGCTACTCGGAGTCGTCACCAGGCTTGCCGGAGCTGCCGCCATTCTCAAGCGCTCGATCGGCACGCCACGGATCGTGCCCCACTCCAGCCACGATCCGTCGTCGAGACGCGCCTTCCGATATCCCAAGAGGCGGCTCAAGGCGAACCAGGCGAAGTTTGAGCGCCCGCCGATTACGCAGTAGCTGATCGCTTCCTTGTCGGGTGTGACCCCGTGCGCTTCATAGAGCGCCCGGAGCTCGACCGCCGACTTGAAGGTGCCATCCTCGTTTAGCTGCTGTTCCCAGGGGACGTGGCTCGCCTCAGGTATCCGGCCCCCGCGCTGGCCTTGGGGGTTCGGCACGGTCCAGGGCGGCTTCAGCTTGCCGTCCCGCTCCTCGCGCGAGCGCACGTCGATCAGGACGCGGTCGGGTCGCCCGATCGACGCAAGCACGGCGTCGCGCATGGCGCGGTGGCTCCGTCGGGATCGGTAGCCCGGTAGCGCGTCGACGCCACGATGGGCAGATCGGTCGTCATTGAGCGTCCCTCAGCGAGCCATTTCGCGCGGCCACCATCGAGCAGGTGCAACCGCCCGTGCCCGTAGATGGTCAGCAGCCAGTAGCCGAACCCGGCGTACCAGTTGTTCTGCCCGCCGTACAGCACGACGGTGGTGTCGGGTCCGATGCCGGATCGGCCCAGCAGCGCCTCGATTCCGGCCCGGTCCGGCAGGTCATTGCGCGTCGGGTGCTGGAAGTCGTCCCTCCAGGACCAGGCGACCGACCCGGGGATGTGGCCTTCGCCATACGCTCCGTTGTCGAGCCCGGCTTCGACGATCCTGATGCTCGGGTCGCCGAGCCGCTCGGCCAGCCAGCCGGTCTGGACCAGGGCGTCGGGATGCGCATACCCGGTCATCGTCCACCTCCCGCCGAGCTATGCGCCGACCTCAGACGCTGACTCGGTAGGCAGGCCGGCCTGTCGCCAGGCCTGGATACCACCCTCGAGGTAGCTGACGTTGGTGAACCCCATGTCCTTGAGGTTCTTGGCGGCGATGGCCGAGAGCGGCCCCAGGTCGCACTGCGTGATGATCGGGCGTGAGCGGTCGGCCAGGCGTGCGTCGCGCCACTCCTCGGGGACTTCCTGGTCGGCCTTATACAGCAGCGAGCCCGCCGAGATCGCCGCGGCCCCCGGGACGGTCCCGCTGGCGCGGATGCTCGCCTCGTCGCGGACATCGATGACGAGCGTGTTGGGGTCCTCCTTGATGCGCCGCTGCGCCTCAGCGGCGCTCACGCCCGGAATCTCCGCCTGTGCCTCGCCAACCATCTGCATAAACGTCTTCGCCACGGTGTCTCCCTCGGCATCGAGCGACTCGTGCGATCCGGAAGGGCGCACGGGGTGCTATACTAGCAGAATCAAACGAGTTTTTGAATAGTGGCCGGACTGTCATGACGGGTCCAACATTCAAGGATCGGATCTTCGGTGAGCTGGCCGTGCTCGGCCAGGCCCTGGCCAGCCCGCACCGGCTGGAGCTGCTCGACCTGTTGGCACAGGGCGCGCGCACCGTCGAGGATCTGGCGCGCGAGGCGCGGATGAGTCTGGCCAACACATCGGCCCACCTCCAGGTCTTGCGACGCGCCCGCCTCGTCGAGGCTGAGAAGCAGGGCCTGTACGTCCGCTACCGCATCGCGAGCCCCGGCGTCTTCGAGCTGTACCGGGCGCTCCGCGATCTGGGTGCAGTTCGTCTGGCCGAGATCGACCGCCTCGTCGAGAGCTATTTCACCAACCGCGATGCCCTACACATCGTCGACAAGGAGGAATTGCTCCGACAAGTCGAGCAAGGCGCGGTGACGGTCGTCGACGTGCGCCCGTACGAGGAGTTCCGACAGGGACACATACCGCACGCAAGATCGATCCCGCTGGCCGAACTGGAGCGGCGCCTGGCAGAGCTGCCGAGCGGGACCGAGGTCGTCGCCTATTGCCGAGGCCCGTACTGCCTGTTGTCGGATGAAGCGCTGACGCTCCTGCTGAAGCACGGCTACCGGGCGCGGCGCCTGTCCGAGGGCCTGCCGGAGTGGCGCGAGGCGGGCTATCCGGTCGGCACGATCGCTTCGTAACCGCTGACGCGCCCCACGGATCTGACGGCTCGCCATGGAAGCCACGCCGCTGCCGGATGGCCTCGCGGACATCGCTCGTCTCGGCAGATCGTCGCTGGTGTAGCAGGTGACAGGGAGGACACCATGACTGCGATCCCAAGGCTCGACGTCCAGCGCCTGCGTACGGCCATCCAGGATGAGTACGCCGAAGTCGCAACGTCCCCGGACAAGGGATTCCACTTCCATACTGGCCGTCGGCTCGCCGCGATGCTCGGCTACGACCCTTCCGAGACCGCTTCGCTTCCCGACGCGGTGATCGAGTCGTTTGCCGGGGTCGGCAACCCGTTCGTATTCGGCCGGCTGCACGCTGGCGAGACCGTCGTCGAGGTCGGATCTGGGGCCGGTTTCGACGCCGTGCTGGCGGCTCGCCAGGTGGGGCCGACAGGGCGCGTGATCGGCGTCGACATGACCCCGGCGATGCTCGAGAAGGCCCGAGCCAACGGCGCGCTCCTGGGTCTCGGCAACCTCGAATTCCGCCAGGGTTACGCCGAGGAGCTGCCGATTCCCGACGGAACGGCCGACGTGGTGATCTCCAACGGCGTGATCAACCTCAGTCCCGACAAGGCGGCCGTCTTCCGCGAGATCGCCCGGGTGCTCAAGCCGGGCGGTCGGCTGCAGATCGCCGACATCGTTGTCGAGCAGGCGGTGCCAGAGGCGGCGAAGGAGAACATCGATCTCTGGACCGGGTGAATTGCCGGTGCTCTGCTGGAAGCAGAGATGACGGCGATCATCAAGGCGGCGGGGCTGGCCGATACCGAGTTCAGCCGGCAGCGCTGGGACACCTTCTCGGGGGCCGCGAGTGCCTCGAGCGCGGCGGTGTTTGGGACTCACGGGGTGGCATTCCGCGCCACGAGACCGCTGGGATATCCGGTCTGAGAGCCGAGTTGCCCTCCGATGCGATCGACACTATGAGCCCGTCGCCGTACTGGCTACGGGCCGCTGCGTGCTGTTACTCCTGGTGGCGGCGGGTGTACAGGCCTTCGGCGACCTCGTCCAGGAGGGCGATGACCTCGGGGTCGAACTGGGTGCCGCTGTTCCGGCGCAGCTCGCCCATCGCCTCGTCCAGCGAGAGGGCGCGGCGGTAGTGGCGGTCCGCCGTCATCGCGTCGAACGCGTCGACGGCCGAGAAGATCCGGGCGCCGATCGGGATCGCCTCGCCGGCGAGGCCGTCGGGATATCCCTCGCCGTCGAACCGCTCGTGATGGTGCAGCACGATCGGGAGGGCATCGGCCAGGAAGCCGATGCCGAAGAGGATCTCGTGGCCGAGGCGGGGGTGCTGGCGCATGATCGCCCACTCCTCGTCGGTGAGGGGGCCGGCCTTGCGC
>Ga0075420_100006418_pt1 | contig 10367 bp, 10 predicted proteins | sample SoiMetdeltSBSDD4_FD_75296 | JGI IMG/M metagenome (GOLD analysis project Ga0075420, IMG submission 75296) | Bulk soil microbial communities from a Populus tree surrounding site in Tennessee, USA - Soil MetaG P. deltoides SBSDD4 | ecosystem: Environmental > Terrestrial > Soil > Tree plantation...
GCGCGCCGCCGATCTGTTCGAAGCGAAAATGCCCGAGCTGGTTGCGTACTGCTGCCGTGAAGGCGGCCGGACCGTTCCAGATTCCATTTCCGAGGTCCGCGAGGCGGTGGACTTCCTGCGCTACTACGCGGAGCGCGCCAGGCAAGATTTCGGCGACGATCACCGCTTGCCCGGGCCCACCGGCGAAAGCAACGTGCTGCGTTTGCAGGGGCGGGGCGTGTTCGTCTGCATCAGTCCCTGGAATTTCCCGCTGGCGATTTTCACCGGCCAGGTTGCAGCCGCGCTCGCTGCCGGCAATACGGTGATCGCCAAGCCGGCAGAGCAGACGCCGTTGGTCGCGTATCACGCGATCGAGCTGCTGCTCGAAGCAGGCGTGCCCGGCGACGTCCTGCACTTCATGCCCGGTGACGGTTCCATCGGTGCGCATGCCGTCAGCGATCCCCGCATTGCCGGCGTGGTGTTCACCGGTTCCACGGAAGTAGCGAAGATCATTCATCGCTCGCTCGCGAATCGCGATGGGCCCATCCCGGTGCTGATCGCCGAGACCGGCGGACAGAATGCGTTGATCGTCGACAGTTCGGCGCTGCCGGAACAGGTGGTCCAGGATATCGTGCTGTCGAGCTTCAACAGCGCAGGGCAGCGATGCTCAGCGTCGCGTGTGATGTTCGTTCAGGCGGACATCGCTCCGCGCGTGTTGCAGTTGCTGGCCGGCGCGATGGATGAATTGCGGATCGGCGATCCGCTCGAGCTATCCACCGACGTCGGTCCGGTGATCGACGAAGATGCTCGCCGCGCACTCGCAGAGCACGCGAAGGCCATTGTTGCTCGCGCGAAATGGCACCATGGCTGCCGCCTGCCTGCGGGTCTCGATCGCGGTACTTACTTTGCGCCGCTGGCGGTGGAGATCGGCTCACTCTCCGAACTGACGCGGGAAGTGTTCGGGCCCATCGTGCACGTGATCCGCTACCAGGCGCATCACCTGGAAGAAGTCATCGATGCCATCAACGCGACCGGCTATGGCCTCACGCTGGGTGTGCACACACGAGTCGATGCGACGGCACGATTCATCGCGGCGCGGGTTCGTGCGGGCAATGTCTATGTGAACCGCAACATGATCGGTGCGGTCGTCGGCGTGCAGCCGTTCGGTGGCCGCGGCTTGTCGGGCACGGGGCCGAAGGCGGGCGGTCCGTTCTACCTGCATCGCTTCGCGACGGAGCAGACGGTGACGATCAATACATCGGCGGTGGGTGGGAATGCGAGCCTGCTGACGATGGGGGATGCGGGGGACGGTTCCTTCTGAGGGACTGTCCCCATTCTTCATCCTATCCGGAGCGAGGAGCGACCGCTCCTCTGCGGATGAAGAATGAGGATGACCAACGGGAATGGTAGATACCACACGCACCTTGCGCTTCGCTCCAGGAGCATGTCCCCGATCAGCTTTTGCGCGGGTAGTCGAATTCGGCGTTGACGCCGGTGCTCCATTCGAGCTCGCTCCATTCATCGATGTCGAACTGCACTGTGTACATGGCGCAGGTGGGCATGTTGTCGATCGAGCGTTCGCGCGAGATCTGGTCCGCGAATTCGGTGATGCCGGGATTGTGGCCGAAGAGCATCAGGTGCTGGGCCTTGCCGCCGAGTTCGTGGATCACCCGCAGCGTGTCCTTTGGCGATGCCAGGTACAGGCGCTCGTCCTGGATGACTTTGCTGGCGGAAATGCCCAGTTCGCGAACGATGATGGTGGCGGTCGTAAGCGCGCGCACGGCGGGACTCGACAACACTTTGTCCGGCTTGAACTGGCGGTCTTTCAGCCGCTTGCCCATCTCCGGCGCATCGCGCTGGCCGCGCGTTTCGAGCGCACGATCCCAGTCTTCCTGGCCGGCGTGGGCGGGTTCTGTCTTGGCGTGGCGGATCAGCGTCAGGCGCAGCATCGTCGGCTCTCTCTTCATGCTCTCTCGTCAACTCCCTGTGGCGTGAGCGAGGAAGATGCAGTGTAGCCTGCTCAGGTTGACGCTTTCACTTCGACAATCCCGGCGTTTATGCGGGTTTCGTAAGTTTTTACGGGCTCGTACGCTGGCGGCGTCAACGCCGCACCGGTGCGCAGGCAGAAGCGCGCGCCGTGGCGTGGGCAAATGACTACGTCGCCTTCGACTGCGCCGCCCGCGAGCTCACCGCCGTCATGCGTGCATACATCGTCGATGGCGTAGAACGATCCGCCGACGTTGAACACGGCGACGAGCTGCGCATCGATCTCCACCTGCGCGTAGTCGCCAGCGGGGATGGATGCTGCGGGAGCGACGGGCACCCAGCTCATTGGGAGAGAGTCATCGCTACATCATTCCCGTTTGCAGGCGCGCCGCTTCCGACATCATGGTTTGATTCCAGGGCGGATCGAACACCAGTTCGACGTCGGCGCGCTTGATGGTCGGTACCAGCTCGACCTTCTCCTTCACGTCACGCACCAGGACTTCGCCCATGCCGCAGCCGGGGGCTGTCAGCGTCATCTGGATGGATGCAATGCGTCCATCGTCCTCGTGCGCGAGTTCGCACGAATACACGAGGCCCAGCTCGACGATGTTGATGGGAATCTCGGGATCGAAGCAGGTGCGCATCTGTTCCCACACCAGTTCCTTGACGTCGTCGTCCGTGGCATTCGGCGGCAATTCGGGACCGATGGCGACTTCCTGGCCGAGAGCGTCCGCATCCTTGCCGGCCACGCGGAACAGGTTGCCTTCGATGTAGACAGTGAAACTGCCTCCGAGGGCCTGCGTGATGAAGCCTGTCTTATCGGCGCGCAAAGTCACCGGGACGCCAGCAGGTACCATGACGGCTTCCACGTCACGCTGCAGGGTCACGGCTTCGTTTTGATGATGCACGGTCTCGTCACTCGGTCGATACGGGGGTCGATACGGGAGTCGAAGCGGATTTGCTGGCGTCGGCGCGGTCGAGCGCCGCATTCAGCGTGTGCCAGCACAGGCTGGCGCACTTCACGCGAGCCGGAAATTCGCGCACTCCCGAGAGCGCCGCGAGCTTGCCCAGCTTGTCGACGTCGGCTTGCGCGTCCTGCTGCGTCAGCAGCGCGTGGATCTGCTCGAACAGGTCTTGCACTTCGCTGCGGCTCTTGCCTTTCACGGCTTCGGTGAGCAGCGAGGCGGAGGCGACCGAGATCGCGCAGCCGGCGCCGTCGAATTTCGCCTGCGCTATCTTGTCGCCTTCGAGATTGACGTACACCGTCAGCCGGTCGCCGCACAGCGGATTGTGGCCGTCGGCTTGCGCGTCCGCAGGCTGCAGCGCGCCGAAATTCCGCGGATGGCGATTGTGGTCGACGATGACGTCGCGATAGAGGTCCTTGAGGTCCATCAGCCCAGCACCTGCCGCGTATGCACGAGGGCGGCCACCAGGCGGTCGATCTCCTCGTACGTGTTGTAGAACGACATCGAGGCGCGCGCCGTCGCCGGAATCCCGAAGAATTCCATGACGGGCATGGCGCAGTGATGGCCGGTGCGGATCGCGACACCTTCGGTATCGAGAATGGTCCCGATGTCGTGGGGATGAATGCCTTCGAGCACGAATGAGACGACCGCGGCTTTGGACGGCGCAGTGCCGATGATACGAAGGCCGGGGAGGGCGGACAGCTTCGCCGTCGCATACTCCAGCAGTTCGTGTTCGACGCGGGCGATGCGATCGATGCCCACGCGTTCGAGATAGTCGATCGCCGCCGCAAGGCCGATGGCACCGCTGATGTGCGGCGTGCCGGCTTCGAACTTCCAGGGGAGCTGGTTGTACGTCGTCTTCTCGAACGACACGGTGAGGATCATGTCGCCGCCGCCCTGCCACGGAGGCATCTTCTCCAGCAGCAGCTGCTTGCCGTACAGCACGCCGATGCCGGTAGGGCCGAGCATCTTGTGACTGGAGAAGCAGTAGAAATCGCAGTCGAGCGCCTGCACGTCGACTTTCATGTGCGGCACTGCCTGTGCGCCGTCGAGCAGGACAGGCACGCCGTGCCGGCGAGCAGTGGCGATGAATTTCTCCACCGGCACCACGGTGCCCAACGCGTTGGAAACGTGTGCCAGCGCGAGCAACTTGGTGCGTGGCCCTATGAGCTTTTCGAATGCGGCGAAGTCGACTTCGCCCGCCGTCGAGATCGGGATCACTTTGAGAGTCGCGCCGGTCTGTTCGCACACCAGTTGCCAGGGAACGATATTCGCATGGTGCTCGAGCGCGGAAATCAGGATCTCATCGCCAGGACGCAACTGCGGGCGCGCGAAACTCTGCGCCACCAGGTTCACGGCTTCGGTCGTGCCGCGCACGTAAATGACTTCCTTCACGTCCTTCGCGTTGATGAAGCGGCGGACCACATCGCGTGCGCCTTCGAACGCATCGGTGGCGCGCTGACTGAGCGTGTGCACGCCGCGATGAACGTTCGCATGATCGTGTTCGTAGTAGTGCGAAATCGCGTCGATGACCGATTGCGGCCGCTGGCTCGACGCGGCGCTGTCGAGATAGACCAGCGGTTTGCCGCGGATCGATTGCGACAGGATGGGGAAGTCGCGCCGGATTGCGGCGACGTCGAATGTGCGGCTGGTGTCGAGAGGTTGCGGTTGTGCGCTCATGGATCCGCTCACAATGATTCGGTCACAATGATTCCGGAAGGCCGCTGGCCGACAGGTCGAAACGCTGCTGCACGCGGGCTTCCAGCCACGTACGCACCGGCCCGACCTTGACGGTGGCTAGCATCGATTGGGCGAAGGCCCGGATCAGCAGGGCACGGGCTTCCTCTTCGCCGAGGCCGCGCGAGCGCAGGTAGAACAGCGACACGGGGTCGAGTTGACCCGTCGTGGCGCCGTGACTGCACTTCACGTCGTCCGCGTAAATTTCCAGTTCCGGCCGGGTGTCGATCTCGGCGGTGGCGGACAGCAGCAGGTTGCGATTGGACTGCCGCGCATCGATCTTCTGCGCATGCGGCCGTACGATCACCTTGCCGTTGAAGACTCCGCGTCCGCGGGCGGCAGCGATGCCGCGATAGTCCTGACGACTCTGCGTATGCGCTGCCGCATGATCGATGCGGATGTGTGTATCCAGGTGCTGCGTGCCGGTCGGTGCGAACAATCCGTTCAGGCTCACCGACGCACCGGGCTCCGCCAGTTGCACCATCGTGCTGTTGCGTCCCAGCGAGGCGCCGAGCGCGAACTCATGACTGGTGAAGTTCGCGTCCCGGGCCAATCGCACGTGCGAGGAGCCGATATGGAAAGTGCGCGACCCTTCTTCCTGAATGCGCAAATGCTCCACGCGGGCGCCCGCCGCCAGGTCGAAGGAGATCCAGGGATTGCTGAACGCGTCCGCCTGGTCGACGCCGGTGTAGTGAGAAATCACGGAGCACTGACTCTGCTGGCCGGCACGGACGATGACGCGTGGATGCGCCATCTGCGACGAACCCGGCGTCCGTGGAGCACGCCAGTGATGGACGATGTACAAGGGGTGATCGAGAGCGAAGCCCTGGGCTATGTCGATCACGATGCCGTCGTCGCTGAAGGCGCCGTTGAGATTTTCGAACGGACCGGGCGTCGCCGGCTCGTGCCGGGAGAGGAATTCCGCGACCTCATCGGGGCTGTGCTGCGCCCACTGGGCCAGCGACAGAACGGTGACGCCGGGTGGTTGCGGTGCCGGTGTGGACAGTCCGGGCAGCATCGTGCCGTTGATCAGCACGAGGCGATGACCGCAGTCGGGAATCCAACGGCTATCCTCGGCGGCAACCGCAGCCGATTCGGCTGGCGTGAAGCGCCGCGATTCGAGTCGCCGCAGGTTCGTGTATTTCCACGCCTCGTCGCGCTGCGTCGGAAACCCGGTCGCAAGGAAGCGATCTAGCGACGCCTGCCGCAGCTGGGTCAGCGCATCGCGTTTAGGCGCACGGGCTGCCCATGTGCTCGCAAAGAGTTCCCGATAGTGATCGAGCACGGGCGGTTGATTGAGGGCGCTGACGCTCATGCTGCCGCCGGATCTTCTTTGACCCAATCGTAGCCGCGACTCTCCAGTTCGAGCGCCAGCGACTTGTCGCCGCTCTTGAGGATGCGGCCGCCGGACAAGACGTGCACATGGTCGGGCTCGATGTAGTCGAGCAGCCGCTGATAGTGCGTGACCATGACGATGGCGCGATCCGGACGACGCAGGCTGTTCACGCCATTTGCCACGACGCGCAACGCATCGATGTCGAGGCCGGAATCGGTTTCATCGAGCAGCGCGAGCTTGGGTTCGAGAATGGCCATCTGCAGGATCTCGTTGCGCTTCTTCTCGCCACCCGAGAACCCCTCGTTCACGGCGCGGTTCAAGAAACTCTCGTCCATCTGCATCAGCTTCATTTTCTCGCGCACCAGCGCCAGGAATTCGAAGGCATCGACTTCGGGTTCGCCGCGGTGCTTGCGGATGGCATTGAGCCCCGCTTTCAGCAGGTACACGTTGTTCACGCCGGGAATTTCGACGGGATACTGGAACGCCAGGAACACGCCTTCACGCGCGCGTTCTTCGGGCGCCAGCGCCAGCAGGTCGCGCGATTGATACGTCACCGAGCCGCCGGTCACTTCGTATCCATCGCGGCCCGCGAGGACCTGTGCGAGCGTGCTCTTGCCGGAGCCGTTCGGGCCCATGATGGCGTGCACCTCGCCGGCGTTGATGGTCAGATTCAGGCCTTTCAGGACGTCTTTGCCGCCTACCCGGGCCTTGAGATTGTCGATCACCAGCATGTCGTCACCTGTCACTCAACCAACCGAGCCTTCGAGACTGACCGCGAGCAGGTTCTGCGCTTCCACGGCGAATTCCATGGGCAGTTCCTTGAACACGGCCTTGCAGAAACCGTTGACGATCATGTTCACCGCGTCCTCGGCCGATATGCCGCGGCTCAGGCAGTAGAACAGCTGGTCGTCGCCGATCTTCGATGTCGTCGCTTCGTGTTCGACGATCGCCGTCGGCGTGCGCACTTCCATGTAAGGGAAAGTGTGGGCGCCGCACTGGTCGCCCATCAGCAGGGAGTCGCACTGCGTATAGTTGCGCGCATCGATGGCATTGGGCAGGATTTTTACGAGGCCGCGATAGCTGTTCTGCCCGTGGCCTGCGGAAATGCCCTTCGACACGATCGTGCTGCGCGTGTTGCGCCCGATGTGGATCATCTTGGTGCCGGTATCGGCCTGCTGGTAGTTGTTGGCGACCGCGACCGAGTAGAACTCGCCGACCGAATTGTCGCCGGTCAGCACGCAGCTCGGATATTTCCAGGTGATCGCCGATCCGGTCTCCACCTGCGTCCAGCTGATTCGCGAATTCGCGCCACGGCATTCGCCCCGCTTGGTGACGAAATTGTAGATGCCGCCGCGGCCGTTCTCATCGCCGGGGTACCAGTTCTGCACGGTCGAGTACTTGATCTGTGCGTTGTCGAGCGCGACCAGTTCGACGACGGCCGCATGCAACTGGTTTTCGTCGCGCATCGGGGCCGTGCAGCCTTCGAGATAGCTCACCGATGCGCCTTCCTCGGCGACGATCAGCGTGCGTTCGAACTGGCCGGTCTTGGCCGCGTTGATGCGGAAGTAGGTCGACAGCTCCATGGGGCAGCGCACGCCTTTGGGCACGAAGACGAACGAACCGTCGGAAAACACGGCGGAATTCAGCGCCGCGAAATAGTTGTCGGTGTGCGGCACGACGCTGCCGAGATATTTCTCGATCAGGCCGGGATGCTTGTGAACCGCCTCGGAGAACGAGCAGAAGATCACGCCGGCTTTCGAGAGGCGCTCCTTGAACGTGGTCGCGACGGATACGCTGTCGAACACCGCATCGACGGCAACGCCAGCAAGACGCGCGCGCTCATGCAGGGGAATGCCGAGCTTGTCGTAGGTCTCCAGCAGTTTCGGATCGACTTCCTCCAGGCTCTTCGGTGCATCGTCTTTCGATTTCGGCGCCGAGTAATACGAGATGGCCTGGTAGTCGATGGGCGCGACCCGCAGGTGAGCCCAATGCGGCTCCTTCATAGTGAGCCAATGGCGAAAAGCCTGGAGGCGCCACTCGAGCATGAACTCGGGTTCGTTCTTCTTGCGCGAGATCAGGCGCACCACGTCTTCATCGAGTCCCGGCGGCACCGTGTCGGATTCGATGTCCGTGACGAAGCCGTGCCGGTACTTCTGTCCGACCAGCGCTTCGAGCGTTTCGTTCTGGGGATTGCTTGCCACTATTCGTGCCTGCTGCGAATCATGCGGTTCAGTGGAATGGTCGCTGTCACGCTGCGCTCGGTCCCGGACAGCTGCGCCAGCGTGATGTCGTTCAACGCCTTGCGGATGGCGCCGTTTACCCGTTGCCATGCGGAGCCCACGCTGCAGTTGGACTCGAGGCCGCAATTGCTGTGCTGGCCGCTGCACTCGGTGATCGCCACCGGCCCCTCGAGCGCATCGAGGATCTTGGCGGCCGTGATCTCCGATGCTGGAAGCGCGAGCCGGTAACCGCCGTGACTACCTCGCGTCGAGGTCACGAGGCCGGTTCGCTGCAGCTTCTTGAGCAGCTTGCTCACCGTCGGCAGCGCGATGCGGGTCCTTTCGGAAACTTCGGCCGCGGCAAGCGGTTTCTCCGGATCGGACGCCAGCTGCGCCAGGATCACCGTGCCGTAGTCGGTCAGCTTGCTGATGCGGAGCATGGGTGAAGAGATAGTGTCCGGTGGGCGAGAATCAATATGGGACCATTTTAGTCCCAATGATGCTTTTCGCCAAATCCATCTGCGCCGGGACCTTGGCGCTCGTTGCTTTCCCGCCATGTCGGGGCCGGTCCAAGGCAACGTAAGTGAGGGTTTTTGCTATCCTATGGCGAAACAGGCACGGCAAGCTTGCAAATCTGGCCCGACCGGCACGTGAACCGGCGCATCGCCATGCGGGGCGGGCATCCATCAAAAGGTGAGGAAACATATGAATCGCAGCGAACTCGAGACTACTGCAAAAGCGATGGTGGCGAAGGGCAAGGGCATCCTGGCTGCCGACGAGTCGAGCGGTACGATCAAGAAGCGCTTCGACTCCATCCAGCTGGAATCCACCGAGGAAGCCCGCCGGACCTATCGCGAGTTGCTGTTCACCGCGCCGGACATGGCGAAGTACATCAGCGGCGTCATCCTGTATGACGAGACCCTGCGTCAGAAAACCAAGGACGGCACCCCGTTTGCGGCCTACCTGAAGAAGCTGGGCGTGGTGCCGGGCATCAAGGTGGACGCGGGCGCCAAGCCGCTGGCCGGGTTCCCGAACGAGACCATGACCGAAGGCCTGGACGGCCTGCGTGAGCGCCTTGCCGAGTACTACTCGCTGGGTGCACGGTTCGCCAAGTGGCGCGCAGTTATCGACATCGCTGACGGTATCCCGACGCAGTTCGCAATCGACGCCAACGCGCATGGGCTCGCCCGTTACGCCGCGCTCTGCCAGGAAGCGAACATCGTTCCCATCGTCGAGCCGGAAGTGTTGATGGACGGCGCGCATTCGATCGAGCGCTGCGAGGAAGTGACCAGCCGTACGCTGGCGTCGGTGTTCCAGCAGCTGCACGAACATCGCATCTATCTCGAAGGCATGATCCTCAAGCCCAACATGGTGATCTCGGGCAAGAAGGCAGCGAACCGCGCCGATCGCAAGACGGTTGCCGAAGCGACAGTCCGCACGCTGAAGCGCTATGTGCCGAGCGCCGTTCCAGGCATCGCGTTCCTGTCGGGCGGCCAGAGCGCGGCGGAGGCGAGCGAACACCTGAGCATCATGAACACCCTCGGACCGCTTCCCTGGGCGCTGACATTCTCGTATGGCCGCGCATTGCAGGACGAGGCGCTGAAGGCGTGGGGCGGCAAGGCCGAAGGATTCGTCGCGGGACAAAAGGCATTCGCCCGCCGCGCCAAGCTCAACGGCATGGCGCAGACCGGAACTTACACGGCGAAGAACGAGCAGGACGCTGCCTGATCGAACTGCGGTCCACATGAAGCCGGTGCCGCGGGCACCGGCTTTCTGCCTGCTCGATGAAACCGGTCCGAATCCGACATTGAAGAAACACACCGTCATCCAATTGGACACGCTGCAATCCGCCAACCACTCACGGCTGCCGACGCGCGCCTGCGCGGAGGAACCGAATGGCACATCCCGATCCGGCTGATATGACAGCCGCACCGTCGCTGGCAGCGACCGACAATCTCGTAGAAATCCAGGACGTCCACTATTCAGTGGGCGGCCGCTCGATTTTTTCGGGGTTGACCCTCGCGATTCCCCGCGGCCGCATCACTGCGATCATGGGGCCCAGCGGCACCGGCAAGACCACGCTGATGCGGCTGATCACCGGCCAGTTGAAACCGACCAGCGGCCAGATCCTGTTCGATGGCGTCA
>Ga0075420_100006420_pt1 | contig 10364 bp, 5 predicted proteins | sample SoiMetdeltSBSDD4_FD_75296 | JGI IMG/M metagenome (GOLD analysis project Ga0075420, IMG submission 75296) | Bulk soil microbial communities from a Populus tree surrounding site in Tennessee, USA - Soil MetaG P. deltoides SBSDD4 | ecosystem: Environmental > Terrestrial > Soil > Tree plantation...
CGGCTCCCACCACCAAGACAGGTTGTAGATCCCGGGATCGGCCGCTGGTGAGGAACACCACCTAACGAGCCGGGAGAGATCTCCTCGGTCTGCACGCGCTGTTGATTAATCTGCTTCTCGAGCGCGGCGGCTTCGCTCTCGGTCAAGAACTCCTTCTGGGCGAGCTCCGGCGGACGCTGCAGCGGCGTAATCGTCGTGAAGTCCCAGGTGCCTTGAAGGTCTGGATCACCCCATGGCGTGCGCGCGGGTGTCTGAGCGATCGCCGGCAACTGGGCGAAGGCAAGCACCGCGACAAGCAGCACGCATCTGCGCATGTGAGCTCCTGGTCCGTGGTCCGTGGGGTCAGATCTTGATTTTTGCGGGCCTGCTAAAATCAAGATCTGACCCCGGGAGGACGGTCACAGAATCGCACCGCGCGCCCGATGACCGCAAGATGATGTCCACCTGAACGTCCTGAGTTTTCTGTGCGAGTGTGTTTGGCAGTATGCTGCGATTCACTCGAGGTCAGCCGGTCGCGTAGCCCGCAATCAGCCATGGAAAATGCCACGAGGCTATTTTGGGTCCTGGTCGTCGTCACCGCTCTGGGCGTGGCGGCGGCCGCACAGCGCGCACAATTCGATGTCGCCTCCGTCAAGCTGCACACGTCCGACGATCAGCGCGTGTACATGGTGGCGCAGCCAGGTGGCCGGTTCCTGGCCGGGAACATTACGCTGCGGTTCCTGATCCGCTCGGCGTTCCAACTGCAAGACGATCAGATCGTCGGCGGCCCGAACTGGCTCGACAAGGATCGCTTCGACATCGACGCTCGGGCGCCCCAGGCACCAGGCCCACCCAACCCTCAGTTGCTGGAGATGCTCCAGACGCTCCTCGCCGATCGATTCAAACTGACGACGCACAGGGAGAAACGTGAACTGCCGATGTTCGCGCTCGAGCGCGCGAGGCGTGATGCGTCCTTCGGACCAGGACTTCGTCCGACGGCCTGCCCCGAGCTCACGGTCGACCTGAGCCGGCCGCAGCCCTGCACCAACGCGCAAACTGGTGTCGGCTCGCTCACGCTCCGCGGCATGCCCTTCAATCAGTTCACGCCGTTCCTCTCCTCCGTTGTGAACCGCGTCGTGGTCGATCGCACTGGACTGGACGGCCGGTACGACATCGAGCTCAAGTGGACGCCCGACCAACCGGCGCAGGGTCGCGGCGGCGCGGAGCCGCCGGCGGCCGATCCGGACGCGATATCGATCTTCACAGCCGTCCAGGAGCAGCTTGGCCTCCAGCTCAATTCGACCAGCGACGCGGTGGACGTCCTGGTCATTGATACGTTGGAACACCCGACGCCGAACTGAATCCCGAGACGACCGCTGAGGGGTGGCGACATGCGCAGACTCGACCATCGACATATGTGCTGGTACGTCATTTCGGCGGCCCTGCTCATCGCCGCCACGATTGGTCCCGGTCAAGCCCAGAACGCCAGCGTCGGACGCGAGCTCGAAGCGATCCTCACCTTCGAAACGACGCACAACGGGAATGCCCCGTCAGGGTGGGGAGGCGGTCCGCCCTCAACCATCTTCGTCGATGGCGAGACAGTGCACAGCGGCCGCTGGTCCGCACGGCTCGAGCGCAACGCTGCTGGCTCGCAGCCCTTCTCCACCCTGACCCGGTCGATCCCGATCGAATTCTCGGGGAACACCATCGAGTGGCGCGGATTCCTGCGCATCGAGAACGTCAGCGAGTTCATGGGGCTGTGGATGCGGCAGGACGGCGACGCTCCGAACCTCGCCTTCGCCACGATGCAGCCCCGTCAAATCAAGGGAACCCACGACTGGACGGAATACTCGATCACCTTCCCGCTCCATCGCGACGCCAAGCAGCTCTCTTTTGGCGTACTGATCTCCGGCACCGGCAAAGTGTGGGCTGACGACCTGCGGCTGCTCGTCGACGGCAAGCCCGTCTGGGACGCTCCCCGCGTCGAGCGGCCGAAGACACCTCTCGAATTGGATCATCAGTTCGACGCCGGCTCCGGCATCGTCATCAGCGAGCTCTCGCAGGTGCAGATTGAGAACCTCGTCGCGCTGGCAAAGGTGTGGGGATTTCTCAAGTATCACCATCCGGCCGTGACTGCGGGCACGCGTCACTGGGACTACGAGCTGTTCCGCGTGCTGCCAGGTGTCCTTTCGGCTCGAAGCCGTGACGCTGCGGACAGGGCGATGCTCGAGTGGATTCGTCCGCTGGGCTCCCCCCCGGTGTGCGATCGATGCGCCGCGCTCAAAGACGAGGAAATCCACCTCCGACCGAGTCTCGAGTGGATGAGCACTGTGGTCCATCCCGATCTCGCCGCCGTCCTTCGCGTCGTTCACCGCGGCCGATCCCAGGGGCGTCAGTTCTACGTGTCGCAAGTCCCGAATATCGGCAACCCGCAATTCGATCGAGACCTGGCATATGCCACGTTGAACTTCCCCGATTCGGGCTATCAGCTGCTGGGGCTCTATCGGTTCTGGAACATCATCGAGTACTGGTTCCCGTATCGCGATCAGATCGACGAGGACTGGGACAAAGTCCTCGCCGAGTTCGTTCCCCGAATTGCGCTGGCGAAGGACAAGACGGCCTATCAGCTCGAGATGCTCGCGCTGATCGCCAGGGTCACGGACACGCACGCAAACCTGTTCAGCGCTCCGCCAGAGATCCGTCCGCCTGCAGGCAGCTGTCAACTTCCTGTGATCACGAGATTCATCGAAGGCCAGGCAGTCGTGACCGGATACTCGCAGGCGTCGTCTGGACCAGCAACCGGACTGCAGGTCGGCGATGTCATCGAATCACTGGACGGCACACCGGTGCACGAGCTCGTCAAACGATGGGAACCGTACTATCCCGCGTCGAACCAGCCCACTCGGCTGCGCGATATGGCGCGCGCGTTGACGCGCGGCACCTGTGGCACGGCACGAGTCGCCATTCGTCGTCCGACTGGCGCGACCGATATCACGGCACCGCGGCAGCCACTCGACAGTCTGGAGCGGCAGGCGGGCTTCACCCACGACATGCCGGGAGATACATTCCGTCTGCTCTCGGATCAGGTTGCGTATTTGAAGCTGTCGTCAGTGCAAGCCGCGCAGACCCCGAGCTACGTCGAGCGTTCGAAAGGCACGCGAGGACTCGTCATCGACATCCGCAACTATCCCTCCGAGTTCGTCGTCTTCGCGCTGGGCTCGCTGCTCGTCGAGCAACCGACGCCGTTCGCCCGGTTCACGATCGGCGACCTGGATAACCCCGGCGCGTTTCTGTGGCGGGTCGGGCCGCTGTCGCTCATGCCGCAGCAGCCGCACTATCCGGGCCGGATCGTCGTGCTCGTCGACGAAGTGTCGCTCAGCCAGGCGGAATACACGACGATGGCGTTTCGCGCCGCGCCGCGAGCGACGGTGGTTGGCAGCACGACGGCGGGAGCCGATGGCAACGTGTCGCAGATCGCGCTGCCGGGCGGACTGCGCACCGCGATCAGCGGCATTGGCGTCTTCTATCCGGACAAACGGCCGACCCAGCGCATCGGCATCGTGCCTGATGTCGAAGTGCGCCCGACGATCGCCGGTATCCGCGCTGGACGCGACGAAGTGCTCGAGGAAGGCGTGCGGCAGATTCTCGGCACAAACGTCCCAGCGGACCAGCTTCACAGAATCGCCGCGCCACGCTGATATCGCACATTGGGCGTAGACTAGACGGCCTCACCGCGGGGGTAGCGGACGCGAGACTCTCGCGTCACAGGGAGGCGTCGATGCGAGCACCACTCATCGGGCTACTCGTCCTCGCTTGCTGGTTGAGCCTGGAAACCCGGACGAGCGCTCAGGAGAACACCGCCGAGATTCGGGGACGCGTCGTAGACAGCCAAGATGGGGGTATCCCTGGTGTCACTGTCCTGATCACCAATGAGGCGACCGGCGTCTATCGCCAGAGCGTCAGCAACGCCGACGGCTCGTATTTCATCACCGCCGTCACGCCCGGCATCTACACGCTCGAAGCGGAGTTGTCAGGCTTTTCGAAGTACAGCCGCAAGGGTGTTCGCCTCGACCTCGGTCGCACGGCCACGTTGGAAATCACACTGAGCCCAGGTGCGGTCACCGAGACGATTACTGTCACTGCTGAGACGCCGCTCGTCGATCTGACATCGAAGGAGATCGGCGGCAACGTCACCAACCGCGAGATGACGATGCTCCCGTCGGTGAATGGCAACTTCATCGGCGCGGTCGCGCTGCTGCCGGGCGTCATCTCAAACATCAGCACCGAATCGTTCGGCTCGGACGCGATCAGCACCAACGGGCTGGATTCGCGCAACAACAACTTCATGCTCGACGGCGCCAACAACAATGACGACGTAATCGGGCAGCGGGCCGGGTCGCAGGCGCGGATGCCGGTCGAGGCGGTCGCCGAGGTCCAGGTCATCACGAATCAGCCCGATGCCGAGTTCGGCCGCACCACCGGCGCGATCGTCAACGCGGTCAGTAAGAGCGGAACGAACGCCTTCCATGGAGTGGCCGCGGGCCTCTGGCAGGACGCCGGCCTGACGAAGAAGGACTATTTTGTGAAGCAGAACGGGCTGACCAAGCCCGACACGCGGCTCCAGACGTATCGTGCCAACCTCGGCGGACCGATCGTCCGCGACAAGGCCCACTTCTTCTTCAACCTCGAACGGGTGATGGTCGATCGCGCGACCAGTATCACGATCCCGGCCCGGCCGGAATTCAACGCCTCACCGGTGACGCAGGATCGCGTCTGGAACACGCTGCTGCGGTTCGACCACCAATTGAACGCCAGCAACACCTGGGCCGTCCGCTGGCTGCGTGAGTCGTCGCCGCAGCTCAATCAGATCGTTCCGGTGGTGTACAACAACAATCCGATCACCGGCACGTTTCCGGTGACGGAGGACGCGTCACGCGAGGAGAACGACGTCGATCAGACGTTCGTCGCGACGCTCAATTCAGTGTTGGGGAACAATCGATTCAACACGTTCCGTGTGAACTTCACGCAAGAGGACGTGTCGTTCGCCAATCCGAATTTCAACGGCAACGGCCAGGACCAGACTGCGCTGGAGCCGACGCTCGTGTTCACCAGCTTCGTGGGTCAGCAGAGCAACGTCGCACAGGCGCGCGTCAACGATGCGTACCAGATCGACGACACGATGTCGTGGTTCATCAGCAAACACGGCAGCCACGACGTGAAGTTCGGTGCGCAGTACGAGTATGTCGGCGCGACATCAACGGCGCAGGACAACTTGAACGGCACCTTCTTCTCCCGGAGCGACCAGGACTTCAACGCGTCCGATCCGAGGACCTACCCCGATCGGCTGCAGATTCGTGTGCCTGGCGGACTGAACCGCTATCAGAAGGCGCATTACGTCGCCGCCTTCGCTCAGGACAAATGGCGGGTGAATCGGGCGACGTTCAGCCTCGGACTGCGCTATGACCTGGAAGTCCAGCCCATTCAGGAAGCCGATAATCCGGCCTTCCCGGATCCGTCGGCCTATCCCGTCGACAAAAACAACATCGCGGCGCGCCTCGGTGTCACCTACGACCTCGCCGGAGACGGCCAGAGCGTTGTCCGCGGCGGATACGGGCGGTTCTACGACAAGACACACTTCGAGTTGATCTCGGCGATTCTGACGGCGGGAACCTTCTCGGACTCGTTTGTGGTGCTGTTCCCGGCGAACAACTTCGACCCGGGCCCCGGGGCTGGAAACCTGCCCACCGACCCGATGCTCGTGAATGGCCCGACCGTCAATCGCACACTCCTTGCCGCGCAGTATCCGCCCGGCAGCCGCATCAGGAACACCGGCGTCGTCAATCTCGACAACCCCGATCGCGTGATTCCCTACACAGACCAATACACCGCTGGCTACGAGCGACAACTGTTCACCACGATGTCGGTGAGCGCGGACTACGTCCACGCGCGCGCCCGTGATCAGCTGATGATTCAGGATCTCAATCCGGGAGTTCGGACGTCGCCCGCCCGGACGGCGCCTGTCGTGCGCACCAACCCGGCGTATGTCCAGCAGGTCAGCCAGCCGGTGAATGCCGGCGCGATCGACTACGATGCGCTGCAGGTGGCGTTGGTCAAACGCTTGGCGTCGGACTACTCGTACCGCGTGTCGTACACGCTTGGTTACTCGCGTGGCAACACCAGCGGTGCGGCCATCCCGCTAAGCGGCTTCCAGTATCTGAACGACCTGAACCTTGACATGAACGAGGGACCAACCAACGTGGACCGCCGGCACGTTCTTACGTTCAGTGGCCAGGCGCTCGTACCGCGTACGCACGGTCTCACGTTTGCCTGGGTCGTGCGCGCATTGAGCGGCGCACCGTTTAGCCTCTTCGACTCGACCACCGATCCCGATCTGAACGGACTATTCACCGAGCCGCTGCCAGCCGGCACCTACACCGGCACGCCTGGTCCAAACCGGAATCCGTGGACCGTGGACGCCGAAGGCGAGCGCAACGGCGCACGAGGCCCCGGACTGTTTCAGGCAGACGTTCGCTTCGGCTATCAGCTGCGGCCCGGTCAGAGCCGCACGCTCGATCTGTTCATGGACGTGTTCAACATCACCAACCGGGCAAACTTCGAAGTCCCGCTCGGTGATCGACGGTTGCCCGACTTTCTCAATCTGACCGCGCTGCGCTCGGGCGCGATCCCGACGACCGTGCAGTTCGGAGTCCGAATGGGGTTCTAGGCGGATCGAGCTATCGCAGGTCGGTGCGAGGGCTGGCGCTTGTCGATGCTAGCCCTCTTACGCTTGTCGGTGCGAGAGCGCTGACGCGCGTCGGTGCGAGGGACCTATCGCGAGTCGGTGCGAGCTCTCTCACGCTCGTCGGCGCGAGGGAGCTATCGCCTGTCGGTGCGATCGGTCTGACGCTTGTCGGTGCGAGGGAAGCCTCAGTGTGATCGTGCCCGCGCAGTCATAATGGTCGGTGTGAAGAACCCACGCGTGGACGCGTCGGTGGAATACCTGCTTCGCGAACTCGCACCGCAGGTCCTGGGCGCGACGGTCCGTCGCTACGGCGACTTCGCAGCAGCGGAAGACGCCGTGCAGGAGGCGCTCATCGCCGCGGCGTCGCAGTGGCCGCGACAGGGCGTGCCAGACAATCCAAGAGCCTGGCTCATACAAGTCGCCTCGCGGCGGATGACGGATCACATTCGCAGCGAGACCGCGCGCCGCCTTCGTGAAGTGGAGGCGGCACAACAGATCGATGAGCTGATCCCGGCGATCGAACACGATGCCGACCAAGACGACACCCTCATTCTGTTGTTCATGTGCTGTCACGACGCGTTGACCTCGTCCTCGGCAATCGCGCTCACCCTGCGTGCGGTCGGCGGCTTGACGACAGCCGAAATCGCCCGGGCCTACTTGGTTCCGGAAGCCACAATGGCCCAGCGGATCAGCCGCGCCAAGAGCACCATCAAGGCTTCAGGCATACCGTTCCGGCTGCCGTCGAGCGGTGAACAGAAGGACCGGCTGCGCTCGGTGCTGCACATGCTCTATTTGATCTTCAACGAGGGCTACACCAGCAGCGACGGGGCCCAGCTGCAGCGAAGCGATCTGGCCAGCGAGGCCATCCGCCTGACGCGGGCCGTCCATCGCAGCCTGCCCGACGCGGGCGAGGTCCAGGGTCTACTGGCGTTGATGCTGCTGACCGACGCGCGGCGTGAGGCGCGAACCGGACCCGATGGCGAGCTGATCCCGCTCGACAAGCAGGATCGCGCGCGATGGGATCGGCAGCAGATCGCCGAGGGTGTTGCGCTCGTGACGACGGCGTTGTCGTCAGGCGCCGTGGGCGTCTACCAGCTGCAGGCGGCGATTGCCGCGCTGCACGACGAAGCAGCGCGACCCGAGGACACCGACTGGCCGCAGATTCTTGCACTCTACACAGTGCTCAAGGGGTTGTCGGACAACCCGATGATCGCGCTCAATCACGCGATCGCGACGGCCATGACGGACAGTCCTGCCGTAGGACTGCAACTGCTGGAGGCCTTGGATCGTGATGCGCGCATGAAGCACCATCACCGCTTGCTTGCCGTGCGCGCCCACCTGCTGGAGATGGCCGGCGATCACCAGGCCGCGATTGCCCACTACAAAGCAGCGGCTGGTCGGACGACCAGTATTCCGGAGCGGAACTACCTGATGGCCCAGGCCGGCCGTCTGGCGCCGCTGAAGTAGCACCGACACGCGGAAGCTCGTCGCACCGACACGCGCAGCTCCGTTCGCACCGACAAGCGATAGTCGCTCGTCATTGACAAGTGCATCTGACTCATATATGTATGACTACAATATATGAGCGCTTCTGCTGACGACCACTCATTGAAAAAAGGCACGGCGGAACTGCTCGTGCTGGCCCAGCTCGAGGATGAGCCGCGGCACGGCTACGACATCGCTACCCGCATCGAGCAGCGATCGAACGGCGCCGTCGTGTTCAACGTCGCATCCCTCTATCCGATCCTGTATCGCCTCGAAGCCCAGGGCAGCATCTCGGGCTGGTGGGTCGAGCGCGCCGGCCAGCGCCGGCGCCGCTTCTACAAACTGACGGCGGCCGGTCGCAAGAAGCTCACGCAGCAGCGTGAGACGTGGAGTGTCTTCATGTCGGGGATCCAGCGGGCCGCCGGGCTCGAGTATGCGTGACTTCGTCGCCCACGTGCGGCGGCACTTGTCGCGTCGAGACGTCCCGGAGGATCGCTTCGACGAAATCGTCGAAGAACTGGCCGCCGAGCTCGAGTCGAGATACACCACGCTCCTCGAGCAAGGATCGAGCGAGGCGGACGCCTGGAACGGCGCGCTGGCGCAGGTCCCGTCATGGCCGTCCTTCGCTCGTGAGATCGGCGTCGCAACCGGGACGCCTCTGCTCCGAGAGCGGCGTCCGTCACCGCTGCGAGTTTGGCTTGGCGTCGATCGCTGGCTGCAGGACGTGAAGCTGGCGGTCAGGGTTTTGCGCAAGGATCGCGGCTTCACGATGACCGCGATCGCCACGCTGACGATCTGTCTCGGCGGACATGCCGCCATCGTCGCTGGCGTGAACGGGGTGCTCTTTCATCCGCTGCGGATCCCCGAGGCCGATCGCGTCCTGCTGATGGCCAACCAATATCCGGCGGTCGAGAAACGGTGGGCCACCACGAGCGCCACGCCAGACTACGAAGATCGGATTCAGCACGTCACGGTCATGGAGGAGCAGGCGCTCTACAACTATTTCGGGATGACGCTAGAGATCGCAGGAGTGCCGACTCGCGCGATCGGCATCACGGGAACGCCCTCGCTCCTACGCCTGCTTCGCGTGCGGCCGGCTCACGGGCGCCTGTTCGTCGACACTGAGGCCACGCCAGGGAGGGACCAGAGCGTCATCCTGACCGATCGGCTGTTCCGCGAGTTATACAACAGCGATCCCGCAGCAGTGGGTCGCAGGCTGCGGGTCTCAGGGCGGGAGCATACGATCGTCGGCGTGCTGCCTCGCGACTTCACCTTTGGTGGCCCTGACGTCCGCGTCTGGACGCCACTGGCGCTGACCGAGCGGCAACGCTCGGACGATGCGCGCCACAGCAACGGATGGACCAGCATCGGACGGTTGAAGCCTGGCGCGACGATCGATCAGGTGCGCGCGCAGCTGAAGGCCGTCGATGCGATCAATCTGGAGCGCACGACGCCGAAGCTCAAACCGATCCTCATCAACACTGGCTTCTACACCTCAGTCGAGCCCCTGGCGAACGTCGTCGTACGCGAAGTGCAGGGACCGCTGTCGATGCTCTGGGGCGCGTCGATCGTCGTACTCGTGATCGGTCTCGGGAACCTCGGCAACCTGGCTTTCGCACGCTCACGGACGCGACTCGGCGAGCTCGGAACGCGGCTGGCCATCGGCGCAGGACGGTTCGACGTGATCCGGCAGCAGCTCGTTGAAGGACTGCTCATCGGCGGCGCCGGCGCAGGCGCCGCGCTTGCTGTTGGGGTCAGCATTCTCTCCACGCTGCGCCGACGTGAACTGGTCACGAATACGGCCATCCAGATCGATCTCACCGTCGTGGGCATCACGATCGGTCTCGGCATTCTTGCCGGAGTGATCGTCGGCCTCGTTTCGGCGTCTCCCTTGTTCACGATGAGGCTCAGCTCGATACTGCACGACGGCACGCGCAGCCGCACCGGAGGTCGCGCCGTTCGCGCGACCCGGCGCACGCTCGTCGTCGCACAGATGGCCTGCTCATTCATGCTCCTCGTCGGAGCGGGGCTGCTGTGGGTCAGCGTCCGAAATCTCCTGAATGTGAATTACGGCTTCGCGCTCGCCAACGTGATCACCGCCGGCGTCAACCTGCCACAGCCACGCTACGCGGCGGACGAAGACGCCCGGTCCCTCGTC
>Ga0075420_100006423_pt1 | contig 10362 bp, 11 predicted proteins | sample SoiMetdeltSBSDD4_FD_75296 | JGI IMG/M metagenome (GOLD analysis project Ga0075420, IMG submission 75296) | Bulk soil microbial communities from a Populus tree surrounding site in Tennessee, USA - Soil MetaG P. deltoides SBSDD4 | ecosystem: Environmental > Terrestrial > Soil > Tree plantation...
GGCGGGGTCGTCCAGCCCGATGAAGCTCGTCAATCCGCCGGTCGCGCTCATGTTCCATGAAGGCGCGCGGCGCCTGGCCGCCTCCGATGTGCACTTGCCCGGGCTGCTCCACCGCGCTACCCCGAAGGTCGCGCTCGAGGCCTATCCCGGCCTGCTCGCGCGCAAGCAGCTCGGCATCCGCGCTTCCTACAAGAGCGATACCCGCAGCGAGCACACCCCGGCCCGCGAGGCGGTGCGCAGAAAAATCTTGCAGGCCTTGAAGTTCGGCCGACCCCTTGGCATCCGTCTGGAACTGGGACGCAAGCTGGAACGCGAGGTCATCGCCGATGGGTCAGGCGACTTGCTGGACGCGGTGATCTGCGCAGCGCAAGCGGCCTGGGGCTGGAGGCAGCGCGAGTCGAATTTCGGCTTCCCGCCCGGCGCCGAGCCCGGCGAAGGCTGGATTCTTACGGCTTAGGCGCGGGCACGAGCTGGTAACCCTTCGACTCCATGCAGAACTGGGTCAGCCGGCTCTCTTCCATGAGCTGGTAGCCGTAGGGATCAACCAGCGGGCTCGTGGGCCAGACCATGAACGGCCGGCCGCTCGGATCGCGCGCCACCGCGGGCCCAAGCATCGACTGGTAGTGCCACGCGCGGAAACTCGCCTCGCGCCAGGCCGAGTCGCGGCATTGCTGCTCGTCGGCCCGGAATTCCTCGGGCGAGACGTCGGCCTTCTGCCACTGCATCGGCGTGCAGCCGCAGGCCAGGACGAATGCCGAGAGGGCGAACCGGCGCATGCTTTTTTGGACCGGGGCGGCGCTCGCCGGGTTCAAAGTACGCTACTGTATATCCATGCAGGCACCGCTGGCGATCGTCGACGTCGAGACCACCGGCAGCGATCCGGCCGCCGACCGCGTGACCGAGATCGCGCTGCTGGAAACCGACGGTGCGGCCCTCACCGCGCAGTGGTCGACCCTAATCAATCCGGGAACCCGGATCCCGGGCGCGATCCAGGCTCTTACCGGCATCACGCAGGACATGGTGGACGCCGCGCCGCGCTTCGGCGAGATCGCGCAGGAGCTCTACGAGCGGCTTGCCGGACGGATCTTCGTGGCGCACAACGCGCGCTTCGACTACGGCTTTCTGCGACGCGAGTTCGACCGCGCGGGATTCAAGTACCTCGCCAAAACGCTCTGCACCGTGCGGCTCTCGCGACGTCTGTACCCGCACGCCGAGGGGCATGACCTCGACAGCCTGATCGAGCGCCATGGGCTTGAGTGCGCGGCGCGCCACCGCGCGCTGCCCGACGCGGCCGCGCTGTGGCAGTTCCTGCGCATCGCGAGCGAGGAACATGGCGCGGACGTGCTCGAGGTCGCTGCGCGCCAGATCGCGCGCCAGCCGACCCTGCCGCCCCACCTGGAGCGCTCGGCGCTCGAAGAGATTCCCGATGCGCCGGGCGTCTATATCTTCTACGACGAAGGCGCGGCGCCGCTCTACGTGGGCAAGAGCCGTGCGATGCGCTCGCGGGTGCTGCAGCATTTCATCGCTACGGCGGCGTGGACGCCGCGCGTGCGGCGCATCGAGTGGCAGCGCACCGCGGGCGAGCTCGGGGCGCTGCTGCGCGAAGCGGAGCTGGTGAAGGCGCTCGACCCGGTCTACAACCGCCAGCTGCGCCGGTCCGAGCGCCTCTGCGGCTTCGCCTTCGACGGCAAGCGCCTGCGCCTCGCCGGCGCCGATGAGATCGACGCGGATACCCTGCCTTTCGTGTACGGCGTCTGGCGTTCGCGGCGCGCGGCGCTGCAGGCGTTGCGCGTCGCCGCGGACGAGCACCGGCTGTGCCTGCAAACGCTCGGTTTCGATGTCAAGAAAAAGGGCAGCTGCCTGCGGCATCAAGTCGGGCGCTGCGCCGGGGTATGCGCCGGCAGGGAGAATGTCCACGTGCATCACGCGCGCGTCGCCGCCGCGCTCGCGCGCCTCAAGCACCTGGACTGGCCGCATCGCGGCCCGCTTGCCGTGGTCGAGGAAGACCGCAGCCGCGACGCGACCGAGGTGCATGTCCTCGACCGCTGGTGCTATCTCGGTACCGCGACCTCCGACGCCGAGGTCGCCGAGCTGCTCGAAGCGCGGCGCCCGCGCTTCGACTACGACCATTACCGGATCCTGTCGCGCCATCTCGGCAAGCGCGGCGTGCGCGTGGTCCAGCTTCCCGCCTGATGCATTGCGAGCTCCTGGTCCCGCGCCTCTTTGGCACCGGCGCCGCGTCGCGCTATGAGGCGCTCGAGCTTCTGCTCGCGCGCGGACGCCACCGCGCCGCGCCCGCGCAGAGCACGGAAGCCTGGCTGAACGACGCCTTCGAGCTCGGCGACGGGCCATTTCCCGCCGGTGCGCTTACGCTTCTTGCCCACGGCAAAGAGCCCGGCGAGTCGTCCTGGACGCGGGCGGACCCGGTCCACCTGCGCGTCATGCGCGACCACCTCGTGGTGGTGCCGGCCATCGCGTTCGAGCTTTCGGCTGCGGACGCGAGTGCGCTCTGCGAAGCGCTGAAGGCGCACTTCGCCGGCTCGGATTTCCAGCCGCACGACGCGCGCCGCTGGTGCGCCAAAGTCGCCCAAGCGGTCGACGGCGGCAATCCGCTGGACGCGGCGGGCAAGCCGGTCGACCTGCCGGCCGCCGCCGCGGCGCTGGTCAACGAAGCCCAGATGGTGCTGCACGCCCACCCGGTCAACGAGGCGCGCGAGGCGCGCGGCGAGCCGACGGTGAACAGCATCTGGCTCTGGGGACCGGGCAGCGCGCGCCGCGCGCGCTGCCCGTGGCAGTCGGTCGCGGCGGACGATCCCGCCGTAATGGGCGCGGCGCGCCTCGCCGGCGCGCGCTATCGCTCGCTGCCGCGCTCGGCGCAGGCCTGGCTCGAGCGCCTGCCGGAAGACGGACGCCACCTTGCGGTGCTCGACTCGCTGCGCGTGGAGCCGGCCCTCGAGCAGCTCGAGCGCGACTGGTTCGCGCCCCTGCTCGCCGCGCTGCGCGCCGGCCGCATCGGCATGGTCACCGTCCATTCGCCCGACGCCGCCAGCGGGTTAAGCTTCGAAACCATTCGCGCGGACCTGCGGCGTTTCTGGCGCATGGCAAAGCCGATCGAACGCTACGCATGAAAATCGTCGAGCGCGCCTACAACGAAACCCACCGGCGCGCGCTGCTCGAAGCCGGAATGCATCCGGTCCTCGCCCGGGTCTACGCCGGCCGCCATATCCGCTCGACCGCGGAGCTCGACTACGCCCTGAGCGGCTTGATCCCCCCCGATTCGCTGAGAGGCATCGGCGCAGCGGCGGCCTTGCTGGCCGATGCCATTCGCGAAGGAAAGAAGCTCCTCATCATCGCCGACTACGACGCCGACGGCGCTACCGCCTGCGCCGTCGGCATGCGGGCGCTGCGCGCGTTCGGTGCCAAGGTGGACTATCTCGTGCCCGACCGCTTCAAGCTCGGCTACGGCCTTACGCCCGGGCTAGTGGATCTTGCTTCATTGAAAAAACCAGACATGCTGATCACGGTCGACAACGGCATCGCCAGCGTCGAAGGCGTGGCGCGCGCGCGCAGCCTCGGCATCGCGACGCTGATCACCGACCATCATCTTCCCGGGCCCCAGCTTCCCGACGCGGCGTGCATCGTCAATCCGAACCAGCCGGGCTGCGGGTTTCCGTCGAAGGCGCTCGCCGGCGTCGGCGTGATGTTCTACGTGGTCCTCGCCCTGCGCGCGGAGCTGCGCCGGCGGGACCACTTCAGGGAAAAGCCGGAGCCCAACCTCGCGGCGCTCACCGACCTCGTGGCGCTCGGCACCGTCGCCGACGTGGTGCCGCTCGACGCGAACAACCGCAACCTCGTGTCGCAGGGCCTGAAGCGGCTGCGCGCCGGGCGCTGCAATCCGGGCATCGCGGCGCTGCTGCGCGCTGCCGGCCGGCCGCTGGCCGAGGTTTCGAGCTTCGACCTGGGGTTCGTCGCCGGTCCGCGCCTCAACGCCGCCGGCCGCCTCGCCGACATGAGCCTGGGCATCGAGTGCCTGATCACCGACGACGAGGCGCGCGCCGCGAATTGCGCGCAGGAGCTCGACCGCCTGAACCGCGAGCGCCGCAGCATCGAGGCGTCCATGCTGCAGCAGGCCTTGCAGGTGGTGACGCAGATCGGCGAAGCGAGCGGCTGCACCTTCTTCAACCCGGACTGGCACCAGGGCGTGGTCGGCATCGTCGCCTCGCGCTTGAAGGATCGCCTGCACCGACCCGTCGTCTGCTTTGCCCGCGCCGAGGAGAATGGCGACATCGTGCTGCGCGGCTCGGGACGCTCGATCCCGGGGCTGCATTTGCGCGACGCGCTCGACGTGGTGTCCAAGCGCGCCCCGGGGCTGATCCGGCGCTTCGGCGGTCACGCGCAAGCCGCGGGCCTCAGCATCGCGGCCGGCGATTACCAGCGCTTCGCGGGCGAGTTCGAGCGCACGGTCGACGAGCTGCTGCCCGTCGACGCGCGGCTGCGCGTGGTCGAGACCGACGGCGCGCTCGACGCGATGTTCTTTTCGCTCGAAGTCGCGCGCCTGCTCGACGCCGGCATCTGGGGTCAGGGCTTTCCGCAGCCGGTGTTCTGCGATACATTCGCCGTGGAAAACCAGCGCGTCGTCGGCGAGCGGCACTTGAAGCTTTGGCTGGTGAAAGGCGGCCGCCGCATCGAGGCGATGCGCTTCGGCGCTCTCGATCCGCTGCCCCCCCAGGTGCGAGCGGCCTACCGGCTGAGCGTCAACGAGTTCAACGGCCTCAAGAACATCCAGCTCAACGTGGAGCACTACGAATGAAGTTCCTCGGAACGGCAGTCGCCGCCATCGCCTTCTCGCTGGGTGTGTCGCATGCCCAGGATCTCCAACCCATCAAGGACGCCGGCCCCTACGTGCCCTCGCCGCAGAGCGTGGTGTCCGACATGCTGCGCTACGCCGACGTCGGGCCGAACGACTTCCTGATCGACCTGGGCTCGGGCGACGGTCGCATCGTGCTCACCGCGGCGAAGGTGTTCGGCGCGCGCGGCTTCGGCGTCGAGATCAAGGACGAGCTGGTGAAGAAGTCGAACGAGGCGGCGAAGAACGAAGGGCTCGCCGACCGCGTGAAGTTCATGAAGCAGGACCTGTTCAAGACCGACATGTCGCAGGCCACGGTGATCACCATGTATCTCCTGCCGGACACGGTAAACCTGCTCAAGGACAAGTTCCTCGCCGAGCTCAGGCCCGGCACGCGCATCGTGTCGCACGACTACCCGCTCACCGGCTGGATTCCGGAGAAGTACGTGCAGATGGACCTCGAGGACAAGGTGCAGATCAGCGGCGTCACCACCACGCTCATCTACCTCTACGTCGTGCCGGCGAAGGTGGCGGGCAAGTGGAACGCGCAGGTGCCGCCGGCGGTCAGCAAGCAGCCGGCGACGCTCTCGCTCAAGCAGCAGCTCACGCGCGTAAGCGGCAGCGTGCGCCTCGACGGCAAGGACGTGCCGATGGAGGACGTGAAGCTGCGCGGCGACCGCCTGAGCTTCCGCCTCGCCGGACGCAAGGGCGAGTTCAGCGGACAGGTGAAGGGAAACCAGATCGAGGGCGTGATCGAGTCGGGCGGCACCCGCTCGCCCTGGAGCGCAACGCTCGGCGGGTGAAGCTTGTCATCGAAGCGGGGCAGGTGAAGCTGACCGTCGACCTGCTGGACACCCCCACGGCGCAGGCACTCGCCGCCGCGCTGCCGTTCGAGGCGCGCGCCCAGACCTGGGGCGAGGAGGTCTACTTCGCGACGCCGGTCAGCGCCGAGCTCGAGCCCGACGCGCGCCAGATCGTCGAGCCCGGCACGGTGTGCTTCTGGACCGAGGGCGATGCCCTCGCCCTGCCGTACGGCCGCACGCCGATCTCGACCGACGAGCGGCCCAAGCTCGCGAGCCGCTGCAACGTGCTCGGCACCCTGGTCGGCGATCCCAGGGCGCTCGCACGCGTGCGGTCGGGTGAAAAAATTACTGTGCGCAAGGCGTAATGGAGCGAAAGCGCGTCAATTCCTCCAAGCTGCGCTCGGTCGGGTACGACGAGAAAAGCCGTACGCTCGAGGTCGAGATGTCCAACGGGCAGGTGTTCCAGTACGTCGGCGTCTACCCCGAGGTCTACCGCCGCTTCATGGCCGCGCCCAATCCGACCTCGTTCTTCGACGACAAGATCGCCGAGGAGTACACCGCGAAGCGCGTGTGACAGCGTAAACTAGCAACAAGAACGGGAGGGAAGGCGGATGCGGTGGGGAATCGTGGTGGTCACGCTCGGCCTTGCGTGCGCGCTCGCGCAGGCGGCGACGCCGCAGCGCGGCCTGCCGACCGAGCCGCTGTTCGCGTTCGACAGCCTGCAGGGCATCGCCACCTGGCTGCGGCACCACGGGCGCGAGGGCTACATCGGCGCCGACGTCGCCGACGCGATGGGCATTCCGCGCGCGGAACACGAGGCGCTGGTCGCAGCATGGCAGCGCGGCTTCCGCAACGACGACGTGCTGCGAATCGCGCAAGTCGCGGCCGATGGCGAGCGCGAGTACATCCTCTTCACGGTGCAGCGGCCCGACGACCAGGTCTACTTTTACCTGTCGAGTCCCCTTGGCGGCCTGCACAAGGCGTTCCTGTCGATCCCGAGCAAGAACCTGGTGGTCCCGCTCGAGCGCGGCGAGGCGGAACTGCGCTTCCGTGCCGAGGTCCTTTACTGGAAGGACCGCAGCGAATCCCCCTAATGGAAGCCGAGCGCATCAACCAGATCGCCTCCCGGCTCACCGACCTGCAGGCACGGTCGGCCGAGCTGCGGAGGTATCTTTGACCTCGAAGGCAAGCAGAAAAGGCTGGTCGAAGTCGAAGGCGAACTGAGCGATCCGAAGGTCTGGAGCGACCAGCAGCGCGCGCAGGAGCTCGGCAAGGAAAAGAAGGCGCTCGAAGGCGTGGTCGGCACGCTGACGCGCGTCGGCGCCGGTCTCGCGGACGCGGCGGAGCTTTTCAGCCTCGCCAGGGCCGACAACGATGACGCCACGCTCCAGGAAATCGGCACCGAGACCAACAAGCTGGAAAAGGACATCGCCGCGCTCGAGTTCCGCCGCATGTTCCATAACCCGCTCGACCCGAACAACTGCTTCATCGACATCCAGGCCGGCTCGGGCGGCACCGAGGCGCAGGACTGGGCGGCGATGCTCGAGCGCATGTACCTGAAATTCTGCGACCGGCGCGGCTTCAGCGCCGAAGTGCTCGAGCACACTCCGGGCGAAGTCGCAGGCATCAAGAGCGCGACCATCAAGGTGCTCGGCGACTACGCGTACGGCACGCTGCGCACCGAGGTCGGCGTGCACCGCCTGGTGCGCAAGAGCCCGTTCGACGCGAATGCGCGCCGCCATACCTCGTTCGCCAGCGTGTTCGTCTACCCGGAAGTCGACGAGTCGATCGACATCGAGATCAACCCGGCGGACCTGCGCACCGACACCTATCGCGCCTCCGGCGCCGGTGGCCAGCACGTCAACCGCACCGACAGCGCGGTGCGCATCACGCACCTGCCGACCAACACCGTGGTCCAATGCCAGAACGACCGCTCGCAGCACCGTAACCGCGCTGAAGCGATGGCGATGCTGAAGGCGAAGCTCTACGAGCTCGAGATGCGCAAGCGCCTCGCCGAGAAGCAGAAGCTCGAGGACGCGAAGACCGACATCGGCTGGGGCCACCAGATCCGCTCGTACGTGCTCGACCAGTCGCGCATCAAGGACCTGCGCACCGGCGTGGAGAAAGGCGCCACCCAGGCGGTGCTCGACGGCGACTTGGACGATTTCATCACCGCCAGCCTGAAAGAAGGAGTCTAGGCTTGGAAGAAGAAAACAAGCTCGTCGAGGAGCGGCGCGAGAAGCTGAAGGCGCTGCGCGCTGCCGGCCCCGCGTTCCCGAACGACTTCCGCCGCGAGCACTTCGCCGGCGAGCTGCAAGCCGCGTATGGCGCCAAGAGCAAGGAGGAGCTCGAAAAGGCCGGCACCGCCGTCAGCCTCGCCGGCCGCATGATGCTCAAGCGCGTCATGGGCAAAGCGAGCTTCGCTACGCTCCAGGACGGCACCGGGCGCATACAGATTTATGTGACAAACGACGGCGTCGGTGTTGGTGTTCATGAAAATTTCAAGCATTGGGACCTGGGCGACATTGTCGGCGTCGAGGGAACGCTCTTCAAGACGATGAAGGGCGAGCTGACGATCAATGCGCGGAAGATCGTGCTGCTCGTCAAGGCGCTGCGCCCGCTGCCGGAGAAGTTCCACGGCCTCGCCGATCACGAGATGCGCTACCGCCAGCGCTACGTCGATCTGATCGTCAATCCGCCGGTGAAGGAGGTGTTCCTCACCCGGGCAAAGGTGGTGCAGGCGTTGCGCGAGACGCTGAGCGCCGATGGCTACACCGAGGTCGAGACGCCGATGATGCAGCCGATCCCCGGCGGCGCCGCGGCGCGGCCGTTCAAGACGCATCACAACGCGCTCGACATGGATCTCTACATGCGCATTGCGCCCGAGCTGTACCTGAAGCGGCTGGTGGTCGGCGGCCTGGAGCGCGTGTTCGAGATCAACCGCAATTTTCGCAACGAAGGCATGTCGACGCGCCACAACCCCGAGTACACCATGCTCGAGTGGTACTGCGCCTACCAGGACTGGCGCTACATGATGGAGCATTGCGAGAAGCTGGTGCGCGAAGCGGCGCGCGCGGTCGGCAAGGCGAGCACGACCTACCAGGGCAAAACGATCGACTTCAGCAAGCCGTTCGGCCGCCTCGCCATCCCCGAGGCGATCCGCCGCCAGGGAATCGAGGGCGACTTGCGCGACCGGAAGTTCCTTGCGTCGAAGCTGACCGCGCTCGGCGTGGAGCAGACGAAAGACCAGGGCTGGGGCGCGCTGCAGCTCATGCTGTTCGAAGCGCTCGCCGAGAAGCACCTGGTGGAGCCAACGTTCGTCACCGATTTTCCTGCCGAGGTGTCGCCGCTCTCGCGCCGCCGGGACCGCGATCCGGACATCGCCGAGCGCTTCGAGCTCTTCATCGACGCGAAGGAAATTGCCAACGGCTTCTCCGAGCTGAACGACCCTGAGGACCAGGCTGCGCGCTTCCTCGACCAGGTGAAGCTCAAGGACGCCGGCGACCAGGAAGCGATGTATTACGACGCGGACTACGTGCGCGCGCTGGAGTACGGCCTGCCGCCGTGCGCCGGGTGCGGACTGGGAGTGGACCGCCTGGTGATGCTTCTCACCGACAGCCCGAGCATCCGCGACGTAATCCTCTTCCCGCACATGCGCCCCGAGGGCTGATACATCCGGTAACAATCGCTCACGGGTGCCGGTCGGCATTCCACGTAGCCTCGGCGTTGTTCGCAGCATTAAAGGAGAACAACGCAAATGCAAACCACAACTACGCGCCTGCACCCGCTGCTCGCCTTCGCGGCGATCTCGGTGATTGCCCTATCAGCCGTCGGCGTCGCCACCATGGCCGGACTCATTCCGTCCTCCAAGGGACAGGAGAACGCCCTGCAGCTTCCGACCGAGGTCGTGAAGCCGATCGAGCCGGCGATCAGCCATCCGGTTGTCAAGCCTGCCACGCCCAAGCCGGTCGCTCGTCGGACTGCGCCTGCGCCGAAGCCGGTTGAGCCCGTCGCGGATCGCGAGTTCAGCGAGATCGTGGCGCCGGCGCCGGTGGTCGCCCCGGCCCCGGTATCAGCCGAGGCGCCAAAGCCGCAAGTGCTGCCCGGCCAGCTCGCCGTCGTGGAATCGGTGCGCGAGGTGAAGGAGCCCGGCGACGCCAAGGGTGTCGGCGCGATCGCGGGCGGCGTCGTGGGCGGCGTGCTGGGCAACAAGCTCGGCAAAGGAAAAGGCCTGGTCACGGTCCTGGGCGCGGCCGGCGGCGCGTTCGCCGGCCACCAGGTCGAGAAGCACGCGCGCGCCGAAAAGCGCTGGGAGATCGGCGTGCGCCTCGACGACGGTTCGCAGCGCACGCTGTCGAGCGATACCCAGCCGTCGTGGCGCGCAGGCGACCGCGTGCGGCTGGTGAACGACAAGCTGCAGCCGGCCTAGCCAAGCACCTGCTTGAGGAGGGGGCCCATGCGCTCGACCGCGGCGCGCCCTTCCTCGATCGCTTCCTTCGCGCGGTGGTAGTCCATGGTGGCGAAGTCGGGCAGGAGCGGCGTGACCAGAACGTCCGCGGGCTCGCCGGCAAGCCGGCTGCGCGCCACGCGCATCTCGACAATGTCGAGCGACGTCAAGAAGACGTTGAAAATCGACGGGATCGCCGGCTCCTCTTCCTGCTTCACGATCGAGGGATCCTTGGGCTTCTCCTTGCGCAGCCAGCTCGCCGCCAT
>Ga0075420_100006426_pt1 | contig 10360 bp, 9 predicted proteins | sample SoiMetdeltSBSDD4_FD_75296 | JGI IMG/M metagenome (GOLD analysis project Ga0075420, IMG submission 75296) | Bulk soil microbial communities from a Populus tree surrounding site in Tennessee, USA - Soil MetaG P. deltoides SBSDD4 | ecosystem: Environmental > Terrestrial > Soil > Tree plantation...
CCGACACCGGCAACATCTCCAACATCTGTTCGACCTGCCACGCGGGACGCGAATCGAAGAAGACCATCGACGACGCCATCGCGCAGAACAAGCTCGGCTTCCGCAACGTCCATTACCTCCCCGCAGCAGCGGTGAAAGAGGGAACGGGCGCCAAGGTGGGTTACGAGTATCCGAACAAGACCTATGCCGCCGAATGGACCACGCATGGCAAGTGCGTCAACTGCCACGATCCCGTCGCGACGAACCACACCTTCAACCCGAACGACAACCCCGCTTGCAGCACGGGCTGCCACGCGCCGACGCCGATCATCAGCATTCGCGTGCGCACCACGCACCTCGTCGACTTCGACGGCGACGCGAACGCGGCAGAGCCGCTCAAGGACGAGATCAGCGGTCTGGCCACTGCACTGATGGCGCAGATGGCGGTGGTGAGCGGCACGCCCCCCATTTGTTACAACGGAGGCGCCTATCCGTACTTCTTCAAGGACACCAACGCGAACGGCCTCTGCGAGACGAGCGAGTCCACCAACGCCAACAAATGGACCGCGTGGACGCCGGCGCTCATGAAGGCCGCGCACAACTACCAGATCAGCAAGAAGGAGCACGGCGCCTGGGCGCACAACTTCGACTACATGGCGCAGCTCCTCTACGACAGCATCGAGAACCTGGGCGGGAACGTCAGCACCTTCATCCGCCCGTGATTCGAATCGCGGCTGGGGTTACCATGGCCGAATCGTGGGAACCCCGCGCGGCATTCTCGTCACCTTCGACGACAGCGAGGAGCTCTCGCACGAGCACGACGAGCGGCTGAGCAAGGGGCGCGCGGTCGTGGCGGGTGAGCACGAGGTGAGCGTGGGCGAACGCTGCGAAGCGGTCCTCGTGCATCCCGAGAGCGGCGAGGCGCTCACGATCGACGCCGAGGTGGCGTCGGTCGGGGAGAGCGGCGTGGAGCTGCGTTTCGCCACCACGCCGCTCGTGAAAAATCAGCTGCGCAAGTTCTTGGGCGACAGCCAGCGCACGCAGCCGCTCCACGAGCGCGTGCGTCATCTGAGCATCTCCGAACGCTACAAGCTCGCGCTGAACGGCGAGCATACCGAGCGCGTTGCGCTCGAACGGGCCTTCGGCAAGTCCGTTTGGGAACCCTTGCTGCAGAATCCGAAGATCACCGTTGGCGAGGTGACGCGGCTCGCGCGCATGGCGACCATGCCGCTCCCGCTCTTGGAGATGATCGTGAACAACAACACCTGGCTGCAAGTGCCGCAGGTGCGCCGCGCGCTGCTCTCCAATGCGCGCCTCGATCAAGCGATGATCCTGCGCGTGCTGCGTTTCACGCCGGCGCCCGAGCTCAAGCTCGTGCCGAAGCAAACGGCCTACCCCTCCGCCGTCCGCTCGCTCGCCAAGACGCTGCTCGCGCGCACCACGACGTAGAAAAAGAGATGCCCGACCCCGAAGCATCGGGACCGGGCAAAAGCGCAACTGCTTGGAGGGTGATTACCAGCCGAAGGTCCAGGACCACGACCATGCCGGGCGCGTTCGGTAGTGGCGCACGTAGGGTCGTCGGTATTGGGTGTATTGGGTATAAGCGGCCGCCTGGGCTTCGTGCTGATGGAGTGCCTCGTGCTCCCAGGGTTCGAGACGACCGTTGCGGTTCGTATCGTGTTGCTGCTCGTGCCGCGACATGGGGCGGTTCGGGTAGCCGTAATACGAGCCGTACGAGAAGTCGGGATACTGTTGGTGGTTGCAGTTCACGTCGGCGCTCGCAGGAGCGGCGAATGCCAGAGTGGCCATGCCCAAGGCGGCTCCGCCAGAAAGCATGGCAATGCGCTTCTTCCATGATCGGTTCATTTCTTCGTTTCTCCTAACCTCACCCCCTTGGTCCGCCATTGGACATGTTAGTGGATGGGTGCAGCTGTAGGACGGACACCGCCCGTGGCGTATTCAGCAACCCCTGAGAAACAAGCTCAGAACGTGACGTCGCTCACGTCGGGCGCGTAACCCCAGCTGGGTTCTTTCCCGGAAGATGCTGGTTTTTCCGGAGGAGGGGCAGCTCGCCTCGGGGCTTTGCGGCGCGCAGCCGGCTTTTCCTTGTCGACTGGTGGTGTCGGCCCAGGCTTCGGCTTGACCACGGGCATGACGATTCCCGATGCGCTCGCATGGCCGCTTCGCGCGAGGCTCCCGGCAGAGACTCGCTCGACTTCGTAGGACGGCAGGAGCCCGTTCATGGTCACGAAGCCCGCCGAAGCGATGGCGGCGCCGGCCGCAATCCAGAGCCATGCGAGACCGCGTCTTTGGGTTGGCGCGGGTGCCTGGGGAGGAGACAGCGTGCCACTCGGCGCACGCAGCGGCGGCAGCACGAGCTTGCCGTGGCTCCAATCGCGGAGGGCCGCGGTGAAGGCGCGGGCGTCGGCAAAGCGGTAGTCAGGATCGCTCATCAGCGCGCGATCGACGATCGCGGCGAAGTCCTCGTCGACGTCGGGCGCGAAGTTGCGCACGCGCGGCGCCTGCTCGTGGGCGATCTTGTGGAGCAGCTCGTAGGCCGACGCGCCCACGAAGGGAGTGAGCCCGGTGAGCGCGCGATAGAGAATGACGCCGACGGCGTAGAGATCCGAACGATGGTCGGCGTGGCGCGCGCCGCGAATGAGCTCGGGCGCCATGAAGTGCGGCGTTCCCAAGAGCACCCCGGTCTGCGTGACGTCACCCGCATCGACCGCGTTGAGCTTCGAGATGCCGAAGTCGAGGATCTTCACGAAGTCGTCGCGGCCTTCGTAGTTGTTCACCAGGAACACGTTGCTGGGCTTGAGGTCGCGATGCACGAAGCGGGCGTCGTGGGCGGCCGCCAAGCCATCGAGGAGCTGGAGGGCGATGGCGTAAGCGTCCTTCACGTCGATCGTGCCGAGGCGATCGAGGCGCGCCGCCAGACTCTCTCCCTCGAGGTACTCCATGACCAGATAGCGCTCTCGTCCCGCAAAGGAGCCGCTGTCGAGCAACTTGACGATGTGCTCGGAGCCGATGAGACCGGCGGCCTGCGCTTCGCGCTCGAACCGCCGCAGCATCACCCGGTCGCGCGACAGGAGCGGATGGAGGATCTTGATGGCTACTTCGCGCTGGAAATGCACGTGGCGCCCTTTGTAGACGGCGCCCATCGCGCCTTCCCCCAGAACGCCGGTGATTTCGTACTTTCCGCTGAGGATCTCGCCAGGCCGCAGCACCGAGAACATGGGCGGCTCGCCCACCTCTCTTCTCAGCGGTATCCGCCGAAATCGCGCCGTGTCGTCCCGCGAGGGCATCTCCCCCATCCGAGTGTAGCGCCGAAACGGCACGATTTCGACGCGTGGACATCGTCAACTTCTCGTCCATCCACCACCTTGGAGTTGGCTTGCGCGAGAGCGCCACAATGGTGGCTTGATGGCCGGCAACCCTCTGCTACCCTAGCGGCCGTGTCTTGCCCGGCGCCTAGCCTTCCCGACTGCTTCGGGCCTTATCGGGTGACCGGCCTTCTCGGGGAGGGGGGCGGCGGCGTCGTCTATGCCGCCGAGCGGGATGGAGTGGGTACCTCGCTGGCACTCAAGGTGCCGCATCCCGACCAGCCGCTCACCGTGCGAGAACGACAGCGCTTCCTGGAAGAAGTGCGCATGATGGCGCGCGTCGCCCATCCGGCGATCGTCGAGGTGGTCGACGCCGGGCTGTTCGAGGACGGCACTCCTTACATGGTCATGCCGCGCCTCGTGGGCCGAACGCTTGCGCAGCGCATCGCCAAAGACGGTCGCCTGTCGATGGACCGCGCGCTCGAGCTCTTCGAGCAATTGGCGGACGCGCTTTCGTCGCTTCACGAAGCGGGCCTCGTGCATCGCGATCTCAAACCCGAGAACGTGTTCCTGATCGAGAGCGACACGCGCGCGAAGCTGCTCGACTTCGGCATCGCCAAGGATCGTTCGGCTCCGCAGATCTCCACGACGACCGGTGTGGTGCGCGGCACGCCCGCGACCATGGCGCCCGAGCGCTTCTTGGGCGCGGCTGCGACCGAGGCGAGCGACGTCTACGAGCTTGCCGTCGTCCTCTACGTGATGTTGGTGGGACGACTGCCTTGGGACGACGACACCGATCTCGACGCGCGCCTCAAGCCGCGCACGCCGATCGAAGCAGGCGTGCCGTTGCCTGCCGCGCTCGCCGCCGAGCTCATGTGTGCGCTATCGACCCGGCCTCATCTTCGGCCCCCGAGCGCGCACGACTTCGCCGAGCGCATCCTCGCCGCTGCGCTGAGCGAAGCGCCGACGGAAAGCATCCCGGTGTTGCGCACGGTCACCTGCGAAAACCTGCGTCCCTGGACTGCCAATCCCACGCCGCTCGACGCGGCACTGTCTTCCAATACGAGCGCTGCCCCAAGCAGCGCCGATACGCTTCGGTCTGCGCGCCGCAAGGTTGGACGTTTCATGGCTCCGGCCATGGTGGGTGTGGTCGTCGGCATCATCGCCTACGCCGCATTCGCGTATCGCACCAGCACGAGCGAGACGCTGTCGGTGCGCTTGGCTCCGAGCGCACCCGTTCTCAGCACGCACGAATCCGCACCCGCCGCGCAGGCACCTGCTGCCCACGAGCCCACTTCCGTCGACGTTCCCGGCGAAGAACAAGAGCGCAAGCGTCGCGTGCGGCGTGCGCCACTCTCGGGTCCAAAGCCGGCGACGTCAGCGGCGCCAGGCGACAAACCTGCGAACGAGGCCGCGGCACCGATCCCTGGCGGCGTTTACGAAACCCCGCCCTATTGATCATTGATCAGTCGATCTCGCGGAACGAGTGCAGGAACGAGCGCACCGATTCCTTCGCCTCGGCCGATTTGGCGATGGCAAAGAAGGCGTACATACGACCGCGCTGCACGTGCAGTCGTCCGAAGACCGGTTCGCCGCGCTCGCACATGCCGGCGAACACCACCATGTCACCCCAAGGCGCGGTGCCGCGCCTCGCGCTGATGAGCTTGCCTTGGCAGCCTTGCACGATGCCGACGACCGCCTCTGCCAACTGCTCTTCGCGCTCGGCCTCTTTCAGCTCCAGCTCTCCGAAGTATGCGATGGTATAAACGCTGCCCTCGGCGGATTGACCGAGCCACATCCACGCCCCAGGTGCGACTCCCTCGCGCTCGACCTTTTGCCGTTGGGCATTGACCGGCATGATCACCGAAAATCCAAGCGATCGGTCTTCGACGCGATGAAACCCTTTGGGAATAGAATCCCGGTCTTCGGGCGTTGAGGAGGCTGACACCTCCTTTGGCGGCGGCGCCTTTGCCGTGTCCGGCTCCGCCTGCCTCGAACCACACCCCAGTGCAAGGCCCGCGCAGAGAAACGTCGCTAGCCATCCGTTGACCATTCTGACAATCATGGCACGCGAGCTTATCTTCGACCACGATGGAAAAGAGGGCCGGCCGGGGGATACGATAGCAGCTGCATTGGTTGCTGGGCGATGACGGTAAGGGTCAAGCTTAAGTCTACAGTCGTGAAGGAACTGATCGGCAGCAAGCTTGCCGAGACGGTTTCGCCCGAGTCGTATCAGCGCGCACTCGATCCCGATCACCCCGAAGACGAGCGCGACAAACTTCCCAAAGAAGGCGACATCGTCGGCAACCACTACAAGCTCGTGCGCCGCTTGGGCGAGGGCATGTTCGGTCGCGTCTATGTCGCCGAGCGCACGGATGTGCCCGAGCATCGCGTCGCGCTCAAAGCGTTGAACCGCGCGGTCTACGCCGGCCGCAACGTGGAACGCGAGCTCGTGATGCTGGCCGCCGCCACGCATCCCAACATCGTCGAGCTCAAAGATCACGGCATGACCGAGGACTACGTCTGGCTCACCATGCCGCTCTACAACGGTGAGACGCTCGCCGATCGGCTCAAGCGCGGACCGCTCGGACTGCGCGAGGCCTACGAGATCTTCCTGCCGATCGCGCGCGGCGTGGCCGCGCTTCACACGCGCGGGCTGCGCCATCAAGACATCAAGCCCGAGAACATTTATCTCGCGGAGTTTGCCGGTCAGCTTCATCCCGTGGTCCTCGATCTCGGCGTTGCCGTCGAGAGTCACGCCACGTTCATCGCCGGGACGGCCTTGTTCGCTGCACCCGAGCAGCTGGCCGCGCTCGCCGGCGTCGGTACCGAGGGCCGCCTCACCGAGAAGATGGACACCTACTGCTTGGCGAGCACGTTGCTCTACGCGCTCGTCACCGAGGAGTTCTTCCCGGGCGCACGTGCACGCACACCCTTCGACATCGCCAACGCGTTCGAGGTGCGCGAGACCACGCCGCTTGCCGAAAGTGCGCTCCCCGAGCTAGCCGGCAAGCCTCGCGAGATGCTCGCCGAGTCATTCTCGCGCTGGTTGATGCGTGACGCCGAAGAGCGTCCGGGCGCCGACGATCTCGCGGTCGAGCTCGAGGTTCTGCTCGAGAAGGAGCGCGAGGAGCGCCGCGCTGTCGCGCGTGGCGTGCGCAGGACGAGGACCGCACTGTGGGTGATTGCCGTGTTGAGCGTCATCGGCTTGGCCAGCTTCGCCCTCTGGGGATACTCGAAGCGCACGACATTGAAGCTCGCCGGTGAGCTCGAGAAAGCCAAGGCAGAAGGCGCCAAGTCCTACGACAAGCTCGAAACCTGCAACGCGGCGGTCGCGGTGAGCCAGGGCGAGGTCAAGCAGTGCAACGACACGCGCACCCAAGAGACGCAAGCGCACGAGGGCGCGCTCAATACGCTGCGCGGCGAGAAGAACGGCGTTCAAGAGCAGCTCACGACGTCGAACAACAAGCTCAACACCTGCGAAGACGACCACGACGCGCTCAAAACCAAGCACGAGGACATGGAGAAGAGCTTCGGCGAAAAGCAGAAGGCTTGGGAAGAAGAGAAGAAGACGCTGAGCGAGGCGACCAAGACGTGCCAAACCGATCTCGAAAAGATCAAGGGCACCCAGCAGACTTGTCAGCAGGAGCTCGCCAGTTGCAAATCGGGCGACATCTACCAGGCCCCCGCCCCCGGCCAGCCCAAAGAAGATCCTTACGACTGAGGATTAACCACGGAGGCACGGAGAGCACGGAGGCTCCGCTCCTCACCGGCGACCTCATGCTGCTCGTCTTCTCTTCTCCGAGAGGCTTGGGCTCGTGTGCTGACGCACACGAGCCCGGGGCTCGTGATTTTTTCTTGTGTATGGGCTGCAGGCTCTGAAAAAGAGAAGAGCCAAATTCCACGAGCGTGCGCGCAGCGCACGCGAGCTCCGTGCCCTCCGTGCCTCCGTGGTTAAATCTTCGGTAGCGGAACGCGGTGCGAGCCGTCGCGGATGAACACGCTGTCACCGTCGCCTTCCAAGTAGGGTTCGAGCTGGGTCATGGCGTGACGTGAGAAGCGCGCGCGGTCGCCGCTATGCAGCGTGGCGTAGACCACGCCCTCGGCGTTTTGCGTGAGCGCGTGGGCATCGAGCGGCTGGCGCATGCCGGTGTTCAGCTCGACGACGAAGGCATCGTCTTCGCGCTTCAGCGAGTTGACGAAGTATGCCGTGTCCTCCACTTCGAAATACACGTGTTCTTCGAGCGTGAGGTTTTTCTCGGGACGTTCGAACGCGTTGTAGAGGAAAAACTTTCCGTCCTCGTCCTTGCGGATCTGCTGATGGAAAAAACGTTTGATTCCCGTGTGCGTCGCGGGCGTGCCCTCGTGTTGCCACGTTCCGTCTGCCTTGAGGAGCAGCTTGCTCTCCTCTTTCGACACGATGCGGGCCATACTCGTCTCTTCTGACACTTTTGCTGTGCGATGGCTTGCGAGCGACAGCTCGTATGTTACGAACGGATCAGGATCGCAACCACCGCGAAGGAGGAAGCCGGCATGGTGGGAACGAGCCGAACGCAGATTCGTGAGCTGGCGAGCGAAGATGGCGGACCGTGCGTGAGCCTCCATCTGCCCACGCATCGTGCGGGCAACGAGATCAGGCAAGATCCCATCCGCTTGCAGAACCTTCTCTCGATCGCGGCAGAACGCCTCGGCAAGAATGGAGAGGACGGGCTGCTCGACCCGGTTCGCGAGCTCGTCGCCGACGATAGTTTTTGGCGTCATCAAACCGACGGCCTCGCGCTGTTTTCCTCATCGGCGGGATTTCGGCGCGTGCAGTTGCCCTATGCGGTCGACGAGCTCTGCGAAGTCGGGAACCGTTTCATCATCAAGCCGCTGCTGCGCGCGGTCACCGGCGATGGTCGCTTTTTCGTTCTCGCGCTCAGCCAGCACAAGGTGCGCGTTCTCGAAGCGACTCGTCACACGGCGCACGAGCTCAGCATCGATGGCATGCCGCATTCGCTCGAAGAGGCGCTGGGCCACGAGGAGAAGGAACGCGTCCCGCTCTCGTACCACTCGGGCACGCCTTCACAGCGCGCGGGACGGCGCGATGCCGTCTTCCATGGGCAGGGAGTAGCCACCGATCTGAAGAAGGACGAGGTTCTGCGCTTTTGTCGGATCGTCGACGAGCGATTGCTCGGCGCTGTGGAACGCACGGTGCCGCTGGTGCTCGCCGCGGTGGACTGGGTGGGCGGGATTTATCGCGACGTGAGCAAGCATCCCACGATCATCGAGGAAACGGTGGAAGGTAACCCGGACATGCTGTCCGCAAACGACGTCGCTCAGCGCGCATTTCCATTGGTCACGCCACGCTTGCGCGAAGCGGAACGGCACGCGGCCGAGCGCCTGAGCGTCGGGCTCCATCACGGCCTTGGCAGCGCGGACGTCGACGCCATCGTCCAAGCGGCGTTCGACGGTCGTGTCGAGGCGCTCTTCGTCGCGGTCGATCGCGTGGCTTGGGGTCAGTTCGATCCGCAGACGCGTCGCGTGCAGCTCCATCACCGCCGCGGCAACGGCGACGTCGATCTGGTGAACCTCGCGGCCGCGCTCACGCTCTGTCACGATGGCGACGTCTACGCATCGATGCCCAAAGAGTTCGAGCCGGGCGCCGCCGCCGCGCTGTTTCGCTACTGAGTTTGTACTGAAATGTTGCCCACGCAGCTCCTCGTCGCGACCGATTTCTCGTCTGCCGCACACCAGGCGGTGGCGGTGGCGGCGGGGCTCGCGCAGCGTTTCGAGGCGAGCGTCATTCTCTTCCACGCTTACGATCCGGCGCCGCTCGGTCGCGCGACCCCGTTCATTCCCTTTCACATGAAGCGCGAGGACATCGAGCGCGAAGCGGGCGAACGCGTCCACCAGGAGCTTGCCACCTTGCGCTCGGAGCTTCTCGAATCGGTGCCGCAGGTCACGCTCGAGGCGCGTCTGCACAAGAGCGCGGCCATGGCCGTCTGCGCGGCTGCCGAAGCGCGCGGGGTCGATCTCGTGGTGATCGGGCGTCGCGGACACGCGTCCATCAAGGAGCTGTTGATTGGAGGGAACGCCGAGAAGGTTGTGCGTCACGCGCCCGCGAGCGTCCTCGCCGTCGCTCAGGAGCAAGAAGTCTTCGCAGTGCGCGAGCTGTTGGTCGCCGTCGATTTCTCTCCCGCCTCGCTCTACGCGTGTCAGGTGGCGTCCGCCTGGGCCGAAGCCTTCGGCGCGCGCATCACGCTGTTGCACGTCGTAGCCCCCGCGAGGATGTCGGCCGCCGTGCCGGTCGCGGCGGCGCCGCTTCCCTTGGGAACGCCGCTGCCCGTCGAACCCGTGGCGAGCACGCGTCAGGCCATCGAAGCCGCCCATCACAGTCTCGAGTCGGTGCGCGACGAGCGTTGTCGAGCGGCGTCGAGCGTGACGGTCGACGTGCTCGAGCACCCGAGTGTGCACGAGGCGATCGCCGCGCGCGCCCAGCAGGGCGCCGATCTGGTGGTGCTCGGCAGCGCCGGCCATCGCGGTCTCGAGCGCGTGCTCCTCGGAAGCGTCGCCGAAAAAATGGTGCGCCACGTGCCTTGCTCTACGCTTGTCGTCCGGCCGCTCCCGCACGTTCGCAGTGACTAGCTCGATGGATGTCGGCTAGGCTGGTGCGCCCCTGACTGCATGAGACTCGCGAGACGACTTGGTCGCTTCACCCTCCGCGTGCTGAGACGCTTCAGCAAGCACAACGGTCTCTTGCTCGCGGGAGCACTTGCCTACAACGGTCTCTTGTCGGTGGTGCCGCTGTTCGGGCTGGTGTTGATCGTCCTCTCTCATTTTTTCGATCGCGAGAAATTGGTGTATCGGTTGAGCGCCGAGCTCAGCGCGTTCTTCCCCGGCAGTGCCGAACCCGTCACGCGTGCCTTTTCGGCCTTCCTCGATCAACGCGCGCTCGCCGGAGGCATCGGCATCTTGGTGGTCATCGTGTTCAGCGCGCTCGCGTTCCGCACGCTCGACGACGCGATCTGCGCGCTCTTCGAAACCCACCCGAACTCGCGAGGGCGGCATCCACT
>Ga0075420_100006427_pt1 | contig 10358 bp, 9 predicted proteins | sample SoiMetdeltSBSDD4_FD_75296 | JGI IMG/M metagenome (GOLD analysis project Ga0075420, IMG submission 75296) | Bulk soil microbial communities from a Populus tree surrounding site in Tennessee, USA - Soil MetaG P. deltoides SBSDD4 | ecosystem: Environmental > Terrestrial > Soil > Tree plantation...
GGCATCTGTGATCCTTCTTCGCGAATTTTGGGAGTCTAGTCCTTGCGAAAGGACACGCCGTTCCCACGAATGTGACAGGGCGCGAGTATGGCGACCGTCAGAGCGACGGCATCAGCTTCGCGAATGGCTTCGCGATCTTCAAGCCCAGCGGGGCAACCGATCACCCGCGATTCGCACGCGGGGCCGCTGGATCAGCGAGTGGCGAACCTCGCATGATGGGCGCCGCAGATGAACACGGCAACAACCGCCTGGACCTCACCGTCGTTGCGCCAGCGATGCCGCGTTCCGTTCTGCACGATGGTGTCTCCTGCCCGCAGCGTGACCGATGCGCCCTCGTCCAGTTCAAGGACGATCTCGCCAGCGAGCACAACCTCGAAATCCATCGTTGGCGTCGTGTGCATGCCCGGCACGTCCGGCTCGAGATACTGCGCGAGGCCAGGCAACTTCGCCTCGAACTCGCTCAGGGCGGCGGGATCGGGCAGGGCCGCGGCAGCATCTTGACTCGTTCCGCGGCGTCGCGGCGGCAGCGAGAAGAACCAGACGCGGAAACCGCCAACCGGCGGAAAGTAAGTTGCGTATGAGGGCATCGTGCCGCTGTCGGGAAACGTCGGCGCGGTGTCGCTGCCCCAGAGGCGATGAAACTCGGCACCCGGCACCAGTGATGTCGTGATCGGCCCCACTGGCACGTCGCTGACGAAGACGGCCTTGCCATTCCGGTCGTGACCGGTAACGACTCGACGTACATTCACACGCCCTCCTATTTGCGCCGTTCAATCAGGCCGGTTCACTGCGGCTGGCGAACGTGCTCGCTTGCAGGTCTCGCGAAGGCCTCGGCGACCTTCAGGGCGAGCGGAGCAACGCCCTTGTGCGTCACGCCTCCCGAGCCTAGCCAATGCGATCAGCCGCCGGTCATGCACCCCACCCGGAGGGCGGCTCGACACGTCCCTGCGTCAGGACCCAGTACTCGCGCAGCTCACGACACTCACCGCTTTCGGCAAACAGCAGCAGGAACTCACCGGCCAGTGTCAGGGGGCCGTCGTTGGTCTGCAGGTTCGCCCACCATTCCACCGCGACACGTCGACCGTCGATAATCGGCTGTCCGTATCGCAGCTCGACGCTTGTCTGTGACGCGGTGACCGTGCGCCAGTAGTCGCGAATCGCTCCGCGACCGACGAACGGCGCCTGAAACGGCTGTTCGCGGTAGATCGCGTCTTCCGTGAACAGTCGGCTGGCGGCGTCGGCGTCGCGCTCGATCCACGCGCGACGATATCGCGCCAGCCAATCAACGAAATCGTGTTCGGCAGTTTTGGCCATGATTGGAAAGCGGGCAGGATTATAGCGGGGCGATCGTCAATCACTCGTTTGAATCACGGCCATGATGTTCCCCTCACTGTCCTTGAACCACGCGGCCTCCCAAGCACCACGAGCGCAAACGTTTGGGAGTCGGGAGGTGGAGGTTGGGCGTTGATTCCTTATTCAGTATCCTCTGCTAAATCGAAAACGAACCTCGAGGAGTCCATCATGCCTCTGTTCATCGTGCGGCATCAACATGCGGCCGACGGCTGTCCGGCTCAAGACCCGCTCATGGGTGCTCGTCTGCTCAATCACCTGAGTCGGCCGAACGTCAGGAAGTTCGGACTCCGAATCCAAGGCGAGGCCGTGGTTCAAGGCGAACACACGATGTACTTGATCGTCGAAGCAGACGACGAAGCGGGCGTGCGCGCCTTCATGCAGCCGTTCCAGATGGCAGGCAGTCTCGACATCTACCCGGCCTCGACGTGCGTGCGCGTCGTCGCGAGCGGTGGATGCGCAGCGCCAAAGCCGACGAACGGACCCCTACCGACCTTGGATCCCGAAGAAGCCTGTCAGCAGGCGATCGATGCTGGGCTCGTCGTGCACCGGGCGCATCCTCTCAACTGTGAGACCTCCATTCCGGCGCTGGTTGGCGGCGTCGTGATGCCGAACGCGCGCTTCTACATGCGCAACAACTTCGGCATGGCCAACCTCGATGGCGCAACGTTCCAACTCGCGATCGGCGGCCTCGTCGAGCGGTCGCAGAGTTTTACGGTTCGTGATCTTCAGAACATGCGATCGAAATCGATGGTGGTCACGCTGGAGTGTGCCGGCAACGGGCGTGCACTGTTCGAGCGGCCCACCGAGGGCGAGAAATGGGGGCTGGGCGCCGTCAGCACGGCGGAATGGACTGGTGTGCCGCTCGTCGAGATCCTCGACCGCGCCGGCGTGCGGCCGGATGCGAAGGAGGTCCTGTTTCGCGGCGCTGACGGCGGCGCCGTGGAGGGCCGCTCGGAATCGATGCGCTTCGAACGCAGCCTTCAGATCGACGATGCGCGCGACAGCGATGTGCTCCTGGCTTACGCCATGAACGGGGAGCCGCTGCCGGTCGAACACGGATATCCGTTGCGTCTGATCGTTCCGCGCTGGTACGCGGTCGCGTCGGTCAAATGGTTGACCGAGATCGAGCTCATCGACCGGACGTTCACCGGACATTATCAGGGCGACAAGTACCGCTACGAGTGGGAACGCGAAGGTCGAATCGTCAGTGAACCGGTCACGTTGCAGCGGGTCCGCGCCTTGATCACCGAGCCATCGCCGCATACCGAGGTGCGCGCCGGGGAATTGGCCATCCGCGGCGTCGCGTGGTCCGGCGCAGCGCCGATTGCGCGTGTCGAGCTGAGCGTCAACGGCGTCGACTGGCAAGACGCGCGTCTCGTGAGCGAACGCAATCGCTATAGCTGGCAGTGGTGGGAGTTGATTACGCGCGTCGAGAAGTCAGATGGTCTCGTCATCCGCGCGCGTGCGACCGACCTGGCGGGTCGTACGCAGCCCACGCACGCCGAGTGGAACCGATTGGGGTACGGGAACAACTCGATCCAGGAGGTTCAGATTCGCGTGTCGTGATCGTGCTTGTCATCCAATCGATTTCCCGGCCAACAAGGCGGTAAAGTAGCCGCGAGGGATCGTGCATCAACGAGTGGCGCGGGCGCTGAATGCGGCCGGCATCGCCGCACCTGTGTTATGGGTGGCGGCCGTCGTCTACGTCGGAAGCCTCCGCCCCGAGTACAGCCATTACCGCCAGTACATCAGCGAGCTCGCGGCACGCGGAACGCCGACCCAGCACCTGATGCAGGTCGCAGGATTCTTCGTGCCTGGCCTGATGGTCGTCGCGTTCGGCGTGCTCGTCGGTCTCTCCGCTCATACGAGACTTGCCGGTACGGGCGCGGCGCTGCTCATCGTCAGCGGACTCGCCCGGATCGTCGCCGGGGCGTTCCCACTCGACCCCTGCTGCGCACCGATGGCTCCGTCGTTCAGTGCACGCATGCACAACGCCGCAGGGACCGCCTATATCCTCGCGATTGGCGCGGCGGTGCTGACCTGGAGCGCGGTCGCGGAGCGCACGTTCAGGACACGCGGGCACTGGTTCCGCTGGTACTCGCTGGCCACGCTGGTCATGGCCATCATGCTGCCGTGGTGGCTGAGTCGCGTTGGGACGGCCTCGGCGAACGTCGGGCTGATTCAGCGCGCCTCGTTCGGCGTTGTCAATCTCTGGCTTCTCGTGTTCGCCGTGGTCGTCTGGTCGCGTTTGCACTCGCGCGCGTCGACCGCATGACGAACACGCTATTCGTCGCGGAGCACCTGCACGGCCTCGACACGGGCGCCTCTGACTGACGGCACCAGCGACGCGATGCCGGCGCCTCCGAGGATGATCACCGCGACGAACCCAAGCGTCGTCGGATCGGCGGTCGAGACGCCGTAGAGCATTCCAGACAACAAACGCCCGAACAGGACCGAGACACCAAGGCCGATCGCGCATGCGATCGTCGCGACGACCAGTCCCTGAGCGAAGAACCGGCCGATGATGTGTTGCCGTAACGCACCGAGAGCCAGCCGCACGCCGACCTCGCGGCGGCGTGTGTCGACGAGGTAGCCGAGCGTGCCGTAGAGCCCGATCAATGCCAGCAGCACCGCGCTGATCGAGAAGCCCGCCACGATCACGGCGCGCAGGCCGTTTTCGCGATAGGCCTCGTCCAGATGCTCCTCGAGAGGCGTCAGGCCATACACGGCTCGCGCGGGTTCGAGTTCTTTCATCTTGCGACGCACCGTGCCGGCAATCGCGGCCGGATCGCCGATCGTCCGGATCAGGAAGAACGGCGTCGGGCCGGGGGCACTGAAGCACCAGTAGACCGTTGGACCGGGCGGCGCGTTCAGTCCCTGTTCACGCGTGTCGGCCACGATGCCGGAAATCAGCGCGCCTGGGCCGCCGCCCGCATCCACGAGGCGATGTCCGATCGGCGACGATCCGGAGAAGTAGACATTCGCGAAGCTGCGATTGACCAGCGCGGCTTGAACCATGGGCGGCCGAGGCGCCGACATGGCCTGGACGGCCGCGGTCTGGCGGCACCAGTCACCCGAGAGCAGCGGAATCTTCAGCGTTTCGAAATAGGAACCGGCAACGTAGCGATTGTCAGCGAAGAGCTTGGGCTGATCCTCGGATCGACCCTCGACGAGGGTGACCTCGCGCTGCGCCCGACCGGGAATGCCTGGAAGTGCCTCGACGGTCGTCGCCGCCGCCACGCCGGGAATCGCGCGCAGCGTGTCCAGGGTCCGATCGATACGTTCGGTCATGCGCCGGTAGTCGGTCGTCTCGGCATACGACGCGCTGACGTGAAACGTCAGGATCGAGCGCACCTCGAATCCGGGAGAGACGCGGCCAATCTCCTGCAACGTCCGGACGAGCAGTCCGGCAGCGACGAGCAGCGTCACGGCCATCGAGATCTGAATGCCGGCCAGCATCCACTGCAGTCGATGACGGCCGGTTCCGTGTCTTGGCGCGGTCCTAAGAAGACGCAGATTGAGGTTGCCGGCGGTCGCACGCAGAGCCGGCCAGAGACCGCACACGAACGTCACCGTCACCGCGGCCGCCAGGGCATATAGCGCGATTCGCCAGTCGATGCGGATCTCGTCCATGCGCGGCAGCGATCCCGCGAACACGCGGAAGGTCCGAGTCGCCGCCGCGGCGATCGCCAGACCGAGCCCTGCGCCGAGAACAGCCAAGACACCGGTTTCCGTGAGCAGTTGCCAGACCACCTCGCGTCGAGAGCCTCCGAGCGACGCGCGAATCGTCATCTCGTGCTGCCGCTGTATCGAGCGCAGCAGCAGCAGTCCGGCGACGTTCACACACGCAATCAGCAGCAGAACCGAGGCTGAGCCGAACATCAGCCACACCGATCCTCGGACGGGCCTGACCATCTCGGCATCGAGCGGCTGCACGTCGGCGCTCAGATCAGCGTCCGTCTTCGGATAGGTCTTCGCGAGCTGGCTTTGAACCGTGGCGAGGTCCGCTCGCGCTTGTGCGATCGAGACGCCGCGCTTCAGACGGCCGACGGTGAAGTACACCGTCGCCGCTCGCATCCTCGGCTGCGCCCACATGCCACCGAAGGGGACCGGCCACCACACATCCGCGTCGCGTATCGGAAACTGGAAGGTCGCGGGCATAACCCCGACGATCGTCGGCGAGAGTCCGCCGATGCGAAGCTGCCGGCCGACTGCGCCAGGATCGGCGGCAAACCGTCGGCGCCAGAAGCCGTCGCTGATCAACACAGCTGGGGCGCCACCTTCGCGCAATTCGTCCGGCGACAGGTCGCGGCCAAGTGCCGGCGTGATGCCCCACACGTCGAGAAACCGCGGCGCGACCCACACCTGCGTCAGCTTCTCTGGCAGGTCGCCGGACGTTTCCGACACGTCCTCGGCGTAGAAGCCGGTCATCGCCTGGAACGTGTGGTTCAGGCGATTCCAGTCCTCGAGGCGCGCGGGAGCCGTCTGGGTCAGGGGCGTCTTTGGATGACGCTGATAGACGTGAACGAGTCGATCGGCTTCAGGAAACGGCAGCGACCGCAGGAACACGGCGTCGACCGCGGCGAAGACGGCGCTGTTGGCGCCGATACCGAGCCCGAGCGTGAGGATGACGAGGGCCGCGAATCCCGGGTGTTTGCGGCACTGCCGGAGCGCGTAGCGGAGGTTCGATGCCAGCCGTTCGATCCAGCGGAACTGCCACGCCTGACGAGCGTCCTCGATCGTGCGAAGCCGTGAACCGAGGCGGCGCCGCGCTTGCGCGACCGCGCCCTCGTGAGACAGTCCGGCGCGCTCGAGATCGTCGATCTGCGAATCGAGGTGAAACCGCAGTTCGATGTCCATCTCCGCATCGAACCGGCTGCGCCGACCGAAGTGCCCGATGCGATGTCCGATCGCCTTCCACCAGCTCACGGTTGCTCCTATCTGTCCGCCATGACGAGCTGAATCGACCTGACCATGCGCTTGAAGGTCGTGGATTCCTGTTCGAGCTGCTTGCGTCCCGACGCGGTGAGCCGATAGAAGCGCGCGCTGCGGTTGTTTTCGGATGTGCCCCAGTCGGCTTTCAGCCAGCCTTTCACGAGCATGCGATTCAGCGCCGGGTACAGCGATCCATCGTCGATCTCGAGGTCACCACGCGACCACTCGCGAATCCGTTTGGCGATCGCGTAACCGTGCAGCGGCTCGTCCTGCAGCGTTCGCAGAATCATCATGTAGAGCGTGCCGGGCAGGAGATCGCGCTGGAGCGATTCGGGCATGTTCTTCCCTAGTCCAGGCTAGGTATAGCCGAGACCAGTCTTGAAGGTCAATCCGGAGGTTGTATACTTTCGCGCTCCCGAGGAGGGCGACATGAACGAGCAGCAGAATCTGGACGTCGTTCGCAGCCTATATGCCGCGTTCGGCCGCGGCGATCTGGAAGCGATCCTGGCACCACTCGATCCCCAGGTGTCGTGGCGGACGCCCGGGGCTCCAGATCTGCCGACGGCCGGCCTTCGTCACGGCGTTCCCGCGGTACGCGAGTTCTTCGGGCTCCTGTTGAGCACGTTCGACATCGCCGATTTCCAGCCCCACGACTTTCTGGCAGGGGGCGACAAGGTGGTCGTGCTCGGCACCAGCCGCGAGGGTCCCAAGGGCAGCGGCAGGTTCGTGGAGTTGCGGTGGGCGCACGTGTTCACGTTCACGAACGGCAGGATCTCCGCGTTCGAGGAACCAGCCGACGTCAGCGAGCTGGTGAGGGAGTTCCGCCGGTCGCAGGCACACGCATAAGCATTCGAGGCCAGGTTCGAGGACCTGGGGCAGAATGGCCGCACCATGGACAACCCCGATCACGGACCGTGGGGTATCGACGCGCGCGGCGTCACCAAGACGTTTGGTTCCGTCACTGCCGTCCGCAATCTGACTCTGCGAGTGGCGCCGGGCACGCTCTTTGGCTTCTTGGGCCCGAACGGCTCCGGGAAGTCGACGACGGTCAAACTGCTGACCGGCCTGCTGCCTCCGGCGACGGGCGAGATGTTCGTCGCCGGGCACGCCGTTTCGCCGGAAAACATCGCGCTCCGGCGCGTGATCGGCATCCTGCCAGAAGATGCCGCACTCTTTCATTCCTTGACGATCTGGGAGCACCTGGAACTGAGCGGCCCGCTGTATGGCTTGAGCCGCCAGAATACCCGCGAGCGAGCGATCCAACTCCTGCGACACCTGGATCTGGAGCGCGACAGCGGCACGTTCATCGACCAGGCGTCCTACGGGATGCGCAAGAAATGTGCGCTGGCGATGGCGCTGCTGCACAACCCGCGCATTCTTTTTCTCGATGAGCCGTTCGAGGGCATCGATCCGGGTTCATCACGCAACATCAAAGACCTGTTGGTCACGCTCGCCGCGAAGGGCGTCACCATCTTCGTGACATCGCACATCCTCGAAGTCGTCGAGCGACTCATCACCCAATTCGCCATCATCATTCGCGGCGAAGTCGTCTGCTGTCAGACGGTCGCCGACGTTCAGCGCGCCGGGATGACGTTGGAGGACGTCTACTTCAAGCACGCTGGCAAGCCCGCGATCGGGAATCTCGCATGGCTGGGATCGCACTGATCCTCAGGTATCAGTGGCGAGCCTTCTGGCGACGCTTCATCCGCACTCGTCATCGCGCACAGTTCTATCTGACGGTGCTGACCGTGCTCGTCGGGGCGTTCGTCACCATCCTGCCGGAACGCCTGTCGAGAGCCGCGCAGGAGCTCTCGGCGGGGCAGACGACATCGATGGACGGGGTGCTCTGGACGTTTGGCGTGCTGTGGCTGTTTGTGCTCGTTGAGGACGCGAACGTCAGTCTGACGACCCGTCATCTGCGCACGTTCCCGATCGACACCCGCCGATTGCTCTTCGTCCGGATTCTCTCAGTCTTCTGCTCGCCGGTGGCGCTGCTGATTGCGTGTGGTTCCGTCTTCAGCCTGTGGCCGTTGCTCTTTGCTCGCCAGACCATCCTTGGCACCATCGCCGCACTGCTCCTGTTTGCGCTGGCGCTCGTCTCCGCGATGTGCGCGTCGACCGTGCTGAGCGTGGCTGAATGGAGAAGAAGGTTGCTCGCGCCGATGGCTGTCATCGGCATCGCCCTCGGAGCCGTCTTTCTTGCCCAAGGCGTTCAGGGCGTCGCGCGGCTCCGGACCGTCGCGGCGGGCACACCGCCGAATCTGGTCTCCGCGGTGTCAGTCGCTGCCACTCCGTTAGCGGTGATCGTTCCCCTCACGACCCTGGTCGTCATGAATGCAGTCGTCTGCCTTCTGCTCTTCTGGAGTTTTCGCCGCAGCGTGTTTGGCGAGTCGGCCAAGCAGCCAACGGGACGTAGCGTCGATCGTGTCCTCTGGTTTCCCGGACGATTTGGCGGTCTCGTGCGCATGGAACAGCACTACTTCCGCAAAACGCTGGACGTCTGGCCGGGCCTGCTGCTGGTGTTGGCCGTCAGTGTCGCGTCGCTGTTCGGTCCACTGCCGCCGATCGTTCATCAGTCGATCATCGTCATCGTGTTCCTCTTCAACATCAACGTCATCATGAATTGTTTCGGCTTGAACACGAGTGCCGAGTTGAACCGCTACGCCATTCTTCCGCTCCGTGGCACGCAGGTGCTGCTGGTCAAGAATCTGGGGCTGACCGTCATCGTCGGGGCGCAGTTGGCGTTGCTGATACCGATCGCTATCTGGCGATCCGGGCCGTTCGAAGCAGGCGCCGAAGTCCTCGCGGCCACGGTCCTGCTGCTGGCGCATCTCGCGTGGGGCAACCTGGTGTCCGTCACGGCGCCGTTCAAGATGCAGTTCTATCGCTTCGCCTCGAACGGTGCGCCGCTGACGACGATGGTCGGTGGGACGATCGGCAGCACGCCAGGGATCGTGGTGCTGTCCCTGCTCAATTCCGAGTCGTCGGTCTCCGCCGCGGCGATAGCAGGCGTTCTGTTGCTGTCGCTCGTTGTCTATCTGGTGTCGCTCCATTGGTCGGGGCGGCGTTTCGAGCATCGAAGGCACATCATCGCCGAGCGACTCCTCTTGACAATCTAGATATAGGGCTTCAGACTCTCCTCCTCTAGACGACCCAGAGGAACGCCCATGCGACCTTTCCGCCGTTTCCTCCATGACGTGCTGACGCTCGTCCGCAGGCGCACGACGGATCGCGACCTCGGTCACGAACTCGATGCCTTCCTCGAGGCCTCGGTCGCGCACAAGATCCAATCCGGCATGTCACGCGAAGACGCGATGCGGGCCGCTCGGCTCGAGCTGGGCAGCGCAATGGCCGTCAGGGATGGTGTCCGTGATGTGGGGTGGACGTCGATTTGGGAAGACACCTGGCGCGATTTCAAATACGGCGGTCGATCGCTCGCGCGGAACCCTGGCTTCACGCTTGCCGCAGTCATCACGTTAGGGCTCGGCATCGGCGTGACGACTGCCGTCTTCAGCGTCGTCAACGCGGTGCTCCTCGAGCCCCTGCCCTATCGGGAATCCGATCGGCTCGTCCGCGTTGTCGAGCGTGCGGCTCCGCCCGCGGCAGGCGGCGCACTCCTGCGTCGGACGAGCATGCGTTGGTCGGAAATGGTGGATTGGCGTGCAAAAAGCACGACACTGATCGATCTCGCGTACACGATCAGTCCGCCCATCACGTTGATGGCAGCACCGGATGGTTCGGCGCGGTTGAGCGGCGCGCTCGTATCATCGAACCTCTTTTCGCTGCTGGGCGCGAACGCCGTACTCGGGCGCACGCTTGATAGTCGCGATGAGGCCCCCGACTCCAATGCCGTCGTCATCAGCGCGGGCGCATGGCAACGGTACTTTCAAAGCGACCCAGGCATCGTTGGCCGAACGGTCAAGCTGAAGACTCAAGGGCCGGAAGCAGGTTTCTTGGATGGGACGCCCCTCACCATCGTGGGCGTCATGCCGCGCGAGTTCGATTTTCCCGTACCGTACTGCGACTATTGGGCGCCGATTACCGGCGCGTCGCGGGTTCGGTCGTGGCCT
>Ga0075420_100006429_pt1 | contig 10358 bp, 9 predicted proteins | sample SoiMetdeltSBSDD4_FD_75296 | JGI IMG/M metagenome (GOLD analysis project Ga0075420, IMG submission 75296) | Bulk soil microbial communities from a Populus tree surrounding site in Tennessee, USA - Soil MetaG P. deltoides SBSDD4 | ecosystem: Environmental > Terrestrial > Soil > Tree plantation...
CGTGCCAGGGAACTGGAGGGTCAAGCATCATGAGCGCAAATCGCACGCGCCCGTTCACTGGCGCCGAGTACCTGGACAGCATTCGCGACGGACGCGAGATCTGGATTTACGGGGAGCGCGTCAAGGACGTGACCACCCATCCCGCATTCCGGAACACGGTGCGGATGATTGCGAGGCTGTACGACGCGCTGCACGATCCAGCCAGAAAGGATGTCCTCACCATTCCAACCGACACCGGCAGCGGAGGCTACACCCACCGTTTCTATCGGGCCACGCGAAATGCCGAAGAGCTCGTGGCCGCCCGCGATGCCATCGCCGAATGGGCGCGCGTGAGTTACGGATGGATCGGCCGCAGCCCTGATTACAAGGCCGCATTTCTTGCCACACTTGGAGCCAATTCGGCTTTCTACGCGCCGTACGACGAGAACGCCAGGCGCTGGTACAAGAAGGTTCAGGAGGAAGTGTCGTTCGTCAATCACGCGATCGTGAATCCTCCTGTCGACCGCGACCGTCCGCTCGACGAGGTCAAGGACGTGTACATGCACGTCGAAGAGGAAACGGATGGCGGCCTGATCGTGAGCGGCGCGAAAGTGGTGGCGACGACATCCACGCTGACGCACTACAACTTCATCGCGAACAACGGGGCGCTGCCGATCAAGACGAAGCCCTTCGCCTTCGTCTGCATCGTCCCCAACGACTCGCCTGGACTGAAGCTCTTCTGCCGGCCGTCGTACGAGATGACCGCCGCGGTGATGGGCTCGCCGTTCGACTATCCGCTCTCGAGCCGGATGGATGAAAACGACTCGATCCTCGTCTTCGACAAGGTGTTCGTCCCCTGGGAGAACGTCTTCGCGTACGGCGACATCGACAAGGTGAACAACTTCTTCCCGCGATCAGGGTTCCTCCCCCGATTCATGTTTCAGGGATGCACCCGCCTCGCCGTGAAGCTCGACTTTCTGGCGGGCCTGCTGCTCAAGGCGGTGGAAGCGACCGGCGCAAAGGACTTCCGCGGCGTGCAGGCGCAGGTGGGTGAGGTGCTGGCGTGGCGCAATCTCTTCTGGGGGCTCACCGATGCGATGGCGCGGACCACGATGCCGTGGACCGATGGGTACGTCTTGCCGAATCTCGACTACGGTTTGGCCTATCGAGTGATGTCGAGCATGGCCTATCCGAAGGTCAAGGAGATCATCCAGAACACGCTGGCGAGCGCGCTGATCTATCTGCCGTCGAGCAGCCTCGACTTGAAGGTGCCCGAGCTGCGGCCGTATCTTGATCAGTTCGTGCGCGGGTCGAACGGTTACACCGCCGAGCAGCGCGTCAAGCTAATGAAGCTGCTATGGGACGCAATCGGAACCGAATTCGGGGGGCGGCACGAGCTGTACGAGCGAAATTACTTCGGCAACCACGAGAGCATCCGGTTTGAGACGCTGATGGTGGCCGACCTGACGGGCGCGTCGGCTCGCTACAAGGGATTTGCCGAACAGTGCATGGCGGAATATGACCTGAACGGCTGGACGGTTCCTGACCTGATCCAGCCGGACGACGTGAGCGCCGTCATGAACAAGCGCCAGACAGTCGTATAAGTGACGGTCGATGATTGACTCTCGCCTCTTCCGGCAGGCGGTCGGACAATTCGCAACCGGCGTGACAGTCATCACCACCAAGATCGACGGCACGATCCGCGCAATGACCGTGAATTCGTTTACCGCGCTTTCGCTCGATCCGCCGCTCGTCTTGTTCTGTGTCGACAAGAAGACGAAAACGGGTCAGACCATTCACGCGGCCGGGGGGTTCACCGTCAATATCCTCAGACAGGAGCAGCAGGATCTTTCCACATACTTCGCGGGCGGCTGGATCCACCCGCGACCGCCGTCGTTTGCCTTTCTGGAGTGGGAGGGCGGACCGCGGCTGGAGGGCTGTGCCGCCGCAATCGGCTGCTCGACAGACACCATCCACGAGGGCGGCGATCACTGGATTGTGGTCGGCAAAGTGCTTGCGCTCCATCGGCTGGCGCAAGCCTCACCGTTGATTTTCCATGGGGGCCGCTATGCCAATATTGGAGCCACTTTCGAAGCTGAAATCCTCGTGTCCGGGTTTTAATTAATGTATGTTCCAATAGCCGAGAGGAGAGGAGCGGTGATGAAAAAGGGCACACTTCTTATCGTTTTCACGGTCACACTGCTGGCCGCCGGAATGACGGCCCGCGCGCATCACTCCTTTGCCGCGACGTACGACGAGAGCAAAACCGTCAAGATCGAAGGCAAGCTCGTTCAGTTCATGTTCCGGAATCCCCATTCGTTCGTCCACGTGATGGCGCCCGACGACGGCGGCCAGGAGCAGCGGTGGGCGGTGGAGTGGGGAGGCGCCGGTCAGCTGGGCGGGCAGGGTGTCACCCGCGAGACACTCAAGCCAGGGGACGTCGTCGTCATCACCGGCAACCCGGGACGGAATCCCGCGGATCATCGCGTCCGCATGGTGACGCTGCGGCGCCCGTCGGACGGATTTGGATGGGGGACGCAGCCCGGCCAGACTGTCGAGTAACCGCTCGTGCGGCGAGCGCGAGAGCCGCAGCGTGAAGCGGGCGATAGGAAGTCATGCCGATATCTCGCATCGTTCTGACGTTTGTGACGGGCGCCCTGCTGGTCACCGATGCGTGGGCACAGCAGGCCCGCGTGATGCATCCGGAAACGGGATGCACGGCAACACCTGGGCAGATCGAAGCGAATAAGAAGGTCGCCATGGCCTTCTTTGCGCCTGGCGCCGACCGGGTCGCATTGGCCGACCCGAGCTACAAACAGCACAATCCTGCCTTCATCAAAGGGGGTAGGGAGGCCGGCGTGAGCGACTTCGACTACTTCAAGTTGCGCTTCGGCGGCCCGCCCCAGGCAGCGGCCGCGGGCGGCCCAGGCCGCGGCCAGACGCCGCCAGTTTCGCAGCCACCAACGGGAAACCCTCTCGAAATCGTGACGGCTGAATGCGACCTGGTCACGATCATTCACAAGAACTACCGGCAGGATCCGACCGCGCCCGCCGGTACGTGGTACGAAGTGTTCACCTTCGATGTGTTTCGCGTTCGGAATGGCAAACTCGTGGAACACTGGGACGGAGCAGTCATCAACCCTCCAGCACCTGCGGCAGGGCGAGGACCGTAAACCTGCGTCCGTCAGTCCTCCGGTGTGTGCTCTCGAATGTGTTCCTGTATGTACTCCGCCTCGGCGACCTTTTTGTCCTTGTAGTCCCTACTCGCTTTCAGCTGCCGGCGCGCGTCCTTGACTCGCGCCTTGCTGAGTTCCGGGGAATTCACTGCGAAGCCGGAGACCAGCCGTTCCAGGTCGCCGCTTTGACAGTCCGGGCAAGCCGCCACGGTTGTCGTCGTGGGCAGCTTGAGGAATTCAAACCGACGTCCGCAGGCTTTGCATGCGTACTCGAGGATGGGCATAGAGATCGTCCTTAGTACCTTGCGGATGAATTACCGTCTTGCAGCCAGATCGCCTGCATGACCAGAATCTATTGCTTCGCCTTCGGCGGCGCAATAGTAGCCAGCCAAGGGCCTTTATATCTCGTTGTTGCTGAGACGAGCCCTTTCCGGCTGCCAGTTTCAGCTTGGCGCGCTCCGCGCGCCCAGGACCGCTATACGAATCACAATGAGAACAAAATTCACGCAACGAGTCGCATAGCGGTCCAATGCAACAGCACGTACAGCAGGATAGCGGCGCCGATTCCTGGCTCGCGTCGTTCGGTCTGCGGCTCTCGAACTGGTTCGAGCGGTGGTTTCCCGACGCCTTCGCACTGGCATTGACCGCCGTGGTCATCGTGTTCGCGGCCGCGGCAGCTGTCAGTGGATCGCCTCTTCAAGTCGCGCAGGCGTTCGGGACCGGATTCTGGGATCTGGTCACGTTCACAATCCAGGTAGCGCTGCTCGTCATCACAGGCTACGTGGTGGCGATGGCGCCGCCCGTCCATGCCGCCATTCGGCGAATGGCGGCCATCCCGCAAACCGGCAAAGGGGCCGTCGCGTATGTCGCGATGTTCTCGATGCTGTCGTCGCTGCTGTCGTGGACGTTCAGCCTGATCTTCAGCGCGTTTCTCGGGCGCGAAGTCGCCAGCCGTACACGCGGCGTTGACTACCGCGCCATTGGCGCCGCCGCGTACCTGGGCGTTGGCAGCGTCTGGGCGCTCGGTCTCTCCTCTTCGGCCGCGCTCATCATGGCGAACCCCGAGTCGCTGCCGGACTCGATCGAACGCATCAGCGGCGTCGTTCCGCTCTCGCAGACGCTGGGCCTGTGGCAAAGTCTCGCGACCGCCGCCGTGCTGGTGGTGGTTTCGACGGCAGTTGCCCATTTTTCCGCGCCAGATCCCGCGAGCGCCCGAAGCATGGAGGACATGCGCGTCGAGCATGCCGCAGCTCCCCGCGCCGTGACGAGGCCGGAAAAACCTGGCGAGTGGCTGGAGTTCAGCCCGCTGCCGACATTGATCGTCGGCGCGTGCGGTATCACGTATCTCGCAATGGAGGTGGCCGCGCGTGGCGCGAGCGTGCTCCTCGATCTCAACCACTATCTTTTTGCCTTCGTGACGGCTGGACTGCTGCTCCACTGGCGGCCGCGCTCATTCGTCCAGGCGGTCACCGGCGCAGCGCCGACCGTCGGAGGCGTGATCGTCCAGTACCCGTTATATGCAGGCATCGTCCGGATGATGACCGAGTCGGGCCTGGCCGACCGGCTGGCCAATTTCTTCGTCGCGGTGTCGACGTTCCACACCTTCCCGGTGCTCGTCGGAATCTACTCGGCGTTTCTCGGACTGTTCGTCCCGTCGGCGGGCGGCAAGTGGCTCATCGAAGCGCCGTACGTGCTCGCGGCCGCGAAGTCGCTCGGCGTGCACCTCGGATGGATCGTGCAGACCTACAACGCCACTGAAGCGCTGGCGAACCTGATCCATCCGTTCTGGATGCTCCCGCTCGTCGGCATTCTGGGGTTGAAGCCCCGCGACATCATCGGCTATTCGATGCTTCAGTTCGCCGTGCACGTGCCGTTGGTGCTGTTCCTAGTGTGGATCCTGAACTATACGTTTTGATCACGTCACAGGTCACAAGGCACAAGTCACAACGCACAACCCACGAGCCGCGGAGACACGAGAACAGACGCGTAAGCCAAAGGTCAAAAGTCAAAGGTCGAAATCGAGACAGCATTTGACTTTTGCCTTTTGCCTTGCGAAGCACTGTCTAGCTCTGTATCTCTGTGACTCTGTGGCCCGTCTTCGGAAAACGCGTTAGAACTCCAACTGCACGTTGATCCGCGCGAGACGCCCGCCCGAAATCTCGTACGGGACGAGCCACTGCGAGCCGAACCCGCTGTTGGCGGCGTAGATGCTGCCCGCGTTGAGAAGGTTCGAGAGGTCGAGGCTTGGCCGCACGTTGGTGCGCCCCACCCGGAAGACCCGCGTGAATCGCAGATCCACCGACTGCTGGCGATTCTCGTACACCGCCCCCGGCGAGATCAGCTCGACGTTGCCGAAGCTGCTCGTCGGCGCGCAGTTGGCGCCGCAGGCGGAGATGCTGCGCCCGAGCGACGGGCTGACAATCGCGTTGTTGACGGCGTAGGTGGCTGTGATCGGCACACCGGGGAAGTTCTGATAGATCGCGCTGAACTGGAGGTCCCAGGGGAGCGGGTAGACGACGAGGAACTTGACTTGCGTCCCTGCCGACCACGGCGGCGTGACCTTGCACGCGAGCATCGAGCTCCACGAACCGGCCACTCCCGTGAGGAGCGCGGCGGCGCCGGTGTTAGAGCCGTTGACCGCCGCGTCGGTGCCGAACAGCGTTTCCGGCAGCTTCGCGGCGAGCTCGCAGGCATCGGTCACCGTGCGCCCCATGCTCAACCCGCCCGAAAACTGACCGCCCTGGGCGAACCGCGCGGTCAGCGTCACGTCCATACCGTTGTAGACCTCGGTACGGCCGGCGTAATTGGACGACTGCGTTCGCACGTTATCGACTCGGCCAAACAGGGCCGGGTTGATGTCGAAAAAGCCGCAGCGCTGCTGGCCGCCGTCGGGCAGGCGGGGATCGTTCGAGGGCAACGTGATGCAGAACGGATCGTAGTCCGCCGCGGTGGTGGCCGCATTATCGGTGATGAGGAAGTTGCCGTACCACGTGCGGAAATACCCGACATTGAGCGCGACTCCCGGCCGCAGCTCGTGCTGCACCGAGACCGACGTCTGCCAGTTGTACTGCTGCTTGTTGAAGCCCTCGGTGGCGTCCTTCGCAAAGCGCGTCCCGGCTCTGACCTGGCCGAATCCGCGGTCGCTCCAGGGACCGCACTCGCCGCTGCCATTCAGATTCCGCAGATCGCAGTCGGGAACGAAGTTCCCCGTGCGCGGGTCACCGGCGCCGTAGAACGAGTCGTTCCAGGTCACGGTTGCAAAAGCAGGTTGGCCGCTCTGCGGGTTGCCGACCGTAGCGACCAACCAGGGCACGAAGCGGCCGATCGATGCTTTGACGGCGGTCTTGCCGTTGCCGAACAGGTCGTAGGTCCCGCTGACGCGCGGATTGAGGTTCTTGTAATTCGGTACGTTGTCGGCCGCCGGGAAGTCGCGCGCGGGCACGAAGTAGCCCGCCGGCAGATGGAATGCCGGTACGGTTCCGAGCAAACTGTCGTACCGCAGGCCCAGGTTGAGCGTGAGCTTTCTGACCACCCACTGATCCTGCGCGTAGATCCCGCTGTTCGTCGTGTGTTCCAGGACCTCGTAAGGCACCGCCCAGAGACGGACCTGGATGGGCACTTGATTGCGGAAGACGTACGAGCGACCACCGTCGATCGCGTCGGGGTCGTTGTAGATCCCGTCGCGGCCGAGGTTGTATCGCAGTACCGTGAAGCCGGCCTTGAGCGTGTGCGATCCGGTTACATACGACGCCGCGAAGCGCCCGGTGTACCGGCTGACGTAGCGCCGCTGTGTGGTGCCGTAGAACGTGTTGCCTCCGGGGTTCCCTCCACCGGCAAGGCCGCCATACTCGAGGCCAAGACCGACGTCGGTAATCCCGATTCTGGATGCGCCCTCCATTGCCTCGGTCTGTTCCTTCAGTCCCTGGTACGAGACGGTGCCTTCGAGCAGAAGCTTGTTCGTGGCCGGGGCGTTCCAGCTGGCGACCGCGTTCTTCAGCGGGTTGAACAGGTGCTTGGGACGCGACTCCGGAGTGCCTTTGATCGCATTGGCGCCGCCGATGCCGCTCAAGCCGACCGGGCAGTTGCATGAATCTTCATGCGAATAGAAGAAGGCGACCTTGTTGCGCGCCGTCGCCTGCCACGTCAAACGAACGTTGTTGTCGTGGTAATACCAGTTGGTAAAGGCCACCCGATCGAGGTCCGGCACATAAAGCAGCTTGTTCGGACTCTTGTTGAAGTAGGTGCCCTGGATGTACTTCTGGGTACCCCAGTATCGGTGGGCGGTGTAGAACCAGAGCCTGTCGCGGGCGATCGGACCGCCGAAGGCGCCGCCGTTGTCCCTGAATCTCTTGACCGAGGCGCCCGTCTGCAGGCCGCGCGCGCGCAGGTCGTCGTCGAGATTGTCACTTTGCAGAGAAGGGCCCGTCCACGAGGTGCTGAAGCTCCCCGACCAGGTGTTGCCACCGTCCTTGGGAATGATGTTCAGCTGCACGCCACCGGTCATCGCTTCAGCGGAGGTGCCACCGGTTTCGACGACGACTTCCTGAATGGTCTGCGAGTTGTAGCTGTAGACGTCGAGGCCGAACATGTTCTGGTTCAACCCGTCCATGTTGACGATCTCGTCCGCCGCCCGCTGGCCATGGACCCCGAACTGTCCGCCCTCGCCCGCCGTGCCACCCGAATCCTGGAAGGTCGGGTTGGAATAGGTCGCACCCGGAATGAACGACGCGTACTGACCGAGCCGTTTGGTCGTGGGAATCGCGTCCAGCACCTCGCGCGAAACGGTCGTCTGCTGGCGGGCGCTCGAGAGGTCGACCACCGGCGTCTCCCCCGTCACGGTGACTGTCTCTTCGACGCCTCCGACGCGCATGTCGGCATTCACGGCCGCGGTGAACGATGTCGTGAGCTCAATACCCTCGCGCCTGACGGTGGCAAAGCCGGGTAGAGTGAACGTCACCGCGTAGGCCCCCGGCCTCAATTCGACGATCCGGTACGCACCGTTCTCGTCGGTGACGACCGTGCGCACCTTTTCAATCAGCGCCGGACTGGAGGCCTCGACGGTGACACCCGGTAGCACCGCTCCAGACGTGTCCCTCACAACGCCGGCGATGCTCCCGGTAGCGGCCTGCGCCCACAGGATCGCCGGGAAGAGGGTGAGAGTGCCGAGGACGAACAGCACGAGTCGCCGAGCGGTCATGGCTATGCTCCCTTCAGGAACGCTGGACGCACCGATGTGAAATGCATCCAGCAAACGGATGGCTCAACGCGCCACGAAGGACGTGAAGAATTGAAGCAGGGACGCCAGCGACTGTTATGAAACGGACCTTACGGCACAGACGTGCTCTCCGAAGTCGCTTTCCGAAACCCGCTCGAAACGCACTGTGGCGGTCCAGGGTTTCGTATATGCCTTCGGATCATTAATGGTGATGTCGATATAAAGAGTGGCGGCATTCATACGACGGAAACGCTCCGTCACACGCAGGGCTTCACTGTGAGGGTGGCCGGCGTTGTCGAGCCACGTCTCCTCATTCAAGCCAATCGTCTCGACTACCAGCGCATCGCCGCCCCGCTTGCCGACCGAATAGCCGAACCAGGTCGGCGTAAAATCCGCGGGAAAACCGCGACCGTCCGTAAAAATCTGCCGATAGTGCAGCAGCTCATCGAACAGCATGACGATCATTCCTGGCGTCTGGATGAGCTTCCACGGTCTGTCTCGCGCCAGCATCACGCCAGGGATGCCGCGAGGCAAGCAACGATCTGACGGGTTGCCCTGTCCCTTGCCCGCTTGACGTTCCTTGTACAGCGCCGCGGCCCAGGGTTGCAGCGGCGCCATTGTGCCGTCCGCCGCGAGATTCGAGAGATACCGATCGCTCGCGCTTCGCCAGATCCCTGACAGATCCGGCCCGCCGTCCCCACTGCGGGGCCCTTGCGCACGTGCGGAGCCCGACAGCAGCAGCCCGATGGCGATCCCACACGCTACACACGCTCCGGCTACGCGCTTCATGACGTTGTTACTTGCCCACAAGGAGCGCGGCGTCCTTCTCGTTCTCGCAGATGTGTTCAATCAGCTCCGTGTCCGGCAGCAGATCGAACAACATGGTGACGTTCCACGGTTTCACGTACGCCTTGGGATCGTCGATAGTGAATTGGATCTGCAGGTGCCCGAAGTCTGTGCGCCGATACCGTTCCACGAGATGGAGCGCGTCGGTGGCAGGATGACCACGAAAATCGAGCCAGGTCTCGTCCACGAAGCCCGTCGTATCGACAACCAGGGTGTCGCCGTCCCATCGAGCGACCGAATGCCCAAGCCACGTGGGGGTGCGGTTGCCCGGAACGCTGCGCCCATCCATGAAAATCTGCCGATAGTGATTGAATTCTTCGTGAAGAACGATGATCAGATCCGATGTCTGAACGATCTTGAACGGCTCAGGGACCGACACCGCCTTCGTGATGCCATGCGGCAGGCATTTTTCGCTTGGCGTTCCTTTGCTGTTCTGAACCGCGCGTTCCTTGTAGAGCGCTTCGGCCCACGGCTGGAACAGCACCTCTATTCCTGTAGCAATGCCGTCGTTTCCGCCCGTAGGAGGCTTGGAGCCACGAGGACGCTGCCAGATTCCAGACAAGTCGGGAGTTCCGGCTGCGGTGCGCGGCGCGGGTGCGGTCAGATTCGGCTGGCCATCAGCTGTACGCGGGGTGCCGGGCGTGGGGATCTTCAACCACTGCGCTTCGAGCGGGGCCGCCAGCGCGAACATGATCACGAGGCCGTAGATCTTCATCCTCATCTCGAGCGCACGCGCCCTGGAATGCGTGCGGATTGTAACCGATTACGGCCGACGGAGAGAAAGCGCGTGACTCGCGCAGGCTGAAGCCTGCGCGCTACTTCGCAGCCGGTTTCGAAACCGGTGGCAATGGATTGGGCACCCGATTGGCGATCGCGGGAATCGTTCTGAGGTACGCGTAGATCGCCTTCAGGTCGTCGTCAGAAAGCTTGGCGTACATGCGCCACGGCATCGGCGGCAGCAGTTCCCGGCCGGTGCCCGACTTCTTTCCGTTTCGTATCGACGCGATGAAGAGCTGCTCGGTCCACGCGCCGATTCCCGTGACTCGGTCCGGAGTGAGATTCGACGTGAACGACACGCCCCACGGTCCAGCCCATGCTGTGTTCGTCTCGTTGATCGCGACAATCCACCCGCCTTGCAGCGG
>Ga0075420_100006431_pt1 | contig 10357 bp, 12 predicted proteins | sample SoiMetdeltSBSDD4_FD_75296 | JGI IMG/M metagenome (GOLD analysis project Ga0075420, IMG submission 75296) | Bulk soil microbial communities from a Populus tree surrounding site in Tennessee, USA - Soil MetaG P. deltoides SBSDD4 | ecosystem: Environmental > Terrestrial > Soil > Tree plantation...
CCCGTTCGAACCCCGGAAAGCAGGGTGCTCCGGCGTTTGACCAAGTGACCGTACGGCCCGAAGGAGAGCCCATGATCGCCATCGTCATCTCCGTCTGTCTCCTCAGCGATCCCGGCGTCTGCCGCGACGAGACCATTCCCCTTGCCTCCGAGGTTTCGGCCGTCCGCTGCATGTTCACGGCGCCTCGGCATTTGGCGCAGTGGAGCGAGGAGCACCCCGAGTGGCGGGTGGTGCGCTGGCGCTGCGGCCCCACGGGGCGGCGCGACATCTGATGCCGCGTGCTGGCTGAGTCGGGCGAGTTGAGCCCATGCTGGAGGGGCGCGCCATGCTGCGCCGCCGTGGAGCGATGGCATTGCTTGCCGCATTTGCGCTGGCGCTGGCGATCAGTCTGCCCGCCGTCGCGCAAGACATGCTGCGATTTCTCGATCTCTCCTCGGACGAATTTACCAAGGCCGACCTGACGCGCACCGAAATCGAAGGTGCCTTGGCCGCCGCAGGACCGTCCGGCACGGTGGACTTGTCGGGCAAGCGCCTCAACCGGCTCGATCTGTCCGGGCTCGACCTGAGGCGGGCCAACCTTCAGGCTGCACGCCTCAATCGCGCCAACCTTGCCGGAGCCAGACTCGACAGAGTGAGCCTCGACCAGGTCTGGGCCCTCGAGGCCGACCTCACCGGGGCCAGCCTGCGCGGCGCCAGCCTGTTCGCCGCACAGCTGATGGGCGCCAGGCTCGACGGCGCCGATCTGACAGGCGCCCGGATCACCGCCGACCTGTCACGGGCGAGCCTCAAGGCTGCCCGCCTCGACGGGGCCGACCTCTCCGCCGACATGAAGAACCAGTCCATGGGCCTGATGCGCGGCGTGCTCCGCTCGGCCCAGCTCGACGGAGCCAGCCTCGCCAACGCCAACCTCTCCCGCGCCGTGCTGGAGTTCGCCTCCCTCAAAGACGCGACCCTCAGGGGCGCCCGCCTCACCGGCACCGAGCTCGCCGGCGCCAATCTGCAGGGCGCCGACGTATCCGGGGCCGACTTCGCCGACGCCGACCTGACCTCCGCCCGCCTCCAGGGCCTGCGTGCCCGCGACCAGGCGGTGAACCTCGACCGCGCCCGGAATCTCGACCGCGCATTCGTGGACTGACTCCGTCCCGCCGAGATTCTGACTCGCCGGAGCATCCGGCAGTCGGGCTTCGGCAGTCGCAGAAGCAGCGATGCCCGGCTGCCGATTGCCGACTGCCGGGTTGGGTCAAAACTTGGATGGGCGGCATCATTGATCAGCCGATGGCGCCGTGCGATAGGCGTGCCCAATGGCCAGGAGAAGTCAGGATGCTCCCTCCACTGAACGTGGGCGACTGAAGGTGGGCGACTGAATTTGGGCCGACGAACGGCGGGGGCATATGCTCTTCATAGTGGCGAAGGTCTTTTGGGCCCTGCTTCAGCCCTCGACGCTGATGGTTGCGGCCTTGCTCGCGGGCACGGCGCTTTCCGCCACGCGGTGGTGCCGTCTGGGGCGTGGCCTCGCGTGGGGCGGCGGCCTTGCCCTCCTCGTCTGCGGGATCGCTCCGCTCGGCGATGCGCTGATCCTGCCGCTGGAAGCCCGCTTCCCGCGCCCGGATCTCGAACGCGTGGGGCCGTCCATCGCGGGCATCATCGTGCTGGGCGGCGGCGAGGACGGCCATGCCGTCGGCACGCAGGAGCTGGCGGGCCTCAACGAGGCGGGCGAGCGCTACACCGAGGCCGTGGCGTTGGCGCGGCGCCTGCCTGGAGCGCGTCTCGTGTTCTCGGGCGGATCGGGTCGGCTGCTGACGGTGGAGGAGCCGGAGGCCGAGGGCGCCGGGCGCCTGTTCGCGGCGCTCGGCATCGCCCAGGACAGGATCGCGCTCGAGTCCAAGTCGCGCAACACGCACGAGAACGCCGTCCTCACCGCGCAGATCGTCAAGCCTCAGCCCGGCCAGCGCTGGCTGCTCGTCACCTCGGCCTGGCACATGCCCCGCGCGATCGGCTGCTTCCGCCGCGCCGGCTTCGGCGTCGAGGCCTGGCCCGTCGACTACCGCGCGCCACGCCCGCTCGACATGACGCGCGTCTACGGCTCGATCCCGGAGGGCCTGAGGCGGATCGATATCGTCATGCGCGAGTACGTGGGGCTGGTGGCGTACTACCTGACCGGCCGCATCGAGGCGCTGCTGCCCGGACCGTAGCGCCACGGGGCATAGCGCCACGGGCATTTGACAGGGCCGGGCCGGGACCGGATGCTCGAAGGCATGTCCACGCCGTCCTCGCGAGCCCCAGGAACGCAAGTGCCCGCCCCTGTCGTCCTGCCGCAGCGCGCCGTCCCCGTGGCCTACGAGGCGGACGTGGTCGTTGTCGGGGCGGGGCCGGGCGGGTTCGCGGCGGCGCTGCAGGCGGCGCGCATGGGCGCCCGCGTCGTGGTGGTGGAGCGGCACAACATGCCGGGGGGCGTCCACACTTCGGGCCTGCAGGGCTCGGCCGGCGCCGGCGTGGGCGGCATCCACACCGAGTTGATGGAGCGGTTCGCCAAGGCCGGGATCATCTACACCGCCACCGAGGCGACGCATCCCGGCTGGGCCGGCAACCCGCTGGCCCACTACGAGCGCCCTCTGAAGCCGGGCGCCGATTTCAAGCGCATGAGCTTCAATCCGGAGGCGGCCGGCTGCATCATGGCCCAGATGCTGGAGGAGGCCGGGGTCTTGGCCCTCTACGGCACCAGCTTCGTCGATGCGGTGGTCGAGGCCGGCCCCGGCAACGCCACCATCTCAGCCGTCATCATCGAGGGCGCCGGCGGCCGGCAGGCCATCGCGGGAAAGATCTTCATCGAGGGCTCGGGCACGGCCGAGCTGGCGGCCCGCGCCGGTGTTCCCTTCGTGCGCGGCGGGGGCGGCCAGCCCGACGCGGCGACGGGCTGGGACGGCGTCAAGCGGCCGATCCCCGGCGGGCTGCTGTGGATCATGACGGGGGTGGATTTCCAGCGGCTGCGCCGGCACCAGGAGATGGCGAAGGACCCGCTGCTGGCAAAGGTGATGGCCGAGGCGGTCGCCGCCGGAGACCTGCCCGCCGGCTTCTACCGGCCGCGCATGGCCGGCCGCAACGTCTACGGCGACCTCTACATCGGCCATCCCACGCTCGACATGAGCCCGATCGGCGAGCATGGCACCTATGTCCTGTGGCAGAACGTGCCCTACGAGTGGGCGCTGCACATGGACGACCACGCCGGCGACCGCGCCAGGGCCGAAGGGGCGCTGCGCGGCTTCATTGCCACCGAGGCCGCTTTCTTGAAGAGATACGTGCCGGGGTTCGAGAAGGCCGAGATCGCCAGCGTCGGCCGCTTCGTGGGCGTACGCGACGGCCGCCATCCCGTCGGCGAGCACGTCTTCTCGCTCGAGGATGTCCGCGAGGGGCGCACCTTCCGCGATGCCGTCACGAAGCCGATGACCAAGCTGTTCCATTGGGGCGGGTTCGAGAAGCACACCTTCGAGGTGTCCTACCGGAGCTTCCTGCCCAGGGGCATCGACAACCTGCTGCTGACGGGCGCGTCCTTGTCCTTCACCTATGAGACCATCTTCATGGTCATGCGCAACTTCCCCTGGTGCACGCAAACGGGCGAGATCGCCGGCTTCGCCGCCGCCCGCTGTATCGCCAAGCGCCTCAGGCCCAAGGAATTCGACTTCGCCACACCGTATTTCTGAGGCGGGGGTCAGACCCCTGGTCCAGCCGCCTTGCATATTGCTGGTAGGTTGTGGCCAGGGGTCTGAGCCCCGTTCGCACGCGGCAGTCGAATACCACTTGTTGGGTTACGCCGCTTCGCGGCTAACCCAACCTACTCCGGGCGCGCGAGCTCCGCGGCGATGTTCACTGTGGGGCAGTTCTTCGATGCCAGATGCCGGTTGTAAGCCTCGACGCGGGCGCGGTCGCGCCGGTACTCGGCGTCGCGGTCGAGCCCCCGGCTGGAGCCTCCGAACACCGTGGTAGCGGCTGTGTTGGCGCCGACCGCGAATGGCGAGGTGGCCACATCCCGCCCCCGCGCTCGCATCCGGCTGATGGAAACCATGATCGAGCCCCTCAGGTGGCCGCAGTCGGTGGCCTTCTCCTGATTGCTCATGTGGTAGACGCCGTCCGCATCCATGTCCCCCGCCTTCATGGGCTCGACGATCTTGGTCTCCTTGAACGGCGGCGGCGTGTAGCCGGGAACGGCCGCCGCGCAGGCGGCGAGCAGCGAGAGCGTGCAGAAGGTGACGGCGCGGAGGATCATGGGGCCTGCTTACCTGATTTGCCCGAGGCTAGCCAAGGAAACGTGGCGCTTCTAGGGTTTAGGGATTAGGGATTGGGTTTCAGGGTCAGATAGAGAACCAAATCCCTAATCCCTAGAACCTAACCGCTAGAACCTGATCCCTAGGAGCGGAGCGTGTCGCAGAAGACGATCAAGAGCGTGATGTCGATGGTGGAGGCCGCCAAGAGCGAGATCGAGGAGATCCCGGCGGCCGAGGCGGTGCAACTCGCCGGCCGCGCCGACGTGGTGCTGGTGGATGTCCGCGACATCCGCGAGCTCAACCGTGACGGCAAGGTGCCGGGCGCCTTCCACGCCCCGCGCGGCATGCTGGAGTTCTGGATCGACCCTGCGAGTCCCTACTTCAAGCCCAAGTTCGGCGAGGACAAGAAGTTCGTGTTCTTCTGCGCCGGCGGCCTGCGCTCGGCGCTGGCCGCCAAGACCGCCCAGGACATGGGGCTCCAGCCGGTAGCGCATATCGTCGGGGGCTTCGGCGCCTGGAAGAAGGCGGGCGGGTCGGTGGACGCGCCACAGGGTGCTCCGGGCGCAGGAACAGACAAGAGCTAGAGTGCTGGCGCGCTGCCGTCGCCCCTATCGTCCGGAAATGACGCCGACGACCACGTTGTTGGTGCCAACGAGCAGCACATTTGATCCTTCGACGAGGTAGCTGGTCCCGCGCAGCTCCGAAAACTTTGTGCTCAAGGTTTCTGGCACAGACTTGAGATTGCGCAGCGCAATGTCAGGTGGGATCTGCGCGCCAACCATGGCATGGGCTGGGCTGAGGGCCAGCCCGCCGGATCCCCCGTGCAGTTGCTCGTAGATCTCCCGTTTCTGGGCGTCGGTCAGGTGATGGAGGCCGAAGGCTGCGGTCGGAAGCTTGTCCAGGGCCGCGTTTCGGCCCGAGGATTTTGACGGGACGGTCTGTCCGTCGGCTGCCGCGCCCGGAACCGCAAGCATGCCATCGACGAACACACTGGCGCTCGTGCTGGGGCCCTTTCCCTTGGTGCTTGGCTCCTGGGTGCCCGCTTGGTCAGGTAGGCTCTTCCCCGTTGCTGGCGGCACGGGGTCGACCTGCTTCAACTCTTGCGTCTTGTCCTGGTCAACCTTTCCCTGGGCCAAGGCAACGTCTGCCACAAAGACGAGGAGAACGAATGCGATAGCAGCGATCCTGTTCATGACGACGCCTTCGGGAGGATGGACGTGTTGCCAATGATCGGTAAGGAAACACGGCCAGGATTGAACCGTTCCACAGCCCCCGGTCGGAGGCACGGGGAGGACGGGAGCTTTGCGACGACCGGGGCTGGCGATGTGCTCTGGAAGAGTCCGACAGGCTTGGTTGCGACTAGACTTCCGGGATGGGCGCGCCGAGCATAAGCTGAGCAGCCGGATCAACAACCCTTTCGACCGCCGACGCGGTTGGGCAAAACGTCATGCCGAGAATCAAGTCAGCCATCTCCACCGCCTCCGACGAGTTCAAGGCCAATGCCACCGCCATGCGGGGGCTGGTGGCGGATCTCGCCGCCAAGCGCGCCGAGGCCGCGGCGGGCGGGCCGGACAAGCTGAAGGAGCGCCACACCGCCCGCGGCAAGCTCCTGCCGCGCGACCGCGTGCTGCGGCTGATCGATCCGGGCTCGCCGTTCCTGGAGCTGTCGGCGCTCGCCGCCTTCGGCCTCTACTCCGGCGACATCCACGGCGCCGGCCTCATCACCGGGGTGGGGCGCATCTCGGGGCGCGAGTGCGTGATCGTGTGCAACGACGCCACCATCAAGGGCGGCACCTACTTCCCCATGACGGTGAAGAAGCACCTGCGCGCCCAGGAGATCGCCCGCGAGAACCGGCTGCCCTGCATCTACCTGGTGGACTCCGGCGGCGCCAACCTGCCGCATCACACCGAGGTGTTCCCAGACCGGGAGCACTTCGGCCGCATCTTCTACAACCAGGCCACACTGTCCTCGCTCGGCATCCCGCAGATCGCCTGCGTGATGGGCTCGTGCACGGCAGGCGGCGCCTATGTGCCCGCCATGTCGGACGAGTCGATCATCGTGCGCCGGCAGGGCACCATCTTCCTGGGCGGCCCGCCGCTGGTGAAGGCCGCCACCGGCGAGACGGTGAGCGCCGAGGAGCTGGGCGGCGCCGAGGTGCACACCCGCCGCTCCGGCGTGGCCGACCACTACGCCCTCAACGACGAGCACGCGCTGGAGATCGTGCGCGGCATCGTCGCCAACCTGAACACGCTGAAGCGCCTGGACATCCCCTTGCGCCAGCCGAAGCCGCCGGCCTACGATGCCGCCGAGCTCGACGGCGTGGTGCCGGCCGCGCTGACCACGCAGTACGACGCCCGCGAGGTGATCGCGCGGCTGGTCGATTTGAGCGAGATGGACGAGTTCAAGGCCAACTACGCTCAGACCCTGGTGACGGGCTTCGCGCACATCGAGGGCTACCCGGTGGCGATCCTGGCCAACAACGGGATTCTGTATTCCGAGACGGCGCTGAAGGCCGCCCACTTCATCGAGCTGGCCTGCCAGCGCAAGATCCCGCTGCTGTTCCTGCAGAACATCACCGGCTTCATGGTGGGCAAGGCGGCCGAGGCCGGCGGCATCGCCAAGGACGGCGCCAAGATGGTGATGGCGGTGGCCTGCGCCCAGGTGCCCAAGATCACCGTCATCATCGGAGGGAGCTACGGGGCCGGCAATTACGCCATGTGCGGGCGGGCCTATGGGCCGCGGTTCCTGTTTACTTGGCCCAACGCCCGCATCTCCGTGATGGGCGGCCCGCAGGCGGCGAGCGTGCTGGCGACGGTGCGGCGGGAGAACATCGAGGCCGAGGGCAAGGGGTGGAGTGCGGAGGAGGAGGCGGCCTTCAAGCGGCCGGTGCTGGATCAGTACGAGCGCGAGGGGCACCCGTATTTTGCGACGGCTCGGCTGTGGGACGACGGCATCATCACGCCGGGGGAGACGCGGCGGGTGGTGGCCCTGGCTCTGTCGGCGGCGCTCAATGCGCCCATTCCGGAGCCGCGGTGGGGGGTGTTTCGGATGTGACTGCGCAGGCGGAGCAACGGGGGGATCGATGGATCTCTATCACATCTGGTGCGACCTGAAGCCAGGACAGCGAGACCTCGAGTTCACCGGGCACGTCAGCCGCTATCTGGGCCAGCTCAAGGCTGACGGGCTGATCGCTGATTTTCGGTTGATGCGGCGGAAGCTGGGGTTTGGCATTCCCGGTCTGGGTGAGTTCCATGTCATGATCGAGACGAAGGATCTGGCCCAGCTCGACCGCGCGTTCCAGGCCGTGTCGTCGCGTACGGACCCCGTCGAGAGCTTCCACCAGGCGGTCAATTCGCGAGTCGACAATTTCCGGGCGGCGCTCTATCGGGACTTTCCCGATCCGCACCGACGGGCGGGCGAGGAAAAATTCTGACGCTCAGTCCGTGTGCCGCCCCATTCCGGACGGACGCCTGCGGGGCTGGTTGGTAGGATGTAGGTTGTGTCGAGTGAAGCGAAGACACAACACGGGCGCTGGACGGTTGACAAGTGTTGGGTCTGCGCTTCGCTTGACCCAACCTACGCCGCCCGCGGCCGGATCGCCTTGAGCTGGTCGGCGATCTGGCAATCGACGATCTCGACATCGTGGGCATGGCCCTCTCTCCAAACGAAGCAGCCGTAGGGCGGATTAGCGAAGCGCAATCCGCCATCGGTCGGCCGGCGTGCCATGGCGGATTACGGGCTTCGCCCTAATCCGCCCTACGTCTACTTGCCGAGCACGATCTCGTTGATGCGGCGCGGGAGTACCTTGATGGCGCTTGCGAGCGCGGTCTGCGACAGACCCATGGACTTCAGGAAATCCTCCAGCAGAATCTCGCCGGGATGAGGGTTCGGAAGCAGATCAGTGGTAGTCGACGATCTCGACGTCGCGGGCATGGCCCTCTCTCCAAACGAAGCAGATCCGCCACTGGTCGTTGATGCGGATCGAAGGTTGCCCGCTGCGGTCTCTCTTCACAAGACACTATTTCCGCAAGCAGGGGGCGGAGAATGGGGTCAGACCCGCAGGGTCTGACCCCGACTTATCCCCGCCCCTCCGGCGCGTCGTTACACTTTGGGCGTCGTTTGCCTGGCGACGGGGCGTTTGGATCCAGCACCCAACGTGGCAGACGGCCGGCGCCTGGACGGAGGACCCTCGTGTTGGAGGGGCCGAAATCCCGGAGGCCTGGGTCGACCGCCAGCGGGGCAGCCGTCAGCAATGGCGGCATGTCCGCTGGCCGCCTTCAGTGGCTCAAGGCCCGAATGCCAGACTCCGCAAGGGGCCGGGCACGGACCAAAGAATGGCCCAGGACAGAAATCGCCGTCGACGCGGGGGCCGAAAGGCAACCCGTTGCGGAGGGCGTAAGCCCTCCATGGTTGCGGAGTAGGCGCCCGCGTCACCCGTCGCACCCTTGCGGGAGCCGCCCGCGAGGCGGATTGCGCGTGCGCCAACTCATTCAGCCGAAGGGACAAACACCACATTGACCGAGCACACACGCCGGCTGACCATCGACGAGGCCGTGAGCGAGTTCCACGCCCTGGTGCGGGACCAACTCGACGATGCGCCGATGGACGACCCCACGGGCAACCGCCAGGTCGATCCCGGGCCGCCAGAGACGCCGCAGGAGGCGGAGACCCGGCGCTTCCTGATGGCCCAATACCTGCTCGGCCTCGCCTGCCCGGCGCCCACGGCGTGCCGCGACTATCATTGCCGCCGCGACTCCGAGTGCCGGCACCTGGCGCGCGTGAAGGCCAGGTGGAGCGCGGGCAGGAGCAGCCATCCGCGGCGCCCGCCCGGCGCGGATGCCCTGCGCTATGCCATCTGGGTGTACATGTCGTCTCTGGGGGGTGAGCGCGCGAGCCGTGAGAAGGAAGCGGATGACGGCGCGTGGCGGCCGCGCAATACTCCCTCCGCAACGGCGCCAGAACCTCGGAGGGGTCCATGAAGCTCGAAGGCGGATGCTACTGCGGAAAAGTGCGCTACGTGGCCGAGGGCGAGCCGATCATGAAGGGGCAGTGCCACTGCCGGGAATGCCAGTACATCTCGGGTGGCGCGCCCAACATGTTCCTGCTGATGCCGGTCGCCGGCTTCCAGTACAGCCAGGGCGCGCCCAAGCCGTTCGCCCGCAGCGACCTTCCCCGTCCGGTCACGCGGGAATTCTGCGCCGCATGCGGGACGCACATGGTCACGCGGCCACAGGGCCTGCCGGCGGTGGTGGTGAAAGTGGGCACGCTCGACGACCCGAGCCAGTTCGGCAACCCGCAGATGGCGATCCACGCCGCCGACAAGCAGGGCTTCCACCACATCCCCGACGGCCTGCCCACCTTCGAGCGCCTGCCGAAGCGGTGAGCCACGATCGATCGCGCGGCATGCAGGTTGTGTCGAGCGAAGCGAAGACACAACGATGGTGATGCGCAAACGTCGATAGCTGCACCGGTAAAGCCTGAACGTGTTGGGTCTGCGCTACGCTTGACCCAACCTACAAGGATCGCGAGGAAACCATGCCGCTTCTCGCCAGCGATGCCCTGCAGCGTATCCGCTCCGGCCAGCTCACCCTCGGCCTCGGTGTGCACCACCTGCGCGGGGCGGCGGTGCCGATGCTGGCCAGGGCGGCGGGGTTCGACTGGCTGTTCATCGATGCGGAGCATGGGGCGATCTCCACGCCGGAGATCTCCCAGATCGCCATCGCCGCGCTCGGGATGGGCGTGGTGCCGATCGTGCGCATCTGCGCACGCGCGCTGGACGAGGGCACGCGGGCGCTCGACAACGGCGCCCTCGGCCTCGTGGTGCCGCACGTCGATACGGCCGAGGAGGCGCGGCGCCTGATCGAGGCGTTCCGCTTCGCGCCCATGGGACACCGCAGCACCGGCGGCAGCAATGCGGCCTTCGGCTATCGCCCGCCGCCCACGGCTGCGGCGCAGCAGACCATCCTCAACAGCGAGCTCCTGATCATCCCCATGATCGAGACGCCGCAGGCGGTGGCGAACGCCGACGCCATCGCCGCCATTCCCGGCATCGACGCGCTGCTGATCGGCAGCAACGACCTCGCCCTGGAGATGGGCA
>Ga0075420_100006433_pt1 | contig 10354 bp, 10 predicted proteins | sample SoiMetdeltSBSDD4_FD_75296 | JGI IMG/M metagenome (GOLD analysis project Ga0075420, IMG submission 75296) | Bulk soil microbial communities from a Populus tree surrounding site in Tennessee, USA - Soil MetaG P. deltoides SBSDD4 | ecosystem: Environmental > Terrestrial > Soil > Tree plantation...
CGACGCTTCGAAGAAGGACGTAATTGGGCGGCAGGGTTGGTCGCAGTCGCGCGAGCACCGTTGCACCGAAGTATCCGATGACGACACCCGGGATTCCCCCCAAGAGCGCGAGCGCTACACTCTCGGTGAGGAGCTGCCTGACGAGACGTCCCCGCCCTGCGCCGAGTGCGATGCGCACGCCGAGCTCCCCCTCGCGCGCCCGGGCGCGTGCCAATAACAACCCGGCGATGTTCGCGCAGACAATGAGGAGAACGCCACCCACCGCGATCGATAGCACGGCGAGCAGTGGACGAATCAAGGGATGACGCCGAGCCTCGGCGAAACCAATCGCGCCACCACTCCACGTAGCCTGCCGCGGCCCGAACGCGGGTAGCGGCATCGCTTCGTTGATCTGGCGCGTCGCCGCCACCACCTGCGTATTGGTGGTGGCAAGGGACACACCTGGGCGGAGTCGCGCAACCACCGCGCCCATACCGCGTTCGAGCTGTTGCCGTCGACGTGGTGATGAGAGCTCCGCGATCGCCTTGCTCGGCACCCACATCTCGGCGCCTTCGCGAATACCGGTGAAGCTGGCCGGCATCACTCCGACGATCGTGACCGGAAGCTGGTCGAGCATCGCCGTCGTGCCGAGCACGCCGGAGTCGGCGCCGAAGTAGCGTCGCCAGAGCGGCTCCGAGAGGACGGCAACCGCTCCGGTCCTGGACGGCACCGAGTCCGTTGGGCCGATGGTTCGCCCGAGCAGTGCGCCAGCACCAAGAGTGCTGAAGAGATTCGTCGTGACCAGCTCGGCCCTCATGCGCTCCGCCGGTCTCGGTGTGCTCGCCGCCGCACCTGTGCGGCGGAGATTGTATTCCTCCCAGCTCGAGAACGCGGCGTCCGCGAACGCCGGCACCATGTCCCGAAGCCGCAGGTATTTCTGATACGTCCACGGAACGGAGTCGACACCGAAGAACACCCCTGGCGTGACGGTCTGAAACGTGATCGCGAGGCGGCCTGGCTCCGGCAGTGGCAGCGGGCGCAGCAACATCGCATTCACGAGCGTGAAGACTGCAGTCGTCGCACCGATGCCTAACGCCAACGACGCAATGGCCACTGTCGCGAACGCCGGCGACTTGCGAAGCGAACGTACCGCATAGCGCGCGTCCTGCATTGCCGCATCCAGCCAACCGACGGCCATGACCTCTCCCGCCTCCTCACGCAATCGTGACGCATTGCCGAACTGTCGCCGCGCGGCCCAGCGGGCATCGTCAGGCGTCATCCCCGCGGCCTCGTGCGCCTGCGCTTTCATGTCCACGTGGAAGCGCATCTCTTCCGCGAGCTCGCGCTCGAATCGCTCGCGGTGGATGTAGAACCGGGCGCGCCGCCACAGTGCGGCAAGCTGCTCGATCGGGCCGGGCATCGGCGGTTCCTCTTGGAGAAGCGTCGGTGACGACGAAGGTCAGGCAGTGCCGAGGACGCGTTGAATCGCGACCAGGAGCCGGTCGAAGTCCGCGACCTCTTGCGCGAGCTGCTTCCTGCCGAGCGGCGTGAGCTTGTAGTAGCGTGCCCGCCGCTTCGTCGGAGTCTGCCCCCATTCGGAGGAAACCCATCCTTTCAGCTGCATCCGCTGCAGGGCCGGGTAGAGCGACCCCTCCTCCACCTGTAACACATCCTGCGAGATCTGCTGGATGTGCTGCGCGATCCCGTACCCATGCATCGTGCCGATGGAGAGGGTTTTGAGGATCAGCATCTCGAGCGTGCCCGGGAGGAGCTCGCTACGGTCGGAAGGCTTTGCCATAGACAGTCTATATATAGTCCGTCTATGGTAAGCCGATGCGCGGCGCGCTGTCAATAGCGGGCGCACGGCGCCGCTGTTTACGTTCCAAAACACCCAGCGGAGACCCGCCGCATGCCGCGAGCGAAAAAGAAGAAGGCGGAGGTACCGGCCGCGTCCCGCGGCCTCGACGCACGCCGCCTCACGAGCGCCTCACCGCCCACGAGCGTCGAGACGCTCGCCCGGACCATCGAGGACGATGGCGGCTCCGCAATCGGCGCCTATCGCGACCCACTGGGCGGCAACTGGCAGATCCTCGCGTCGCTGCCCATCGACCGCGTCGAGCCCACCCCGTACCAGCGCGACCTGTCCGAGACGCACGTCGAACGCCTCGCCGTCGCCATCGACAAGCTCGACCGCTACCTCGATCCCGTGATCGCCGTGCCCGCGGGCGGTGGGAAGTACTGGTCGCCTAACGGGTACCATCGGCTGGGCGCCATGAAGCAACTCGGCGCGAAATCCATCGTCGCGCTCGTCGTACCCGAGACGGAGGTCGCGCACCGCATCCTCCTGCTCAACACCGAAAAGGCACACAACCTGCGCGAACGCGCGCTCGAGGTGGCGCGGCTGGCCGAGGCGCTCTCGGTGCTCGACGACCGCCCGGAGCGCGAGTTCGCGATCGAGTTCGAGGAGGCCGCGCTCGTCACCCTTGGTCTCTGCTACCAGCTCAACGGACGCTTCGCCGGCGGTGCGTTCCACCCGATCCTCAAGCGGTGCGACAAGTTCCTTGGGTCGAAGCTCCCGAAGGCGCTCGAGACGCGCCGCGAGCGGGCGAACAAGCTGTTGGAACTGAACAGCGCCGTGAACGAAGCCGTTGCGGCGCTTAAACAGCGTGGTTTCGAGAGTCCGTATCTCAAGGCATTCGTGGTTGCGCGCATCAACCCCCTACGCTTTCAGCGCAAACCGACCGCCGATTTCGATGAGACCATCGACAAGATGTTGGCGTCCGCCAGGCGCTTCGACCCCGGCCGAATCAAGGTCGATCAGGTGGCTCGCGCAGGCGGTCCGCCAGAGGAGGCGAGTTAGCCAACCTGAAATCTTGACTTCACTTGGGCGTGGCAAACGCTTAACATGCCGGTCCGGCGGGCACCCGGCTCGGGATGACTTTTTGCTGCTTTGTGGACCCTAATGTTTCTTCGCGCATCCACCCTGCTTACGGTACTGGTCGTCGCCTCGTCGACCGCCCGGGCTCAGAGTACCGATTCGACCCGCCAGAAGTCGACCCTCGCTGGCGTGTACACCGAGGAGCAGGCCACGAAGGGCGACAGCGAGCACCAGGCGAACTGCACCGCCTGTCACGGCGCGGAGAATTACTCCGGCGAGAAGTTCGTAAAGGATTGGGTCGGCCGGACCGCGTTCGACCTGTTCGACCAGCTCAAGGCGACGATGCCCGAGGACAACCCGGGCGGGCTCTCGGCTCAACAGTACACCGACATCATCGCGTACATCTTCAAGGTCAACGGGCTGCCTGCCGGCACTACGGCGTTACCAGCGGATCCCGAGGCCCTTCGGTTGATCAAGATCGAACTGAAGCCGCCGGGCCAGGCATTGTCCCGGCGGCGGGACCCGGCTCCTCGAGGAGCGACACGCAGTACTACTGGATTGTCCGCGATGTATCACGCCCACGCTTCCGCGTCGCCCTCGGCCAGGCGGTAGCCAGCCGCTTCTTCTCGTCCCAGCGATGAAGGACGACGACCGCAAAACCCTCGACCGGCGACGGTTCCTCAAGGTCGCCGGCGCACAGACCGGACTGCTCGTCGCCGCCGCCCACGGGGCGGGGGCTAGCTCCCAGCAGCAACAACCTGCCCCGGCGCCACGCCGCGCGCCTGCGGTGGTCACGCAGCGCTCGCCCGACATCGCGGTCATTGGCGCGGGGGCCTTCGGTGGGTGGACCGCGTACAACCTTCGGAAGATGGGCGCGCGTGTCACGCTCGTGGACACGTGGGGCCCGGGGAACTCGCGTTCGACATCCGGCGACGAGACGCGCGGCGTGCGAACGTCGTACGGCGATCGCCCGCACGGCGAGCTGTGGGCGCGATGGGCAAGTGAGGCCATCAAGCGCTGGAAGGCGTGGGACGAGGAGCACGCGCGAACGTTCCAGATGCGCGTCTTTCACACCACCGGTGACCTGATCTTCCGAAAGGATTGGGAGCCGTATCTCAAGGACACGCGAGCGAACTGGGACAAGACAGGTATCCGCTACGAGGTCCTCAAGCCTAACGACGTACGCTCCGCGTACCCGGTCATCGACCTGAAGGAGATCGGCGTCGTGCTGTACGAGCCGAACGCCGGCGTCGTGCGCGCACGCCGGGCCTGCGAGACGGTCGCCGAAGCGTTTGCGCGGAACGGCGGCCAGGTGGTGATCGCACGGGCGCTGCCGTCACTCGCCAATGGCCAGACGCTGCAGGACATCTCGCTTTCAACGGGCGAGACGCTCAAGGCTGGCAAGTTTGTCTTCGCATGCGGGCCGTGGCTGTGGAAGATCTTCCCCGAGTTCCTCCGGACGCGGCTGCGCACGCCCATGGGAAACGTGTTCTACTACGGGACGCCGGTGGGCGACAGTCGATTCGTGGCGCCGCATCTCCCGAGCTTCAATTTTCCAGGCATCACCGGTTGGCCGGCGCTACCTAACGACGCGCGGGGCTTCCGCGTGCGTGTTGGCGGCGGTCAACAGACCGATCCCGACACGAGCATTCGCTGGATCGACGCGAGCGGTTTGACTCGCCCACGACAATTCCTCATCGATCGGTTCCCGCTCCTCATCGACGCGCCGCTGCTCGAGACCCGATCGTGTCACTACGAGATCACCGTGACCCGCAACTTCTACATCGACACCCATCCTGAGTGGTCGAACGTGTGGATCGCGGGCGGTGGGTCGGCCGAAGGGTTCAAGTTCGGGCCAATGGTCGGTGAGTACGTCGCGAGGCGCGTGATGGGCATCGAGGGGGATCCCGCCATTGCCAAGGCGTTCCGGATCCCCAAGGAGGAGTTCGAGGAACCACCGCGCACCGCCGCGGACTCTGCCCGCGTGCGCGCGCGCCAGGATTCGATCCGCGCGAAGGCGCGAGCCGACTCCATCAAGGCGGACTCGGCGAAGGGCATCGTGCCGCAAGGGGGAGCCGGCGGATCGAAGCCCGACACGCCTGCGAAGAAGCCATCGCTGTTCTAAGAGCGGCAGGAGGTGACGAGCGTCGTAGCGTCTCCGGTATGGATGCCGCTACACTCCTGTCATGCCACGCCGTCCAACCGCCGCGCCGACGGTCGCCAGGATCGCCGTCTTCACCGACGTTCACGCGAACCTGCCCGCGCTGGACGCCGCGCTGCGTGAGATCGATCGACTCGGGGCGGATGCCGTCTACCACACGGGGGACGCGATCGGCATCGGTCCGTTCCCCGCGGAGTGTCTCGATCGGCTACTCCATCGTCGCGAGACGCACCTGCTGATGGGGAACCACGACGCCTGGTTCGCGTTGGGCCTGCCTGACGAGTCGGCGTCGAGAATGCCGCTCGATGAGCGAGAGCACCAGCAATGGGTTCACGAACAGCTTGATCCCGGGCTGAAGACCGTCATCAGCGCGTGGCCGTACCAATCGTCGCTTCGCGTCGAAGGAGTCCGGCTCGACTTCCTGCACTACCCTCTCACGCCGGCTGGTGGCTTCCGCGCACCCGTGGACATCGCTTCACCCGAAGCGGCCGATGAACTGTTCGCGCCGAGGGCGTCCTCGCTCGTATTCTTCGGCCACGATCACCGCGAGTGGAACGTGCACGGAACGAACACGCGGTACGTGGATCCCGGTGCCGCGGGCTGCTCGCCGGATCCGGTCGCGCGGTTCGCGTTCGTGGAAGTGAAACGGGGCGGCGCGTACACGCTGACGCTGCATGCGCAGCCGTATGACCCGGCGCCGCTCTACGACGCACTGGAGCGCCGGCAAGTCCCGGCTCGCGACTTCATTCGACGCACGTTCCTTCCCCACGAACCGGGACCGTCGGCCGCGTGAGCGGGTCATCACCGCGCGAGGTCGATCCCGGACCGCCGCCGCGACGGTTCGGCCGTGCGCTGCGACTGAGTGCGCGAAAACGCCAGCTCGAGCGGCTGTACGACTTCGCATACGCGGGTGGCTGGCCGTCGCGGCTGGCGAAACCACTTGGCCTACAGGGTCGCCTGCGTGTAGCGCGGCATGAGTTCGCGGTGACCACGCGCGCTCCCGCGCCGCCAATGCGCATCGCGTTCGTGTCCGACTTGCATGGCGGGCCTGGAACGCATCCGGCGACCATCCGCGAGGCGTGCCGCATTCTTGCGGGCGCCCAGCCGCACCTCGTCCTCCTCGGCGGCGACTTCGTGTCGTTTCACGCACGACACGTCGAAGGCGTGTTGCGGGCGATCGATCGAATCAGAGCGCCGTTAGGCAGGTTCGCCGTGCTCGGCAACCATGACCTGATCGCGGATGACGCCTACCTGGTGCGACGGCTTGGCGACATCGGCGTGAGGACGCTCGTGAACGAGAACGAGCGACTGCCGACGCCGTGGGATGCCATCTGGGTCGTTGGACTCGATAACACCGAGCAGGGGACCCCCGACGGGCCCCGCGCGCTAGCTGGTGCCGACGACACTCGGCTCATTCTCATGCATTCCCCGGATGGACTCACGGCGTTAGGCGACGCAGGCTTTGCGGTTGCCTTCGCCGGACACGTGCACGGCGGGCAGTTCGTGCTCCCGGGCGGGAAGTCGCTGATCTCGTCAAAGGGGCCGCTGAGCCAGCGCTATCTGTACGGCGGCGTTTTCGAGTTGGGGGCTCCCGGCGAGCGCATTTTGCTCGTGAGTCGGGGCATAGGGCAGGGCTCGCTACCGATGCGCTTCCGCGCCGACCCCGAAGTGCACATCTGCGACCTGACTTTCGTAGCGCGTAGCACCTAAGTTGTTGTCGCACAAGCACTAAATGCGCGCTCTCCGAGTATGGGCGACGACCCTTCGGCGCTCTTGTCTTCGGCCTTTGTTCGGTATAATGTGTACCTCCGCCGCCGCCTGCCGCGCCGGCGAGTGCGCCGGAGGAAACGATGCCGAAATACGAGCTCGTGGTGAACGGAGGGGAGTACGCGACCGTCGCCGAGCGGATCACGCTGTTCTATGCCCGACACCCACGTGGTCGCATTGTCACCCAACTCCTGTCGCGAACCGACGAGGAGATCACCGTTCAGGCGTTCGTCTATCGGTCGGTCGAGGAGACCGAGCCCTCTGCCACCGGCTTGGCCGCCGAGCGCATCGGCGACGGGGACGTCAACACGGTGGCGTGTCTCGAGAACACCGAGACGTCGGCCATCGGCCGCGCGCTGGCGAACCTCGGCCTCACGGCATCCCCGCACCGGCCGAGTCGCGAGGAGATGGAGAAGGCGGATCGCGCGCGTCGGGCGCGGGTCGCGGAGGTGCTTGAGCGGCCGGGCTCCTTGTCCATCGTGAAAGGTTCACGCCTAACGGCGCATCGCTCGGAGATTGGCGATCCCGCGTTGCAGCGGCGGGCGGATCGCGTGGTCGACGCACTCGAGCTGCTGTCGCAGGCGGAGCGGGCGGGCTTGGACCAGCGGCGTGGGCGATGGCTGCGGCTCGTCCTGAATGACCCACGTACATCGCGCGTCGTGGTGGAGCGCATCGAGCGCATGCTGCGCGCGTGGACGATCGCGCGTCACACGAGGCATCTGCGGCTGTAACAGCCCGGTGTCATCTCCAAGAACCCCGTTGTCATTCCGAGCGAAGCGCCGAAGGCGCGGAGTGGAGGAATCGCAGGGTTGCGGGTAGAGGGGTCCCTCTATCGGGACGACTGCGATTCCTCGACTCCGCCGCTCCGCCGCTTCGCTCGGAATGACATGAAATGTGGTCCACGCGGATGAGCGGGCATGCGAATCGAGAGACGGCACGAGACAGGTGCGGACGCGTGGACCGATCAGGAGGTAGTCCAGCGGATGCGTCGCGACGACGACGTCGCGATCCGCGAGTTCTACTACCGGTTCACACCGGTGCTGTGGCGTGAGGCGCGGCGCGGGCGAGTGCAGCCTGCCTTACGAGACGATGTCGTGAACGACTGCCTTGCCGACTCGGCCCTGCATCTCATGCAGCCGAACGTCCCGATCCCGGCCAATCTCACCGGCTACCTCGTCGCGACGCTGCGGCATCGATTGGCGAACGAGCGTCGCGCAATGAAGCGTCGCGAAGCAGCCGGGGAGGCCGCCACGACACACGGTCACGCTGAGCGAGTCGTCCGTGAGGTGTGCTCGGAGGCGTCCATCCGCGCGAGCGCCGGTCCGGCCGCCGAGACCCCGCCGCTTTCTCCCGTCCTCGAGCGCCTGTCGCGGGTCGTAGACGCAGGGATCAGCGCGGAGGAGCGGCAGCTGTTGCGCTGGGTGAGTGCATCCATCCCGCAGCGGCTCATCGCCGAGTGGCTGGGGATCACGCATAACGCGGTGCGCGTGCGTGTGCTGCGGCTCCGGGATCGCCTGATGGATGTCGCGTTGCGGGATGCGAGCCCCTGGAAACCCGGCGAGCGTGACGCGCTCTACGAGTTCTTTCGTCGCAGTGGGCTGTCCGAGCGTGCGCGGCGCGCGCTCGATGTCGGTCGCGCGCGTCGGTCGCCGCACCGCCGCGGGCCGCCGTCCAGCCGTCCGCCTGTCGAGAAGGAGGACCAGTGAGATACGATGACCACGATCCCAGACCTAACGACGCCGACCGCGCCGGCTCCGAGCGCGTGAAGGACCTGCTCGTGCGGCTGACGGGTGAGCGCGCCATGGACCGCCTCGACGCGCTCGATCCCGCGGAGTCGCGCTTTCTCGAGTGGTACGCTCGGGAAGCGCGACTGACGTTGTCGGTCGCTGAGCGACGCAAGCTGAAGCAGGGTGCCGATCGCTTCGTGCGTGAGGTGCGCACGCGGCGTGCGGTTCAGCGACTCCGCGTGCGCGAGATCGCGGCCGAACCCGAAAGTGCCCCGGCTTGGGAGGAGGGCACGCTTTCGCAGGTGCTCACGTCGGCGGCGCGGGCCCGGTATGCGCCCGCTCTCGATCTGTCGGTGGCGGCCGGTGCCGGGCGTGAGCTCTGGGACGAGCCATGCGACCGATGGATCCCGCTACCCGAGGGATCACCCGATGGACGCTACGTCGCATTGCGGGTGACGGGTGATAGCATGGTGCCGCTCCTGCACGACGGCGACACGATTCTCGTGAAGCTGGGCGATGAGTTCGTGCCTGATGCGGTCGTGGTCGCGCGCGTACCCGATGGCGGCTACGTCGTGAAGCGCGTGGGCGGGATCGCGGGGTCGCGGGTGGAGCTTACGTCGCTCAACGCCGACTATCCGCCCATCGTCATTCCGCGTGACCCATCGCTGGTGCTTGGTACGGTGCTGCTGCGGTGGTGCATTCACGGCACGGCGGCGGCGTAACAGCGCGGTGTCACTTCCGCAGAGCGAGCACGATCGGTCATGCAGCGCGTGCTCGAGGCATTCTGCTTCGGAGGTACGACTCCATGTCCCAGCGTTTTATCGAGCTCGCCGTTCGCGCCTGTCGACTGGTGACACCGGCCCTACCCGCTGACGGGCGCGATCCCGCGCGGCCGACGGCGCGCCGGCAGGTGGGGAACGAGCTGACGCAGTTCTCGTTTCGCCTCGCGTTCGTGATCGATCTCGCGTACGTGGGACTCGGGGCGCTCAGCGGTGCAGCGATTGGCCGGTTCGCGTTGCCACCTAACGACTCACCACCCTCAGCCTGCTCCGTGACTCCGAGCCGTGGCACTGGCTCGGGAATTCCGAGCAGTCGCTGATCGTACGGTGTGTCTGAGGCGGCCGGCCCCATGTACATGGCTGGCCGGCCGTCACCGCCGCCACTGATACGCAATCTTCACGAAGAACCCGTCGGTTTGCAGCTCGAGATCCGTCAGCCTCGGCGTCTGGAAATCAGCTCGCGTATCCCCGTATCCGAAGAACGCCACCGTCCCCGGCGTCGGCTCGTAGGACACGAGCCAGTCCGTCCGCAACGTCCCAACGTCGGCTTCCCCCACAGGCGCTCCGTTCTGCCTAACCAGCTCCTGCCCCAACGGCGTCAGCAGCGCGCTCGTCCGCTGCGACTGATACTGACTCACCACGCGGAAGAAGAGGGCCCGTGTCGGCTGATACTCGACCTTCACGCGCGGGATGATCGTCCGCGCATACTCCGACCCGTCGTAGTCGCGATCGATCTGCACCACCTGGAGACTGCCCTCCGCCCGCACTGTTCGGGTCGGACGCATCGTTAGACTCACCGTCGCCCGCCATTCACTCCCCTCGGACCCCTCGGCGAAGATGGCCATCTGGTTGCGCGCGATCGTCAGCGACGCGTTGAAGATCCGGAACGTCGGCGTGCCGATGGTGCCCGAAATGGTGAACAGATCGGAGAGCTGTTCGTCCGGCGGCAGATACGGCTGGAGCCCGTTCGGACCCACGATGTACAGTCCAGTGTAGGCGCGTGGGTCGAACGTGAAGAAGTTGCGACCGAGGTTCGTCGACAGATTCCACCCGCCGCGGAGAC
>Ga0075420_100006434_pt1 | contig 10354 bp, 11 predicted proteins | sample SoiMetdeltSBSDD4_FD_75296 | JGI IMG/M metagenome (GOLD analysis project Ga0075420, IMG submission 75296) | Bulk soil microbial communities from a Populus tree surrounding site in Tennessee, USA - Soil MetaG P. deltoides SBSDD4 | ecosystem: Environmental > Terrestrial > Soil > Tree plantation...
TAACCGAGTCTGACACCATCGCAGTATTGACATCGCCTCAGCAACGTATCGCCGCGGGTCGTGTCGTTGCGCCGAGCTTCTGCACCGGTCGCGAGGCTCAGTACGTCCAGGAGAGCGTCAGCGAGACGACGTTTCGCGTGTAATCGAACACGGCGACGTTGGACTGGTTGATGCTCGACTGGTATTCGCCGGACACCGTGAAGCCGGCGGGCAGCGGCACCTCGATCCGGAAGATGTTCGTGAACTCCTCGTCATGCCGTCGCTTCGAGCCTTCCCCCGTCAGCGCGGCCACCGTGTTGGTGTTCGAATATCCCCGGATGTGGACGTCGAAGTCGTACTTGAGCCGGATGGATGCCCACGGCAGCGTGTACTGCGCGCCGAGGAGCACGCGGTGGCCGAGGTACTCGAAGTTCGCGCCCTCGGTGTCCTCGTAGTCCAGCTGATAGCCAGCCTTGAGGAAGTGCCGGTCATCGGCGAACCGGAGCAGATGCAGGAAGCCGCCCATGTAGTTGTTCGCGTCCCGGATGTCGCGCTGAACGGGCCGCGGCGGCTCCTCGTTGAAGTCCTTGCGCTGGTACCGGCCGTAGACCTGCGTGAGATGCCGGGCGCTCTCCACGAGCGCTCCGGCCAGCGTCGCGCTGTGGCGCCGCACGAGCTCGTCGTCGTCGAGGAAGAGGATGTCGAACGCGTACTGCGCTGTGAGCTGCAGCGGCATGGTGTCGAGCGCGGTCCGGTAGCTGCCACCGAGGGTGCCGAGATGGTCGGTCACGTTGAACGACGGGAGGTCGTTGTTGTAGGTACCGAAGAACGAATAGCCCACCGTGGCGTCGAAGGCGCCCTCCCGCAACCACACGTAGTCGACGCGCGCGCCGAGCAGCTCGCCGGTCGACTCGTGCTTGGCGCCGCGGAGCAAACGCGTCGCGGGTACGCTGCGGTCGCCGTCCGGCACCACGGCCACGTTGTCGTCGTAGAAGCCGCCGAGCCGGAGGTCGATGGCCAGCCGCCGTTCCTGCTGCCGGGCGGCGACGATCGTGTCGCGCAGGCGCTCGACGGAGCCCGTGACCGGCGACGCCGGCGACAGCCGGACCGCTTCCTGCAGCTCGGCCGTCGCCTGCGTCGGCAAGCCCGACGCCGCCAGCGCCAGGCCCGTGTACAGGCGCGTCAGCTGCTGCAGCTCCGGGTTGCTGACGCGTCCGGTGCGGAAGGCCGCAAGGGCGCCGCGATGATCGCGGCTGCGGTAGCGCAGGAAGCCGACGTAGTAGCCGAGGCCATCGAGGGTACGGTCGGCGCGGAAGACCCGCTCGAGGAGCGGCTGCGCGCGGTCGTAGTCCTGCCGCGCGAAATGCGCCAGCCCGAGCTGGAGCATGATGGGAAGGTTGTTGCCGGCCTGCGCGAGCGCGCGCTCGAGGAATGCAATGGCCTGCTCGGGACGGCCGCGCGCCATGTGGACGACGCCTGAGTAGTAGAGCGCCTCGCGGTGCTCCGACTCGGCCTCCAGCGCCCGGCGGAGGTTGTCGAGGGCCTGCTCGTATCGCTTCTCGTCGAAGTCCAGCACGGCCTGCTCGACGTACACGTCGGCGGGGGTGGGCTGCGCTGCAGCGGTGCCGATGAAGAGCGCGAGAACGAGGCCGACGATGATGCCGGAGGCGGCACCCACACGCGCCTTATAGCAGCGCGCCGATGGCAATAGCAAGGTTCGGCGCTACGACGAGCGCGATCCTCGGGCCGGGACGGTCAGCCGACGTCCGCGCTTGCCGGACGCCCCGACTTTTGCAAGAGTCGTCCCGGAGGTCCCGGGTTTCTGACACCGCTCATCCTGGCCGGTGACATCGGTGGCACCAAGACCGCGCTCGGGCTCTTCCAGGGGCCTGAGCTCGGCCTCCTGCGCACTGCCAGCTACCCGAGCCGCGACTTCGACGACCTGCAGCGAATCATCCGCGCCTTTCTCGCCGGCACGGCGGCGCCCATTGCCGCCGCCTGTTTCGGCGTGGCCGGCGCGGTCATCGATGGCAGCGTGAGGCCGACCAACCTGCCCTGGGTCATCGATGAGAACACCCTGCGCGAGGCCATCCCGAGCCCGCAGGTGAGGGTCATCAACGACCTCGAAGCGGCGGCGTGGGGCGTCATCCGGCTCTCGTCGACGGATTTCGTCACTCTGCAGGACGGTCGGAGCCGCAGCGGCCACAAAGCCGTCATCGCCGCGGGAACGGGCCTCGGTGAGGCGTTCATCATCGACGACGGCGGGCGCGCGATGGTGGTCCCGTCCGAAGGCGGTCACGCCGACTTCGCCCCGCGCACGGACGCCGAGACCGCCCTGCTCGCATATCTGCGCCGCGAGTTCGGTCACGTGAGCTATGAGCGGGTGCTCTCCGGACCAGGGCTGCTGAACATCTATCGATTCCTGAGCGCCACGCGGGCGCACATCGAGCCAGCCTGGCTCACCGACCGACTGCAGGCGGAGGATCCGAGCGCGGTCGTGACCGAGATCGGCCTGGCTGGGGACGATGCGAACTGTGTCGAGGCGATCGACATGTTCACGTCGATCTACGGCGCCGAGGCGGGCAACCTCGCCCTCAAGGTGATCGCCCGAGGCGGCGTCTACGTCACCGGAGGGATCGCGCCGCGGATCCGCGCCAAGCTGGCCGGCGGGGCCTTCATGGCCGCCTTCCGCGACAAGGGCCGCTTCGCACCGCTCATGGAGTCGTTTCCCGTACGGCTGGCGCTGGAGTCTCACGCGCCTCTGCTGGGCGCCGCCTACGTGGCCTCGCAGAGCCTGAGATGATTCGGCGCCCGCTCAGCTCCATCCAAGCGAACGCAGCATCGCGACGCCGACGCCGAGGCTCCCGATCCCGATGGCGATCTGCAAGGCGAGCCTCACTCGCTCGGACGCCCGGCCCACCAGGAACGGAATGCCGACCACCCCGCTGACCATCACCATTCCCACGGTCGAGCCCAGGCCGAACACGATGACGTAGACGAGCGCCGCCAGCATGGAGGGCATCGTGGCGACCACCACGAGCATCAGCGCCGCGCTTCCGGCCAGCCCGTGCAGCGCGCCGACGAGGAGCGGTCGCGCGCCGCCATCGAAGGCATGCAGGTGGGCGTGCGATACGGTGGACCCGACGTGAAGGTGCAGATGGCCGTGCGAGCGTCCGCCGTGCCCATGGTCATGCCGATGGATCTGCAGGCCGCCGCCGGCCCGCCGCAGCACGTTGGCGGCAAGCAGGATGACCATGATCGAGGCCAGCGCTTCCAGGGCGATGTCGAGCTCGGGCGGAATCCGGACGCGCAGCAGTGTCATGGCAAGGGCGACCGACACCAGCGCCGCGGTGTGTCCGACGCCCCAGAACGTGCCGAGCACACACGGCCCGTACAGGCCACGATGGCCGCTCACGAATGTCGAGACGGCCGCGACATGGTCGGCGTCGAGCGCGTGACGCAGGCCAAGGAGAAAGCCAACTCCGAGGGCGGAGATCAGCGAGCCGTCCAGCGGAGCCATGTGGAGTGGAGCCTACACCATGGGCCCGTCGGATGTTGGCGGCGGTTGAGGCTCGTCGGCGCTAAGATACCGGCGTGCGTGCAATCGGTCTCGCCCTGGTCGGCTTGACCGCGTTCGCGTCCGTCGCCGCGGCGGCACCGGCCGCACCCGGCTTCCGCGTACGTCTGCTCGACGGCAGCCGGACGGTCAACTCCCGCGACCTCATCGGCAAGAAGATCCTGGTCCTTCGATTCCAGGCGTCCTACTGCAAGCCGTGCGCGCGGGAGTCGGCGGCGCTCGCCCGCCTGGCCGACCGCTATCGCGGACGCAACGTCGAGCTCCTCGCCATCCACGTCCAGGACACGGCCGTGGACGCGCGCACGTTCGTGCGGGACAACCGCGTCGGCTACCCGGTCGCCCTCGATCCGCGCCTGACCATCGGCAACCACTTCGGGTTCAAGGGGTCTCCCTACACCGTCGTCGTCGATCGCAAGGGCGAGATCGTCGCCCGCCTCGTCGGCGAATCGGCGGTCGCCAAGCTCCCGCGCATCCTCGACGATCTGCTCCGCAGCGACGGCTGAAACCGGGGCCGCGATATGGCCCCATGCCCCCGGACCTTCGGAGCGGCCCGGCGAAGCCGTGCCGCTCATACCCCCGACCTTCGGAGCGGCCCGGCGGAGCCGCGCCGCTCCTCTACATGACGCTATTGCGCTCCAGTTCATATGCGACGAGGGCGGCGGCGCCGCGCATGGTGGTGCGCTTGTCGGCGGGGACGATGGTGATGCGCGCGGCGCCCAGCGCGCGCGGGAAGGCGTACTCCGCGGCCGCGGCCAGGATGCGCTTGTCGAGCGCGACGAGCGATTCGGCCACGCCGCCGGTGACGACGATGGCCTCAGGATTCAGGCCATTGACCATGGTCGCGATCATGGCGCCGAGCGCGCGGCAGGCCTCGTCCACCACGGCGGCCGCGGTCGGGTCGCCGGCGGCAGCGAGACGAAAGACCAGCGCCGTCGTGATGGCCTCGACCTCGCCGGCCGCGGCGACCAGCGCCGCCGCCGGGTCGGCGGCGACGCGCGCCCGCGCCGCCTCCGCGATCCCGCGGCCGCTCGCGTAGATCGCGAGGCACCCGCGGCCGCCGCACCAGCAGCGCGGCCCGTCGAACTTCACTGGCGTGTGACCGAACTCGCCGCCGAAGCCGTTCACGCCGCGGACGAGCCGGCCTTCGAGGATGATGCCGCACCCGAATCCGGTCCCCGCGGCCAGCACGACGAGCGAGCGCACGCCTTGGCCGGCGCCGAATCGCCATTCCCCCAGCGCGAGCGCGTTGACGTCGTTGTCGACGTACGCCGGCAGCGCGAAGCGCGCGTGCAGCAGCTCGGCCATCGGCCGATTGGCGAGATCCGGAGCATGCGGCACCTCGGCCGCGACCCGTCCGGCGTCAACCGGCCCCGGCACGCCGACGCCGATGCCACGCACCACGCGACCGCCCGCGCGGCGCCGAAGGTCCTCGATCAGGCTCTCCACCGTGGCCAGCGTCGCGCGGGCCTCGGGCTCGGCGGCGATGCGACGCTCGTCGATGACCTCGCCGTCCGACGTCACGAGGCCGGCGGCGATCGTGGTGCCGCCGACGTCGACGCCGATCACCACCTCGCTCACGGGGCTAGAGGTCGGCGAACGTGCACAGCGTGATGCCGAGGGCCGCGGCGGTCGCGCGGGCGGCGGCGCCGCCGAGACCGATCATCTCCGTCTCTCGCTGGCGGCCGTACCGGCTGTATGCGAGCTCGGCGTCGACCCAGCCGGGATGGCACATGAACTCCGAGATCCCGACCGGAAGCTCGCGCAGATGGCGGACGGTACGCTCGCACGACCAGTAGGCGTCGGGCCCCGACTCGCCGAAGAAATGGTCGGGAGTCCGCAGCCGCGCGCTGCGCGCGCGCGCGCGCGCGTCGGCGTTCTGGCTACGCACCGCCACGCCGAGCTCGCGCGCGACATCGAGCACGACATCGCGCACCGGCGCATGGAGGCCGACGTGGTGATGGGTGTCGAGGTGCGTCGGTCGCCGCTTCAGCGCCGACTGGAAGCGCTCGATCTGGGCCTCGACCTCGGCCCGGACGTCGGCGACGCTCACGCGGGCGGCGGCACGGCGGGCGTCGCGCACGAACCGCCCGTCACCGTCGACCAGCGAGCGACCGCGCGTCAGCGGCGCTCCGAGGGTGAGGTTCACGTGGAGGCCCACGCCGAGCCCACAGTCGCGCAGCCGCGCGACCTGCTCGCGGTCGAGCTCTCCGGTCACGAGCACCGTGGTGCTGCTCACGATGCCGTGCCGGTGCGCGGCCAGGATGCCCTCGCTCACACCGCGGGTGAGGCCCCAGTCGTCCGCATTGACGATGAGCCGCCGGATCACCGAAGACGTCCCTCGATGACGAGACGCTCGACCGTGGTCGGGATGCCGGGGCCTGCCACCGTGTGCTCGGCGTCGAGGGCGCGGAGATGATCCAGCCGCTCGAAGCCGATCCGCGGGAAGCCCTGCGTCTCGGTCGCCACCACCCTCGGCAGCAGTCCCGCCGCCTCCACCTTGGCGAACGCCGTCTTGCGACCGAGGAAGGCGAAGATCGTGAAGATCAAACGACCGCCGGGCCGCAGATGCGCCGGCGCGCCGGCGATGACCCTATCGAGGATCTCCCAGCCGTCGATGCCGCCGTTGTCGGCGGCGGCGGCGGCGTCGCCGCGCTCGCGGCCCGGCGGCGTCGGCATCTGCGGCGGATTGCTGCACACGAGGTCGAAGCGCTCGCCTGCCACCGGCGCATAGCAGTCGCCGAGCCGCGCGTCGATGCTCACGCCGTTGAGGGCGGCGTTGAGTCGCACCACCTCGACGGCCGCCGGCACCACGTCGGTGGCGACCACGCTGGCGCCCGCGCGCGCCGCCAGCACGGCGGCCAAGCCGAGGCCGGCGCCGATCTCGAGCATGCGCTCGCCGGCGCGCGCGTGCAGGTGACGGCAGAACAGAAGCGAGCCGGCCTTGGGCGGCTGCACGCCCTCCGGCACGCGGAACACGCAGCCGGCATAGGCGTAGAGCAGGACGCCGTCGTCCACTACCTGCCCTGCACCTTCCTGAAGTAGAGGCGGATCGCTTCCTTCAGCTGGGCACGGGCGCCCGCGCCGGATTGGGCGTCCTCGAGCAGGTCGATGTCGAGCGCGAGCGGAACCCCCTCGCGCTTGACGCCGTCGAGCTCCGCGGTGAGCCCGCAGCGCTCGTCGGACTCGGTGAACACCAGCTTCGCGCGCTGAAAGCTCGCGTCATCGCGGGCGATCTGCTCGACGGTCTCGACGAGGAGGCGCTTGATCGCCTCCGCCTCGCCGCCGGGAATGGTGGAGAATGCGGCCGTCAGCTCGACGCTGGCCATCGAGGCAGCCTATCACGCACGCCTACCGCCCCGGCTCTTCGTACACCTTCAGGATGTCGGCGTGCGTCTTGGCCGCGTTGGCGCGGATCGCGAACGAAATGGCCTCGCGCACTTCTTCTTCGCTCGCACCGCTCTGCCTGGCACCTGCCAGGTCGCGCTTCGCTCAGTGGGTGTTGCCCGCGGCCAGGTTGGCCGCGAGGTAGCAGAGGTAGGCCGTCTTGGGATCGAGCACACCCTTCTTGTACTTCCACGACGCGATGACCCGTTCTTCGATCGCCATTTGCAACCTCCGTTGTCGAGGAGCGCCACGGGCTTTGCCGGGGCGCTTCCGAGCGTTGGGGGGCATGGGGGCCATCTCGGGGCCCCCATGTCATCAGTACCCGGCGGCGGCGGCGGCGCCGTATTGCTCGATGCCGGCCTCGAGCCCCTTGGGTGTGACGCGGATCGCCACCGGGCGGGCGAAATTGATCGTGGAGTAGGATTCGTCCTTCGGCACCACCGAGTGACCGCGCCTGGCGAGCCCGGCCAGCGCGGCCTCGCCGACCCGCGTCGAGACGAGGACGTCGCCGCCCTCCGAGTGCAGGCGCGGCGCCTCGACGGCCGCCTGCAGCGAGCCACGGCCATCGACGAGGTTGGCGATGACCTGCGGGATCGCGGAGACGATCGCGCGGCCGCCGGGGGCACCGATCGTCAGGTATGGCCGTCCGCGCTTGAACCCGAGGGCCGGCACCATGTTGACGAGCGCGCGCTTGCCCGGCGCGACGGAGTTGGCCTTGCCCGGCTCCGGGTCGAACCAGATCATGCCGTTGTTCAGCAGGATGCCGGTGCCCTTGGCGACGACGCGCGAGCCCCAGAGCGAGACGGCGGTGTTCGTCAGCGACACCATGTTGCGCTGCCGATCCACGGCGCCGACATGGGTCGTGCAGTCGACGCCGGCGCCCGGGCCGCGGCGTCGCGGCGCGATCTTGAGCCGCCGGATCTCGGCGGCCACGGCGCGCGCGTGCTCGCGCGAGGCCAGGCGCTCCCACGGCGCCTTCACCAGCGCGGCGTCGCCCAGATGCTCGAACCGATCCTGGAACGCCCGCTTGCTGGCCATGGCGCGCACGTGCAGTCCGTCCACCGTGTTGAAGCCGGCCCGGGCCGCCGGAAACTCCGCAAGGATGTTCAGCATCTCCAGGGCCGAGGTGCCGCCGGTGGCCCCCGGGGACAGCGCGAGATCCAGATCGCGATAGCGTCCCTCGAGCGCCGGGCCGACGCGGACCTCGTAGGCGGCGAGGTCGCCCTTCGTGATGTGGCCGCCGTGCGCCGCCATCTCCTCCGCGATCGCCTGCGCCAGCGCGCCGCGGTAGAAGGCATCCGGCCCCTCGCGCGCGATGAGCGTCAGGCTGCGGGCGAGATCGGGGTAGCGCACGAGGTCGCCCGGCTGCATCGAGGGCGGCCTGAAGATCGACCGCGCGTTGCGGAGATATGTCCGCGCGCTCTCCGGAAACGCGGCCAGCTCCTCGAGGTAGTGCGCGTGCTTCAGCGCGAGATACCAGTCGTGCACCAGGCCCGACTGTGCGATCTCGATGGCCGGTGCCAGCACGTCGGCCAGGGTCATGGTGCCGTAGCGCTCGAGGGCGAGCGCGAGGCCGGCCACCGATCCCGGCACGGCCACCGACCGATGGCCGTACACGTTGGCCTCCGCCTCCACCCGCGGCCACGGGAACAGCGCGTCGGAGACGCCGCCCACGACCTTGTACATGGTCTCGTGGGCGCCCTGCGGCGCCGACGCGTTGAAGTCCAGGCACACCGTCTCGCCGCGCTTGGCCAGGTACACGAGCATCGTGCCCGAGCCGGCGATCGTGGACATGAACGGCTCGACCACGGTCATGGCAAAGGCGGTGGCCACGGCGGCATCGACGGCATTGCCGCCGCGCTCGAGGACGCGCGCGCCCACCTCGGCGCCGCGCGGATGCTCGGCCACCACCATGCCGTGGCGCGCGACCGGCATCTGCTTCGTGACGGACAGGGTCGAGCGGATCATGGCGGGCCTCCCGGAGGAGATCAGGTGCGCGGAAGATACTGCGTGATGTCCGCGACGCGCGACTGCCTGAAGTACACGACCCAGCCGAACGGATAGCTCCACGCCTCGTCCGGCTTCGTCTTGTCGCGAATCTCGGGCCAGTGATGTCGCGCGAGACTCTGCATCTGCGCGGGGTCGCGGGTGACGGTGAGCGGGGCGCCGAGCAGGATCTCCACCTGCGCCTTGTCCATGCCGACCGTCACCTGGCGCAGGGAGCGGAACGAGATGAGCGTCGTCGAGTTCGCGGCGTCCTGGTGCTCGCGCAGATAGCGGCCGATGCGCTCGTCGATCTCGTCCTCGAAGTGGCGCTTCTCCTCGAAGCTCGGCGACCGCCCCGTCTGCTGCATCATGCGCACCGTCCAGAACTCCGAGGCCGTCGGTCCCTGGGTGGTGCGCTGATCGATGGGGGGAAGAATGGCGGCGCACCCCGCGAGAAGCCACAGCAGGACCGCGACCCGAGGCCGCTTCACGCGCCTGAGCATAGCATCGCCCGCCGGTTCAAATCAGCGCGCTTTCGAGCACGATGCCGCGGTCGATGAGGCGCGCCGCCTGGGCGAGCAGGCGCGCGGTCGCGGGCGGCACCTCCGGCCCTTCCGCGAGCTGACGGAGCAGGTCGATCAGCCGCCGCATCGCGCGCACGAGATCGCCCTCGTGGCCGCCGAACGACTCGGCCACGATGGAAGACCAGTCGTCCTCGCCGGAGGCCCACCGGAAGACGGCGGGCATGAACCCCGGATGCACGGTGACCGGCATTCCGAGGTGACGCGCACGCTGCGCCTGCCACACGCCGTCCGCGATCTGCAGCAGCTGATCGAGCCGTCGCTTCAGCTTCGGGCGCTTCTTGAGAAACAGCCGCGCGAGCTGCGGCTCCCCCGAGCGCGACTCCTCGAGGAGCGCCGAGCAGAGCGCCGCCGCCTCCGCCACCGTGAGGTCGTCGAACAGATCGCGCGAGATCGTCTCCGCCAGCAGCAGCTCGTTGTCGTGCCGGAGGGCGGCGATGAGCTCGCCCTTCGGCTCGAGGCGCCCGTCGCGCACGGCGCGATACTGCTCGAGCACCTCCACCACCCGGAGGAATTCCTGCCAGTACGCGTTTCTGAACGCGTCGAGGCCGGCGCGCCGTTGCAGTGCGCGCTCCTCCAGCCGCTCGAGGTCCCGCGAAGCGTGCTCGCAGCGCGTGGCGGCGCCCCACGGACAGCGGTGGCATTCGATCGCCCCCAGAACGGCCTCGGGCCCCTGCTCACGCTCGCGCGTGAGCAGCTCGCCCACGTCGAGGCGCTCGAGCTGCTCGGTGAGGTGGCGCAATCCGCGCGGCTCGCCACGCCGAAGATCGCGCGGGACGTGCAGGGGCGGGGTCGCCCAGAAGATGCGCTTGATCAGTCCGCTCTTCAGCCGCACCACGGCGCCGTG
>Ga0075420_100006435_pt1 | contig 10353 bp, 13 predicted proteins | sample SoiMetdeltSBSDD4_FD_75296 | JGI IMG/M metagenome (GOLD analysis project Ga0075420, IMG submission 75296) | Bulk soil microbial communities from a Populus tree surrounding site in Tennessee, USA - Soil MetaG P. deltoides SBSDD4 | ecosystem: Environmental > Terrestrial > Soil > Tree plantation...
AGCGGATCTTCGATCCCTTCTTCACGACCAAGGACGTCGGGGCCGGTACCGGCCTGGGGCTGTCCATCACCTACGGGATCGTCAAGGATCACGAAGGCTCGATCAGGCTCGAAAACCGTCCGGGCGAGGGGGCGACGTTCTTGATCGAGCTCCCCCTCGCGGATGCCGAGCACGCGTCGGAGGGTGCGGAATGAGTGGCGACCGAATCTTGATCGTCGACGACGATCCGGCCCTGCTGGAAGCGTTGCCCGAGGCCCTCCACCTGCGGATCAGCGATCTCGACATCGACACCTGCGATTCGGGACACGAAGCCCTCGAACGGATCGCCGAGACGGAGTATGACGCGCTGGTCGTCGACATCAAGATGCCGGGCATGGACGGCCTGGAGCTGCTGGCCGAGATCAGGAAGGTCCGCCCGGACACGCCGACCATCCTGATCACGGGCCACGGGGACCACGAGCTTGCCATCGAGGCGCTCCGCCTCGGCGCCCAGGACTACGTTACGAAGCCGATCGATCGGGACTACTTCGTGTCCTCGTTGCAGCGTTCTATCGAGTGCCATCGACTGGCGCGGGACGTTGCATCGAAGCGTCAGGAGCTGTTGCATCGCACCGAGGAGCTCGAAGCCTGCGTCCACGAGCGGACGGTCGAGCTGCGCGCGGCGTTGCACCGAGAGCAGGTCGCTCGCCGCGAGCTGGACGAGGCCCACCGCCGGCTCAGCGAGCTCAGCCAGCAGCGGGACATGTTCGTCTCGATGGTCGCGCATGACCTGGCCACCCCGCTGACGTCGATCCGTGGGTACGTCGAGATGCTGGGGCGCAGCAACCTGCAGCCCGAGCGTCAAGAGCGCGCCCGGACGCTGATCGTGTCCGAGACCGATCGATTAGCCCGCCTGGCTCGCGATCTCGCGGATTCGGCCCAGGTCATCGCCGGACGGTTCCAGATCCGGACAGCCCCCTGCGAGCTCACGGAGATCGCGCGAGAGCAGGTCGACCTGGCGCGTTCCCTCACGACGCGACACACGATCCTGCTCGACGCGCCGGATCGTTTGCCGATCGAATGCGATCGGCAACGTCTGGCCCAGGTCTTCTCGAATCTCCTGACCAATGCCATCAAGTATGCTCCGGCCGGCGAGATCCGGGTGCACGTCCGTCGTGACGGTGAGCAGGCGCTCCTGACCGTGAGCGATCAGGGTCCGGGTATCCCTGCCGAGCTGGCGGAGAGCATCTTCGAGCCGGGGCGTCGCCTCCAGCAGGCGACGAGCGAGTCATCCGAGGGCAGCGGGTTTGGTCTCCACATCGTGAGAGGCATCGTGGAAGCCCACGGCGGTCGCATCTGGGTCGCGCCCGATCCCAGCCCCGGGGCGACGCTGTGCGTCACTCTCCCGCTCGCGTCGCCGGGCGACATGGCGACAGCGGATTCGGCGACCGGCGCGCGCGGCCGATAGCCCGGCGAGCGCGCGCCTGCCTCGCCTGGCCGCCCCGGCTACGAGATGGCTGGCGCGGACGCCCCGGGTTCGGTTTCCCAGATCAGCCGATATCCGAGCCCGCGAACCGCCATGAGCGTCGGCGAGCGACCGCCGGCCGCCTTGAGCTTGGTACGCATCCGCCGAACGTGTACCTGAAGCGAACGGCCGATGCCCGGGTCGTGGTCGCCCCAGACCCGGTGCGCAAGATCCTTCGTGTGGTGCAGGTGATTGGGCGGGTCGGCCAGCGCGCTGAGCAGACTGAACTCTGTCGGCGTCAGGTGGATCGGCTCACCGCCGACCGTCGCCGTATGTCGCGCGCGGTCGATGACGAGCGGACCGACGACCTGGATCGGATCCTCCGTCGCCGCAGCGGACGATTGGAGGACCGGACGTCGCAGGGCGGCTTCGATCCGGGCTTCGAGCTCATCCGTGGAAAACGGCTTCCGCACGAAGTCGTCCGCGCCGAGCTTGAAGCCGAGCACGGCATCCTCCGGTCGCCTGGAGGCCGTGCAGATGATGATCGGGATCTGCCACCGTGCCCGCAGATTCGCGCAGAGTACGAGCCCGTTGGCGTCCGGTAAGACGAGGTCGACGAGCACCAGGTCGGGCCGAATCTCGTTTCCGATGGCGTCGGCTTCGGCTCCGCTGGCGGCGTGCCAGACGGTATGTCCCCTGGAGCCAAGCCGCTCACGGAGCATCTCGGCCAGGACCGGATCGTCCTCGATCAGCAGGATGACCGCCTGTCTGGTGGAGACACCGAGGAGCGAAGGGCCATCTGGGGGCAATGACTCGAAAGCGGCGCTAACGATGGACACCTGTCCGTCTCCGTTCCTCGTGGCGTCTACCCCTTGCTTTGGCATTGCCCGTGCCAGCCCGACATCTCTGGCGTTTGTCGTTCGAGACCTCCCCCTTCAGCACGCCGCTTTCGTCCGCACCAGCCGCCGCGATGACGCCGTGAGGCCCGCTCTTCTTGAGAGCGGGCCTCACGATCTGCGTCCGTCGTCGGAGCTAGGGCTTGCTGCTCGGACCGCCGGGGCCGGGATTCGTCCCGCCCGGAGCGGACGACGGCTGTGATGGCTGGGTCTGCGCCGGCGGGTTGCTCGGCGTGTTCACGTTGACGTTCGCGTCACCTCCGCGAAATAACGTGCCGATCGGGCCGCTGAACAGGAACCACAGCACGGCGACGACGATCGCCAGGACGATCAGCATCATGGCGAAGTTGATGCCGGCGGCGCCGGTCCGATCGCCGGTGTCGTCGGAGACCGGTGGACCGCCGGGATTGACGTTGACCTGACTCATCGAGAGTGCCTCCAAATACGTGCGAACCAGCTCGCCGGTGGCGCTGCCTGATGGCTCGCCGCCGACCGCCGGCTCGGTGTCATGGCGCCCAGGCAGCGACCGGCGGCTCAGCGACGTGACGTGCCGGTGCTGACGCGGTCACCGCCGCGCCTCTTGAAGATGTCCTCCGCGCGCCCGGAGTCGTCGTCCGGCACCTCGACGGCGAGCAAGATGTCGCCGCGCTCCACGCCCTGCTGATAGGCGCGGGCCTCTGACTCCGAGAATCCCCACCCGGTCAGGGCCCCGGCGATGCCGCCCGCAACGAGTCCGACTCCGGCGCCGGCGGCGGCCGTGGTGCCGGCCACGCCAAGGGCGGCCGCGATCGGCCCCGCCGCGACGATCGGCCCAATGCCCGGGATGGCCAGCGCCCCGATGCCGACGAGCCAGCCGGCGGCGCCGCCGAGGAGCGCGCCCAGGCCGGCCCCGGTGGCCGCGCCGGTGGTCACCTCGGCCCCCGTTTCGTTTGCCACGTCACGCGCACGGTCGGGGTCACGTGCCATGACGCTCACCCGCTGTGACTCGAATCCGGCGGTGCGCAGATCGTGGACGGCCTGCTCGGCCGAGCTCCGCGATTCGAACAGTCCAGCTACGGTCTTCATAGCTCCTCCGCATGCTCCTTCTGGGCTCTACCGCGCCGACGAGTGGATCCGGCCCCGACCACGGGAGCCCGAGGCTCGCCGCGATCGGATGTTGCCGACGGCCCGCTTGAGTCGGCCGAATGCCGCCACGAGCTTGCCTTCCGTCCGTCGGATCGGGTCACCCGTGACCTTTCCTTCCCATTGCATCCATCGACCGGCCATGCGCTCCTTCAATCCTGCCATGTCTGACTCCTTCAACTGTCCCGTCTGGTCTCCGCCGCGCGCGCGCCGAGGTCGGATCGGTGGCCCGACCCGTCGCCGCCCTGCAGTCGCTGGACGAGCACCCGGGCGGCCTCGTCGGCCACGTGCTCGCCGGACGGGGCGGCCACGCTCCGCATCGCCGCCGCCACCTCCGCCGAGGGCGGGGCGATCTGGGCGGTGCACTGCGCGCAGCGACGGGCCTGCTCGGGGATCTTGCTCAGGCACTCCGAGCACTCCTTGGTCGGCGCCGGCGTCGGCTCGGAGCGATAACGGTCCATGAGCCTGCCGACCGGAACCACGACCAGGAAGTACACCACCAGCGCCACCAGCAGGAACGACAGGACCGCGCTCAGGAAGTCGCCGACCAGCAGCCGGGCCCCGCCGACGGTCACGGCCCAGGCCGAGAGGTCGCCGGTGCCCCCGAACAGGCCGATGAGCGGATTGATGATGTCCTTGACGAACGCCTGGATGACTCCGGTGAACGCCACGCCGATGACGATACCGACGGCCAGGTCGACGACGTTTCCCCGTAAGAGGAACTTCTTGAAGCCGCCCAGCGACTTCCCGGCTCGGCTCGCGACCCCGGTCGACGCCGGTGCGCGATCATTTCTCCGTTCGGAGGCCATGGAACACCCTCCCGTCCACGTGCACGCGCGGTACGCGCTGACCCAGCGGCTCTGGGTCCTGCTGATCGTTCGTGCACGGGACGAACCGTCAGGCGCGACCTGACCGACCGCTACGGCGACGGGTTGCGTACGGTTTCCGGAAGGACCGCGTACGGCCCGGGCCTACGGCGCGCGTGGCCCCCGGACGAGCGTGGCGTTCGACTGGGCGCGCTAGGCCCGGATCGGACCGTTCCCGCCGAGCTTATGGCGCACCTCAGGCGGTATGTGGCCGGTCACGCCGGACGTGGCGTGCGCCGGACTGATGGCGGGATTCGGCCTCACCTCGACGCTGGACTCGCCGGCCTCGACGAGCGTCGGCGCGGCCGGTGTCTCGGGATCGTTCGGCGGCGCCGGTTCGGTCACCGGTGCAGGTTCGGTCACCGGTGACGGGGCCGCTGGCGCGGCCCCGGGGCGAGCCTTCGCGGTGTCCCGTTTCGGGCGGGGCGCCCGGGGCTTGCCCGCGCCGCCTGGCAGTGTCGGCCTCGCAGGCTCAGGGCGTCGTTGGTCGACTTCCTCAGGGGCCGGAGCGGTCGGCTGAGAGGCTGCCACGCTGGCCTCCGCCCCGCGCTCGGTGGGGACCCCGGCGATGTCGCGGCCCTCGTACTCCTGGCGGGCTTCGGCCACGAGGTCACTCCAGCCGCCTGACAACGTGGCCAACGCGGCGCGTGTCCGCATCACCGGGAGCATCGAGATCTTGAACGCACCCTTGACCGCGGTAGCGAAGATGCCGTGCTGTGCGGGCGCCCCCTCGGGTGCATGAGGGCGGTCTGTGCCTGTTTCTGAGCGTCGAGCGTCCTGGTCCCGTGCCGCGCCCGCGCGTCGAGTCAGACCGTCGACGTCTCGTTCGTGGTCCATCTGGCAGACCTCCGTCGTGTGAAGTGACGCATCCAGCTCGCGCCCCTCCCAAGGACCGCGTCGCACTCGGTGTGCCGCGGTCAATGGTTCGAAGAGAGCACGGTCCGGGCCCGGTCGAACACGCCGGACCGCTTCGAGGATCGCCGCCGACCCCATCGGTACAGCTGGATCGTGATCGCGAGCCAGACGCAGCCCAGCATGTACCCGCCCAGGACGTCGCTTGGCCAGTGCGCCCCGTCCTCGATCCGGGCGAACCCGATGGTCAAGATCGGCACCAGCGCGCCCAGGGCCAGCGTGCGCCGTAGCCAGCCCCGCGACACCAGCAGGAGCGTCAGGAAGATCAGAAAGCCGAAGATGGCCGTAAGGTTGACGACGTGGCCGCTCGGGAAGCTGCCGGTCGGCAACTGCATCGCGACGTCCACCAGCTCCGGGCTGGGCCGTGGCCGGTCCACCAGCGGTGCGATGAGGTACCACAGTCCGGCGCTCCCGATCGCCGCGACGGCCGTCATCAGCCCCTCCAGACGGTACCCCGTGAGCAGGAGCCCGAGGACGATCGCGCCGAAGACGACGTTGCTCTGCGGCGGGAAGCCGATCCAGGTCACGGCCTCGAACACGCCACGGAGCCAGGCCGGGCTCGCGCCCTGGATGGCTCGCGTCAACTCCAGGTCGATCGAGAAGAATGCGATCGTCCGGGCAAACAGCGCGAGCACGCCGAAGGCGATGGCCATCACGATCACGGCGATGTGATAGCGGTGGGCGAGCAGCTCGCGCGCGCCCGCGGCCACCTCTTCGCGCGTCTGCTCGGCGATCTTCCTCGGCTTCACGATCGGCCGACCTTCGACAGGGGGCGACGACCGGCGCGATTCGCCGTCGACCTCGGGGCAGAGACGGACGCCAGACGGCCCGAGCGTGACCGCGACGGTCCAGCCGTCGGCGTTGCAGCGAGCGACGTGGAGGCCCAGTCGGCCTCCACGTCAGTTGCCCCTCGGAGCTGCTCGAAGCACGCGCTTGAGCGCTCTGCCATGCCAGTCGCCCTACGCGGTGGTGGTCGGCGCAGGCTCGCGGTCCACGCCCACGTCGTCTACGGACGGGACGCCGAGGACCGGTTCTCGCTCGTCGGGATTGTCGAAGCCGCTTCCGACCTGGGGCGCGAACTTGGGGGTGGGCTGCTCGCCCGGGGCGGCTACGACCAGCATCTCCTCGCCGGGGCGGATGCGGCGCCGTTCCTTCGTGATCGCGTACCCCAGCTCGGCCCCGAGGAGGATGATGATGCTGGAGACGTAGACCCAGAACAGGAGCGCCATCGCCGCGCCGATCGGGCCGTAGCCGCTGATCATGTCGTTCTGCGCAAGGTAGAAGGCAATGATGCGCCGAGTGAGCTCCCAGAGGATCGCGGTCGTCAGCGCGGCCGGCCAGACATCGGCGAAGTCGATCTGGCGGCGCGGCGTAAATCGATAGAGCACGAGGAACGCGCCGGCGATCGTCAGCACGCTCAGCGCTGAGACGGCAACCTGCCAGAGTACGACGCTGCCCGGGATGATCTGCGTGTACGCGGACAGCAGGCCGATCGTGGCCGTCGCCGCCCAGCTCATGATGGCAACGCCGCCGATCGCGGCCACCATGGTCAGCGCGAAGAGCTTGCCCTTGACGAATGAGCGGGGCTTGTCAACGCCCCAAATCTGGTTGACGTTGTAGTCGATGACCTGGAACCAGCCCAGGGCGCTCCAGAGCAGGACCAGGATACCAACCCCGGCCGCCACGCCCTTCGCGTCGATCACGCCGGCGATGACTTGCTTCAGTTGGTCCTGGCCTTGCGGCAGGAGGCCGACGACGACGTTCAGGATCTGTTCACGCGCCTGCTCGTTGCTTTGCAGCGCCAGTCCCGCCAGGGCCATGAAGAGGAGCAGCAAGGGGAACAGCGAAAAGATGCCGTAGTACGTCATGGCAGCCGCGGCGTTGGTGAGGCGGTCCTTGGTGAAACCGCGCACGACGCTCTCGACGACCCGGAACAGCGCATACTTCCGGAGCCAGGCCCTGAAGCCGGAGACCTTCGTCTGTACGCCAGCCACGGGCGAGGCTTTCGGTGCGCGGTCGTGTTCCGCCGCACGATGATTTCGGGACCGGTCCGCGGCCGTTGCGTGTGCCATCAGTAGCCTCGCTTCCCTGAGTGCGTGATCCCGCATCGAGATCGCGAGCTCCCACCTGACGTCAGGTGGGAGCCTCGACGACCTCGCGGCGATCGATGAAGCAGGATCGACGCCTCAGGACTTCCTGGGATCCTTGCCGAGCCGGGACGGCTTCACCTTGCTGGCCTTGTCCTTCAGCTCGCCTCGCATCGAGACGGCCTTGCCCTCGGCCTGGCGAATCGGATCTCCAGTAGCCTTCCCCTCGGCCTGCATCGCCTTGCCCGCCATCTTGTCCTTCGTACCGGCCATGAGATCGCTCCTTTGAGTGAAAGTCGTCGGGGCAAAGCCCCGTCACTCAAAACTCATTGCACCCTTCGTACCAGCGACGACCGTCGACGCGTACGGTTCGCGTACGCGTCGAAAAACTGGCTCCGACAGCGCCGGGGTCGGGGGAGCTACCCCTCGAAGACGGCGTCGGCGCAGTTCTGGTCGGTGGGCTTCGTCGAGCCAGGGCGCATCTCGGGCGTCCCCACGGGACCGACAGCAGCCCTCTCGATCCAGAAGTAGTTCGCACTGTACGGATTGAACACGTACAGCCGGTCGCCCTTTGCATCGCGCTCCTCGAACACACAGAACTGCGACGAGACCTTTCCGAAGCTCACCGCACCGGGCTCGTCCGTCGGGCCGCTCCACATGTCGGCCAGTTGATGGTTCCTCAGCCAGTGGCCCTGGCCCGGCGCCTGGTCGCCTGTCGGCGACTGGCGCTGCTGCGCACCCGGAGGAGGCGGTGGCGCGCCTTCGCGCGGCCGCGAGGACGGCGGCGGTGCGTCGCAAGCCCACGTCAACACGGCGCAGGCGACGAGTAAGATGAGCGTGTGCCTGTTCATGGCTGCTCCTTTGCGCCCCTGGCTTCACGGGCGTACGCGCACGTGGAGCCAGGCGTCGACAGACAGGGTCCCGAGGTCGGTCGAGCGCGGACGGACGGGTGCTGATACAGCGTGACCACCACGACGTACCTCCAGCTCCTGGGTCGCGCATCTCGGCCTCGCCTCGCTGCTCAGCGTCAGAGCAGGAAGCGCTGTCACCCTGATAGCGCGGCAACTCCCAGGCCTTCGGAGCTGCCCCCGGCGGTTCGGCCGCGCACGGCTTGCGGAAGGTTTGGAGAAGACGAGGTCGGTCCGGGCACCGGGGCTCGCGTCGGCGATGGTCTCGGGCCATCGACTTCGTACCGCGGTCTGACGGTGGTGGCCACCGCCGTACGCGTTCCTTGTGGAAGCCGTACGCGATCGGCCGGCCTGGTGGCCCGTCCGGCCCGGTCCGTCGGCGCGGGGCTTGCACGAACGTCCAGCAGGGACCAGCACCCTCGCCTGCTGGACGTTTCATCTCGTTCGTACGGTCGCCGCACCGTGGAGTCGATCATGCCGACGGCTGGCCACCAGTTTGACGACGTCCCCGTCTCGGCATTGACCAATTGCCAGCGGAAGGTTGTTCTCCTGATCGCCGAGGGCGCAACGAATCAGGAAATCGCGGAGCGGCTCGGCCTCCAACGACACGCCGTCAGCGATCACGTCGCCCAGATCCTGTGGCGGCTCGGAGCGACGGAGCGGTTCGAGGTCGCGCTCTGGGCGGTGCGGCAGGGACTCTATCGAGGCATAGCATCGTGACCGTCGGCGCGGGGGCGTCGGCGATGATAGTCAGGAGGATTCGATGATCGAAGTCACATCCAATGTCGTTGCTCAGACCGTCGAGACGATCGTGGACGTCGTCCTTGGGATCGTACGGTTCATCGTGGGCCTGGTCCTTGGGCTGCTACGGGTCATCCTCGGGATTCTGAAGACCGTGCTCGGGGCGGTCCTGTGGCTGCTCACGGCACTCGTGCGGTCGGCCCTTTAGTCCTTTGGGAGCGTTGCGCCCACCCGGAGCCGGACAACCGGCTCCGGGTGGGCGCTCGTGGCTCCTCGGTTTCGGCAAAGACCCAACATCCCGGCCGGCGACACTTCCACGGGGATGCCGCACAGTCGTACGCGTTTCGTCCGCAACGTGTACGCGGTCCTTCTGCAAGATGCCGGTCGCGGTGCCGTCCGGAGGTCCGCTCTCTGCGGTGGCTCCTCTTCAGCCCCCGTGCGCCTGGCCGAGGGAAGTTTGGGCCTCCATGACGCCGCCGTTGAGGCTGGCACCCGAGGGCTCACGTTCGCGCTATGCAAAGGAGACACTCTCATGCTGCCCTATGTTGACACCGCCGTCAGCACGCTCGTGGCATTCCTTCCGAGCCTGCTAGCCGCTGTCCTGCTCTTGATCGTCGGGTACATCGTCGCGCGGGTCGTGTCTGGCCTGGTCAAGCGCCTGCTTCTCAAGACGGGTGTTGACAACCGGCTGGCGCAGTCGCTCGGCGGCACGGGCCTCGGCTCGGAAGGAGCCGTTGCCTCGGTCGTCTTCTGGCTGATCATGCTGTTCGTGCTGATCGGCTTCTTCCAGACCCTCCAGCTGGCGTCGGTCAGTACTCCGCTCGGCCTGCTGCTGTCGCAGGTCCTCGCCTTCCTCCCACGGCTGTTCGGCGCGGCGCTGCTGCTGCTGCTGGCCTGGGTCGTCGCGAGCGTCTTGAAGCGCGTCGTGACCGGCATCCTGAACGGTATTGGCATCGACCGTCGTCTCGACCGGATGGTCGGCGAGGCGCCGGCCGAGGACGCGGCGTACCGACGTACCGCGAGCTCGGCGGAATCCGGTCCGGCTCCGAGCTCGGCGGAATCCGGTCCGGCTCCGAGCTCGGACGCGTCCCGTGAGCCCGCGCGCGCATCGATGGCGGATACCCTGGGCGACGTCGTGTACTGGCTGGTGTTCCTGCTCTTCCTGCCCGCCATCCTGGGCACGCTCGACCTCGGCGGGATCCTCGAGCCGGTCCAGGCGATGCTCACCCGCATCCTGGCCTACCTGCCGAACGTCGTCGCGGCGGGGCTGATCTTGCTGGTCGGCTGGTTCGTCGCCCGGATCGTCCGGCGGATCGTGACCGGGCTGCTGGCCGCGGCCGGGATCGACCGGCTCGGCGAGCGGGTCGGGCTCAGCCA